>Ga0315545_1000292_pt1 | contig 54911 bp, 52 predicted proteins | sample SalMarSW160210MG_FD_203096 | JGI IMG/M metagenome (GOLD analysis project Ga0315545, IMG submission 203096) | Salt marsh sediment microbial communities from the Plum Island Ecosystem LTER, Massachusetts, United States - Salt Marsh Sediment SW1602-10 ...
GGTGGGGCGTCAGCCCTAAATAGCGCCATACATAGCATCGAAGTGGGGCGAGTTGCACCAAAAGTATGTCTTTTTGCAGCCCCAGTGGGGAATACAGAACACGTTCCCAAATTTTGAACAGACACGTTCCCCTCGAGTGTATTTCACTTCTGGGGCGAGTTGAGCGTTGGTAGCCAGACAAGCATCCTGAGGGCTTCGACTGAGTTCAGCCGAAGTCCTTGTCGAAGGATGCAGCCTACAGGCCAAAACGCCCTCTGCCAAGCCGTCACGCTTCGACGAGGCCCCTCGACGGGCTCGGGGGGCACCTCAGCGTGACTACCGCCTAAATGAGCCTGGACTAACTCGCCCCCAAACTGAAAGGCACCCGTTCCCCTCTTGAGTGTTGGTGGCAAACGTTGCCCAAATTGAACCGCCAAGGCGCAAAGGCGGGCACGCCCAGACGCAAAGAAAAATGCGCAAAAGCTTGGCGCCCTTCGCGTCTTTGCGGTGAAAAACTCCCAGCAACACTCAACGGGGAGACTGTCGTCAGGTTCACCGGGGCATACACTGCCCTGACAACGCGAGAGGAGGCACCCCCATTCACTTGCCCATCCCCAACCGCAATGTTATACTCCCCCTGTGCTTAAAACCATTGGCATCGTCGCCACCACACGCTGCAACCTACGGTGCGCCCACTGCCTGCGGGGATATCCTGAGGAACACTACGACTTCTCCCTGGACCTTCTGGAGCGCTTGCTCAACGAGGCGCGGCCCTTTGGCGCGCACCACGTGGCGCTGACCGGCGGCGAGCCGTGTCTCCATCCAGATTTCGAGCAAATGGTGGAGATGGTCGTGGACGCGGGCTATACCTGGCACTTTGTGAGCAACAGCCTTCGCACAGAGCCGTATGAATCGCTGATGAAGCGGTACCGGGACAACTTCAGGTACGCATCCCTTTCCATCGACGGCGCCGATGCTGCTACCCACGACGAGCTTCGCGGCAGAGAAGGTGCTTTCGAGGCCGTCACCAGCACCGCGCGGCGCTACACCTCGCAGGGTTTCCCCGTGAGCGTCGCTGCCAGTCTGAACCAGAGGAACAAAACGCAAGTTGAAGACCTGATCGGCCTGGCGAAGGAACTCGGGGCCTATCGGATCGGCTTTGGCGGTACGATCCCCACGCCGTGGAACGAGGAGCTGGTGTTGAGTGAGTCCGAGTCACTGACGATACACCAACAAATAGAAGGGTCCAAACCCGAGGTCGGGATTGAGATTCGAACCGTCAGCAACCTGTGCACGTCCGGCGGTGTGCACTTCTGCGATATACTGGACATGCATGAACTCGCCTTCAACGCCAGAGGGGAACTGGTCTTCTGCTGCGATGTTCCCGGTGATAGAGGGACTATGGGCACGCTGCTCGACCAGCCATTGTCTGCCTTGATCACTGACTGGCTCCAGATCGCCGCCGATCTTCAAGCTCATCGGGCCAAGCGCATCGCTGAGGGACAGATGGGAGAAGGGTTCGACACCTGCGCCTTCTGCAGCGGCTACTTCAGTGCCGACTCGCAAGCACTCCGTCGCCGGTAGCTAAACCTCCGACCATTCTGACCAGTCTGACGTGGTATCATCGTCGCCCCCGCCTCCTCCCTCTCCAAACGCCACTTTCAACGGCAGTTCCACCAGCACCTCGCCGCCAGGGCCATAGAGGCGGGCGGTCCCTTCATCCGCAGGCCCCACGAACCACGCCTCGCCGTTGGGGTGGCATCCGAACCCGCCATCGCACTCCCAGCGGTAGCCTTCTGGCAGTGGGAGGGCATCGATCCCATCGGCCGGCGCGCGTTCCGGGCCGTGCCAGGTATCGCCCAACAGCACCAATAGGTCCATCCAGGGCAGCGTCCCCTTCTCGTAGATACCCACACCATCCTGCTGGACGCCGCCGTGGTAGATGACCATCGCGTTCCCGACCTGCACCGGCGTGGCTGTGGGCTGCAACTGGGGCTTGGTAAAGATCCACGGCCCGGCCACACAAATCTCCTTGCCCTCGGCGTCTAAAGCCACCACCCGCCAGGAATACTCCCCACCCCAGGGCAGTGAGGCGTTGTACATCGTGTAGCTCGTCTCCGCCGTCTCGTACGGCAGCACCTTGCCGCCCGGCCGCGTGATCTCCAGCCGGTAGCTCGCACCGCCAAACTGCGGCGTCCACTCGAAGGTCACGCGGCCCACCGCGGGCAACTCCACCCCGTCCTCCGGTCCCACCAGCGTGAAACAGGGAATGGGCGTGTCGGTGGGTGTGGGCGTGTCGGTCGGCGTACTCGTCGGGGTCGGTGTGGCGGTGGGTGTTGGGGTGTGCGTCGGAGTGGGCGTAGGCGTCGGGGTATTAGTCGGGGTGCTGGTGGGCGTGGGAAGAAGTCCCTTGTAGGCGGAGAGCAGCACCGCCCACACGGAGGCGAAGAGCATCTTTACGGCAGAACGGCGAGACAGATTCGGCATCGTTCACCCTCCACAACTATTATGTGAGAATCTCCACGAATCGACGCGGCGTGACCACCTGGATACCCTCATACTCATCCAACACCAGCAGGTTTTGATCGCCGCTGACAATGTAATCCGCCTGCCCCTCCACCGCACAGGCCAAGATGGGATCGTCTTTGGGATCGCGGGTCACGCCCAGCAGTTGCAGCTTGCCAGGAGTCAACTCGGCCTGGGATAGCAGGGCAGCCAGTACCGCCTCCAGTTCCTCCTGCGTCAAATGAACCCGCTCGGCGATGCGGGGGTAGGTGAGGACGTGAGCTAGCTCATCCACCAGGTAAAGCGAGAGCACCAGCGTGTACCGGCTCTCCAGCCAAGCGTCGAGGATTTGGCGCGGCGGGCCTTTCTGACTCACCAGGCCGCTGACCAGCACGTTCGTATCCAGCACCGCCCTGATCGGCATGGGCCTAGCCGCTCTGCAAGCTGTAGAACTCGGCGCGGGCCTCCTCGATCAGGTCGTCCAGCTCGCCGGCATCCACCTCCTCCGCCCGCGAGCGGATACCGGCGACGATCTCTTGCAGAGAAGCGGCGGCCCGCTGCTCCCTGATCGCCTGCAGGAGGCGAAAATCCTCTATACTGATGATAGCGGCCGTCGGCTCGCCGAACTTTTCCACGATGTACTGCGTTTTACCATAGCCCACTTCGTTGAGCACCCGCTTGATCTGTGCGCGCAGATCGGAGGACGAGATGGTTCTCTGCATGTCTATTCCCCAGGTATAGATTTGGGTAGTCTCCCTCTTGAGTGTTGGTGACAGCAGCGAGCGTCCTTCGACTCCGCTTCGCTCCGCTCAGGACGCTCGCGGAGGCTTCTTCGACTGCATTTTGCTGCGCTTCATTCCGCTCAGAAAGCCCTCGCTCGCTTGTTATGTCCAACAACACTCGACAGGGGTGCCTCCTAAATTTGTACAAGTTGTTTAATTTGTAACCTGTGCACATTATAGCAGAGACTTGCCTGGTGTCAGCGTGCGACGATGCAGAATAGATCATTGAAACGGGAGACTTTTGTGCCGCAAAGATGGTAGTGTCCCTCTTGAGTGTTGGTAAGCGTAGAGATAGCAACTTAAACCGCAAAGGCGGGCACGCCCGGGCGCAAAGAGGACATAAAAACTTCGTTCTTTGCGCCTTTGCGGTGAATTTCTTGCTCAACAGAACTACCAACACTTTACGGAGACACTACCAGAAAGACTGGCCAGAAGCATCCGGGAGAGGACGTTACACCCCAAACATCGGAAAGTACTCCATCACCGCCAGCGCGACGTACAGCAACACCACCGCCAAGCTGTTGGTGATCACGTGCATCGTGATAGGCACCCAGATCGACTTGCTCCACTCGTAGAAGAGCGCGTTGGCCAGGCCCAGCACAAAGCTGGACACGACGACGGCGAGGGAGTCAAAGTGCGCCAGGGCAAAGAGGGCCGAGCTGAGCAAGACTCGCACCCAGAGCCTAAACCGCCGCGACTTGAACCAACCATGGAGCAATCCCCGGAAGTAGAGCTCCTCAGAGACAGGGGCCAGCAGCCCTGCGCCCAGGAAGGTCAATGCGAAATTGATCCACGAAAAGCTCATCCCTACCGAGATGAGATCCGCGCGGGCCTGGATACCCGCCAAGCCGCCTTCGACCAGCCACAGCACCATGTAGCCCAGCACCATGCGCAGAGGAATGAGGACAGCAGAGGCAGCAATTGCCGCCAAGAGCCACCACCACTGCACCCTTGGAGGCAGGAAGCCCATCTCCGCCCACGTAACCTTGCCCCGCCGCACGCCCCACACGCACACCGCCCCTGCCAGGGTGAGAAAGTTCAGCAAGTAGAGCACGACAGAGGCCAGAATGGACACCTCTTGAAAGACAAAGCCCGCGCCAGCGCTGGCCAGCATGAGCAGCCCAAAGCCACCCACGAGGTACAGGGGCAGATCCAGCCACGAGGCGGGCTTGGTCTGAGAGGCAGGTTGCGCGTCGAGGGGTTGCTCGCTCATGCCTTCTTGGACGGGCGGCGGCGCGGCGAGGGCGAGGGCGGCAGCAATGCCGTCGTCAAGACAGCGTCCATCTGATCGACCAGGACGACGTTGATGCTCCGCTTCACGCGCTTGGGGATCTCGGCCAAGTCTTTCTTGTTCCGCTTGGGGATGACGACGGTCTTGAGGCCGGCACGGTGGGCAGCCAGCATCTTTTCCTTGAGGCCGCCGACGGGCAGCACGCGCCCGCGCAACGTGATCTCTCCCGTCATTCCCACGTCGTGCCGCACGGCCCGCCCGGTGAAGGCGGAGATGAGAGCCGTGGCAATGGTGATGCCGGCCGACGGCCCATCTTTGGGGATTGCCCCTTCCGGCAAATGGACGTGCACGTCGGTGCTCTCAAAGACGTCAGGCTTGATCTTGAGAACCTCGCTGCGGGAGCGGGTGTAGCTGAGCGCTGCCTGGGCCGACTCCTGCATCACGTCGCCCAATTGCCCGGTCATTGTCAAGTTCCCCTTGCCGGGCATCAACACTACCTCGACCGGCGTCAGGTCACCCCCCCCCTCCGTCCACGCCACACCCATAGCGATGCCAACTCCGTCCTGCTCCTCCGCCAGGCTGCGGATGAACTCGGGCGGGCCGAGGAAACGGTTGAGCATTGCCGCCGTGATATTCCGTGGAACGGAGCTACCTTCGGCTACGCGGCGGGCGACCTTGCGACAGATGCTGGCGATCGTGCGCTCGAGATTGCGCACTCCTGCTTCGTAAGTGTACTCGCGGATGAGGGCCCGCAGCGCTCCTTCGCTGAAGGCGATGGGGGTCTCCCCCAGGCCGTTCTCCTCCAGTTGGCGCGGGATCAGGAAGCGGCGCGCGATCTCCAACTTCTCCTCGTCGATGTAGCCGGGAAACTCGATCATCTCCATCCGGTCGCGCAGCGCTGGCGGGACGGGATCGAGAATGTTGGCCGTGGTGATGAACAGTACTTTTGAGAGATCGTACGGCACCTCAAGATAGTGGTCCGAGAAAGCGTTGTTTTGTTCGAGATCCAGGACTTCCAGCAAGGCCGCCGCCGGGTCGCCCCGAAAGTCCAGCCCCAGTTTGTCCACCTCGTCCAGCATGAACAATGGGTTGATCGTCTCGGCGCGCCGCATCGTCTGGAGGATGCGGCCCGGCAGCGAGCCGATGTACGTGCGGCGATGACCACGAATTTCCGCCTCGTCCCGCACGCCCCCCAGGCTCACACGGACGAAATTGCGCCCCAGAGCTTCGGCAATGGATTTTCCCAGGCTCGTCTTCCCGGTGCCGGGCGGGCCGACGAAGCACAGGATCGGGCTGCGCATCTTGTCGGCGGCCAGACGCCGCACGGCGATGTACTCCAGAATGCGCTCCTTGGCCTTGGGCAGCCCATAGTGGCGCGACTCCAGCACCTCCTCCACGTGCTTGACGTCCAGATTGTCCTCCGTCTCCTTTGACCAGGGCAGCTCAACCAGCCAATCGAGGTAGGTGCGAATGATGCCGGTCTCGGGCGACATGGGCGGCATAGCGGATAGCCGATCCAACTCTTTATCGGCCCGGGCGCGCGCCTCTTCGGGCAGATCGGACTGGGCGATCCGCTCGCGCAGGTCGTTGACCTCCTGCGTGTAGATGTCGCCCTCCCCCAGCTCGTTCTGGATGACCTTCATCTGCTCGCGCAGAAAGTATTCCCGCTGCGTTTTGTCCAACTCCTGCTGCACCTGCGAGTGGATGCGATCCTCCAACTCAAGCACGTCCAGTTCCTTGGCCAATAGGACACTGGCGCGCTGCAAGCGCACCGCCACGTCGAGAGTCTCCAACACCTCCTGACGCTCGGCCACCTCCAGATTCAGCGCCTGAGCCATCAGGTCGGCCAACCATCCAGGATCGTCGATGTTCATGGCATAGACGTAGGCATCATCCGGCAGGGTGCGGCTCAGTTGCACGACTTTTTCGAAAAGCGCCAGCACTGCCCGCATCAGTGCTTCGGTGGGCGGCGTCTTTTCCGTCGTCTCGTAGATGGGCAAGGCACGCACACGGACGTAGGGCTCGAGGTGGACGTACTCGACGATCTGCACCCGCCGGACCCCCTGGCTCAACACGCTGATGGTGCCATCGGGGATGCGCAGCATACGCCCCATGATCGTCTCGGTGCCGACCGTAAACAGATCCTCAGGCCCCGGCTCCGAAACCTCGGCATCGCGCTGGGCGACAGCGATGAGCGGCTCGCCCCGCTCCTGCGCCACCTCGATAGCCTCGATCGACCGGTCGCGCCCGACGAGAAGTGGCGCGACCATGCGGGGGAACATCACCATGTCGCGCATCGGCAAAAGCGGCGCTTCGATAGGCTCGCCGGAGGACTCGTCTAGAATCTCTACATCCTCGAAATCCAGGTCGTCCAGGGAAAACGACATCCTGTGCGGCCAGCCCATCTGAGACCACCAATCTTGAAACTCTCTATCCAACATCGCTTTCTTCTCAAGCATCAGACTTTCGCCTCGTCGTTGTTACCAGGCGCGGCTTCCAAACCGCGCTCAAGCATCGCCGTCCCCATCGGGTATCGACGCGCCGACGTACCGCGCCCACTCCTCACGGGCATCGGCGACCAGAAAGACGGAGCCAGTCATCAGTAGACCGTCGCCCGACCTCATCACCGCCAGCGCGCGCCGCAACGCCTTGCCCACACTTACACTGACCTCCGCCCCGCTTCCCAGCGACGCGACGATGTCGGCCAACACGGCCGGTGCCGCCGCCCGTGGATGGTCGGAACGAGTGACGATGACGTAATTGCTGATCGGCAGAAGCGTCTTCAACACACCGGTGATGTCCTTATCCGCCGAAGCCCCGTAGGCCAGCACCCATCGCCGATCAGGGAACCACGTTTCCAGCGCCTGGCGTAGCACCTGCGCTGCGTAGGGGTTGTGGGCGCAGTCCATAATCACCAGCGGCTCGCGGCTGAGTATCTCCATCCGCCCCAGCCAAGCGACGGTGCGTAGGCCCTCGCGCACGGCCTCCGGGGGAATCTGAAAACCCCGTTCACGCATAACGCCCAGCGCGGCGATGGCACAGGCCGCGTTCTCCAACTGGTGACGGCCCAACAGCGGTATCCAGTATTCGCCGTCCAACTCCGACCCATCGCCGGCAGGCCGCCAGACACAAAAGGCCTGGCCGTCCAGATCGGCCGGGCCTGGCTCGATCATCCAATCGCGACCGATCTCCACGAGCGACGATCCCCGCTCCAGGCAGACTCTTTCCAGCACAGTGCGCGCCTCATCCTGCTGCGGTGCGGTCACCGCTGGCACGCCCGCCTTGACGATGCCCGCCTTCTCGAAGGCGATCTTGTCCAACGTGTCGCCCAGAAGATAGGTGTGTTCGAGACTGAGCGAGGTGATAATGGATACCTCTGGCGTCACGACGTTGGTTGCGTCAAGGCGGCCGCCCAGCCCCACCTCGACGACGGCCACATCCACCTCGGCGCGCGCAAAGTGCAGGAACCCCACAGCGGTGATGACCTCGAAGGTCGTCACGCCAGGCACGCGCTCGACGAGCGGCTGCACCTCCTCCACCAGCGCGACCACCTCCTCCCGCGAGATCGTCTGGCGGTTCACCTGGATGCGCTCACGGAACGTGTGCAGGTGGGGCGAAATGTAGAAGCCGGTGTGATACCCGGCAGCCCGCAGACAGGCCTCACACATCGCCGCCGTCGAACCTTTCCCCTTACTGCCGGCGACGTGCACTGAGGGGAAGCGAGCATGCGGATCGCCCAGAGACGCCATCAACTCCTCCACCCGCGACAGGCTAAATATCTCAGGTGTGTAACGCTCGATGCGCGTCTTTTCGTAATCTGTGAGGCTGTGAAGGTAGGCGATCGCCTCCGAGTACTCCATCTAAACCCTCGCCAGTCGGCGCGGATTGTACTCTTTTTTCAGGGAAATGCAAGTCGGGGTAATGTCTCTCGACAGTTGAGACAAATGAGTCCGCCTTCGGGGGGCATCGTGTAGGGTGTGAAGTTGACTGTGCCTGCATAGGTGGCGCGCTCGGTGTAGCAGGCCGGGCGATCGGCAAGCGTCCTCGCCGTGCCGGTCACGTATTCTTCCCGGATCACCCGGCAAATGCCATCAGCAGTGTGTATCCGTATAAGTGCCACTGAGGCTGCTGCCTGAACTGCTCTGCTCTCCGGTGGCGTGAAACGCCCGGTAGTTGTTTGTCGCCAGAGCGAGATCCACCATCAATAATCCGAGCCCGATCGAGCATGCCAGAGCAAGCGCTCTGCGAGAGCCGACGCTCAGAATTCGTCTCGGCTGCCGCCCTCTCGGAATATTTGCAGAAGCGCCGTTCATTTCGCCTCGCCGTCTTGATAAACCATGCGGTCAAGCTGGCTCATGCCTGCTTCACTCATCCGTCTTGAGCGCGCTTGCTCGTAGACCTCAACCAATCGCTTGGCGCTGGCTTCCCAGGAGTGATGGGTCTCTGCGTATCGCCGTCCGGCCACTGCCAGGCGCTGCGCCAGCGCTGGATCCGCACAGAGGTGTAGGACCTGAGTGGCGAACGCCTCTGCGTTGTCGGCGACCAATACCTCTTCTCCCTCCCGTGCGTCCAGGCCAGCAAACGTGGCCGAGGTACAGACGACGGGCTTGCCCATTGCCATCGCTTCCAGCACTTTGTTCTGCACGCCCACGGCGTAGTGCACCGGGCACACGGCTACCGCTGCTTGGGCCAGATAGGGCCTCAAGTCATCTACTGTGCCGGTGACCTGGATACGTTCGTCTGCAGCCAGTCGTCGCACGGCCTCGGGTGGGTCCTTTCCCACGACCTGGAACCGCACCTCAGGATCTTTCGTCCAGATGCAGGGCAGCACCTGTTGCGCGAAGTAGAGCACGGCGGTGATGTTAGCATGGTAGCTCATCTTGCCGGTAAAGATCACGGTCCGGTCATCACGCTGCCCAACGTTCTCCCGTGTGCGGAAATACTCCAGGTCTACGCCGTTGGTGACGACTGTGACTGGCGCTGGCCGGGCATCTTGGGGCAGGTACTGGTGGGCCAGTTGCTCTAGCGCCTCCCTGTCTCTTCGCGATGTGATCACGACCTGATCGTACTTGGTCAGGAGTTGGGCCTCGTAGCGGCGCGTGCGTTCCAGGTCGATGGCCGTCATCATGCGGGAACGCCATTGCGCGCCAGTTTGCGCCGCCTGCTCGAACAGCAGCGATATGGAGTCCACCGAATCGTAGACTGCCGGCACGCGTTTACCGTTGGAGGAGGAGGCAAGCACCGCCCGCACCAGCCGGGATGCGCGCAGATGCTCGATGTGCGCGACGTCGAATGTTTGTTCCCGCAACAAGTCGCCCAGCCGCTGTTCCATTCGTGGGTGGTAGGCGTAGACAGCCTGCAACGGCTCGCGCGTCGGCAACGCTCGTAGGCAGTTGACCAGGGAGCGTGTCAGTGAAATGGGAAACACTTCCGTCCGCACTCCGTACCCTCTCAGGTCTTCAGCCCGTGCTCGTTCCTCGGGCAAAGTGCCTGCCGCCGTCAGCAGGGTGACGCAGTGCCCCAACCGTACCAGCGCCCGGATCAGGTTGTAGGGGCGCGTGCGGATGAGAGAGGGAACGTAGGGGGTGACATATAGGACGTCCATCTATTCCTACTTGTCGGATATGGGAACACCCAGCTTGGCCTCCACCGCTGCCACGACCTCCGGCACGGGAGCGATTCCCAGTCGTTTGAGAGCTTCCTGACGATCCATGTATCCTTCCCGCACCAGGCTCGCCAACTCCATCACGTAGGGATGGTAGCCCATTTGCTCCACGTGGATCAGGTTGGCAAAGCTGTTGAGCAGGCAATTGGTGGAGTTCGGATCGGTGTCCTGGGGACGCTCCCACGCCAGGGCGCTGATGCGGTGCAGGGTCGTCTCCTCATCATAGTCCAGAAAGGCCAGCGGGGAAATGTTGTAGGGCAGCACTTTCACGTCCGCCAGTTGATGCTGCTCTGGGAAGTACTCTATGATCCGGGTGTTCACTACGGCCTCCAGGGGCGCTATCGCCGTATCTACCATGGCCCGCAGCATGCGGGAGTTGAAGCGGATGAAAGCAGAGGCCAGGGGGATCTGTCCAGGCGACCAGCCATAGGCCAGTATCGGGATTCCCTTTTCGAGCGCTATGCGCAGCCCGATTCCCTTGGCGATGGCCATGCAGGTGTTGCAGATACCACTGGCCCGCTCCAGTGCCTTCGCCGGATACATCCCTGGTCTCATGGAAGCCACGAAAACCTCTCTCAGTACGTCAAAACTTGGTTTCACGATAGCGTGATCTACGTTCAAGTTCTCGGCGACCGTACGCATGTTCTTGAGCGCCTGGGGGGAAACGAAGCCGTTGTCGAACGTGAAGGCCAGAACGCGCAGGCCGTACTGCTCCTTGAGTAACCAGAGGGTGTAGGTGCTGTCCTTACCACCGCTCCAGGCTACTAAGCAGTGGTAGCCGGGTTGGGACCGCACGTCGCCGGCCAGCTTTTCGAACTTGGCGCGCAGGCGGGCCCTTTGCGCCTCGCGCTGTTCTGGGTCCGGCGTGCGCCGGCAATATTGGCAGACTCCCTCCTCGTCAAAGTGGATCCCGGGAAAGGTCTCCGGCAGGATGCAGCGGGTGCAACGGTTCACTTTGTCACTCCTTCCCTCGGCAGACGCGGACAGAGTAGGGTTCCTGTGCGGGCCGAGACGGAAACTCATCTATGAATAATCGATGCAAGAGCTGGACGGATAGAACGCCCACCAGAGCCATGTCATCTCCCTCGCTGACGCGCACCCCGCTCTGGCACTTGCGCGCCAGCCGGACTACAGCCTCGGGCGCGAAGACGCCGCTCACTTGGATCGCGTCCGGTGAGAGCAGGGACTCCACGTAGTTCAGTGGCTGGCCGAAGAAGGCCGGATGGATGGGCGCGCGGTAGGGCTGCTTGCGCCTCTGCCAGATCTCGGCAGGCAGGAGGCCCTGGGCGCTTTTCTTGAGGATGTACTTCTCTTTCAGTCCCCGGATCCTGAAGTGGGGCGGGAGGCGGTTGCAGAATTCCACGACCCGGTGATCCAGGAAGGGAAAGCGCCCCTCCACCGAGTTGGCTGCCATCATCCGGTCTCCTTGCGAGGAAAGGAGATAGGGTGACATGAAGGTGGCGACCTCAATGTACTGGGCCTGGGACAGCGGGCTCCAGTTGGCTAGCGCGCCATTCAACGAGGCCAGAAACTCTTCTGCTGCGTCGTATCCAGCCAGGGCCTCCTGCAGGTCGGCGCAGAACAACCGCTGCAGGCGGCCGGTGTTGCTCCAACGGATCCAGTGAGAGTAGCCCAGTCGATCCACTTCCTCCAACCCTCGTCGGAAAAAGGCCGCCATGTAGGCGTCGCCGCCCTGCGAGAGATCAGCCACGTAGGGATAGAGCCGCCGGAGGAGGAGGGGTCGCCAGGTCGAGTCTGGCTGGCGGGCCCAGAAGCGGCGGATCTTGTCTTCCTGATAGATGCCGTAGCCTCCCAGGAACTCGTCCGATCCCTCGCCAGTCAGGACGACCTTGATGTTGTTTTCACGGACCAGGCGGGAGAGCAGGTACATCGGAGCCGGGGAAGTGCGCAGGAGGGGGGCCTCGGTATGCCACACCACCTCGGGAAAGATCTGCCCGATGTCGGCGTTGTGACACTCGGTTCGGCGATGGTCTGTGGCCAGAAAGTCAGTGGCAATCTCCTGATAGCTCCGCTCATCAAAGGCGCGTTCTTCGAAGGCGATGGAGAACGTGCACAGCGATTCGGGTGTGTGCTGCCGGATCAAGGCTGCGATGAGTGTGGAATCCAGACCGCCGCTGAGGTAGCTGCCCACGGTGACGTCCGCCCGCAGCCGTAGCCGTGTCGCGTCGGAGAGCAGGTCGCGTAGCTGCTCTGCGGCTTCGTCCTCGGTGATTCGCAGCTCGTCCCCTGCCTCCGGGAAGACCGGGCTCCAGTAGCGGACGGGCGGGTGGAAGATGGGCCGGTCGCCCGCACCGATCCGCACGTAGTGACCCTGGGGAAGCTGTCGAATATTCTGGAAGATCGTGCGCGGGGGGAGGGGAGCCCAGAAGGTGAAAGCCTGCGCCAGGGCGTGCGGGTCGAATCGGGCCTGCACGCGGGAGTCTAGGAGCAGTACCTTGATCTCCGAGCCAAAGACCACTCCCTGGGCGTGAGGGAGCAGCGCGTAATAGAGCGGGCGGATCCCCAGCCGGTCCCGTGCGAGAAACAGCTCCTTCTTGCACGTGTCCCATATCGCGATGGCAAACTGCCCGTTGAGCCGCTGGAGGCACTCTGGCCCCATATCCTCGTAGAGGTGCAGAATGACCTCGGTGTCGGAGCGTGTGGAGAAACGGTGGCCTGCCCGCTCCAACTCGGCCCGCAGCTCTGGGTGGTTGAATATCTCGCCGTTGAAGACGATCCACAGAGACCGATCCTCGTTAGTAATGGGCTGCTGACCGGTGGTCAAGTCCACAATGCTGAGGCGTGCACAGCCGATGCCCACGTGTCGATCGACGTAGAGGCCAAACTCGTCAGGGCCCCGATGGCGGATGATGCCCAACATCTGCTTCAGGAGGTCGATGTCGGGCGGATGCTCTCCGCTCCAATCCAGCACGCCGATGATACCGCACATTCCCAGTCTACCTCAGCGCTAACCTGTCGATCTTTCCCGAGGATGTCTTGGGCAGCGAGTCGCGAAACTCGACGTGCTTGGGCATCATAAAGTCTTCCAGATGCTGGGCGCAGTGCCGGAGCACGTCTCTTTCGGCGAGCTGATGGCCGTCGCCGCAGACGATAAAGGCCTTGATCGCTTGCCCCAGGACGGGGTCGGGCACGCCGACGACGGCCGCTTCTGCCACCTCCGGCAGCCGGTACAGGATCCCCTCGATCTCCTTGGGCGCGACCTTTTCGCCGCGGCTCTTGATGATGTCGTCCTTGCGCGCGACGAAATAGAGGAATCCTTCTTCGTCTGTCTTGAACAGGTCGCCGGTGTAAAGCAATCGCTCCGCCGGGTAGCGCCCCGGCCGGTAACGCTTAGCGGTCTCTTCCGGATCGTTCCAGTATCCTTGCATGACGTGCGAGCCGCGCACGACCAACTCGCCCACTTCCCCCGGCCCTAGCCGATTGCCGTCCTCGTCCTCAACCCAGGCCTCGGTGCCGGGGATGGGGATGCCGACCGAGCCGGGCCGGCGGTCCAGTTCCTCCGGCGGCAAGTAGAGCGTTCGCTTGCACTCGGTGAGACCGTACATTGAGTACAGGCATGCCCAGGGGAACGCGTCCCGCAAGCGTTGGACGTGCTCCACCGGCAGAGCAGCGGCGGTGTTGGTCAGGTAGCGCAAAGAGGAGAGAGCGAATCGGCTCAGGTCCAGGTTGAGCAGCATGGCAAATAACGTCGGCACGCCGGGGAAACCAGTGACCTTCTCCTCCTCAATGCGTTTCAGTATCGCCGCCGGATAAGCGAAGGATCGCTCCAGCACCAGCGTGCCGCCGAACTTGAAGGTCATCAGGAGTTGGTAAAGACCATAGTCGAACGATAAGGGGAGGACGTTGATCACGATGTCGTCCGGCACGTTTTCTAGGTACTCGATGATGGAGGAGGCAGCAAACACCATGTTGGCGTGGGTGGACATGACTCCCTTGGGCTGGCCGGTGCTGCCGGAGGTGTAGATGAGGCACGCCAGGTCCACGTCGATGGCGGGACACGGAGGGCGAGTGGCGGGATACGTTTCCAGCATCTGAAGGAAAGCGACGATGTCTCGGCGGGCGGCAGGCGCCTCACTCGCTCCTTTCCCACACAGGATGGCGAAGCGCAGCGAGGGCACACCGGCGAAGAGATCGGCTACCTGATCGCTCTGCCGCCCGAGGGCGAACAATCCGCTGGCAGCGCAGTTGTTCAGCACGTAGGCGAGTTTTTCCGGCTTGGTGGTGGGGTTGACGACAGTGAACGTCCCGCCTGCCTTGAGGATGGCAAATATGGCGATGACTGTCTCGACAGAGCTGTGCAGCCACACGGCTACGCGATCTCCACGCTGAACGCCAAACTCCAGCAGGCCGTGTGCCACCTGATTGGCCTGTCTCTCGATCTGGGCGTAGGCCGGCCGCTGCCCGTCGCAGATCAAGGCTACCTTGTTAGGAAACCTCGCCGCGCTGTCCTGCAGGAAATCGCTCACTAGCATAGAAAGTCACCCCTGTTCCATCTCAGGTAAAGCCTGGGCCTTTAGAAGGAAAGCTAATTGCGTTGCTGTCCGATGGCTGTGGAGGGAGTCCGGCAAGCGACTGAGAAACCGGCCGGCCTGACTTAACGAGGTCTCGCACCGCGTGTGAGAACTTAACGCGTTACGCTTGCTGGCGATGGGTCTCTCGCTAACCTACGGTGACGAGCTCACCGGCATCGGGCGTCGTTTGAGCGACGTTCAGTTGCACGTAGCGCACAAGGCGTTCCACAGAGTCAAAGTGCTCCGGCACAATATCCTCGTCCGCCACTTCGAAGCCGAAGGTTTCCTCGACAAACATAACCAGCTCCACGACGCCAGTGGAATCGACGACCCCGTTTTCAAGGAAGGAGTCATCATTGCCTAACTTGTTCTCGTCGTCGGTGTAAAGGAAATTCTCTAAAATGTAGTCTCGAATCAAGGTTTCTATGGACATCTCTATTGTCCCCCAACTTTCCCTATTCTACGGACCTTCGGTTGGTTTGTGGTGACGAGAAACTAAAAAAAAACCAAGATGGGCACAAGTCTCCTGCGCGTACCTCTAACCAATTTTCAGGATATTCATCACCTAACGCTTACGATCACAGCCTAAAATAAGTCCGGTTAGAGACTCGGCAGAGTCTCCAACCTAGTGTGTGCGCTGTCCTACCGAGAAGCGTGAGCGAGGGTAGTACGGAACGAGGGCTAGTCGTAGGAACGACCAGGGATAGCAAAGACGATGACCATCGAGATCAGTAAACCGCCGGTCTCTTCAGCAGGAGTCGAGACGTCGCCCTTCCCTGTTTCGCGCAAGCGAGTTAGGACCAGGGAAAGTTTTCCTGCCCATTGGGCCGTGTTGCCGCTGTTTGTCTTGGATGCGCTGTGCATCGGAGCCAGCATGATCGCGGCATACCTGGTGCGTTTCCAACTGCTGAGATATCACGCGCCGTTTTCGAGCGACTTCTACGTACGTTTGGTGGTGATCGCTACGCCAGCGTGGCTGTTTGTATTTGCCCTCTTTCGCCTTTACAACTTTGATCGTCTCTTCGGCGGGCTGCGTGAATACGCCAGTGTGTTCAACGCCTGCACCGTCGGCGTCGTCGGGCTGGTCTTTTATGGCTTTGTAGGTCACGGCGTCGAGGACAGTATCTCTCGCGGGTGGCTGGCGTTGGTGTGGTTCTTCTCTATCGCCACCGTGGCCTGGGTTCGGTTTGGCTATCGCCGGCTGGTGTATACTCTGCGAGAGCAGGGGGTGTTCGTGCGGCGGGCGCTCGTCGTGGGGGCCAACGAGGAAGGTCAGGCGGTGGCGGCCCAGTTGTGTGATTCGCCCAAGGCAGGGATGGAGGTTGTGGGGTTCGTGGACCCGGCGCAAGGTCAGGCGGTGGCAGCAGATCTGCCTGTGCTGGGCGGTCTTGACGATCTGAGTAGGTTGGTTGAGAAACTGGCTGTCGAGGAGCTCATCGTCATCCCCACCGCACTAGAGCGCGAGGATTTGCTGGACATTTACCGCGATTGGGGAACAGACGACAAGCTACACATACGTCTCTCCTCTGGTCTGTACGAGCTCTTCACCACCGGTATACAGATCAAGGAGGCAGGATTTATTCCTTTGGTGAGCCTGAATCAGACACGCATCACGGACCTGGATGCTCTGATGAAGGCGATGGTGGACTATGTTGGGGCACTGTTGGGTATTGTGTTGCTGGTGCCTGTTTTCCTGATCGTCGCGTTTCTGGTCCGATTGGACTCGCCGGGTTCCTTCATCCATCGCCGGCGTGTGGTGGGATTGCACGGTCGGAGGTTCAACGCCTACAAGTTCCGCACGATGATCGCCGACGCCGATGCCTATCTCAAGACGCACCCGGCGCTATTGGAGGAATGGGAGCGAACGGGCAAGATCCAGGATGACCCTCGCATCACATGGGTGGGGCGATTCCTACGGCGTTACAGCCTGGACGAACTGCCGCAGTTGTTCAACGTGCTGAAGGGGCAGATGAGCTTGGTGGGGCCGCGGATGATCACGCCGGCAGAGTTGAGCCACTTTGGCCGGTGGCAGCACAACCTCCTAACGGTTAAACCAGGGCTGACCGGACTGTGGCAGATCAGTGGGCGTGCCGATCTCTCTTACGACGAGAGAGTCGAGATGGATATGCGGTACATTCGTAACTACACGATCTGGCTGGATTTGAAGATAGTGTTCGGCACCATTATGGCGGTGGTTAGAGGGTGGGGAGCCTACTGAACCGGCAGTGAGATGCGTATGAATACAGTTCTAATCGCAAGAGCGCCTGTGCGCATTAGCTTCGGCGGGGGTGGGACTGATTTGCCCGCCTACTATGAGGAGCACGGTGGGTTGGTAGTCAGCACAACCATCAGCTACTACACGTATACGATTCTCACCCCTGGGTGGTTAGATGGCGTGCAGATCATCTCCGCTGACTACCGGGCCATTTGTCAACGACCCACTTGCGAGGATCTGATCTGGGACGGGGATCTGTCCTTACCCAAGGCCGTCACCTACTATTTTAAAATCCGTGGCGGGTTGACGATTTTCATGGCCTCTCAGGTTCCCCCTGGCACAGGGCTGGGCTCCTCCAGCAGCGCGGCTGTGTCGATGATCAAGGCGCTTGCCTTTTGGTGCGGTTTGGATCTCGGACCTGCCGAGGTGGCGGAACTGGCCTGCCATATCGAGATCGGCAAGATGAAGATGCCTATCGGCAAGCAGGATCAGTACGCGGCGGCCTTTGGTGGCCTAAATTGCATCAAGTTCTCTCGCGGGGGCGTGACGGTCGAGCCACTAAGAATCTCCCCTGAGACACACGCGGCTCTGGATAGAGGGCTGATGCTTTTCTTCACCGGCACCTCACGACAGTCTTCCACTATCCTGCGCCGACAGGAGAAGGCCAGCCGAGAAGGTGACCAGCAGACGATGGATAGACTGGACGCGATCAAGGCGCTGGGGCTGGAGATACGCAAGGCGCTGGAGAAAGGGGACATGGCAGCCTTTGGCGAGCTGCTTCACCAATCCTGGATGAACAAGCGCGAGGTGACGAGCGGCATCACCAACCCGTTTCTGGATCAGTGCTATCAAGTAGCGCGGGAGAACGGGGCGCTGGGCGGAAAGGTGACCGGCGCTGGCGGCGGGGGGTTCATGATGCTGTACTGCCCGCAGGACCGACAGGTGGCTGTCACGGAGGCGCTGACGGCCTTGGGGCTGCAGCGTCGGCTCTTCAAGCTGGAGAAAGGGGGTGTCCAGGTGATGGAAGCATCGCCTCGACCTCCGTCACCTGTCTTGATGATGGCACCAAACCGTACCACCTTCGAGAAGTCAGGGAGCTGGACAGCGGAGGAAGGGAGCCCAGCGCTTTTCTAGTGATTGGGACCCGCGCTGAACACATGGTGTGTCTGGAGCAGCATGGGAGGAGATGGAAAGTGGATGTAAGCGTCGCCGATCGTTTGGTTTCCGATATGGACCCTGACCTACTGATTTGCCTACGTACGCAGGTCAATTCGTTCATCAAGTGGGACCTGGTTCATTTCTTTCATCGGAATCCTTATACCACTGATACCCCTGAGGGTATCGCCCGTCACATTGGCCGGAACGCAGGCGGTATTCAAACTGAACTGGCCGAAATGGCCGCTGGGGGAATACTCGTCGAGTATCGCTACGGTGAGATGACGGTCTATTCGTTCTCGGACGACCCCGCAATCAGGGATCTGATCCGTCGCTTGGTTGAGGCTTCGGACGATCGGTTGTTTCGAGCCAAGGCTGCTTACCACATGATACGCGCTATGCGCAACAATGAGTCCCTCCCGGCAACGGCCGACGGGGTAGCCAGCGACCGGTGTGGCAAAAGCCAGCAGGAGAAAGTGATTGTAGCGAGCGCGTGAGCGTGCTCCGTGGAGGTTGCACCGCAAGGCTGCGCCCTGGCAAAGGAGGTTCAGATGGCAGTACGACAATACAATCCCGATCTTTTTCGGCCAGTAGAACGAATCGGTAAGAGGTTCTATTTTCCGAGGTTTGCCGCTTGTCTGTGGAACTATAGTCTCATGATAGAGATCCGTCATCCAAAGGCAGGGGCATGTGTGCGGCGTCTTGCTGAAAAGATGATGCCGCCGTACTAGTTGCCTTACGGTCTGATGACGTGCTGCGCCGTGACCCCAGCATTAGCTGCGAGGAAGCAAATGACACCGTTGTGGAGACTGATAGAAGAGGCGCGCCGTCAGAAACGGGCGGGAAGATGTGCCGTCGAGATGTTTATCGCGAGCCTGTTCCCGGCTCTACTGGAAACTACATTTTGAGGGAGGTAAGGTTTTGGAGGGCATACGAGAGTATTTGGGTGAAGTGCAACGTGTCCTGGGTATGCTGCCCATGGAACGCATCTGTGAGATGGTGGATGTGCTCCTAAGTGCCAACTATGTGGGCAATACGGTTTTTATCGTGGGCAATGGAGGCAGTGCAGCAACCGCGTCCCACTTTGCGTGTGACTTGGCGAAAGGAACGATCACGTCCGACCGTCCTCGGTTCCGTGCGACGGCATTGACAGACAACGTGCCGGTGATGACAGCCTGGAGCAACGACAGCGCCTACGAGGACGTATTTGTCGAGCAGTTGAGAAATCTGATCCGGCGCGGAGATGTGGTCGTCGCTATCAGCGGCAGCGGCGATTCCGAGAATGTACTGCGGGCGGTGGAGTTGGCTAATCAGGTGGGCGGGATCACCGTTGGGCTTTCTGGCTTCTCTGGCGGGAAGTTGAGCGAGATGGTGGACGTGCCGGTGGTTGTGCCAAGTGACTGCTTAGCGCAGATAGAAGACGTGCATTTGACGCTGTGTCATCTAGTTTGCTCGGTGTTGCGACAGCGGATGCAGCAGACTGAGCCCCCGATCCTGATGATGTTGGATACCCATATCTCCGAAACGGGGCGAGTACCCGAATGGGTATCCACCTTCCATAAGGAAACCGGCGACAATGGTCGATGCGCCTAGGCTATCCGCTCCTGGTTCCGCAAGCGGTGGTTGAGGTGCTGGCGGTTTTTGACTGGTGCGCACCTCGCGCTTTGGCCTAGCAACTTTGAGATTGTCTATGCATCGAGCTGTCTTTGTTGACCGTGACGGGGTGATCTGCCGTAACCGGCGCGACCACGTCAAGAGTTGGGATGAGTTTGTCTTCCTGCCTGGCGCCTTGGATGCGCTGGCCCGGCTGTCGCAGTCAGACCTGCGCATCGTGATCATCACCAACCAAGCGGCTATCAATCGCCGATTGGTCCCTGCCGAGGTCGTGGAGGATATCAACGCTCGCATGGTGCGGGCCATTGGGGCGGCGGGTGGGCGTGTGGATCGGGTAGTGTACTGTCCCCATCGGCCCGATGAGCAGTGCTCATGCCGCAAACCCCAGCCAGGCCTGCTCTTGAGAGCAGCGGAGGAGTTGGACCTTGATCTCTCCAGCTCGTACCTCGTCGGGGATGCGGAGAGTGATGTGCAGGCTGGTCAGGCGGTTGGGTGCCGGTGCTATCTGGTGCTCACCGGCCGGGGCAGACGGCAGTTACTCCAGATCTGGTTGCACGGACGGTGGGGGTTTTCGATCGCGCCGAATCTGGGGGCGGCGGTAAACGCGGTCCTACATCGTGAGAACGGCAAAGCCTGGGGCTTTGCAAGCTCGTTGACATCAGGGGACGGGCCGTGAGCGCGGAGGGAGAGCAGCGCGCCTTCATCTCGCAGGTTCCCGACGCGGCGGCGGTCGCGGCCCGGCGAGGGCGCTTGCGTTACTACCTGGAGGGCCAGTCGACCAGTATTGGACGCTACATACTGGAACAGGCCCTGTTCTTTCTCCTCCGCGGCATCCCCAGCGTGGTCGGCATTGGCCTACGGGCGCTGGCCTATCGCTTGATTCTGAAGAGCGATGGTCTACCTGTCGTAGAGGATCACGTGCGCCTGTGCATGCCGGCCAATATTCACCTGGGCCGCCACGTCTACCTGGATCACGGCGCATACCTTCACGCTTGCCCTCAGGGGATTTTCATCGGCGACGAGACCTTTGTGATGCATGGCACCGAGTTGCACGTGTACAACTTCCGCGACCTACCCGGTGCCGGCATCTGGATAGGGCCCAATTGCTTCATCGGCGAGTCGTGCCTGGTGCGCGGACAGGGCGGGGTTCACATTGGCGATGCGGTCCTGCTGGCTCCCAGAGTACAGGTGCTGGCGGTGGATCACCTTTTCGGGGACCCCAGTCGCCCGGTCATCCAACAGGGGATCGCCGCACGCGGGATCGTGGTGGAGGATGGCGCGTGGATCGGGGCGGGCGCGATTCTCCTAGACGGGGTGACGGTGGGAAAAGGGGCCATCGTGGGGGCGGGCGCGGTCGTGACGCGAGACGTGCCAGCTCGCACGCTGACGGTGGGTGTACCCGCGCGGATGGTGCGGCGGCTCGAAGTGGACAAGGAAAGGTAGCGTGCGATCGAATGGCGGTGGAAGGCGACGACATGCCAGGCCACCGCTTCTGGTCAAGGAGTGAAACTTGAACGTTCTATCGGTGGTAATTCCGGCTTACAACGAGGAACACGGCATCGCTGAGATCATCGAGCGGGTCTTGAGCATCTGTCCTCGGCTGCAGGAAACGGGGGTGGACGATCTGGAGCTGATCGTGGTGGACGACGGGTCCCGCGACAAAACGGCAGAGGTCGCCGGGCACTACGACCGGGTCAATCTCATCCGCCATTCAACCAATCTGGGATATGGGGCGGCGCTCAAGACCGGTTTCAGCTCGGCCCAAGGGAATCTGCTGGGTTTCTTGGATGCCGACGGGACCTATCCGCCGGAGCATTTCCCCGACCTGTGCCGGGTCGCCCTGGACGAGCGGGCGGACCTGGTGGTCGGTTCCCGCATGGCGGGGGCTGAAAGCGAGATGCCGCTGGTTCGTCGCATCGGCAACTTGATCTTTGCCAACCTGGTGAGCTTGCTGGGCAATCACCGCATCAGCGATAGCTCCAGCGGCATGCGCGTCATCCGGCGGGAGGCGTTGCCCCGATTATACCCCCTGCCCGATGGACTGAACTTTACGCCGGTGATGAGCACGCGCGCTCTCCACGAGGACATCTGCTGGCGGGAGATCCCCATTCCCTACAAGGAACGGGTAGGACGGTCGAAATTGAGCGTCGTTGGGGATGGGATGCGCTTCCTGCGCACCATCGTGTGGACGGCGCTGAGCTACAATCCGGTCCGTGTCCTGGGCGGCATTGGCCTGGGATTGGCCGCTGTCACCGCCATCATCGGGGCGATTATCGTGGGGATGCGCCTTGCCAACATCACCAGCCTGGGCCCCTGGGGAGTCGTCAGTGTCTTTGTCGCCAGCCTGTGCGCTGTTGCGGGCGTGACGCTATTTTCGCTCGGGGCGACCTTCAATTACTTGGTTTCGCTTTTCCACGGACACCCCGTTCGCCAGGGCCTCTTCGGCAAGCCGCTCTTCAAGCGCCCATTGGAGCGACACCTTGGCTGGGTGGGACTGGCGGCGATAGGCGCAGGTCTGGCCATCGGTTTTGCCAGCCTGGGTTTCTCGTTGAACGGTTGGCCTATCGAGCGTCTCTGGCTGTACCTCATGGGGGCGGCGATGCTGATGTTGATGGGGTTGCAGATGGCCGTCTTCTGGGTGATCGTCCAGGTGCTGGGCGAGTTGAGCCAGCGAGAGGCACACGTGACCCGCGACCTGGAAGGGCAACTGTGCGAGAGGTAAACCGTGGAGCGGGGATGCAGGAGCAGGTCCCGCTGCCCTGCTTCCCTGACGCCGACGAGGTAGTGCGGTCTGGGTTAGTGGCCCGACCTGATGATGCCGTAGACGTTCTCTTCGTCAATCCCCCTGCTCCTGACGGGGGTATCTGGATCCGCAGCCAGCACAGGGTGGGACGGCGGTCCAGGGAAGGGATGATCTGGCACCAGGTCGGGCTAGCTCAGATGGCAGCATTGTTCCCCGACCTGCGTGTGGAAGTGATCGACGCGATCCCTCTGCGGATGGACTGGACTGCGTTCGAGCGCATCCTGGAGGAGAAGCGCCCTCGCTACTACGTCACCCACGTCACCGCCCCGACCCTGCGCAACGATATGTACGGTACTTTCCTGGCCCGCAGCGTGGGGGCGACGACCATCGCCTTCGGCACCCACGTCACCCCCATCCCGCGCGAGACGATGCGCGCCTTCCCCAGCCTGGACTTTGCCCTGCGCGGCGAGCCGGAGCTGACGCTGCGGGAGCTGATCGATACACTGGACGTCGCCAACGATCAATCGTCCAGCGCCGACCACCCGATCGCCGGGCAACTGCACAAGCTGTTCACCGACGCCGATCCTGAGTGGCAACCCGCCGGGTCTGACCTGCAACCTGGAACCCAGGCCCTGGAACACATCAAGGGGCTGGTGTGGCGCAAGGGAAGTGAGATCGTCGTCAACCCGGCCCGTCCCTTCATCCGCCGCCTGGACGACCTGCCCTTGCCGCGCCACGATCTGCTACCGTTGGCTTCGTACCGCGCTCCCCTGGTGCCCAGCCCCTATGCCTTCGTCGTCACCAGCCGGGGCTGTCCCGGCGGTTGTCGTTTCTGTATCAAACACGTCTCCTACGGCAACTCTGTCCGCTTCCGCTCGCCGGAGAACATCGTGGCAGAGATGGAGCTCTTGGCCGGTCAAGGCGTTCGTTCCATCCACATGTACGCCGATATATTCACAGTGAGCCGGGAGCAGGTTATGGGACTGTGTGAGTTGATCCTGGAACGGGATCTGCGCATGCCGTGGACGTGCAACAGCCGGGTGGATTTTGTGGACCCAGAGATGTTGCATCTGATGGGACGGGCGGGCTGCCGCTGGATTTCCTGGGGTATCGAATCGGGCAGCGAGGAGATCCTGCGACAGGTGCGGAAGGGGATCAAGCTGGAGCAGGTGGAGCAGGCGTTGCGTTGGGCGAAAGAGGCAGGCATCCGCAACTGGGGCTACTTTATCATTGGCCTGCCGGGTGAGACCGAGGAGACGATCAGAGAGACCATTCGCTTCTCGAAGCGCCTGCCGCTGGACCTGGTGCTATTTCACATCGCCGCGCCCTATCCGGGTTCTCCGCTTTTCTTTGAGGTGGTGGAGCAGGGATGGTTTCGCCCTGGCACCCGTTGGGAGCAAGTGGATATGGACTGTTCCACGGTGCTGGACTATCCCCACCTACGAGCGGAGGAATTGGAGCGGTGGGCCCGGCGAGCCTTCCGGGCGTGGGCGTTGCGGCCTGGGCCGATGTTGACCTACCTGCGGATGCTCTTGAGTTCTCCTTCCTTGTGGCGCTCGGCCCTGGAGGTCGGCTTGGAGAGCCTCGGCTGGGCCATGCGGGGGTAACTGGGGCATCGCGCGCGGGAATCCCCCTACGAGATCGCGCCTGGCAGCGTGAACGTGAATGTATTCCCCGGGTTCGCTGGCTCGGTCTGTACTCCCACCTGTCCCCCAAGCTTCTCCACGATGCAGCGTACGATGGACAGCCCCAGCCCGTACCCCTCGGAGTTGTGGCTGAGCCGGGTGAACGGCGTGAACAGCCGTGCTTGATCCTTGAGCGGGAGAGCAGGCGCGTTGTCGCGGACCCAGAAGCACACGTCTCCGCCGGGTTGTACCGCCCCTCCCACTTCCACGCGCGGCGGCCGGTTGCCGTACTTGATGGCATTACTGAGATAGTTGACCCAGACCTCTTCGATCCATGGGCCGTAGCCCATCGCCACCGGCCAGGAGGTGGGCGCGATGACTTCGGCCTGGTACTCCTCGATCATGTTGGATACCCGCCGTCGTGCTTCGGACACAATGCGCCCCATGTCCAGGGGTTCCACCCGCACCTCTGTCTTGCGCGCCCTGGCCAGCAGCAGCAACTGCCGCGTCGTGCGGCTCATCGTTCGCCCTGCTTTCTCGATGTCTATGGCGCATTCCCTGATTTCATCTACTGACATGCCTGCGCCGTGCTTCTTGAGTACTTCGGCGAGGCCGGTGATGATGGTCAATGGGTTCTGGAGGCCATGCGCCACGGTCTGGGCGAAGGCGTCCAATTCCTCGTTGCGTGCCTGGAGGTCTTTGTTTAGGCGGTCCAATTCTCTCATGTCCTCGAAGCGGGCTATGGCGATCGTGATGGCCCGCTCCATATCCTGCGCGTTGGGCGGCTTGACCAGATACGCTCCCACGCCGGCCTCGCTGGCCAGCCTGAGCAGTTCCGGCGTCTCGTAGGCGGTGAGCACCACGACCGGGGTGGGACAATGTTCGTGGATGCGTTCAGCGGCCTCGATGCCATCCATCTCGGGCATCTGGATATCCATGAGAACGACGTCGGGCTGCTGGGACCGTGTCAGCTCCAGAGCTTCGAGTCCAGTCGCTGCTTCTCCTACGACGATGTACCCCATGTCTTCCAGCAGCCCTTTGACCATCTCTCGGACCAGATAATCGTCCTCGCCCACTACCACGCGAACATTTCGTTGTCCCTTCATCATTGAAGCCCCCTATGATTTGGCTTTGAATTGGATTGAAGCGACTGCTCCGGAGTCATTATACAACGATAGGTCTCCGTGCAGATTGTGACGCACAATGTTCCTGATCAAATCTAGCCCAACGTTTCCGCTCTCCTCCTGGATCACTTCATCGGGGTAGCCTGGGCCGTTGTCCTTGAACGTGAAGATGATGGTGTCGTCGTCCTGTGCGATCCGAACAGTGATACGTCCTGAGCTGTTCTCCTCCTGTAATGAATGCTTGACCGTGTTGGTCGCCAGTTCGTTGATGACTAGCGTTAGGTCGTGTGCTTGATCCGGTGTCACTCTCACCGGCGATGGCTCGACGTCCACAGATACCCATCTTTGGGATGACAACGTCTGCAAGCAAGATCGGATGACCCACGCTGCCACTTCGCAGAGCAGCAAAGGGGCCCATTCGGACGCAGAGAGGAGGCTGTACAGCGTGGCCAGGCCCTGTAGCCGGTTGATCAGATCGTTCATGATGAAGCGGTGGGTCGACTCGTTCTCGATTCCGGTGCGGCGTCGCGCTGCGTAGAGCAGGCCAATAATGGCAGAAAGGTTGTTCTTGGCCCGGTGGTTCACCTCTCGCAGCAGCGTCGCTCTGGTTTCCGCGTCCTGCCGCGCCTGTTCATACAGTCGTGCGTTCTCAATGGCGATCGCGGCAGTGGTGGCCAGTGGTTCCAACATCATCAGATCTGTCGTGTCGAAGCGGTCGTACACCGAGTCCAGCACCTGTAGAACGCCGACTACCCTGTCCTTCACCCGTAGCGGGGTGGTGAGGATAGAACGCAGAGGCAACCCTATTTCCTGATTGAACTTATAGTACCGACGCTCGTCGGCCCATATGTCTGGCACGATCAGGCTTTGACCCTTGGATGCCACCCAACCGGCGATTCCCTCTCCCGGTAACAGGCGCCACGTTCGCAAGACCTCCCGTTGGGGGCCAGTTGCCTGCTGGCAGGTCAACTCCCCCGTGTCCGGATCGGTCAGCCAGACCGAGCAGGCATCCACTCCCATCAGGTGACGCACCTCCTCCAAGACAGCCATCAGCACCTGATCCAGGTCGAGGGTGGAGCTGAGTGCCTGGGATGCCCGGTTGAGCAGCTCCAGTTCGCGATTGCGTTGCAGCAGCGCTTCCTCAATCCGTTTACGCGCGGTGACGTCTATGAAAGCCGCCTGCATAGCCAGCTCTCCCTGATACTCAGTGCAACTGGCGAGGATCTCCACCCAACGCGCCGAGCCATCCTTTCTTATGACGCGCAACTGGTAACGGGGCGCTGATACCTCCCCCTCCAAGCAGACACTATAGTGTTGGGAGAAGAGCTCCCAGTCATCAGGGTGTATCAGCGAAGTGGCCCCTTCGGGAGAGAGACGGAGCAGTTCGTCAACGGTGTATCCCAGGATCTCGGCGAGGGCAGAGTTGGCGAAGACGATGTGAAACGGCATGTCCTTGATCACCCCGAACCCTTGCAGGGATTGCTCGACCAGCACTCGGTACTTGTGCTCGCTATCCCGCAGTGCCGTCTCTGTCTGCTTGCGTTCGGTGACGTCGCGCAGGACGATCAGGTGGCCAGTTGGTCCATCTCGCCTGTCGTGCAATGGCGAGACGCGCATCTCGAAATACCGCTGTGTCGGACCATCAGCCTGTGCCCGCGTGATGGCCACGCTACTGTGGCCGTCGATCTGATATGGCCAGTCAGGAAGTACCTTTGAAGCCGGTTGGCCGATTGCCTCGGATGTGCAGTCGAGCATGGTCCGCGCCGCCGGGTTTAGATCGATGACCCGATCCCGTGCATCGACGATGATCACACCGTCGTTCATGTTCTCGATGACGGCGTCGCGCGCCACCGGAACGATGTCCAGCATGCGAAGACGGAATACGCCCCAAACCATTGCCAACCCTGTGAGGGTGAAGAAAAAGGGTGCCAGGTCCAGCCAGGGGAGAAAGGGGTTCAGGGAAAACGTGGACAATGCATCGCCCACCAGTGGACCGAGCACACCGGCCAGAATGACGATGGATTGGCCGCGGTATGGGCTTGGCGAGCGGATGACCATTCGGACGAAGAGTAAACTGCCGGTTGCGACCAGGAAGTAAGAATACGCCACGTGGATCCAGTAGAACAGACCGGGGGGCGCATCGATGCCTACGATGGGGCCTCCCTCCACTAGATGGATGTCGGCCCAGTACAGCTTGTGCCACTCGTTGGTCCAGACCAGCAGCAGTATGGCCACGGGCTCGATGAGTAGCAGTATGAGGGCGCGCCGCGTTACCCACTTCCCAAGGCCGGTCTGCAGGAGAGCAAACGTGAGCCAAGCCGTTGGCACGGTGACGACACCCAGGTACCGTACTTTGATCCAGAAGACTTTGCCTGCCAGGGAAGGGCTGACGAGGCTGAATGCGTACGTGAGCGACCACTCGGCTGCAGCCAGCATCGACAAGACGAAGGGGATTGTCCCTGGCGCGGAACGGCGCTGCCAGACGAACAAAGCGATAGCGGTCGATACCGCCGTGGAGATGCCCAAAGGCAGTAGGTAATAGAGACTCTGCGGCATGTGATACTCTCACCGGGGAACATACAATCGATGCCCCAATTATAACGGAAGTCGGTGCGAGGTCAAGGTGTGCCAAATGTGGGTGACTGTTCGATAATTGGTTGAAACTGAGGGCGGTGGGGCGTAACCCCGGGATTTCGCCATTCTGCACACCGTAAGTGGGGCGAAAAGCACATCTTAGGCCCGTTTTTTCGGCCCCAGTGGGGCGCGCCAGACTCGTTACCAAAGTTCGAACAGTCACCAAATGTGTGGCAGGGCAATCGCATTTAGCCGATTTCACAGTTGCGTCCCCAAAAAGCGGGTGAGGAGAAACTGACTGCTCAATAGACCGGGGAATGATCGCAGCTTCGCTTGCCCTGAGCGCGCACCAAAGGTTCGTCGTCGAAGGGCGGGGGTGGGGGCAAGTTCCCGGAGTATTGAAATGGTACGTGCTGCCGATGGCAATCGCGTGGCGACTCTCTCACCGATCCACCTCCACCCACACCCGCGTCCCGTCGCTGATCACATCCACCGCCCCGTGCGCGTCGGTGCGATAGGTCGTTACATCCTCCAATCGCTCCAGCACCTCCTCGCACGGGTGACCGAAGCGGTTGTCGGCTCCCACGCTGATGACGACGACCTGGGGATTCACTGCATCCAGGAACGGCTGCGTGGTCGAGCTGCAACTGCCGTGATGCCCAGGTGCTCGATTCCCCAAGAGAGAAAGACAACTGAAACAAAGGAAAACAGCGTTGACCCCAGGCCGAAATGAAGGACGCCATGAAGCAGGGCAAACAGAGCCAACAGCAGGCTGTATAGCGTCGTCAACCAAGCCGGAACCAGGACCCTCTCATCCTCCAAGTGGGCGGCTGGCGTTTTACGAATCCCCTTGCGCCACATCATGTATCTGACACGCAAGTACAGCACCAGGGTGGTGAGCAGCAACAGCGTCAAAACTAGAATGGCCCAGTTCGAGAGGGCATGAACCATGGTAAGCTAGGCCCCTCGAAAGATGCCTATAGCTGCCACCAGGGTCAGAGCAGACAAGACACCAATGAGCACCCGTCGATTGATGCGTTTGGTCAACTTGGCGCCACCGTAGGCACCGATGATGGCCCCCCAGCCAGCAACATCAAGAGCTCAATGTTTATATTACCCTGAGGAAGGTGTATCAGAGCACCAACCAAGCTCATCACCGCTACTACGGCCAACGCTGTTCCCACTGCTTGGCCAGCGGGAACGCCTTCATAGGCTGTCAGGTAGGCGGCGACGAGGTGGCCGCGCCACAGACTGCGGATCGTGCGGATGCCGTTCAAGCCCTCACGCTTGATGAAGGGCGTCCCGGCCTCGATCAGGATGCGCTCGCTCTTGACGATGCTCGGCAGGATGCGCGTCACCAGTCCAACGTCATAGTTGAAGGCGATCTGCAGGTAACGGGTCTTGTCGTCAAATATCTGGTCTGGCACTTACTTTTTTCCCTCGACGACTGATCCCAGCAGGCTGCCGAGATTGGAGGGCATGAAGAGGACGATCTTTTCCGAAGGATCGGCGGCGATGTCGCGGATCGTCTGCAGCGTGCGCAGGTGTAGCGCGCCCTCGCTCTTGGCCAGGTTACCCGCCGCCTTGCGCAGGTTTTCCGAGGCGGCCAGCTCGCCGTGTGAGGCGATGATCATCGCCCGACGCTCCCGCTCCGCCTCCGCCTGCTTGGCCATGGCGCGCTTCATCTCGGCCGGCAACTCCACCTCCTGGATCTTGATCGACTCGACGTCCACGCCCCAGCCACTCGTCTCGGCGTCCACGATCTTTTTGATGCTCTCGGCGATCTGCTCCCGCTCGGTGAGGACAAAGTCCATCTCGCCGTTGCCGATCACGTCGCGCAGCGCCGCCTGCGTGTACTGGCGGATGGCGTACACGTGGTTCTCGATCTTGTTGATCACGTCTTCCGGGCTGATGACCTTGAAATAGACCACGGCGTTGACGAGCATGGGGATGTTATCCTTGGTCATCACCTCCTGGCGGGGGATCTCGGCCGTCTTGATGCGCATGTCCACCTTGCGCATCGACTGCATGATGGGAACGACGATCGTCAGGCCGGGGCCGCGCGTGCCCGAGTACTTGCCCCAGGTAAAGACCACGCCGCGCTCGTACTCGTACAGCAGCCTGATCGATCTGAGGAGCAGTCCAAAGAATATCAGGATGATCGCACCCAGTATGCAGCCGCCTACACCCAACATCTCTGGCATGATGCGCCTCCTTTTGTGCTTGATAGTGATTGTTGGCTTCGGGTAGATTGTAGCATGGCGGGCCGGTCGGCGCAACTGACTTGCGCGCCTGAACGGAACCCCCTATAATCCTAGGCACATTCTGCAAGGGGAGATGAGCCTATGCCATTCTTCAGCGTGAGCGAACTACCGAGCACGGAGATGCTGCCGGGCGTCTTGCGCCGGGCGGTCTACCTGGACAACGTGATGCTGACCTTTTTCGAGTTTGAGCCGGGAAGCGTGGTGCCGGAGCACAGCCACCCCCACGAGCAGATCTCCTACGTGATCGAAGGCGCGCTGGAGTTCAAGTTGGGAGACGAAGTGCGGGTGCTGCGGGCTGGCGAGGGGGCCTGCTGCCCGTCCGGCGTGCCCCACAGTGCTACCGTCCTTGACGAACCTACCTGGGTGATCGATGCCTGGCACCCGGTGCGGGAGGAGTATAGGTAGACGAACGACCAATGACGAAAGCCCTGCTATTCGCCTCCCGTCGTTGGTCGTCCATCTGATCAGGAGCGAGCGATGTCCAATCCAAAGTACGACGTGGTCATCGTCGGCGCAGGACCGGCGGGCATCTTTGCCGCGCTTGAGTTGAGCGAGCGGTTGGACCTGCGCGTGGCCATCTTCGATAAGGGCCCTGCCATTGAGAAGCGGCGTTGCCCTGCCCGCGAGGGCAAGGGCTGTGCCCATTGCCAGCCGTGCTCGATCATGACCGGCTGGGGCGGGGCAGGCGCCTTCAGCGACGGCAAGCTGACGCTCTCTCCGGCCTCGGGTGGTCATCTGGGCGATCTGCTGGGGGAGGAGCAGGCCCAGGCACTGATCGACGAGGTGGACCGCATCTACGTCTCGTATGGCGCTGACCGGCCCATCTACGGCGGGCACACGGACGAGTTCGAGGTGCTGGAAAAAAAGTCAGTGCTGGCGGGCCTGCGTCTGGTCTCCGTCCCCATCCGCCACATCGGCACGGAGCGCAGCAGCGAGATCATGACGCGCATGCGCGACGAACTGGTCCGGCGCGGCGTGCAGGTCAGCACCCACACGCCGGTGGCGCGAGTGCTGGTCAACGGCGGGGCCGTCACCGGCGTCGAGATGGAGGCCGGTGGAGCGGTCGAGGCAGCGCGCGTCATTATCGCGCCGGGGCGGGAGGGGGCCAGCTGGCTTAAGAGCGTCGCCGTTGAGCTTAGCCTCTCGCTGACGTGCAACCCGGTCGATATCGGTGTGCGGGTCGAGCTACCAGCGACAGTGGTAGCGCCGGTCACTGACCTGCTTTACGAGTTCAAGTTTCTGTATTACTCAAAGACCTTTGACGATTTGGTGCGCACGTTCTGCGTCTGCCCCTATGGCGAGGTGGCACTGGAGTACGCGGGTGGCGTGATGACGGTCAACGGCCACTCCTACGCCGACCGCAAGACCTACTACACCAACTTTGCGCTGTTGGTGAGCAAGAGTTTCACCGAGCCATTCGACGACCCGGTGGCTTACGGGCAGTCCGTCGCCCGGCTGGCCAACCTATTGAGCGGCGGTGTGCTGGTGCAGCGGCTGGGCGATCTGGAGTCCGGTCGCCGCTCCACCGCCGAGCGCCTCCGGCGTTCCCTCGTTATGCCTACCCTCAGGAGCGCCACGCCGGGCGACCTCGGACTGGTGCTTCCTCACCGCCATGTTGTCAATGTCCTGGAGATGATGCATGCACTGGACGAGGTGATGCCGGGGGTGTGCTCGCGCCACACGCTGCTTTATGGCGTCGAGGCCAAGTTTTACTCCAATCGCCTCAAGCTGACGCCGCAATTGGAGACGGAGGTAGAGGGGCTATACGCCTGCGGCGATGGGGCGGGCATTACGCGCGGGTTGGTGCAGGCCTCGGCCTCAGGTCTCCTGGCGGCGCGGGCGATTCTGGAGTAGTCGCGTTCTCAGTCGCACGCCGTTTCTCTTGGCTCTGGCAGTCCGGTCGCCAGCACGTATGCCGCCAGGCACAACATCAGCCCGGTGGCGAACAGGCCAGCGAAGCCAAGCAGGTCCACCAGCAGACCGCCCAGCACCGAGAGCAAGGTGACGGTGCCGTTCAGCGTGTTGCTAAGCCCTATGTACATGGCTCTCTCATTCTCTGGAGCCAGCTCGATCACAAAGTTGCTGCCTGAGAGGATCCCGGCGGGAAACAGGCCACCGTCGAGGAAGAACAGCGGCAATGCCAGGTACGGGAGCCACGCCCCCTGTGGTTTCGAGATCGACACGAACCCCACCAGCGCCAGTGCCAGGAACGCCGTCCCCGCTTTGCCAGCGGCCAACAGCCGCATGACCAACTGGTTGCCTCTGCGGTCGCTGATCCACCCAAAGACCAGGTTGGAGAGCAGCTTTGCGCCAGTGCTGGCCGCTGCATAGACACCTGCCATCCCAGCCTCGGCTCCCAGTGCGTCCTTGGCGTACACACTGTAGAAGGGGAGGACGACCCCCGTCAGGCTCAGGAGTAGCCAGGCGGCGGTGTAGCGACGGTAGACAGGATCCCTTCGCAGGAGTTGCCCCGCCCGCCGCAGTTGTTCCCTCAGCATCACTGACTCGCTCTCGGCTGCCCCCGGCGGTTCCCGAACGGCGATGAAGAGCGCGAACGCCGGTATCAGCAGCACGATGAATAGCGTCAACAGGAAGGCGACGTCGTGAGGGGGTGGAAGAGCCGGGTGGCCGAGCACCCTGTTTATGATCCAACTGGCTCCCAATGCCAATATGCCCCCGACAAACAGCCGCGCGGCAAAGAGGCTTCCCCGGCGACGAGCAGGCACTGTCTTGGCCATAATGTCAAAGAAGGCCAAGCCCGCTGGGCCGGAGGCGAGCTGGGCAACCGTGTAAAGTGTGAAGAATCCAACCAGGAGGAGAACTGGGTCATCGACCAGCCACACGATTGCCGCGACGGAGGACCAGGCGACGACGCGGATCGCTGCGCTTATGGTGTAGACGGGCATCTTGCGCTGCATCCGCTGGATGCGGGCAGAGAAGAAGAGCTGCGGCAGTAACCAGCCTGCCGGCCCAAGCGGGACCACCAGGGCCAGGAGCAGGTTGGACGAAGTCAACCGACCCACGAACCAGGTGGTGAGCACCAGCGACGGATCGATCAGCCCTTGGGCGAACTGGAACAGCGCGCCGTTGAGAGCACATAGTACAAAGTTGCGCCGACCCTCGCGCGTTTGGATAGTGCGTTTTGCCCTCTCGTCTCTGTGTTCCATTGTCCTTGTGTCAAAAGCCTCCCGCTGGTGTGTGCCGACGGGAGGCTTCGTTCGCCCTCTGGCTGACGCAGGGTTTAGAATCCCTCCATCTGGCTCAGATCGACGATGCCCTCCGCCAGGGCGGCGATGTGCTGGAGTTGGGCCAGCCTGTTCTCTCGCAGGCCCTTGTCCTCATCCATCACCAGCACGCCCGACTCGCGGGCGAAATAAGCGTCGATGACGTCCACCAGCGGCGCGAAGGCGGTGAGGAATTCGTCCACGCTGCTCTGCGGCGTGATCTTGGCGCGGGCGTCCTGGTAGGCGGCGTACAGCATTTCCTCCGCCGGTTGCTGAAAGTGCGCGGGATCAAGCCTGAACTGCTCATCGTAATCGCGCGTGATGCGCACGCAGCGAGCATAGTTCTCCAGGATGCGACTCCAGTCTTCGCGCGCCACCCATGCGGCGAGTTGCTCGACTGCCTGGCGGGCGCGGAAGGGGTCGTCGCCCTGCGCGGCCAGCACGGTGTCCACCACATCGTAGGCAAATCCCTCCTCGCGCAGGATGCCGCGCAGCCGCTCAACGACAAAATCAAGCGCTTTCCCTCCCACCGGCATCAGCTCGGATGCAGCCTCCAGCCCTGCCCGCACGGAGAAAGACAACTCGTGAGCCAGCAGGTTCTGCACTAGGCCCAGCGCATCACGGCGCAGGTGGTAAGGATCGGACGAGCCGGTTGGGGCCAGCCCTACGGCGAACAGCCCTGCCAGGCTATCCAGCCGGTTAGCCAGTCCCACGACGAGGCCGGGCTTTGTCTTGGGCAGCACGTCGCCAGCGAAACGCGGCAGGTAGTGCTCAAAGATCGCCTCGGCCACAGCAGGCGACTCGCCCGATTGGAGGGCGTACTCGCGTCCCATCACCCCTTGCAGGCTGGTGAACTCGACCACCATCTGCGTGGCCAGGTCGGCCTTGCACAGGTAAGCCGCCCGTTCAGCGACCTCTGTCTCCTCGGCGCTGAGGTTCACCATCTCTGCCAGTTGTCTTGCCAGCTTCTTCAACCGGTGGGCCTTGTCGAACATTGAGCCCAACTGCTCCTGGAAAGTGAGCGTGCGCAGTCGCGGCAAGAACTCCTCCAGCGGCTTTTTCATGTCCTCGCGGTAGAAGAAATCGGCATCGGCAAAGCGGGCGCGGATGACCTCTTCGTTTCCGTGGCGTACGCTGTCGAGATGTTCCTCGCCGCCGTTGCGCACGACGACGAAAAGGGGCATCAGGTTCCCATCGCCATCCACCATGGGGAAATAGCACTGGTGTTTTTTCATCACGGCGACCAGCACGGCATCAGGCAGCTTGAGATACTCCTCCTCAAAGTAGCCCAGCAGGGCGGTGGGCTGCTCGACCAAGTTGGTCACTTCGTCCAGCAGCGCCGGATCGTCGGGGATCGCGCCGCCCACGCTCGCGGCCAGTGCTGCCGCCTGCTCGGTGATGATAGCGCGCCGCTCCTCGGGATCGACCACAATCTCACACTCGGCCAGCAGGTCCGGGTAGTCGTCGGCCCGTGCGATTTCGAGCGCGGCCGAGTCCTGCGGGCGGGAACTGCGGCTGGCGCGGCCGCTGGCCAGCCCGGCGTACTCGAACGGCACCACCGCGTCGCCCAGCAACGCCACCAGCCAGCGGATGGGTCGCGAGAAGGCGACGTTGCTCTCGTTCCAGCGCATGGATTTGCCAAAATGCAGGGAGGCGATCAGCTCCGGCAGCAGGGCGGACAATACCTCGGCGGCCGGCAGACCCTCCTGGCGGTTGACCGCCACCACGTACTCGCCGCCGTCGATCTCACGCACCTTTAGATCCTTCACGCCCAGCCCGAACTTGCGGGCAAACCCCTCGGCGGCCTTGGTCGGCTCACCAGCCGAGTCGAATGCCGCGCGCGTCGGCGGTCCTTTCACCAGTTCCTCGACCGGGCGCTGGCGCGGAGCCAATCCCTCGACCAGCACCGCCAGCCGGCGCGGGGTGCCCAGCACGCGCAGGGATTCGTAGTCGATCCTTGCCTCCTCCAGGCGGGCCGGGGCCAGTTCGCGCAGTTGGGCCAGCGCGTCGTCCAAGTCACCGGCGGGCAGCTCTTCAGTTCCAGTCTCCAGGAGGAAAGTGGCTGGCGAGTCAGAAGAAGCTGTTTGAGATTTTGATATTTGATATTTGAGATTTGAGATTTTTCCTTCTTCCAGCCACGGGTACTCCATCCGCTGCCGCTGCTCGGCGTAGGCCACCGCTACCTGCCGGGCCAAGTCTCGCATGCGGCGGAAATAGGTGGCCCGCTCCGTGACGCCGATGGCGCCGCGAGAATCGAGCACGTTAAAGGTGTGGGAGCAGCGCAGGATGTAATCGTGGGCGGGGATGACCAGCCCGGCCCCCAGGCAGCTCTTGGCCTCGGCCTCGAACAGGTCGTACATCTGCATCAGCCGGTCGACGTCGGCCAACTCGAAATCGTAGCGGCAGTGCTCGACCTCGGGCTGCAGCAGTAAGTCTCCGTAGGTGCGCGCGCCGTCCCAGTCGATATTCCACACGGCGCGCACGTCCTGTAAGAACATGACGATGCGCTCCAACCCGTAAGTGATCTCTACCGAGACCGGGTCGAGGGTGTAGCCGCCCGCCTGTTGGAAGTAGGTGAACTGGGTGATCTCCAGCCCGTCGAGCCACACCTCCCAGCCCAGGCCCCAGGCGCCGAGCGCAGGGCTCTCCCAGTTATCCTCCACGAAGCGGATGTCGTGTTCCTCGCGCTGGATGCCGAGGGCGTACAGGCTCTCCAGGTACTGCTCCTGCGGGTCGCCCGGATCGGGCTTGAGAATGACCTGGAACTGGGTGTGCATCTGCATGCGGTTGGGGTTGTCCCCGTAGCGGCCGTCGTCAGGCCGGTAGGAAGGCTCGACGTAGGCCACGTTCCACGGCTCCGGCCCCAGCACGCGCAGCACGGTGGCGGGGTTCATCGTCCCCGCGCCGACCTTTTCGCTGTATGGCTGCCAGATCAGGCACCCGCGCTCCGCCCAGAAATCCTGCAGGCGGAGGATGGCTTGTTGGAATGAAAGTGGTTTGGGCAAATGGATTCTCCTGATTCTGGGAGTAGGGTAGCACTCAAGCAGCGTAGTGGTTGAGTCTAGCCCCTGATTCTTACCCGCGTTTCCTCGACGATCCACAAATGGTGTTCAAGTGGCTCACTGGAAAACACTGGCAGCAGATGCTCGAGAGTCTCCAGAACGTGGCACTTGTCCTGCCACCTTAGCCGCAAGACGATCAATCCGGAGAACTGCTCGGGTGGATAGGCGCGGATGTCAGTGAAATCTGTGTCGAGTGTGATGAGGGCACGCTCTTCCTGCTGGCAAGTAGAAGCTACAATCGGATCAACGGAACCGCTGAGATGTTCTTCCAGGACAGTGACGGCATCGTGGCCCGCTCGCCGTAGCACCTCGGCGGCTTCGATAGGCAGGTTTTCATCGGTCTTGAACTTCATCGTAGGGCTCTACGCTGGCATAGTCACCACGCGCTCGCGCGCAAGCTCTGCAGCATAAGCGATGGCTGCTTGTATCGCCTCGCGGCTGAGTGATGGGTAACTGCGTAGGATTTCGTCCGGTGAGAGGCCGGCAGCCAGATTTTCGAGTACGACGAATACCATAATGCGCGTGCCCTTGACGCAGGCTTGTCCGTGGCACACCATCGGGTCAACCGTGATATACTCCTGCCAGCTCATAGTGCCTCCTTCAACCCCTATGTGTTTCTATTATACCGCTCTTTCCCACACTGCCCAACGGTTAGCGTGTTTCGCGATGTCGCTTGCAGCGAGGTTGGATGCAGGCTTACGCGGCGGGACTTGCCGCCAGTACCTTGACCTCTTTTTCAAGCTGCCCCTTGAGGCGGTCCTTCTGTACCTCGAGATCGTACCGCGACTGGAGGTTCAGCCAGAAGCGCTCCGACAGGCCAAAATAGCGCGACAGCCGCAGTGCCGTGTCGGCCGTGATCGAACGCTCGCCATGGACGATCTCATTGATGCGGCGCGGGTGCACGCCGATGTCCTTTGCCAGTCGGTATTGGCTGATCCCCATTGGCTTGAGAAACTCCTCCAGCAGAATTTCGCCGGGATGCACTGGCTCAAGCGTCTCGATCATTTTGCTCCCCTTGCTCCCCGGTGGTAATCTACCACCTCGATGGCCTTTGTCAAGCGTCTCTCTTATCCCATCACGACCACGACTTCATTCTCACCTTGCATCTTGTCCGCCGCGATCAGGCTTCCTTCGATCCGCTCGCCGTTGAGGACGACGTGCGAGACGCCCTTGTGCACACCTGCGGCGTTATCTACCTGGATATCGAGCACCTTCCCGCGAAAGACGCGGCGCACGCTGAACCCTTTCCAATTCGCGGGGATGCACGGATCGAGGCGCAAGCCCTCGTACTCGGGCCGGATCCCCAGGATGTATTGGGTCGCGGCGTAGTACGACCAGGACACGGTGCCCGTGAGCCACGGCAGGCCGCCCGCCCCGTGGTGAGGGCTGAACTGGCTGTTGGTGCCCTGGCAGTGTACGTATGGCTCCACCTGGCGCACCTCGGCGATTTCGTTGAAGCGGGAGGGCATGTAGGAGCGGTAGTGGCGGTAGGCGCGGTCGCCGTTCCCGAGGATGCAGTCGGCCATCACCGCCCAGGACTGGGTATGGTTGAAGATGGTGGCGTTTTCCTTTTGGCCAGGGTTGAAGAGCGCACCGATATAGATAGCGTTGTCGGGGTCCACCTTCCCGAAAGGCGGCGCGAGGAGCGCGATGCCGTAATTGGTCGTCAGGTGGGTCTCGACGGCGTCCATCGCCGAGCGTGCCTGCTCGTCGGTGGCCGCGCCGCTGATGACGGCCCAGCTCTGCGGGTTCAAAAAGATGCTGCCCTCCTTATTCTGGCGGGAGCCCAGTACCTTGCCGTCCTCGCGGTACTTGCGCACGAACCAATCCCCGTCCCATCCATGTTCCTGGATAGCCCGATCCAGCTTCTCTATCTCGGCCTCTGCCCAGGCGGCCTCTCCCGGCCTATCCAGGAGCGCGGCGATGTCGGCATAGACCACCAAGCCGTAGCGCAGTTGAAAGGCGACGAAGAGGCTCTCTCCGCTGCGGCCCAGGCAATCGTTCCAATCGGAGCGCAGGCTGTTGGACAAGCCGTGCGGGCCTTGGCGCTCGATATTGAACTCCAGCGCCCGCCGCAGGTGGCCGAACACCGTATCCTTCCCCTTGTCTGCGTAGGGCAGCACCTTGTCGTAGAAGGCGATATCGCCCGTCTCTGCCACGTAGGCCGGCACCGTGTTAAAGAGCCACAGGCTGTCGTCGGAGCGATACTCCTCCGGCGGCGTCGGCTCCATCTGGCCGGGTTTGTGGCCAAAGACCTTGACCAGCGGGGAAGCGCCGCCGCTCGATTCCTGTCCGGTGATCATCAGCTCGAGCCGTTCCAGCGCCTCTTTGGTGACCAGGGGGATCACGCCGAGGATATCCTGCACAGTGTCGCGGTAACCAAGGCCATCTCGCTCCCCGCCGTAGATCAGGCTCGCCGCGCGGCTCCAGTAGAATGCGATCAGGGCGTTGTAGGCGTTCCAGGAGTTGACCATGTGATCCAGATCGGCGTCCGGCGAGTGCACCACGAAATTGCCCAGCCGCCCGTGCCATTCCGCCTTGAGCTTTTCCAACTCCTCGGAGGCGCGCTCTAGACTGCCAAACTCGGCCCGGGTCTCGACGCCTTCGACCTCCACCTGCCCTACGCCGAGCAGCACCAGGAACTCTTTCGTCTCGCCGGGGGCGAGATCGAGATCGATCTGGACGCAGCCGCAGGCGTTGTCGCCGTAGGCGGTCGAGTTCCCACAGGAGCCGCGCTCTACGGTGAGGGGGTTGTGGTAGCTGCGATAGGGGCCGATGAATGCCTCGCGGTCCAGCTCATAGCCCACCACCTCTGCTCCGACCGGAGCCAGCCAACATATGCTGGGCAGACCGCCCAAGACCGTCGGTTCGTTCTCGCGGCTGGCGCAGTAGACGAACCCATCGCGCCAGTCACTCTGGGTGATGTAGGCGCTGTATTGGCGGTTGAAGGTATCCTGGTAGATATTCCATTCGCTGGTGAACTCGCAGTAGGTAAAGACGCTGATCTCCCTCGGCGCGTCGCCCAGGTTGGTCACCGCCAGCCGCCAATACTCGAAGCGCTGCCCCAGCGGCACAAAGTAGGCCGATTCGGTGCGGATGCCCGCATACTCGCTCTCGATGATAGTGTAGGACGTGCCGAAGCGACAGATCGTCTCGTATTCGTCAAGCGGTTTGCCGACCGGCTGCCAGGAGGCGCTCCAATAGTCGCCGCTCTTCCTATCCCGCAGGTAAAAGTAGCGCCCCGGCTGATCCATGGGGATCGCGTTGGGCTGCAGACGCAGAAATCGACCCACAGTGGCCGAGCGGTAGAACGAGTACCCTCCGGCGTTGTTGGTGATGATCGCACCATACAGCGGCGATCCCGAATAGTTGCTCCAGGAGCGCGGCGTATCGGGGCGCTCGACCACGTATTCGTAGTGCTCGTCGTCAAAATAGCCGTAGCGCATTTTCCTTTCAACTCCTACGGATGACTTTGTCGTTCTGCCTTACATGCGACTGGCGCGCCCTAATATACCCCAACACGCCATAAATGCAAACGCCTTCCGACAGAGCAAGAACATACTATACACCGACTGGGACTTGAGCTATATTGGTTCTGACCTGACACGAAACCGAAAGGAGCGCTTATGAAGTGTGTGATGATTATAAACCAGGATCTGCCGGTAGGGCTAATAGCCAATACGGCGGCTGTCTTGGCACTGACCATAGGTCACAGAGTCGAGAGCCTCATCGGCAAAGACGTGAAGGACAATGATGGCCAAGTTCATACGGGGATCACCCAGGTGCCGATCCCCTTGCTCAAGGGCGATAGTGACCTGATCCGGTCGATACGCGCCATGTTGTTGGATGTGGATACCGGGCAGGTTTTCTTCGTCGATGTGTGCGATGCCGCACAAGAGTCAAAGACTTACGCTCAGTACGAGGCACGGCTGCAGCAAACCCCGGTCGAGCAGTTGACCTATCTCGGCATCGCGATCTGTGGGCCCAAGAAGCAAGTCAACGCGCTGACGGGCCACATCGGGCTCTTACGCTAGGGCGCGCTTGGAAGGGGATGTCACTGGTTGGCCATTTGATACTGGCGAGGCGTCGTGCCAACGAACGTCTTGAACCGCTTCGTGAAATGGCTCTGGTCGGTGAAGCCAGTATCCAGCGCCACCTGGACGATGGGAGTTCCGTCTGCCAGCATTCGCTTGGCGAGATGGATTCTCTGCTGAAGATGATAGGTGTGGGGAGGCATGCCAAAGGCGGCACGGAACCTGCGCAAAAAGTGATACGGGCTCAGGTTGACGTGGGCAGATAGCTCTTCCAGAGAAACGCTGCACGAGATGTTTTCCAAAAGATATTCCTGAGCCATCTGCATCAGTTCGGAGGAATCATCGAGTGACACCGGTAGCGTGCGGCGGGTGGTGTGTTCCGACACGAGCCTGGACAGCGTGTTGTAAAGGCAGACCTGTTTCTCCAAGCGATCGCTGGGGCCTGACATCACATTGTAGAGGCAGGCAAACCCATGCCACAGGAGAGAGTCCTGAACGACCGAGCGGGCGAAACGTGGGGGATCTTCATCTCGGCCAAACACGTCGCAGGCGATTTCCCGCATCAGGTCGGGCTCGACGTAGAACATCCAGTACGTCAGCGCGTAACCGGGCCTGGGATTACAGGCGTGGACCTGCTCCGGGTTGATGAGCGCGATGTCCCCCGCCCCAATCGCCCTCGTACTGTCATCACACCAGAAATCGGTGACGCCCCGCCTGACCAGGCCGATGGCGTAGGTATCATGCGTGTGCTTGCGAAAGACCCGTTCACGGTAGCGCGAGAACCTGGCCTCGACCTGGGCCAGGTCCGGGTCGCGCACGAACGTCACTTGGCTGTCTTGGTGGTTCTGCATGCTTTCCCCTAACGGCGCCTGTGCCTCAACCCGGACGATCTAGCAAGGGCGGAGCGCGGAGCAACGGATCGCCATCGGCGCTCAGCCCTCCAGCTTTTTCGCCATCTGCAGGCAGGGGTTCTCCGCTCCCCAAAGGCCAGCGAACTCTTCGAACGGCCTGAACCCCAGCGCCAGGTAGAACGCTCTCGTGCGCGCATACCCCTCGTCGGGATGGGCCGAGCTCAAGGTCTTGACCTGCAGGTACTCGACGCCCTGCTCCTGTAAGTACGCCTCCGCTCCGGCCAGCAGGGCTTGGCCCACACCTTGGTGCTGCATTTCCGGCAGCATGCCCATCACGTGGATCTCGGCGGCGTATTCGGTGTGCTGCTTGAGGGTGAGGAACCCCACTGCCTCGTCATCGATCAGGGCGAGGAACGTGGGAAGTACGTCGATATCCTGAACGTATTGGCGGGTGGCCTCCTCGATCCCGAACCACTCGGGCAAAGCACGCAGGATCGGCTCGCAGACGGCAGACTGGCCCAAGATAGAGCCTTTGATAGCGATGTCCATCACATCACCGGCGGATAATTTGTGTTCTGCGCGGGATCGCCCGGCAGGTAAAGCACATACATCGGCTGGCCCACTTGGTGCGTGAAGCCCACCGGGCGCAAGGTGGTGGTCTTGCCCTCGTACTCCTGGCCGTCAACCACGAAACCATAGGTGATCGTCCAGGGATGGCGCCCGTTGACCTCTACGGCCACATTCTCGTGTATGTCCACGATGGCGCCCAGCACCGGCTCGCCCATGCGTAGCACGTTCAGCGTCTGCTGGGCCTGGTTATAGCGCCAGATCAGGATGGGGATGCCCGCGCCCAGGAACAGCAGTCCCAGGGGCACAAAGATGATGCCGACAAAGACCAGGATCAGCGGGATGCCGATCAGCGTAAAGATACCGCCTATGAGCGTGAACACTCCTGCCGCGATCGCCCATCCGTCTGATAGCAGTTTGCGCCAGATAAAGCTGTTCTTGAACTCGCGGGGGGCCGGCGGCGGCTCTGGGATATCAGGGACAGAGGGCGGAGCAGCGGCCTCCTCGCGGGGCGGCGGCAGTGGCCCTCCACAATTTTCGCAGTTGCTGCGAAACGTCTCATAGCTCGTACCGCACCAGGGACAGGTAATCATCTCGATCTCCTAGAGGTCTTGCTACCCATCACCCTGAGCGAAGCGAAGGGTCTCGCCATCTCCTGCACGAGATTCCTCGCTTCGCTCGGAATGACGGAGTCAGGTGGGCAAGGTGTAAGCTTCTTGGTCCGAGAAGTGTTTTTTCGCGAACGCGATGATCCTCTCCGGATTCGCACAGACGTAATTGTACGCCTCGAACCGCTGCATCTTGCCCTCGATCCACCACATGTCCTTAGGCCCCGCCGAGGCATCGTAAAAGCCCTGCACGTCGCTCGCCTCGAACCAGGGGTCTTCCCTGGCCTGGATGTACAGTGTAGGCACCCGGACGTCTTTGGCGTATTCCAGTGGGGACATCTCCCTGAAGGCGAACCCACCGCGCCACTGGACGAACCGATCGACGATGGGGATCAGGTATAGGCTCAACGGCGTGTACACGTTGCTCATGTAGCGGCGGAGGAACACGCCTACCGAAATGGGCTGCACGGCGACCAGGAACTTGACCTCCTCGACCAAGTCTCCGCCCTTACTGAGCGCGACGATGGTGGCGTTGGCCCCCATGCAAAAGCTGGCGAAACCGATCTGGGGCGTGCGCAGGGACGGGCGACTTTCGACATACTCGATTGCCCCGAGCACGTCCTGATACTCGGTCAGGCCGACGCCCGTCAGCCCGCCCTCACTCTCGCCGTGGTTGCGGAAATCGAACATCAGTACCGAGCAACCTGCTTTGTGCAGGGCCGGCGCGATCTGGAGCAGATCGACGTCCGTCTTGAACAACGGCAGCCACCCCTGGTTCTTGACCAGAAACCCGTGGCGGTTGAAGGGGAACGGGTGGGTGAGGATGACCACCTTGTCCCGCTCACCGGCTGGTTCCGTGAGGATGAACCACCCTTTGATGGTCAGCCCGTCGGTGCTTTGGAACTCGACATCCTCGTACTCCAGCCCATAATCGGCAGGGGTGGTGACGACGGGCTGTCGCAGGGCATGCAGGACGATGCCGGAGAATACGTAGCTGATCGCTATGGAGATGACGGCGAAAAGAACGAGCGCGATAATTGGGACCCAGTAGAGTGGCACATGCCCTCCTATCTATCGACTTGTTGTGCCCTTGCGTCTCAGCTTGCGCAGGAACGTGCCCGCGCTTACGCTCCGCTCCAGGTGATAGCTGATATAGTGCTGCATCACCCGTTCCACCTCGGCGTGCAGGGTGGGCGAGACGTGTATCTGGCGTAACCGCGTTGTGTACGGCCCTCGCTGACAATCCCGCAAGAACGTGTAGAGTCCATTAGGCGAAAGGGCTGCCACCTCTGGCCGCCGTTTCCGTGCCTCGTAGCAGTCGGGACACAGCGCCCCGCCATGCTCCGGGTCAAAGCCGTAGGGCAAGCAACCGGGACGGTCGCTGCGATCTTCCGCCGCCGGCTCGCGCGGCCGGAGCGAACCCTCCTCGCCGTGCTCGCCCACGCAGGCGAACAGCTCCGGGCGAAAGCCCGCCAGCCCCAGCAGGTGCTGCTCGTAGAAGCGGGCCACCAGGTCGAGATCGTCGTCTGTGCACAGCCAGGTGAGAGTCTGGTCGAGCAGGTCGAACATGGCCTGCCCACCCTCCCCCTCGGCGAAGAAGCGGTCGAGAAGCTCGACGGCGTAGCGGGCGTGCGTCCCACGAGCTGCACGACCGGGCGACGACGAAGCTGGAGCGGCAGAAGAGCTCAATGTGGCCCGCCTTGCGGCTGCGCACTTTGCGCGCCCCCTTGGCGATGACCTCAAGCTTGCCCAGGGGGGTGCACAGCACCAGCACGCGGTCGGCCTCGCCCTGGTCGCGGTGGCGCACGACGCTGCCCTCGGTGCAGTACAATCGCTCGCTGCTCACCTTTTCCTGCCTCGTGGGGCATTATACCACAAATAGAAGCCTCCCGCAGGCGAGAGATGCGAGAGGTTTTGAGAGTCCGGCTGCCCGCCGGGCAATCTGCCAGAAGCGCGGTCGCGGATCGCAGTCGCCGTCCCTCAGCCGCAGATCCGCTTCACCTTCACGTGGAATGGCAAGGCGATCCCCCTCGTCGTGCCTCCCACCTACCTGCATTGGAAGGAAACTGACCAGCAGGTCCAAGACCTGATCGCGGAGATTGTGGGCGCGCAGGGATACCGCGTGGTACAGGCCGCGCTGCTGGAGAAACTGCTGGCCGTGCACAGCGGGCTGGGCGCGTATGGCCGCAATAACGTCTGCTACGTGGACGGGCTGGGGAGTTTCCACCGCCCGGTGGGCCTGGTCTCCGACCTGCCGTGCCCAGAAGATACCTGGCAAGAGTCCCGGGTGATGGAGCGCTGCCAGACCTGCCAGGCCCGGCTGCGCGCCTGTCCAAGCGGCGCGATCACGGCGGAGCGCTTCCTGATCCACGCCAAGCGCTGCCTCACGTTCTGCAATGAGAAGCCCGGCTCTGTGCCCTTCCCAGCGTGGGTAGACCCCGTGTGGCGCAATTACCTGGTCGGGTGTATGATCTGCCAGAGGGTCTGCCCAGAGAACAAGGAGTTCTTGGGGTGGATCGAGGAAGGGGCAGAGTTTTCCGAGGAGGAAACCGCCTTGCTGCTAAAGAGGATCCTGCCTGACCAACTTCCCGCCGCACTGATGGAGAAGCTGGCGCGATGGGACCTGGTGGATTTGCTCGACGTTCTTCCGCGCAACCTGAGTGTCTTTCTGCGGTGAACGACAGCCAGTCACCCGGCTGTTGCGCTATTTGCTGGCAAACGAACTTGCAAGCCGGGCGGATGGCTGCTGGCGCCGCACCTGCTGGCGATTGTGGACGAACTCAACGTCAACCACCCGTGCCCGACGAGAGACAACCCCGCTCCCCTCAAAGAGCCGTTTCACTTGATTGACGAGGACGGACACAGGTACGAGCTGCGCTTCGACCGCACAGCCTGCGAGATGGAGGTGTTCTTCTAGGCTTCCGCCCTGCGCATTGAACCACCGCGCTGCCTGAGGGTACTCATGATCAGGAGGTCGCGGCAACATGTCGGGCGCTACGGTGGAACTGGCCATTCGAGCATTCGCGATGCCCTCTTCCCAGAGCACAGACGAGCAGTTGATCGAGCGCATGGCGTGCGGTAATTCCAGAGCGCTGACGCCGCTCTACGACCGCCACGCACGCGCCATCTTCACGTTCCTATGCCGCCTCACCAGCGACGAGGCCGTCGCCGAGGATCTCCTGCAGGAGACCTTTCTGGCCGCCTGGCACAGCGCCAGAACATTCCGCGGACGCTCGTCGGTGCGCACCTGGCTGTTCGGCATCGCCCACAACAGGGCCGGTCACTGGCTGCGCTGGCGCAGGCCGGAGCCGCTCGACGAGGACGCCGAGATTCCGGCCCCCGGCCCAGCCGTCCCCGATCTGGCCGATGCGGCCTGGGAGCGGGAACGCGTCACGGCGGCGCTGGCACAGTTGCCCCCGGCGCAGCGCGCGGTGCTGGAACTGACCTTCTTCCACGGCCTCTCGTGCGCGGAGGTGGCCGAGGCGCTCAATTGCCCCGTCGGCACCGTGAAGAGCCGCGCGCACCTGGCGCGGCGGCGGTTGGCTCAACTGCTGGCCGATCTGGATGGAGACGAATGATGGACGAGCATGAAAAGTGGCGCGAACTCTTACCCTGGTACGCCAACAGAACGCTAGACGAGCGTACACAGACCGCGCTGGAGGCCCACCTGCGCGACTGCCCTGCCTGCCGGCAAGAACTGATCACCTGGCAGCACATCTCGACGGCCGTGCGCGCCCAGCCAGCCCCTGCGCTCCCGCGAAACGCCCGCCATCGCCTCGCGGCCCTGGTCCGCCCGCAACCCTGGAACGATCCGCGTCTGATCCCTCTGCTCCTGCGTTCCCAATTGCCCGTCATCCGGGGCGAGATCTGGCCTGCCTCGACGCTGGTGCTGGCCCTGGGCACGTTTGTCGCCTGCGCGGCGCGCTCCGCCGAGGCATTGCCGTTCGTGTTGATGGCCCCGCTTGTTACGGCGGTCGGTGTGGCGTTTCTCTACGGCCCGGCAGTGGACCCGGCGCTGGAGATCGAACTGGCGACGCCGGTTTCGCCGCGCCTGATCCTGCTGGTGCGACTGGCGCTGGTCTTTGGCTTCGACCTGGCGCTGGGGTTGGCAGGTAGCCTGGCGCTGGCACTGCTGCGTCCCGACGTCTCGCTCTGGCCGCTGGTGACGGCGTGGCTGGCGCCGATGACCTTCCTCTCCGCGCTCTCGCTGCTGCTCAGCGTCGCCTCCGCTGACTCCGGGTTGGGTGCGCTGGTCAGCCTGATGTTGTGGGTCGTGCAGAGCATGGGGCGGATCAGCGGCCCCAACAGCCTGCCGTGGCGCATCCCCGATCTGACGGCGGCGGCGGCGCGGCCTTGGCTGTGGGCGCTGGCGCTCGTAATGGGTGCGCTGGCACTATGGATCGGCGGGCGCACGGAGCGCTGGATAGGACGCCCGGCGTGAGCGGAGCTGATTGATGTTTCTCGCGCGATTCAACTTCAAGACCAACCTCCGCCTCGTCGGCTGGCTGCCAGTAGCCGGGAGCGCGCTGGCCATCGCGCTCATGCTGGTACTTGACGCCACTCTCTGGCGCGTTTCACCCCTGCTGGCGACCACGCGCGCTGTGGAGACGTTCCTGCCGCTGATGGTAGGCTTGCAGGCAGCCTTCCTGCTTTCTCCAGAGGACGAGCCGCCGCTGGAACTTTTGCTCACCTGCCGCCGCCCGCTGGCCCGGCCGCTGTTGGAACGCCTGGCTCTGCTGGCGGCACTGCAAGGGGGCGTCGGCGTGATCGGCAGCCTAGTCGTCCGCTGGCTCGGCGGGGACGCGCAGCCCGAACCATTCCTGCTGGCGACGGCTCGCTGGGTCGCGCCATCTGTCTTCATCGCCGGAGCAGCACTGGCGGTCACCCTGCTCACGCGCAAGGGCACCTTGAGCGCGCTGATGGTGCTGCTCCTGTGGGGCAGCATGCTCCTGGGAAGCGATGCCGCCGTCAGGCGCATCTTTTTCCTGTGGCCGGTGCACCTGTTCATGCAGCCCCAGGGCGTCACCCTGGCCGAATATGCCCGCAACCGGGCGGCGCTGATCCTGCTCGGCCTGTGCCTGACGGCGCTGGCCGCGCACGTGGCCGGCGATGAGGAGCGGATGCTGGGCGTGCGCCAGCCAGAAAGTTCGCGCTGGAGTTACTGGCTCAAACTCTCTCTGACAGGACTGGCAGCAGGGCTGCTGATGTTCTATGCGGGCTACTGCGCGTTGTGGGTGGATGCAGAGGCGCGCCCGGTGCACCGCGCCGTGTGCTGTGTCACGCCGGCCGACGCCGGCTTTGACTACGAGGAGGTCTCGTTCACCGCTCCCGACGGCGTGACGTTAGCAGGGTGGTACATCCCGTCTCGCAACGGCGCCGCCGTCATCTTGCTCCACGGTAGCGGCAGCAGCCGGGTCTGGATGATCTGGCAGGCGGTGATGCTGGCCCGCAACGGGTATGGCGTGCTGATGTACGACCTGCGCGGCCACGGCGAGAGCGGCGGGGACATGCGCACGCTCGGTTGGCTGGACGTGAACGACGTGGCCGCCGCGTTAGACCTGCTTCAACGCCGGGACGACGTAGACCCGCAGCGTATCGGCATCATGGGGTTCTCTGTCGGCGGGCAGATCGCGATCCGGGCAGCGGCGCAGATGAACACCATCCGCGCGGTAGCCGCCGACGGCCCCAGCCTCGCCAGTTACCGGGACGTACCGCCCCCAGATTCATTCCTGGATAGAGTGGTGAGTCTCGACAACTGGATCCTGATAAAGTTCTTTGAGCGGCGCACCGGCGTACCCGTCCCGCCTGGCATTACAGACGTGATCGCCGACATAGCGCCGCGCCCTATTCTCCTGATCGCCACCGGGCCAGACGGGGACATGGAGCGGCGTATCGCTCGGCACTACTACGACCTGGCGGGAGAGCCAAAGACGCTGTGGACCATACCGGAGACCAGCCACGGGGGCGGCGTTGCCGCCTGGCCCGAGGAGTACAAGGAGCGCATGGTGAGTTTTTTCGACCAGGCGCTGTTGGAGGACGAAGGCGCAAGGTGAGGCTCTCTCAACTAATCGCCATAGTCCGCTATGAAGTCAAGATGCAGTGGCACCAACAAGGGCTACCGATGCTCGCGCTCGCCTTCGTTGTGGGGTTGTCTCTAATCACGCTGTGGGTCCGAGCGGCCACGGAAGAACAGGTCGCTGAATGGACAACCGACGTGATGATGACTGGCTGGCCGGTGGTGCTGGTGCTCTCGATTCTGGCGATCCCGCCCATCGTGGCAGATGCCATCCCCAAGGATCGCCAGATAGGACTGCGCGAGTTGATTGACAGCCTGCCGCTATCCCCCGGATGGTACCTGACCGGCAAGATATTGGGCGTGTGGGCAGGGGTGCTGGTTGGGCTGATGGGAGTCGCTGTGCTGTACGGCCTGGGAGGATGGCTGTTCTACGGCCCCTACGACATCGGTATCTACCTGCTGCTGTGGCTGGTCGGCATCGTCCCTCTGGTACTCTTTACCTCTGGGATGAGCGCGCTGCTGGCCGTCGGGCAGCCCAACCGCCGCCGGGCGACCTTCGTGGGAATGGCCTTTGCCGCGTACTGTCTGGCGATGTCGGTGACCACGACGGGAACGGTCAGCGACGCCGTGAGCCTGGCCCGCCCCTCGGTCTTTCTCGTCCTGCACGGATACGTGACTCAGAACACGTTCCTTGGGCTGGTAACGAGAATCGGGCTGGCCTCTTATCCCCCCACACAGATCCCCTTGACAATTGGTTTGGGAGCACTGCAGGTTGCCCTGGCCTAGCTGATCGCCTGGCTGTGGATGAGATGGAAGGAGGGGCGATGAAGGCGCTTCGACAGATCGCAGCGATTGTGCGCACCGAACTCCGCTTCGCGCTGCGGCGTGGCTGGCCCGTGGTCGGCGTGGCCGTGATCGGGCTGGCCATCAGCGCCGCCACATTCTATCTGGCACTCGCGAATATGGAGGGTCTGCCTCGTGACTCTGCCGCCGAATCCAGCGCCAGGGACCTGGCGATGGTGTGGCCAGCTTTCCAGTGGCTGGTGCTGGGTGTGGTGCCGATGGTCAGCGCCCCGGCCATCCCGCTGGATCGTCAGTTCGGCGTGAACGAACTGCTGCACAGCCTGCCGCTGACCGGCGCCATCTATCTGTTGGGCAAAGTGCTAGGGACAGTGATCGCTGTGCTGGCGACCGGTGCGGCGACGCTGGCCCTGTACGTTGTCCTGCACCTGGTGCTGCTCGGTCCCCTCAGGACCGAACTCTACCTGGCGTTGATCCTATTCTCGGCGCTGCCGCTGCTGGTATGGGCGCCGGCAGTCGGCGTGCTGGCGGCCAGCGGCCTGCAGACGCGACGCAGGGCCGTCCTGGTGGGTACCCTGGTCGGGTTCGCCAGCCCGCTGTGTTGGGGGCTGCGCTTCCTTCCTCCCGCCGACCTGCGGCCTTTCGAGGGCGCGGCGGCCCAGTTGAGCCACCAACCCATCTCTGACCTGATACTGTACAGGTATGGGCTGCTGCCGCCCTACACGCTACCGCCGACGGAAAGTGACGTGATACGAACGTCTCTACTCGCTCTATCGATACTGCTGGCCGCGAGCCTGTTCGCCCGCCTGCAACTGCACTTGAAGGAGGACTTCCGATGATCTCGGTGACCGACCTGAGCAAAACCTACAAGGGGGACGTGCGCGCGCTGCGCAGCGTGACCCTCGAGATCGACAACGGTATGTTCGGTCTGGTGGGGCCAAACGGCGCAGGCAAAACGACGCTGATGCGCATCCTGGCCGGGCTGCTGCGCCCCACGGAGGGCGAGGCGCACGTGCTGGGCCACGACGTGACCGACCCGCGCGGCAAGATGGCAGTCAAAAGCGTGCTGGGCTACCTGCCGCAGGAGCTGGGCCTCTACCCCGACCTGAGCGGGCGCGAGTTTCTCGACTACGTCGCCATCCTCAAGGGCGTCGCCGGTAAGCGCACCCGCCGGCGGCAAATCGAGGAGTTGCTGGACGTGATCGGGCTGGCGGATGTGGCCGACCGGCGGCTCAAGACCTACTCCGGCGGGATGAAGCGACGCGTGGGCGTGGCGCAGGCGCTGCTGGGCGATCCGCAACTGCTCATCGTCGATGAACCCACCGCCGGGCTCGACCCGGAGGAGCGCGTGCGCCTGCGCAACCTGCTGGCCGATATGGCCGGCCAGCGCACCGTCATCCTCTCCACGCACATTGTCGAGGACGTGAGCCAGACCTGCACCGACCTGGCCGTGCTGCACGAGGGACAGATTCTGTTTCGCGGCACCCCGCGGGCGCTGATCGAACAAGCGCACGGCCACGTGTGGTCCATCTCCCTGCCGCCGGGCGAGCGCCCCGATGATGGGCTGACCGTCGTCTCCACACTGCGGCTCGACGACCGGGTGGAGTACCGCGTGGTCGGGGATGAAGCGCACCACCCGGCAGCCGAACCGGCCGCGCCCAACCTGGAGGACGGGTATTTGTGGCTGATGAGGAAAAACGTGTCGTGAGACGCACTCAGTCACGTTTCCTCGCCAACTCGGTGGCGGTAGTGGAGGATCTCGGCGGGGAGGAAAAAGTAGAGGCACGTTAGGCCGGCGATGATCCCACCCAGATGGGCAAACGACCCCGTAAGACTGTACACGAACCCATACTCTTGGGCCTTGGTCTGCAACCACCCGTGTGCGATGTCCTTTAGCACGCTGTGAAGAATGAATACCCACGCCGGCATAGGTATCATAACGGGAATGGGAAGAGGAATAGGGAGAGGGATACCAAGCAGGACAACCCAGAAAAGCACCGGCATCGTGCGGATGCGTTGTCCAGGGAAAAGGAACAGGTACGCAGCGACGATGCCCATGATCGCGCCACTGGCCCCCAACTCTGGCACCGTGCCCTGCGTGACGGAAAGCTTGAGCATCTCCTGCACGATGCTCCCAAGGCTCGATACGAAGGCGCACGCCAGGTAGAGCAGCCCAAACTTTGTAGGGCCCAACACGTCTTCCAGCTTCCGTCCAAAGAAAAACAAAAAGAGCATATTGTAGACGAGATGGCTCAGGTCGGCGTGAAGAAACGCCGAGGTGATCACACTCAATGCCCCCAACCCCTTGCCTTCGACCACGTCGGCCGGCACGAGCAAGAACGGTTTCACTTGCTCAAGCCATACTTCGGGATCGTCGATCTGTAAGAACAACACGATGTTGACGAGGACGAAGATGAGCGTATTGAGCACGATGATCCCCACCGTCATGTAGGGGAAACTCCGGTGTCGCCCGCGATCGTCCTTGACCGGAAGCAAAAAGACAAGCGAGAGTAGAAAATCGACTCCCCAGGCAAGGTATATCATTAGGGCTTCGAATTCGCTCATCGTCTAGCCTCTCCACATGATCACACCGAGCGCAGCTCCCCACAGCGCAACACCCGGCACGCCCACCAGTGCTTTCTGCCAAAGTCTCTCGAGGCCCGCCTTCCCAAAGATCGCGCGCATGATGTCGTTTCGAGGCACGTCGGTGGCACAAGCCCACAGATAGGAAGCCAAAAACGCTACCGCCAATGCCCCCAACGCTGCCGGGCGGATTTCCCAAGGTGGTATCACCCCCGCATTGACCCACGCCGCCAGCACCGGTAGCAGCATCAGTCCGGTCACCCGGCGGAACGTCTCTCCCCACCCCTGCGCGTGCTGCTCGGATATGCCGGGGCGCAGTTTAGTCAACCGGCGCTGCACCTCTCGCCCAACTGCCGAACCGGGTTTGCTCAGCGCGCCGGCCCGCTCGTACTGCTGCACCGCCTGCTTGCTCTTCCCCAGCCGCATGTACACGTCGCTCAACAGCAGGTGCGCCTCCGCGTGCTCCGGATCCACCTCGACGGCGCGCTCCAGCAGCCTGCAAGCCCCCGAAAGCACCCCCGCCTCGGCGTACAGTTGCGCCAATGCAAAGAGCGCTGCCGAATCGTTGCTATCCAGCCTCACCGCCTGCTCGTACATCGCCCGCGCGTCGTCCGGCATCGCACGCCGGTGGTAGATGGCACCCAGCCGGGCGTAGTAGATCGCGCTTTCGGGATGGCGCTCGATGGCCCGCTGATAGGTGAGCACGGCCAGATCTGTGTGGCCCATTCTCTCGTGCAGCGCCGCCACTGCCTCCAAGACTTCAGGGTCGTCAGGGGCTTCCGCCTCGGCGCGATCGCCAGCCTCCTGCGCCAACGTGAATCGCTCCCGCTCCAGATACGCTCTCGCCAGCCCCAGGTGATAGTGCGCCCCGTCGCGAAAGTCCCCCAAGAGACACCCACACTCCGGGCATACGGGGTGCTCCACTTCGATGTATTCCCCACAGCCCGGACAGGCGACGATGAGAAGCTGATCGCACTGAGGGCACACGGCTCCAGACGAAGGCACGGGCGATTGGCAGCGCGGGCAGCGTTCCTCGGCAACGGGAGCCGGCGGCGGTGCGTGCTCCTCTAGCCAGCGCAACCCCTGCCGGGCATGGGGATTAGCGGGGTTGATCGCCAGGACGTTCTCCAGGCAGACGCGCCGATCCTCGAACGACTCAACGACGCCGCTCAACCACAGCCAGGCCTGTTCGTTCCGCTCGTCCAGATCGGTGGCCTGCAGCAGGTACTGGCGCGCCTCCTCCTTCCGCCCCGCCCTGGCGGCGGCGATCCCGTGCTGCAACAATCCGGTGACTTGAGCAGTATCGTGCATCGGGCTCCCCCCACCCTACAGATTATACGCAGAGAACGGGCAACACGCAAGCCGCTTGACGCCTCATCACACCTATGATAACATCCATCAGTCTATCTCAGCCAAGGGGGGATCATGATCGGCATAGGCACCATCATCAACACCGTCGCAGTGGTGATAGGCGGGACGCTGGGCACCCTCTTGGGCGCACGTCTTTCCGAGAGAATCCGCGAGACCGTGATGCACGGCCTGGGGCTGGTGGTCCTCATCCTCGGCGTTCAACTGTCTTTCGAGACCACCGGAATTCTCATCGTTCTGGGCAGCATACTCCTGGGAGGCATTCTAGGCGAGCTGTTGCAGATCGAGGGCCAACTCAACGGCATCGGACGCTGGCTCGAGAAAAAGACGACGCGGAACAGGACGAATGGGCCTGGCGCTGGCTCGACCCGTTTCAGTCAGGCCTTTCTAACGTCAAGCCTGGTCTTCTGCGTTGGCCCAATGGCGATACTGGGGTCTTTCCAGGACGGTCTGGATGGCAAGTACGAGACACTGGTCATCAAGTCGGCGCTGGACTTTTTCGCGGCGATGGCCTTTGCATCGACGATGGGGCCAGGCGTGATCTCCTCGGCGCTGACCGTCTTGGCCTACCAGGGAGCGCTGACGCTGGGCGCACGATGGGCCAGCGTGCTGCTCACCGATCCGATGATCGCCGAGATGACGGCTACCGGTGGCGTGCTGATGCTGGCAATAGGGTTCGGGCTTTTGGAGATCAGGAGAATCCGAACCGGGAACCTCCTGCCCGCCCTCGCGATTGCCCCCATCATCGCCGCCGTGGTCGCGTGGCTACCGTCGCTGTGGACAGCGCAGTGACTCCATCGATTTGTCCGCCCGCCCGCGCCGTGCTACAATCTCCCCGATGAGCGAATCAGCCAAGCCTTTCCTGAAATGGGCCGGGGGCAAGCAGCGACTCCTCCCTCAGTTGCGTCTGTTCTATCCCCAACAGTTTGGGCGCTACCTCGAGCCATTCGTGGGAAGCGGGGCCGTGTTCTTCGACCTGCACGGACTGGATCGCCTCTCCACCGCCCACCTATCCGACTCCAACGAGGAACTCGTCAACTGCTACCGCATCGTCCGAGACGCTCCCGACGAGCTGATAGCGCTCCTGGCCGAGCACAAACGACTTCACAGCAGGGAGCATTACTATTCGGTGAGGGCGCGTTTCCTGTCAAAGGACCTGACGCTGGCGCAGCGCGCCGCGCGGTTGATCTATCTGAACAAGACCTGCTTCAACGGACTGTACCGCGTCAACAGGAAGGGACAGTTCAACGTGCCTATGGGCCGCTACAAATCGCCCGCCATCTACGACGAGAAGCAGATACGCGCGGCGAGCCAGGCGCTGCAAGGGACGGAGGTCGCCGTGAGACACTTTCGCGAGTGTCTTGAGATCGCCCGGACTGGCGACTTTTTGTACTTCGATCCTCCCTACCACCCTATGAGCGACACGGCCAGCTTCACCAGCTACACCGACGCAGGGTTCGGCGTCGAAGAGCAGCGCGCGCTGGCCGATCTCTTCCACGCCCTCGACCGCAAGGGCTGCCTGGTCATGTTGAGCAACTCGTGGACGCCGTTCGTCCTCGATCTGTACGGGGGACACCGCATCGAGAGAGTGCAAGCGGGCCGGGCCATCAACTCGAAAGCCGACCGCCGGGGAAGGATACGCGAGGCATTGGTGCTGAACTACTAGCAGCCTGTCGGAGAGAGGACTTCTCTCCGAACACAATTGGCGGTAAAATTGCGGTCATTGAACACGTCTAAAACTCTTGGCAAGGGGTGACGTTTATGGCCCGCAAATTCAAAACGGTTGATT
>Ga0315545_1000293_pt1 | contig 54873 bp, 52 predicted proteins | sample SalMarSW160210MG_FD_203096 | JGI IMG/M metagenome (GOLD analysis project Ga0315545, IMG submission 203096) | Salt marsh sediment microbial communities from the Plum Island Ecosystem LTER, Massachusetts, United States - Salt Marsh Sediment SW1602-10 ...
CAAGACCTGCTGATCTTCCGAGGCGAGAGTGACTGCATCATGCCTGGCGTCCTTCTGGACTCCCTGGGCGGCGAGCTTCTGCGGAGTGGGTCCACCCGAGGAAGCATCGGGCCGCAGGGGGAACAGACGTATGATGTCTGGCACCGCCGATTCATCCCAGATAGCCCGGAGGCATTCCAGCTCCTTGTTCAACTGGGTCAGCGTAAATCGGCATTGAGGGCACCCTTCCAGATGGCGCTCCAGATAGAGCTTGTCCGGAACGTCGTCCTCGAGCAGATATCTCTCCCACTGTTCGCTTGTGGGGCATTGCCATTTCTGCATACTAGTGTCTTTCCTGCTTCACCAAAAACACGCGTAATTGTGTCCTCTAACCTTTCATTCTATATTAGTTGCAGGGAGCCGTACCTGCAGATTTCAATTTACAGATATTGTTTCCTCATCTCCTCAATGAAATCCTTTCGTACCGACTCAGCCAGGTACTCGAATCTAGTCCGCAATGTCCGCCTATAGCCCTCAAGGGATAAATCCAGTCTATGCGCACGAAGATACTCATAGTAGCTTTGCGCCGGACCGCCATCCACGCAGTCAGCTACTAAGTCGGATAGAGCCAGTCTAAATACTTGGACCACATCGGGGTGCAGTCTCTCGGCGGCCTGATATCGACCGAGCTTGACTTCCACATTCTGGAGCACTTGTTCGGTCGCCCGGTCAATAGCTACAGACAGAAAAGGGTCACTGTGATTGCAGGGAGCTTCGTCCACAAATTGTAGGGCCTTGATCTCGCGGGTGGTTTCACGCAGGGCGGAAAACAGCAGATCAACTCTAACGGCATTCTGGCATCCGAATGCTTTGACCACGGCCGACAGGATGGCAACCATCAAGTCAGCAAAACTAAGGTGGTTCTGCTCTTGGCTACTTATGATCCTGATGATCTCGTCATGATTCACAGGGGGGGAATCGGCCTGAAGGTCGGGAGCATCCGTCAAGGAGACCCATTCCGGGTTGTCGATAGGGAAAGCAACCATGCGCTCATCCCGGCGTATAACTCGATGAAGACTCCTCCAAAGCCTGGCGCTCAAAGCGTCGTTCTCACCCCAACGATGGAATAACTCTTGTGACGCGGCTTTCACGATCACGTTTCGGAACCGTAAGAACAAAGTAACATCATCAGAGTTCAGTACATCCTCAAGTGCCTTTGCAAGCGGTGCATCAGAACCTTTCTCGGTAAACAGGCCTGCGACAATGGATGTTGCCAAGTGTTCGACACAGGTCTCCTGCTGGCTAGCGGCCGCATACAGTCTGCCCCAGAGCTTATCCAGGACCATAGATGCTGCCAGCTTAACCAGTCGGCTAACCTGCATAACACTGGAGGTCCCCAGGCAATAGTGGCGGAGATACTCGGCGACCTCTGCAACGAGATCATCATCAGAGACAGCATTGTAGCTCATTGTCGCCGTGCCTCCTCATCATGTCTGTCAGCTTAGCCCCAAAAGCGCTCTCGAAAGCAGTGTCAGCACCTTTGAACCAGTACGCAATGGGATTGATGCATAGGAGTGCGCCAACGCCACTGGAATTACCGCATCCTTGTACAGGTTCGTCCGGATACGGGTCAGTCATGCGCTGATCCGGTTGGTGATCGTGAATGCGGGACGAAAGCTCCTGCTCATTCCGCCTCACGTCCATTCTCGGGTGCACCTTGAGGCTGATCGGCGGGAGCTGGGCAGCCGGGTTGCTTACCCTCCCATCTTTCACATACGGCCTCAAAATCAGGTTGCTTCTCCTCTTGGGTCCAGCTTCGATAGAACTTCGGGTTCTTGCTTTTTGGAACAGGGCTGGCTTCTCGCATTTCCACCAACGCTGGGGCCTGAACACACTCTCCCAATACCAGGGCGCTTCGAGGGGCGAGAGCTGGAAGTTGATCGAGAAGCTGGCCGTAGATACCGGGCACGATTTCCCGGAAATAGCGCAAATCTTCAGGATTCTGCAGACGATGAACAATGAAGCTATTGCATTGCGAGAGAACCGTTTTTGATAATTCGCTTGGACGTTGGGAAGCTACAACCAATCCCAATCCATACTTTCTGCCTTCTCGGGCGATGCGCTCAAAGACGAGCTTTGAGATGGAATCCTCCTCCGTCCTTCTTCCCTCGCGGATATAGTTCTGTGCCTCCTCAAGGACGAGAACAACTGGGTACTCCCCGCGGCCAACACCACTAACCGGATCGCTCAATCGCTGCAAGAATTCATGGATTAAACGACCAATAAGCGCAGTCACATTTTCGAGGACTTCAGAGGCGAGGAGGCTCAAATCTATGATGACAACATTGGATCGAGTAGAACCGCCTCGCTGCCTGTCGTAGAAAGGCAGTTGACCATCCGGACATGCATCAGTGCCGGTTAGTCCTGCTTCCCTCAAGCATCCTGCTCCCAGAATGTCCCGCATGAAGGTGGCGAGAGAGTGCATAACCGATGGCCACTCAGAACAAGTGGGTCCGAACATGAATTCGAACCGGGAGTCTTCCAGTAACCGGTAAACACGCATTAGCATCGTGGAGCAATTATCCCGAGCCCGTGAAGAGCTTGCTTCGTCACGAGTCATGGCATGCTCAAGGTGCTTATATCGCAACTCATGCTTACTGAAGTATTTTGGGCAATCAGCAGAGCAGGATATTGAGCGAAAAGAAGACTGAGGAGTAGTTACCAGGGTAGCCAATAACGAATTGAGGATGGTGTCTACGGCCTGTCTGACATCCATCACCAATGGATCGTAGTCCTTATCGTTCTTCCGCCCGGCAGTTTGCTTTACATCTTGAAATACCTTCTTGATGGAATCAGCGGTCAGGTCTGGAAAGTTGTTGATTAGATTCGCCAACGCCTCTTTGCTTTCCTCTGATTCCAGTGACCTGACGACTCCCTCGCAGATAACGCCCACTGACTGTCTATCTTGCCACTGCCCATTAGCAGCGGCCGACATTAGCCTGTGACATTCCAACAGCAAGTGTTCTCGTAAGGATACCCAGCTCGGGCCCTGGCTATCCTCTCGGGCAGAAGATAACGCGTTGAGCAAAACAGGTCTTTGAACACCGGGAGATGCCCTAAACAAACGGACGAAATCTTCAGAATCCATGAACCAGTAAGGGATTGCGAGCTTCGCTCTTTCTGCTGGGTCAGTCGGTATATAGAGTACCTTGAAGGCAGCCTGAGCGTCTACCCACGGACCGTTGTCTTTTTGCTTTTGGAAGGCCGAACGATATTCTCCGTTCGTGTCAAGAATGATAAACCGCGTTTGCCTGACATATGCGTGTTGGATAATCGACTGAATGATGGTGGCAATGGTGCAAGACTTGCCGGAGCCGGTGCTTCCGATGATAGCGGCGTGTTTTCCGAAGAATGCGTCTGGATCGATTTTGATGTTGTAGTCCTGGAAGACCGCGGATCGGCCAATTGGAATGGAGAACCCTGGTTCATCTGATGACACTCCATCCTGCTCGGAAGACTTGCCGAATATTGCATCGAGGTCCTTTTTTGTTGTGACAAGAACTGGCGAATCAAGAACCGGGAACAAACTGATACCCTGCCGGAATCTACCCTCGTCAATAGTGCCGATCATCGTTGCTTTCATCAACCTTCGCGAGGATGGCAATGTCACCACGGTCTTGTCGGCCTTCAACTCGCTTTCCTCTGTCAATAAAACACGTGTGACCATCGCGACGATGCGGCGGGCTCCGACAGGGATTATGATATACGAGTTAATTCGCCCGATCTCGAGCGTCCCTTCATAGGTGGATCGAGTCAGGGCCTTTAGATCACGGTTGAGTTCAACCGTCACCTGAGCTGTGTCAACCGCAACGACCCGGCCTATTTCATGGTCACTCGCCATTGCTCTCTTCCTCCGCATCATCTGTCTTTCGTTGAGAAAGCAGGGAAAGGGATTTGAAGGTTTTCATTACTTTGGCGTCGATTTCCTCCTCTCTGAGGTCTGGCAACAGCTTCATGACGAAATTCTCGAATGTTCCCAAGCCCCGGCCCTTCACAATCCAAACTCGTTCATCTTCGAGTCTTTCTAATTCCGACACGAAATCGCTGTTGGGATCGGGGTCTACAACAACGAGAGTAAAGCTCGGGATGGCAAGCGCCTGTCGGATCAATGCGTTGACGTGATCATCGCCAAAGCCATACCCGATTACAATAAGTGCTGACTGCGGCTGTGCAATCGCGTTTCCCAGTCTACGAAATAGCTCAGAATATGGCATGTCCAGCGCCTGCCCGTACTTCATCGGCGATGGATAGATCAGGACATCGTCTGATTGGCAGTCTTGGTTATAGAATGTCGCATAAAGGCCAAAAGGATTCTCCCAATTCGGTTCGCAGCGATGCCATGTGATGGAACCATGAAGTTTGTACAGATGGAGTGCCCGATCAAGTCGGTGAACCCGCCCTTCTGTAGTCTGCGCCGGAAAATAGAAGTCTATGTCGTAAGACTCCGGTCTGAAAACACGACGAAGCGTGCCGACAAACCCATCGACAAGAACAGCTCCTTCGGCATCTCCGGCTTGTTCAATGAGCGTGTCATAGTTGAGTGTAAAAAGGTTCACCCGTCGCAGGTTGAGTGGTCGGGTGAGGACCTTCTTGATGAATTTCCTATGATGCCGAAGAGGCTCAGTCAAGCCAGACTTGGGCAGGTTGAGGAGGATTGTTAGAGAGCTGGTTATCTCCTTGATCAGACGGGCCAAATCGCTCTTGACGATTGATAGCTCGGTGCCACCTGTCAATTGCAGCGTTTCAGTCGCATCAAGCATTCCGGCATGCCATGTATGTAACTGACTGAGACAGGCTTCAAGGTTCAAATCAATGCCGGGAACGTCCTTTTCCTCGGTCGACTGGAAGAGCATAGAACGGGTGTTAAACGAGAAGTCGCCGTGTGAAAGAACTGAGGTGATCTTGTAAAAAAGTATAATCCAGCCAGGAACTGTCGTGTCCTTCTGTTCCTCGCTTGCCTTGTCGAGAAGCGCTTTCTCAAGGGGCTTCGGTATATTGGCAAGAGATACACCACCGACAGGTAGGGACGCACCGGCCCCGAGCAGGAAGGAGACATTGTCGGTTTTGATTATTGTGCCGAACCGGACGCGCATTTCCTTGAGGAACTCATTGAGCGCTTTCTGAGCCTTTTCTTCGTTTTCAGTGTTCTCAGGATCAGCGCTCAAGATGCCATGCACGTGCCGTTCTATGACATCTTCCTTGCCAATGCATATCTGATAATCAGACAAGTGGAAGGTCTCGCTCATCTCCCTTCCCTCCTTCCTCTCGTTATAAGCTCCCACAGCAGGTCCAGATCGTCGTTGAGAAGTTGGAGGGATACGCTTGCCCCTCCGGCAAAGGGCTCAACAAAGACCTTGGGGCAAAGTAAATTCAAAGGAAGAACTTCCGCGACGTAGCCCGCCAAGCGCCTCTTCGCTCCAAGATAACGAAGCGGTGAGAGGATTGATGCCTCCCGGCAGGAAAACGGCTTCTTCGCTAAAGCACTTTCTATGGACCTTGTGCCTTTTCCTTCACCACTCTGCATCTTACTAAAGCTCCCCCTTGAATGCCTTGTCCAATATAGATGGGAGCATGGCGCCGAGTTCGACTTCGGCTTCATGTTGCGTGGTGAGCATCTGGCGGATTTCCGCCCGAAATCGGTGGAACCCATCCTTGCTTGTTGATAGAGACACTCACCATCTCCTTTTGCCGCGTCTACTCGAACACATAGTTGGCGATGGCTGCGGTGGCATGATCTGCGAACCTGGCTGCATCGCGAATGGCATCCACCGCAGACCGTGTGACCCGAAGTAAGGCCACTGCCTCCTTCTGAATGCTCAATGAAGGCACGGGAACAGACTCCGCCAGAAAGAGATCCTCCTTGAGCCTCTTGCGATTAGTTGTACCCCGGCTCGATCTTGTACATGCCTCCAATAACTGCTCAGAGCTTAGAAGAAGCGCGAGGAATTCTGGCTCAACAACAGACGCATCAATGTCAAACAAGGGGAAGTCCTGTGTCACCAAACCGCCGTCAAGTTCAGGAGGCACGATCCCGAAGGCTCCGTTTCGAGCGTCAATACGGCTCATGATCAGCTGGCCAGCGGCGGCGATAAACTGAGGACGGGTCCGAATATCACGCCCGGGCAATACCTGCCGAAGGACAATGCCTTTCCCGTAAAGCTTCACCGTGATCTGCTTGTAGTCCAAATCAGCGACCACAGTGACTTCGTTTTTGGCTCTACGAAGAAAGGAGCCAAGGCGGGTTCGAGTCGACCGACCGTTTAGCAAAGGCTCCAGTTCCTTGGCCTTGTCAACAAGTTCGCTCAGTGAAGCATTAGCTCTATCCAACGGATGTTTTATCGCGGCCACGATTGCCGTTGGACCAGCGAACTCGTTCTCGCTACGGTGTGGATTCCTGAAGTCAAGGGAGTACTGGCGTGCGGCAACATCATTCTTTTGCACATACCACGCTGCCTCTGTTTCACCTCGGTCCTTCCACCACTCTAAAGCTGGCACCAATTCCTCAAGCCTGAGGGCGTAAGTTCTGGTATAGCACGGATTACGCATAAGGCGTCGCTCGGGAGGAACCTCGTGCTGGTAGAACCATATACCTGTGGTAGGCTGAGAGCGGTCGAAGAACAGCAGATTGGTCTGGATGTCAGAATATGGCTCAAAGACCCCTTTGGGCAACCGCACAATGGTGTGCAGGTTGAAATCGTCGACGAGTTCCTGGCGAATACGCTGGGTAATACCATCATCCCCCAAGACGCTTTCTGGCACAACCACGGCCGCGCGACCAGACCTCGGCCCGCGCTTTAGCTTGCGCATGATGAGTTGGAGGAAGAGCAGCGCGGTCTCGGTGGTCTGCCTGTCCTCCGGAAAGTTGTTCAGGATTCCACGCTCCTCCTCACCACCGAACGGTGGATTGGTGAGAATCACATCAACTCGGTCACGGTCTCCAATCTCATTTAGCGGGAAGCGCAGGCTGTTCTCGGGGTCGATCTGTGGGGCTTCAAGACCGTGCAGGAGCAGGTTCATTTGGCAGAGCAGGTACGGCAGGGGCTTTGCTTCACCGCCGAAGATGGACCGTTCCTGAAGAACCTTTCGGTCCTCAACGGTCTTAACCTGCTTGCTCAGGTGGTTGAACGCCTCAACGAGGAAGCCGCCTGTCCCGCAGGCCGGGTCAAGAATGGTCTCTCCCAGGCGCGGATTCACGGCCTCGACCATGAACCGGACGACGGGGCGGGGCGTATAGAACTCGCCGGAGTCTCCAGCCGCGTCGCGCATCTCGCGTAGCATGGATTCGTAGAGGTGGCCTAGGGTGAACAGTTCGTCCTGGGCATCGAAGTGAATGGAGTTCACCGAGTTTATCACGTCTCGCAACAGGTAGCCGGACTGCATGCGGTTCGTCAGACGGCTGAATACGCTGGCGATCACGCGCTTCCGGCTCGTGGGTCCGTTGTGCAGGCCGCTCAGGTAAGCGAAGAGCCCCGGTCCCTTGGAGCCATCCGGGCGGGTGGCCTCCTCTTGATTGATGAAAGCGATCAATTCGGGGCCTGTGATTCCATTCTCCTGCGCCGCCCAGTCGCGCCATCGGTACGCCGGCTCGATAGTCGGGCGGTACTTCACGCGGCGCATCTTGGCGCGCGATTCCTCAATCTGCTCCAAGTCGTCGAGGAACTTGAGGAACATGATCCACGTCACCAGCGGAAGGCGGTCCAAGTCGCCCGAAAGACCCTTGTCCTTCCGCATGACCTTGCGGCAGGACTTAATGACGTTGCCGAGCCGTTCGGCTGTCGTCTTGGGTTGTTCCTTCTTCTCTGTGCGTTTCTTGGCCATCTGCTTTCCTTACGCCGCGTATAAAAGGGTCTGCAACTTCCGTATGGCAGCCACCAGTTTCTCTTCGCCGCTGAAATACCTAGCAATCTGCATCGCGTTGCCGTGTTCACTGAGCGGCGGCACTTCAAGCACGTCGGGGATGATAAACTGCGCCGTCCCATGCTCGACGTACTTGTCCAACAGCTCGTCCAGAATCTGCCTGGCCTCGGGGCCGTACTGGTCGAAGAAGTCCTTCTTCTCCGACCGGAGCCGTTGCGCCCGCTCGCGCCGAGTCCGTAGCGGTGCATTGAACGCAATGTGACAGAGCAGGTCAAGCGGGTCCGCATCGGGTTGATTCGCCACGGTGGCCAGTTCGTCAAAATCTATACCCTGATCGGCGAGTTTATCGATGATGTCCATTCGATGATCAGGGTTCGCCCACTTATTGCGAAGCTCGGCAGCATTCGTATAGAGAGTCCGGATCTTCTCCGCTGTGTAATCAGTAAAACGAACGACCCTGAGTTGATTGCCGTCCGCGTCGAGTTCATAGACCAAGTGGGCCGCGATCTCGACCTGACCGCCGTCAAAGTAGAACTTGCGCCGCTCGGTGATCGTATCATCGTCGGGTGGCAATGGATCGATGATCACCTCGTCGCCAGGCTCAGGCTCTTCCTCGGGCGCAATGACGGTTTCATCATCGGTCGGCTGGCCATCTTCATTGATATGCTGTTCCGTCTCGATAGATGGGTCACCGTCGAAGTCCGGATCAGCGAACATGCGAGTGGCCGATCCGGTATAGTCCAAGATGCTGAAGAAAAACTTGCCGTAATCGTCACGGACTCGCGTGCCACGTCCGATGATTTGCTTGAAGTCGGTCATCGAGTTGATAACCCGCATCAGAACGACATTCTGCACTGTCGGAGCATCTATGCCCGTAGTGAGCATCTGCGACGTGGTCAGGATGACGGGGGTGCATCGTTCGACGTCCTGGAAGTTGCTCAGGTGGCCTCGGCCAATCCCACCTTCATCCGACGTGACACGGCATACGTAGTCCGGGTGTTGACGGGCGAGGTCGGCGTTGAGGTTGTTCAGTGTACGGCGCATCTCGTCGGCGTGTTCCTGATCGACACAGAAGACAATAGTTTTGTCGAAGCGTCCTGTCTTATTCAGAAATTCGGTCAAGTGCTTCGCGACAGCTTCAGTTCTAGCCTTCAAAGAAACAATTCGTTCGAAATCATTCGTGCGGTATTCTTCGTCGGGGATTTCCCTCCCGTAACGGTCGAGTTCCCCTTGGCTAGGCCGCCAACCCGCCGCATCCCAGGTGGTGATTACACGGTGAACGCGATACGGGGCGAGGAAGCCATCGTCGATGCCCTGACGCAGGCTGTATTGGTAAATGGGGTCGCCGAAGTAGCGATACGTGTCGGCGTTGTCCTGGCGGCGCGGCGTGGCCGTCATGCCGATCTGGAACGCATCTCGGAAGTACTCCAGGATTTCACGCCAGTTGCTGTCATCCTTGGCGCTGCCCCTGTGGCACTCATCTACAATGATCAGATCAAAGAAGTCAGACGCATACTCGCGATACAGGCCGGGTCTTCGCTCGTCGCGAGCGATGGCCTGATAGATGGCGAAGTACATCTCACGGCCTTTATTGGCTACGCCTCCCTCGATCTTCCATCGTGCGTCACCGAAAGGAGTGAAGATTTTGGCCATAGGATCGTCAACGAGCACGTTGCGATCAGCCAGATAGAGAATCCTCGGACGTCGGTAATCACCGGTGCGATTCCAGCGCGATGACCATAGTTTCCAGCAGATCTGAAAGGCCACGATGGTCTTGCCGGTACCCGTGGCCATCGTAAGTAAAATGCGTCTTCTGCCCAGGAGCACTGCTTGAACGGCGCGGTTGATGGCGATTTCTTGATAGTAGCGCGGCGATTTCCCGCTCAGATGGTAGGCAGGAGCAAGTAAGCGCTCGGCCAACTGTGGACCAAGAGCCTCTGAATTGATCAGGCGTGTCCACAGCTCATCTGGTGTCGGGAAGCTTTCTATCTCACGTTCAAGGCCCGTCGTATAGTCGAATTCAACAATTCCCTGTCCGTTTGTAGCATAAGCAAACTTCAGCCCGAGGATTTCTGCATAATCCTTCGCTTGCTGAAGACCTTGGCCGGGAGTGACATATGACGGCTTGGCCTCCACCACAGCTATGGGCATATCAGGACGGTAACGCAGAATGTAATCGGCGCGCTTGCCAGGCCTTCTCCGCCCCTGACGGCCAGACACAATAATACGACCATCGGTGAAGGTGACTTGCTCGCAAATACGATGCGGCTCGTCATCCCACCTAACAGCTTGGAGCTTAGGGACTACATAGCGGCGACAGGTATCGGCTTCGTTCAAGGCCATAGCTACACTTGTCTCCAATCTTGAAGTCCTTGAGGCAACTTCAGGCTGCCTTGTTTGATCCTCTTGGCGCAGAAAGCATCAAGCTGAGCTCTTGCCAGCTTAGACGGCTTGGCTTGGCCGTTCTCCCATCGATTTACGGTGGCGAAGCTGACGCCCAGTTCACGCGCTAAGTCTTCCTGGCTGAGGCCGAGTTGATTACGAACCTCTTTCACCAGTGTAGGATAATCTCTTTCTTCAGGTGCCATCGACTCATCCTCTGCTCAATGGGCACGTCGCACCAAAACTTTTTATCATTATTGCAAACGTTATAACATTTGGAAACCAAAATCAAGAAAAAACTCATCGGTGTGTGAAACGCGGCCAACCGGCTGTGTCAGCCGTACTTATTCTGAGTGTGGCTCCGCCCCGGGGAGGGACCTGATCTATCTTGATGGCAACGAGATATCGAGATCAGCTCCGCTTCCAATCGGTGCCGGTGTGTTTCTCCCACTTACCGCCGCCCGCGAGATCGGTGTTGAACCACTCGTCACCGAGGGACGGGTTGGGAATGGCCGTGTCCCGTTCGGCCTCGGTGCCGACCCCGCGATGGATAGCTTCACGCGCGGTGAGCCCCTGCCCGAGCCGGTCCGATCCTATTATGTCCCGCCAACCGAGAATCGGGGAGCGGAGTCGGGATACGAAGGTCCGGTAGTAATCGGCGTCCTTGGCAGCCCGGTAAAGGAGGAAAGAGCCGTCGGCGTCGATGATAAGGCAGGGCGTGTAGCAGCGCTCGAGGAACGGCCCCTGGCCTGCCTGAAACACGGGATTAAAGGCGGCCTTGGTCCAGTGGATACGGTCCCAGGACCAGGAGTAACCGATCCCCGCGTTTCCGGCCTCGCCGCCGGAATAAAGCATCCACCAGCGGCCGTCGGCCAGGCGCTCCACGTGGCAGGAAGAGACATAGCCGTTCGCCCCCTCCCAATCCTGAGAATCGATCAGACCGGAGAGGATCGGCGCGTTTCCATACAGTCGCCAGTCCAACCCGTCGTTCGAATAGCCCAGACCGAGACTGTCGTTGCCGCCGGTCGAGGCGATGAAGAGCATGGCGTAGCGCCAAGTGAAAGGCTTGCCGGGTGCGGAGGACGGCTCCGGGTTGTACCAGAGGAACGAGGGCCCGTAGTGGCCTCGGTTCCAGACCGGTTCGCTCCCCTCGGTGACAAGGTCGCCCGTGCAGACGACGTCTTCGGTGAACGCGGACGCGTCGACCTGGGGATCGCAGACCGCGGTGCGCAGACCGGCCATGGCATAGGGCTGGTTTGGAACGTTCGGGTCCCAGTATAGAATCCGCAGACGATCCGAAGTTTCCAGGGCGCAGACGACATGGTAGCCGCCCGCCGCGATGCCCGTGACCTCTTTTTCGTTGTCCCAGTTGATCCCGTCATCGGAGAACGCGCAGCTCATGCCGTCGCCGTCTCCATAGTAGGCGATGAAATCCCGGAGGGCGGTTCCGTCGTGAAAACCGCCGGGAGCGCGAAGGACGCGGACGTAATAGGCTCTGTCAGCAGCCACGGGCAGCACCTGAGGATAGTGATGGTCGAAGATGACCGGCGGCAGACCATCGGGCGCTTCCGCGCCGGATGGCACGAGCAAAAGCCCGAGATCGACGGCCCGGACCAGATCCTCGGTCATCGCGGGAATCGTGGTCGTTTTCCCCGGTCCGAGCGTACCCGGCAGGCTGGGGAGTTCCAGAATGGTGTCGGTGTTGCTTTGAATGGTGATATTCATGATTCAATCCTCTCTTCGTGATTCACCCCGGCGACGATCATCTTCTCGTTGATGCGCAGTGCTTCGGCTTCTTCTTTGTGAATGCGCGCCATGACCTTCGAAAAGGCTTCCGCCTCGTTCAGCGGCAAACCGAGCTTCTCCTCGATCCGCTTCAGCCTGGCGTCCAGATTATCGAGCATGCGCAGGGTGTGATCCCGTAGCATGCCCTCGCGTTTTTCCTGCGGAGAGGGAATGAACTCGGTCAATCCGCCTTGCTGTCGAACTATCATCGCCATCCCTCCATCAACTCAGCGTCGCGCCGAGGGTGTGAATGCGCGGATAGACCAGGTTGTTGCCGGTCATCTCCGCCTTGTAACGCACCTTGGTGCCGCTTGGATCGGCGAAGGTCCGGGTGAGCGTGTACTCGGTCCATTCCTGGTCGATCTCGCGCGTCGTTTCGATGGACATGGGTTCCCAGGTCGCTCCGGCGTTATTGGAGGCGAACCAATTGATGGTGGTTCCGCTGGGGATGTTCATCTGGGTATAAAGTTTGGTGGAGGAAACGCCCTGGGTGAGCTCGTTCTCGCGATTGAGGTATGCACCCGTCGTGTTGTTGAGATATCCGATGAGGTTTACATCCTTGTAGATCAACGCCGGAGAGTCGTTGACGGCGTTGCTGGAGAAAAGAGCCCGCACCAGTACTTGACTTGCCAGGTTGGGGAGCCGCTCCTCCTCCGCGGGCACGATGGCGTCCCAGATGACACCGCCGTCGGTGGAGTACTCCCAAGCGATGCCGGTACCTTCAGGGCTGGAGGAATACTCGTCAAGGTTCAGATCGCTGAACTGCACGCCGGTAATGGGTTGGAAGCGAACCTCACCGGCCGACTGGAAGTCGTAACCGTAGATTTTCATGGTGAGATCGGAACCGTTGAGCGGTGTCCAGGTCTCGGCGTTGGAGCTTTCCAGCAGCACGCCGGCGACATAGGTCTGCTGGGTGATCACACCGTTCTGCCCGAGTTGGCCCAGGGTTGCGACGCGCATGCGGTAGTTGCTGCTGTTGGTAAGCAGCACGACGGCATAGCTGGTTCCGGCCTGAGCGTAGAAGGGATTGGCGAAGACGACCTTGGTTTCGGCGTTCAGATTCACGTCGCCTGGGGCCAGGACCTTTTCCGCGAAAATCGTGCCGTTGGGCAGACCTGTCGTGACGCCACGGATCTGGACCGTGACCGGGATGGATGGGTCCTTGGCGGTGAAATACAATCCCACACTGGAGGTCACCTTGTCCTGGGTGAAGCTGAAGGTTTGGGCCAGAGGATCGCTACGCACGGTGACGATTTGAGTGCGCCAGACCACCTGCACCACAGGCACGCGGATGATGCGCTCCTCGACGATGCGCTCAATGCGGGTGATGACCATAGGGTCGTTGATCTGCAGGCTGGCCCGGGCCGAGTATAGGCCGTCGTTCATTTCCACGATGCGGTTTCCGTTGCGCACGTTCTCGGGGATGACGAAGGACGCGGTCACGCGGCCCGCCGTATCCGCATGGACACCCGAAGCCACCACCTGGCCGTCACAGCGGATGGTCACGTTGTTCGCGTTGGACTGGAAATTGGACCCGACCACGGCGATTCCGGTCTGGCCGCGCCTGCCGATGTTCGGCGTGATCTCCACCGATGCGTCCGGTTTCTCGAACACGGCATAGGGATTGATGTTCTTGACCTCGGACCAGTCAGTCTGCTCGATGAGCACACGTTCCGTGGCCGGGAGCAGCGCGAGACTGCCCTTGAACAATGCGTTGCTGGCGGAGGGGTTTACCGCGAGCACGGTGGCTGCAGCGGCCCTGGCCGGTGCGGCAAAGCGGCGGACCCGGTCGATGCGGGCACTCCACTCGCTGTGATAGATGTCGGACTGGGCGTCGTTCGAGAAGTCATCGGAATAGACGCCCTTCTTGGTCTGGGCGTCCCGGTTCTGGAGATCGTTGTTCATCTGGAACTGGGCGTCGTTATACTTGAGGTCCTCGATGTCCTTGATGATCTCGTGGATCTGGTCCATGGTGATACGGGTCAGCCCGAAGTTGAGCACCGTCATCGCCACCGAGTCGGGCGGGCAGTCAACGCTGCACAGTCCGAGCGTGCCTTCCGGGACGATGGGCAATTTCGGCCGGTCCGCCGGAGCGCCTTCCAACCGTTTGATCTCGCCGGTAGTGGCGTAGATGATGTCTTTGCGGCCCAAGTAATAGTCGTAATCGACGCTACAGTTCGAGCTGTCCACCGGGTCGTCACCGAGCCCGGTCCGACCGAAGTTGATGAGGCTCAGGCCTGCAGGGAGGATTTGCGCCGCCGACATAGTCAAACCGCTGGTGTTGGTAGCGGGTGGGTTGCCGCCGATGACCTCGTCAACGCCATCATCCATGTAGGATGTCACGCCCGCGCCGACCTGTTTGAGCCTCTGGAAGTCGGCGCGGTCGGTGTTCTGTGTGCCGCGGTAAATGCGGTATCCGGTTGCCCCGCTGACTGGCAACCATGACAGGCGATTGATTTCCCCGGCTAAGGTATTGCGGGATACAACCTGGGCAGCGTCGTAGTGAGTCTCGCCGGTGGCGCTTTGAGCGCTGACCAGGTAGAAGTACTCATCCGCAGCCGGATGGCCCGATTGTCCGAACCACCCGCCATCCACGTAGTCCGTTCCCTTGATCATCTGCTTGGTGTAGGTCCAACGGACGGTATAGGTAGTGCCGATGGCGGGCTCATTGCCCGATCCGAGCCAGTCTACGTAGTTTCCGGATTGCTGCCAATCCACGCCCTCTTGGAACACAGTCGCTCCCTGGCTCACCTCAAGGATGTCCACGACCGGGTTGGGCACCAGCAGGTCCTCGCCACCACCCACCGAACCGCGGGTGATGTTCGAAACGATCTCGACGATAGCCTCGACCTGGGTAGTTTCCTTGAGGGGCGTGCTGTTGAGCGCATAGCGTCGAGTGCCGATGTTGTAGGTCTTCTGCTCACCGCGCACCGATTTGGTGGCGACCGACTTAGGAACCATGGTTGTCGTCGGCAGGTCCTTCTGCAGCCGGAAACCTTGGATGTATGCGCGCCCGGCGTTGGTGATCACCTCAACGTTGTCCCCGTCGTTATCGCCGATGAAACTGTCGAGCCCCTTGACCAGGTAGCTGCCGGCCTGGTCGAAGGTACGCTCGGCCAGGTTCTGAAGCAGCGAGTTCAAGCCCTCCGCCGCGGCGAAGGCGAGCTGGTCCTCCGTGATGGAGGAGACCGTGATGCGGCTGCCGGGCAGCGTTCCCAGGAGGTCCCGCAGAAAGAGGTTGGATTTCTCCTGGACCGTGGCGGTCACATCGCCGGTCTTGCGGTCGAACTTGTAGACCGGGACGACCTTCCGCTCGGTCACGTTGTTGGGCAGCGTCTCGCCGCTGGTGTCGTGGTCCTTGAGCGCCAGGACCCATTTCTCCCGCTCGGCGGTGGGCTCGCCCGTGGCCGGATTGATGAGCGCGGCGTCCTGGTTGTAGCCGTAGTTGTATTTGAGCAGCTCGACGTAAACGTAGTCCGCGCCGGAGGTCTTGGCTGGATCGTAGGTCAACACCGCGCCGGGGACCTGCTCGATGTATCCTCCGACATAGACGAAGCCCTCGGCTACGGTCAGCACGTTGTCGTTGACCGTGACTCCGAGCCCGCTGATCACCGCGCCCTCTTTGAAGAGCATGTCGGCGATTTTCTTCCGCTCGTGGTTGATGATGTCCTGCTGCTCGTTCAACTCCGAGTCGAGCAGGTCGCGGTCCTGATGGTAACGGACGCGCTTGTAGTTTTTTGCCGGATCGAATGTTTCGCGCGAGATGGACATGGTCGCTCCTCCTATATCTTGATGACCCCGACGAGTTCCACCCGCGTATCAGAGGTCTTGTTGAAGTCGGGGATGTTTTTCACTTCGTACAGGTATCCAGGCGTCAGCACCTCGCCGGTCGGATTGGTGTCCGGGTGGTAGATGCCGTTGGCCGCGTAATCGGACTGGAGACCGTCGATGTACGCCACATCACCGCCGAAGAAACCGTATTCCCGGATGGTGATGCCGTTGGCCTCGCTTTCCTCGAAACGGAAGAAGACGCCGATGGTCTGGGTTTCCTCGGCGGTCTCGATGTAGTGAATGCCGTTGACGATGAGCGTCCCTTCCGGGTCCTCCTTGAGAAAGGTGCGCTTGTAGTGCTTCTTTCTGGCCCTTTCATTCTTGAGCGCGGTCTGGTCGATCTCCGGTGCCGGCGGGTTTAACGGGTCGGTGAACGTGGCGTCGCCATCACCGATGGCGCAGTGAGTGATGCCCTCGATGGGATCGCCCATGAGCAACCTCGCGGTGAGGATACGTCCGGTTTTGACTATCAGGCCCAATGACATGTGAATTCCTCCTTCAGGTCTGGATCACGTGGCTCTCGTTGATCAGCACGGCAAAGATGGTCTGTCCGATGTCATAGCTACTCATCAGTTGTCGAAGAACCCGTTGCCCGGTATCCTCATGTTGTTCCAGTGCGGCGGAAACCGACTGTCGTGTGTCACGGTTGGCCACAATTGGTCGAATCAGCAGTAGGGAGATGTCCGTCTCAGTCTGCGAGAGGCGCACAATCCACATGCGGGTATCGAATTCCAACAGCAAGGGATGCACGATCCTGGCTTGTGAGTCGGCCTCGACGGCAAACGGTATCCATACTCGCATGGCAGCGTCGGCGTAATGTCTCACCGTGCGTATCGAACTTGTCGCTCCGACAGCCTCGAATACAGCCGCCGGAAAAACCGGCCCCTGGGCGCGGTTCATTGGAACCGCAAGTCCCGAGTGCGTTTGGAGGGTGAAACGACTACCGCTATGAGTGGCCACGTCGCAACCTTCCGCGTATTCGATATGCTATGCCGATCATTCGAGATGTCCGGAATTGCGGCACAGCCCGTGCCGCCTTCTTGGTGATCCTCTTCTGGTTTCCTTTTCTGATTGCCATGTTCTTACTCCTTCACCGCACACCAACCAACTCCGGAGATGTTGAATATCCGGTACGTCGTTCCGTCCATGTCGAGCACGTCCTCGGAATCGACGGCCCCGTTGCCGACGGCATAGATTTCGATCAACTCACCGCGTAGCTCCTTGTATGTGCTCGAGGTGAGGGCAGCGAGCCACGGGAACATGGTAACCAGGCCGTAACGCATGTCCGGGTCGCACGCGGTGTGAAGATTGCCGTGCGCCGCTGCGCACGACCCTGTTTGCCCGGACGTGCTGGACCAGCCGTCGAACTTGTTCAGGGCATAGAAGCTTCCCGGTGATTGATACCGGCCGATGATAACCGGCTGTGGGTCTTGGCCGATCTTCGCGCCAGCTGAGTAAGCATTTGCGACGGTGGCCAGTGTCACCGTGTTGGGAGTCGACACATAATCAACCGCCGTCACCTGAACGCGCTCGATGTTGGCATCATCCTTGATAAGGTAGTAGCTATTGATATTGAATAAGGTGGCGTCGTTGACCTGCACGACAACGTCGTCTCCAGGAGTGACTGCTGCCTGGGTTATCGCCACCGCTCCCGACCAGAACCTCTTGATCAATCCGCTGTAATGGCCGTAGTAAGTGGCCACCACTTTAGTCACGATGAAGACGTGGTCGAGGTCGGCAAAAATCCAGTACAGGAACTGCGAGGCGTCCACTGTCTTGATGTAAGCGTAGCTGCTGTGATACGCTTCTTTCACACCCACATGGGCGACGGCGTTCCAATAGAGACTCCCTCGAACAGCGATGCGGTCGGTGTTCGTGTCATCGATGAATTGTAGGTAGATGTCTTCAGCACTGGATTCTCCGTATGACTTCAGAACGTAAAAAGGCTCCGTCTCGGCGGACCCATCATCGTGAAGAGCCCATCCAACGGTATCAACAAGGAAGGTCATGAGTTTGACCAGCAGGTCTGCTGTATTGTCAGCCATCCCAGAAGTGCTGTGATAAGGCATTGTCTTCTCCTATAGGACCGGGTTCTCGGTACCCATGATGCTCAGCTTCAGGTCAGTCTTGTTTTGAACGGCGGTTCCTGCCGGCACTGTACATCTTCTCCAGAATGAGATGGTGACATCGTGGTTCTTGTCGCCCAGGTTGAGAGGACCGCCCGGCGATGCCATATCCAGTTCCGCCTGTGTGAGGGCCAGTGCGTACCATGCGGATTCATCGCTACCCGCATTATCCACCGGTTCGATCACAAGCCCGGTGTAGTCGTATCCCGAGTAGACCGGCGATCCATCTGCACGCGCGGCGGGAGTAGTTCCTCCATAGCCGCGTTCGATGCCAAGCGTCGTGGTTCCGCCGCCGCTGAGAACGCGCATTTGCTCGTTGTCGATGATGACGATTTCGCCGTCAGTGAAGCGCGGTTCGGCCAACTGCAGCGAGGTCTCACCTGACGCCAACGGTGAAGCGAGAACGGTCTGTTCGTTCGCGAGGAAGAGTTCCTTGTCCTTCGACTCCCCGTCGGTTCCGTTGTAGGTGTCGTCGTCCGGGTTCGAGAGGTCGCCTTCGGATATCTGCTGCGTCAAAGCGCTGTCTTCAAACAAGTGGATCGCCATTTATTCCTCCTATGGCACGGGCCACTGGGTGACCGTGTATTGATTGGCCGCCGCTTCGAAACCGGCCTGCGCTTCCGCATGGTCGTCTTTCTGCCGGAAAAGCCACCGCAGTGACGGCTTGGAGATGCGGAAACCGGCGGCGTTGAGCGGCATGAGTCCCAACCGCATGGGCCGGGTCCGGTCTACGGACAGCCGCAGTCCCGTGTAGTTGAGCCTGCGGTTGTTGAGCAGCAGTGTTTCCACGCGATGGCGTCTGGGAATTCCGGTATCCACGGTCAGTTCAAACGAGGCTCGCGCTTCGGTGACGTACGCATCAGTGAGTTCGGTGATGTTGAGCGGTCTGCTGTTGAGAGCGAAACCGGCCCTTCGTGCTCGCCAATGGTCCACGACATTCCAGGCCCCGCTAACTTCCGACCACTCCGCATCGGCGTAGGCTATGATGATGAGATGCCGATTGATAGCCGCGCCGGAAATCTTGTCCATGCCATTGACGTGTGAATGACCTACCCTGAGCCACCGGTCAGGCCGGGAACGATGGCTGTAACAATGGGTGCGCCTGTCGCCAGTGATTTCTGAAGCCGGTTGATCGGCCTCCGACAGCAGGTCCTTCTGCCTGAATATGACCCTGCAGGCGGTCGCGGAGCGGTTGAGACGGGAACGGTTCAGGTCTTGGCCGGCGAGTCTGATGAAGGCGTCGACCGGTGGTTCCGACGGTTTGGTGTCGATCTCGCAACAGAACGCGGCCCGGCGTTCGCTCACCCAAAGATTGGGCAGCCGCTCATCGTTGAGGCTTCCAACGTTCAACCGGAATCGCGGTGTGCGGCCGTGCCATCGGGAAATACATACCGCGGCATGTTCCACGTCCTGCATCAACGTGGTGCCATCAGTAATCCGCCACCAGCCCCAGGTCTTGTTTTTGCGTGTCAGGTGATAATCGGTGTTCAGCGCGTTGTGGCTGACCACGAAGGTCTCGTGCAGGTGCCCGAGGCAGACCCTCTCGACCACTTCCTTGATGACTGTTTGGAAATCCGATTCCATGGACAGGAGCGAGTAGAGCCATTGGAGAAAGAAGGACTTGGTTCCTGCGGGATGGTGAAAGACCAGCCCGGGACGGATTCCCTGGATGATGTTGTCGCTATCGATGCGATAAACGCCCAAGCTGTAGATCAATCCGGGCAGCTTGGCCCGCCCCACAATAGACCTGCGGTTGAGGCGCAGCGCCTTGCGGAAGGTCTCGTCGATCCGCCCCTGCCACCCCAGGTCGGTAAGCGAGCGCCCGATGGCCGGGATGGTCGCCTTGCGCCGGTAGATTTCGACGGCCTCGCGAATCAGCCGCCGTTGCCTCGCGGCGTCGGAAAGCGGATCGAAACGGTGCCCCACGATCTCGCCGAGGAGAGGAAGAAATCGATCTTCGCACCGGTCGATATCGAAAATTTCGGGGAACCGGTCGGCCAGAAGCTTGAGTTCGTCCAGACTCGCGGCCGGAACTCTGAGTAATGTCTCCAGGTCCCCGGTCTCGTCACGCTCCCGATAGAGGGGCGGAAGAAGATCGATGAGTTTCTTCTCGAAATAGGACGGCATCAGGATGCTCTCCTGATGTCGAGGTTCACCTGGCCGAGGACGGCGATCTCACCGGGCCTGATATCGATGTCCTGCTGCGGGGTGTACATCTGCACGTGGCTTACGCCCCGCACGCCGTCAAGCGCGGCCACCAGGTCTGAGAACCGCACCGGAACACCGAATGCCATCCGCTCGAAGGCGAAAAGGTCATCAAGAGCCTGCTCGGTTCGGCTTCGGATAAGGTCGAGATCTTCACCCACATAGGCGTAAACCTCGGCATCCACATCCACGGAGCGATAGACCGGATCGAAGAGATTGATTTCGATGGTGATGACCTTGCGCGATTCGAGAAAGGCGGAAAGGTCCTGCTTGAGAAGCGCCGAGGGCGGGCCGCCTCCGTCGGGGGCGACCGCCAGGCTGACCTGGTAATAGCGGATGTTCTTGCAGTCATTGACGTCGAGAACCTGGGCCTTGGCCACGCCGGGAAATCCTTCGGCCAGCGCCTGGTAGTCGTCCTTGGTGACGGCTTTCCACAGGGACCGGACTTCGGCCGGAGCCTGCTTGCGGGCGTGTTCCAGAGATTCTCTGTCCGCGCCGCCAGTCGCCGGGACCGGGTTGGTGACGGTCAAGGAGACCTGTTCGCCGCCCTGGTAGACAGGGCTTAGCAGCTCCGAGACCAGGTCCGATCCGAGGTTCCCCCCGGCACCCAGGGTTTCGAGGTATGCGACGGTGATTTCGGCACCGGCCGGAGGCACACCTCCGCGCAAGCCGTCGCCGAAGAAGATGCGGACATGGTCGAGGCCGTCGGTGTCGGTCTGGAAATGATGAGCGTCGCTGTCGCTCTCCTGGAAATGAAGAACCTCCGTCCATTGCTCGTCCTGGATGGTGATCTTGATGGTTCCATGGGCCACCGCCGTTCCCGATAGGAGAAACGACTGGTTCGGTTCGCCCGTGGCCGTGAAGGTCTCGGTCCTGCTTTCGCCCTGGCGCGCGCCTGTCTCGACGCTTATCTGTCCCCTTGGGATCGTCGCGTCCGCCGCCGTTTCGAATACGATGTCGCCTTCTTCCAAGCGGGCTTTGCACGCCGTTCCTTTCGGAATGATCAGATCCGTGTCGAGGGGCGCGGCCAGGGTGAAACGCAGGGAGGTTGAAGCGGCCACCGGGCCGTCGAGCCGGTAGCTAACCAGCTTGCAGAGGCTGATGACGTTCTGTCGTTGACGGGCGGTGGGCAGGAAAGCCTCGGCCGCCTGGGCGTCGAGGTAGTAGGCGAGCATATCGCCCACCCCGCAGAAGAGCTCCAGCAGGACCACACCGAGATCGGATGCATTGAAATCCGTCCAGCGGTCGGTCAACTGCGGCACCCGCGCCAGCAGCTCCTGACGCAGGGACTCGTAATCCTTGTTGGTATAGTCGATGCTTGCTCTGCCCATCTCCGGTCATCCGTCGGTTTTCGGTAACAGGGGCCGTCCCCGTACAGCCGGGTGGACCCGCTTGTTACTTACCGACGGAGGCGCGGAACTGTCGGGGCCGGGATATCTGGCGAGGCTCGCGGTAGAAGGGGTAGACCAGGTTTCCTTCCACTTGGCTCTGAATGACCCGGTACGAGATACGAACCGGCAGGAGATTGCGGTCGATGTTCTGCGGCGAGTCGTCGAAGGAGACGCCGGTGATGACGACCCGTTTTTCCCACCGCTTGACCGCGTCGATCACGTAATGGCGGATCAGCCCTTTCAACACCTCGTCGTTGGCTTCGAACACCAGGTCTTTGAGGCGGGAGCCGAATTCCGGACGCATGAACCGTTCGCCCGGGCGCGTGCCGAGAATCTGGATGATGCTTTCGTGAATGTGTTCGTGTTCCCTGGATGTGGCCGAGGAGATCTGGGCTCCGCCCGAGCGTCGCTGGAAACGAAAAGGGAACTTCAGACCTCTGCCGAGAAAGTCCAGACTCATCAGTCGCACTCCTCGCAGATGATCGTGGACTGATCGTCTTGGCCATCGTCCCCGCCGGCATCGATGCCATCCGGAAAGCGGATGACAAGGTCGAGACCGTTCTCCATGGACAGATGGATCGTTCCGTCCGCCTCGATGATTCCCTTATGACCGCTCTCCTGCGTCGAGAACCCCTTAGCTCCGCCGGGAACCAGACGCACCGTCACCTTCTCTCCGATACCTTCGATGCGGATGATGCTCAGGACATCCACGGTGCCTACCGGGTTACCGATCAAGGCCGTCCGATCCCCGTGGGAGACATCCAGGCGGTAACCATCCGGAAGCTCGACCCGATAGCGGTCTTCCGACTTTTGCACTGGATCGATATCCAGCGGCAATCCTTCAATGCCGACAGCCTCGTGGGTGACTCGGATTGCTTCCGGCTTCAAGGTTAGTTCCCGGCCGTCAGGCAGGGTTACAATTCCGCCTTTGGCGGGCTCCAGTTCAGTGACTGCACCGTCGGTGCCGATTGCGGTGAGAACCCCCGCCGGACTGACACGGACCATTACACCATCGGCAAGGGTGAAAAGCCTCCCGCCGTCCGGGAGTTCGCGCACCGAAGTGCCGGCGGGCATGGCCAGGAAGGGGTGGTAATCCGGCGGTTGCGGTTGATCCACGTTCTGCATGTAATGCTGGGCGCTCTCCGCATGGGCTTCCAAAACCGTTTGCGCCTCGGCTCGCAAGGCTTCGGATGCCTGGTGGCTCTGCAGAAGGATGTCCTTGATCTCAACCAGGCTGTCTTTGATTTGGAGAAGATACGGGATTCCCTCGTCGCCGTCTGGGCACACCCCGAGACCTGACGCGAGGATGCGCACCAGCGCCATGAGTTCGTAATGGGACGGTGACGAACTGGTCTGTTCAATAACCGGTCCGTCATCTCCACCGTATCCGCCACCCATCTGCTAAAACTCCTTCCGCTCAATCAAATCCGTATCCGCCACCACCCTGGTCGACAACCTCTACCTGGACATAACGCACGCTGTCGCGATTATCTGAGTCGTACACCATGATCACTGTCGAACCTGCTTGCCATCCAAGGTTCACCTTCCCATCTCCGTCCACCCAGGCAATACTCGAATCCACGCTTTCAAACTCCGGATCGCCGGTTGGATCACCGCGAATGGAGAGCGGGATCGTCACACCCCACGAATTGACGGAGACCTTGATGTGCTTTGGAAAAACATCCCAATAACGCACTTGCAGTTCCTGGCAGACCATTCATGCACCTCAGTTGGTGTTCGTATCCAGGCTGCCGGTTACAATCACCGCGCCACAGGCAGCGACGTCACCGAGACGGGCATTGGGCATGACTTCAGTGATAGTGTTAAGACTTCCGGTAATGATAGGTGTTACGCCGTGCCCCGGTATCGGGCAGACATGCAGATCACCCATGCGCGCTACCGGCCTGCCGTTGACAATGGTCCGTATCGCACCTGTGATGATCATCCCGCCATGCGAGGATACATCTCCCATTCTTGCTTGAGGTCTTGCCATAGTCACATCCCTGCAAAAAGATGAACGAGGAAACCCACGATGCCGCCAAACACGCTTCCGAGCGCAAGGACCAGGCCGACCACTTTCCACATGGTCTCGATGCCCAGCTTGTTGTTCAGGCCAGCGTATAGATTCTTGATGTCATCAGAATTGCGGCGCAATTCCTCGCGGAGACTCCGGGCCAGGAGTTCGACGTTTTCCTTGTCGGATTTCTTTTCGATCTCGCGCTCGATCTTCTCGAGTCGCGCCTGGATTTCCCGGCGGTGATCCTCAAGGATGCTGCGAAATTCTGCTCGCCATGACTCAAAGGTTCGGGCGAGGAGGTGCTCGTTTTGATCCCGTTCGATGGGAAGATCTCGATTTTGCTCATCCATCGGGGTGTCTCCTCTTCAACGAGAACTTTCCACGAATTTGCAGATCGACCTCGAACTGATCAGCCAGGCCGCGCCTTTCCAGTGCTTCCGAGATGGCTCGTTTGGCGTAGCGCATCTGTTCTACGCGACGGCTGTTGGACAGGCTCTCTTGGTGGTCGCGATACCGATAGAGCGGCTTCCTGATATGCCTGACCTCGGTGACTTCCGAGAGTCGCAAGCATAAATCGTAATCCATGGCCATCTCGAATAACGGGTTGATGCCGCCCGCCTGGTCGAACACCGACCGCCGCATTAGCCGAAAATGGAATGTCATGAGATCGAGAAGCAGTCGCTCCTTAGAGTATGGAATGCGACAGCGCCGCCCGTATCCCTTGGCTTTTCCATCCTCATCGATCACGACGTAGTCGGTATAGACAAGGCCCACTTCCGGATGGGCTGCGAGCACTGCGGATGTCTCCTCGAGAACGGTAGGCGCCAGCAAGTCATCACTGTCAACCCAGCCCAGATAAGGGGCGGAGGATTCGGCGATAGCCGATATCAGGGAGCTCACACGTCCTTTGTGTTCAGCCTCGATCAGTCTAATCCGGTTGTCCTTCTTGGCATAGCCGCGCGCGATATCCAATGAGGAGTCGGTCGAGCCGTCGTCCCAGATGACGAGTTCGAAATCTGGGAGGGTTTGAGCCAGTAGGCTTTCGATGGCCTCGGCAAGGAACCGCTCGCGGTTGTAGACGGTCATTACCAGGGATACCTTGGGTTGAGCAACAGTCTCCGTCATGTGTTGATCAGCACCTTGTTGGAGGATCGGACGATAATATTTCCCATGGCCCCATCCATAAGAATTGCGCTTCCCGACTTGTCCGTGGCCTGGATGCGTTCCTGACCGGCGGCGGCATTCATCACGACAAACTGTCCCGCCTTGTCGGTGAAGCGTATCATCTCGGCCCCGGCAGTCGAATCGATGAGGATTTCCTGGGTACCGCAAAGCCCCCAGACGAACACCTTTTCCCGCCCCTTGGTGGTGTCGATCAAAATCTTCTGCCAGCGGGCGCGGGTCTTGTCGCAGGATTGGATGTGGATTTTCTCCCTGTCCTTCCAGGCCTCCCAGCGCATGAACTGACGACACAGGTCGGTGATCTCGATCCTGGCGTGTTGGTCCATGATGTCGGACCCAATGTCCAGCTGGTCGCCTCGTTCGGCGTCCTTGGTTCCGCGACGAAGGGCATTGCCGGTTTGAACATCCCGCTTCACTGGGCAATCCATGTGAAGGATCTGTCCGGATCGGTCAATGATCTTGAGGAATTCCTCTCCATCGCGGTCGTCGAGCACGATGGTATGGCCGGTCTCGGTCTTCAGCAGTACCTTACGGCGTGGACAGTAGTACGGCGGATGTCCATGGTATTTCCTATGCTCCAGGTTGTCGCGCCGATCGGGCTTATGCTCGACCTTGTCCTGGCAGTCATGACAGGTCGGATCGGAACAGAGGCGCTTCGATTCCTCCGGCTGTTCTCCGGGGTTGCTCTTGGCCAGCCACACTCCCGACCATATCGGGTATTGAACGTTACCGCCCTCGAATTCAGCCCACACCGATGCGCCTTCCTCGGGAATGAGATACATACCAATGTCCTCGTTGCCGCCGTAAGGGAAACACGGCCACGCCCAATCGGACAAGTTCTCTTTGCCCTTACCGAGTACGGCCGGGATTTCCAAACGGCAGCGACCGAGCCGTTCTGGGTCGTTGTTGTCTCGAATGAAAGCCCGATACTTACCGTACCAGCGGTTCTTGTAGCGCTCCTCGTGTTGTCGGTCCTGGGTTTCGATCAAGAAGGGGCCTCCAGACTACCAGGGTAGGATGCCACGCAGGACCTCACGGACGATTCGAGTTGCAAGACTGTCCGGCTTCTTCTTTTCATCAGCCTTGGCCACGGCGTACTGAAGTGCATCCTTGGCCGCCGCCGGTAGTGTCGCCTCCTGCGCTGCAACGCCTTCCTTGACTTCCTTTGCACCGAACCGCTCGATCACTCCAATCACCGTGTCAAGGGCAGCGGCCCTGGCCCGACCCCAAGCGGTCAGCTTGATGATCGTAATCAAAGTCACGAACAGGGTCGCGATGAGTTCCTTGTGATCGAGGATGAATGTCAAAATCTGTTCAAGCTGTTGCATGATCGTCTCCTTCTGTTTGCTTGAGTGCTTTAGCAAGTGTCACGTATTTGCCCGCAAGGTGTCCCCATCGGGCGCGGACCTCACGGACATCGACATGGATGAATCCTTGTTCTGGGTAGACCCCGATTCCACCGTTCCGGAAGGCGTGGACCTGTGTGGCGAGTTCGCACATACTGGCCACGGAGAGACCTTTAATGACGATATCTGCGGCGTTGCCCAATAGATGCTGACTTCGTGTAGCGCCACCTACCGCCTGGTTGTGTTCGGGGCACCGGTATCCGCTAGTGATCCGAACCGGGGCAGCGGCGAGATCACGGAGTTCTTGAAGCGCAGCTACAAGGAGCGGATTGACCTCGGCCCTGCCACAGCACCTACAGGCGAACTCGCTTTTGGAGAAGTTCTTGCTCAAGTCTCCCATGTTTAGTTGCTCCTCAGAGTCTTTGCCCGCTGTCCGCGTCGATGGTCACCATCTGCGGCGGCTCGTCCTTCGGAGTGGGCGGCGCTTCCTGTTCGTTCTGTTTGCCTCTTGCCTCCTCCGATTTGTCGCCGGCCCCTTTGCCAAGGGCGTTCTTTTTGAGTTTTAGTTCGCAGTGATATCCGCCTTCGCCGATGACGTGGCGGACCGAATCGCAGTAGTAGACGCCCGAGAACTTGCGGCCCACGCCATTGACTTCAAGGTTCTGCTTCGCGCGCAGGCTCGGGATGCCGATGGTCAACGCGTCGGCTTCCACCTGACGGAGTTCGGCTTCGCGGAACTTCCCCTCGGAGAGGTCCTGGGCCGGTTCCTGCCTGGGCTCTTCGTGGAAACCTTCCGAGCGTTCGTAGGAAGGGACCACTTGTCCGGATTCCTGCTCCTTGTAAGCGCCCTCGCCGGTGTTGCCGTCCACCAGGTAGGTCCGCTTTCCGAGGGAGGTCCGCTCAGGGGTGGACTCGTTGTTGGCCTTGTGCTCGACCGGCTCCTTCTTGCGTGGGTCCACGCCCACGGCCTTGGTCTCGACGCCCGCTCCTTTGGCCCCCTGGGATTGGGTCGAGGGACGGAAGGAACGCAGCACGCCCTTGCGGTCCGTGAAGTACTCCAGGATCGCGGCGGGCTTCTCGTCCAGGTCGCGGGGATGGAAATGCAGCTCGTCGTCCTGGATATAGAAGACGTACCCGGTGACGCCGTCGCCGTCCTTGTCGCGCGCCTTTCCGGCCAGTTCCTTGAGAAACTGTGCGTCGGAAACATTGCTCTGGGTTACGCGCAGATGACGGGCTTTCGTGGCCGTGACCTCCGGAGTGAGGCCGTTGGCCGAGGCGATTTCCTCGGCGATCTCAGAGTAGAGGATGCCGGGCGCGGGTTTCTGCCAGACCTTCTGATTCTCCTTGCCGGCCAGCTTGAAGCCCTTGTCGTAAGCCTTGATGCGGATCGTCGGATCGCCGTCCTCCGGGAAGTCGTAGTCGATGTCCTTGATGACGGCTTTTTTCCGCGGCGAGAGGTTGCCGACGTACCCAAAGCGGGCGACGATCTCGTTGCCCTCTTGGAACAGGGGATCGTCGACGAACTGGAGGTTCCGGTTGGTGACAGCCAGCTCCAGGACGTCGAGTTCCTCTTCGTTGTCCTCGAAGACGAACGAAGTGATCTCCTGCGTGACATCCGCCGAGAGGGTCTGCCCCTCGATCTGGATCAGAAAGGTCGGTTTGAAGGTATCAATATCCATGCGCCGGTCTCCAATGGGCCCGCCATTATGGCGAACTTCAACGGATACTTACCGGCGCGCAGTGCGAGGTGTCGGGATGGAGTAGCCCGGGGGATTCAGTCCAGAAGCCGCATGCTGACGTGTTCCGTCGAGGGGATACGCAGGATGGCCCCCGGCGTCAGTTCCGGGGGGAAGAAGATGTCATTGTAATCGCAGATGATCCACCATAGATCGGCGCGTCCCAGATAACGGTGGGCGAGCAGATCGACCCGATCCCCCTCGACCACTGTGTGAAACCGGTCGTCGGGCCGGGGCTTGGTGTCGATGCTCGGGCGCACACCCAGAAAGTCGCCGTCGCCGGAAGTGTAGAGTATGGACGCCGCGTATCTGGATCGCCGACCGATCATCCGCGCACCTCCGTGTAGTTCACCGACTCGTCGATGTACTCCTCGAGCATCACTTCGACCTCGGCCTGTTGAGGTAGCAAGCTATCACGGTCGAACAAGTTAAAGAAACGGGCCTTTACCTGGCGGACCACGCAAAGCACACCCGGATACAGATCGCCGAACATGAAAAGCACACGGTGTGGTGCGTTCTCGAGCATGGTCCCGGTATGCTCGGGGTAGAGCAGCGAGCGCAGCCAATCCACCGACTCCTTAACCGGACCTTTGAAGAATAGCAGTTTGAAGCCGATCTTGCGCGGCTCGCCGGCCACGTACTGGTAGCGTGGATGGCTCATTCCTGGTATTTTGATAGCGGCGTAAGCCGTACTCTTGTCGTCCAGGATGTCGTTGGGATTGTACTGGAAATCCAAGTAATCGCCGGTTTCCACATCCACAAGGTACGCTGTTATCTCTTTCTGGTTCCAAGCCATTCATGCCCTCACAGCGTTTCGTAGTTCTTGATCTTACGTTCACGAATATCCCGGTACACCGACTGAGCGATCTGTCGGCCGTCTAAGAGCGTGGTAACGGAGACATCGATGGGCCGGTCCGCCAGCGCATCGAGTTTTCCAAGCAGGGAGTCAATCACCGCTCGGAGGTTCTCTCCGGTCGATGCGGCAGGCGCGCCGAAACCGTCCGGAATGAGCGAGCCCCTTGTCTCCCCGAGCAGGCGCGCCTGCTCGGGAGCAGGATGAGCACGAGCCGCCGTTTCGACCACCGTCGGCTTAGGCGTTCCAATGGACTCTGAAACGGCCGGAATACTACCTGCAAGGACGGGTGTAAGCGCCAGTGTTCCGGCTTGCACCAGCGGCGCTGCGGCTTGGCCCAACATATCATCTGCAAAACTGAACGCCTGCTGCAGTGCGCGGGCGGGTACCTGGGCGGCCTTGGCAATCCCTCCACTCAGAGCCTCGAGAATGGCCATGCCGCTTCGGGTAAGACTAGATAACGGTCCTTCTTTGGCATCGGAGAACGGCAGTAATTCACGCAGTTGACCGAGGGCTTTCCCCAGCATGTCGACGGGATAAGTGACCGCCGACCAGATGCCTTCACCAAGCGCGATCAATAAGCGTTTCCCCGCCTCGAAGAAAGTCGTATCACCCGAAAGGAAACCTCGCACCGCTCCGAAAATATCCCGCAGGGTTTGCACCAGCGGCAAGTCCATGAATGCGGCAACCAGCGACGATGCGATGGAGGTGAGAAACCGTCCGATAGATGAAAACAGCCCCTGGATAAAATTCCAGACACCAACTATCACGTCTCGGGCCCACAAGAACGGCGTTGCCAGGAAATCGAACACGGCACTACCGATAGACTTCAACCCGTCAAGCACGGAGATATTGCCGGTCAGCACTTGCCAGACAGCATAAACTACACGTCCCACCATGCGAAGCGCCTGGACCAGGAGCCGGATCGGCAGGAAGAACTTGTAGATGAACTTTCCCGCCTCGATGAAGGCAGTGGCGATGGTTCTACCCAGCCAGACGACCGCACGAACCACCCATGCGACAATGGTGACGACGACCACCAGGTTATAGATCATGTACTTCAGAATATAGGCGCCCACCTTGGCGATGACGCCAAGCACCGTGCCGAGGGTCTCTCCGAGGCTTCGATAGGAAGAGGCATCGGCGGATGTCGCTGCTAGGCCGAAAAGCTCCAGGACGGAGAAGATCGCCTTGTATAATGCACCGTATGCCTGCATGAGCGCCCGGACCGCCGGTTCGAGAATCGCTCTGATCTTTCCGAAAGCGTTGGAGAAGGCCTGCCACAATCCGGTCAGAAACTGTTGCACCCGGTAGTAAATGCGGAACACCGTGACGACCAATCCCATCAGCCCTGCTTGTTCGAGTCTCTGCGCCAAGTCGGCTGACATCGTTCCTGTTCCGCCGGAGAGGGAGGTAATCAGTGCCTTTATCCCCTGGAATACGAGTTTCACTTTTTCCCACGCTCCGAGGATGGTATCCCGGATGCCGGCGAAGTTGGTCTCCCATGCCCGCTTGAGGAGGTAGACTGCGAGCACCACTGCACCGATGATAGCCACCACCGGCAGGAAATAGGTAACGAACGCCGAACCGACACCGGCTACGACCGCGCCAATAGCAGCGAGACCCGCCTTGATAACAGGAAGCATCAGGCCGATGGTTCCGGCAGCAGCGATCACTCCCCCGACGACTACCAGCACTGCGCCCAAAGCCATGGACAGTGTCAGGAGGACCCTGGTCAATCCCGGCGTGGAACGCGCGAGTTTCTGGAAAAACAGAACGGCTTTGGATATTCCTTGTATTATCGGTGTGACCACCGGCAGTAGCGTGCGGCCGAGGATTTCGGCGAGGTTGCGGACCTGCTGGCGCAGAACCTGGAACTGGCTACCGATATCGATGTTCATTGCCCGCGCCATTTCTTCAGTGACAGCGGTGCCGGTCTTCATGGCCTGCGCAACTGACCGGATGTTACTTTCCAATGCCTCTGTCCCCTGAGATATCTGCAGCAGGAACTTCACTGCTTCGTCGGAGCCGAAGGCCTTCTTGATCTCCACCTGGGCGGCGGCCTGGGACAGGTCGGGAAACTGTCCTTTGATCTCTTCAAGAATCGAGATGATCCCTTTCAGCCGTCCCGTGGAATCGACGAATGACAGTCCGAGTTTATCGCCGGCTTCGGCGGCCTTCATGATGAATGCTCTGTATAGGGTTCCAGCTTCCGAACCGGGCATGGTGGTTTGGAGCTGCCCGAGTATGGCGAGTTGTTCCTGCAACGGGACATTGGACGAGGCGGCCACCGCGCCAATGTTCTTGATGGCGTCGGCCATCTGTGCACCGGTGGTCTTGAAGGAGGCCACGGTTTGCGCCATGGCTCCAGAGAAGGCCTTGGCCCACTCCATGTCGGTCATGTCCGCCATGATCGGCTTGAAAATGCCGTACCCCGTAGTGAAGGTGCCGACCATCTCCTGGATACTCGCCTTAGTGGCTTTGGCGGTGATTGCGGCCATGGCGGAGAAGGTGCCCACGGCTTCGTCGCTCAAGCTCGACAACGCCGACTTGACGTCATAGGCCGCGCTAATGAATTCCGCCTTGCTGTACCCGGCCCAGGAGTTGGTGAAATCCTCGGCCGCGTCTTCCAAGGCGCGAAGGTCCTTGATTCCGAGCGACGCCATCTCGCCCAGGGCTTTCTGGGTCGCCGCTGTGGAGGCGACGAGACCGACCGGCATGGCCATGAGCGCCAGGCCCGCGCCGATCATCATGGTGCCTTTCTGGATGCGGTCGAGGTTGCGCGTCATGCGCTCGCTGGAAGCGGCGACCGTGGCGTCCAGCGACTGCATGGACGTCTGGACCCTGGCCGCGTTCTGCGAGAACGCGTCCTTCATCGAGACGATGACGCCGAGTCCGAGATCTCCGTTCATTTCCGGTTGCGCTCCATTTCTTCACGCTCAAAAGCAAGCTGCCGCTCCAGTGCCTCCACGAATTCGCGGCGGACCGAGAGCGGCAGCGCGCGTGTTTCCGAATAACTCCAATGGAGCCCGCCGTAGGCGAGAAAGAAGGCGTCCCTTACAAGCGAACTCCGGGGAACAAAAAACCCGGTTCCGCCTCCAGCCGGGTGCGGATGCGTGTTCCGCAGGACTCGCAGTCGACCTCCAGCGTGGTGTCGACCCCCGCGTCGACCCGGAGCATTTCCTGCCGCAGGGCGCTGCGGTCGCGGAGTGACATATCGTTCATCAGCTTCTTGCTCGGGGGCGCTCCATCGATACTGATAATGCGGATGAGCATGGCCGAAGAGATGGAAGGCTCTTTGAGAGCGGCCAACCGTTTTTCCTTATGGCCGTCCAGGTAGCCGAATTGCACATTGCGGCCCGAACCGGGCAGCGTGAAGTAGAACTCCCGGTCCTCGCTGTAAGGAGTCGTTTCAAGTTCCTCGATGTCGATGGTCACCAGATTCGTCGCGCGGCAGGCCGGATTCGCACAGGTGAGTTCCAGTTCCACTTCGTCACCGAGGGAAATCTGCCGCAGCTTGACCAGGATGAAGAGGCGGTCGCCTGAGAGCAGGTCGAGCACGTCCTTCACCGCCGGTTCATCGTTGTCGCCCAGGCGCACGATGCAGTTCCTGAGCACTTGATTGACCGCGTCGCCGGTGCGGATGAGCCGCCGATTGGTGAGCAATTCCTCCTCGGCTCCGGTCATCTCCCGCAGCTCGACCTCGACGCCGCTGGGCAGTTCAAAAACGTGCATGGTTCATCTCCTTGGATCAGGTCCAGTACTGGTAGCTGATGGTGAGTTTTTCGATGGTGTTGTCCGTGTTCGCGCCCTCGAGCTCGTCGTATTCCAGGACCTTGATCCACGCGCCGTGCAGGGTCCAACGCCGGGTTTCGTTTCCGGTACGGTCGTAACGGACGATGTCGATGTCGCGCATGTAGTCGTTGGGAAGCCCCCCGACCACGGCGTTGACGTCCACCTGCTTCTTGATCCACTCCCGGGCGGCCTCGTCGGAGCCGTCCTGGAGAATCCCCTTTTCCAGGTTGATGTCTTCGAACTTGACTCGTCCGGCCACTTTCTGGTCGAACATCGAACCGGCCGGAGCGAAAGCGACTTCTTCGAACTCGGTTTTAGGCTCCTGGCCCTTCTTGAAAAGCGCCACATCGAAGCCGTTGACCTCGACGGCGAATTGCCAGTTTTGATACAAGCTCTTGGGCATGTTGCCGCTGCGCATGGTTTACCTCCTTACCCCGTCGTGAAGATTTCTTTAAAGTCGGCCCCCGTAGCGGTGAGCACGAAGTTGAGCTCGATGAATTCCGCCGTCTTGGTGGGTTTGACGAAGATGCGCGCCACGAGCTCGTTACGGTCGATCACGGCCGGGGTGTTGGTCTCCTCGTCGCATTGCACGGCGAAGTCGTAGAATCCGCCCTTGTCCTTGATGTCCTGTAGGAACGGATTGATCAACCGGACCAGCGACCGCCAGGTTTGCGGGTTGTTGGGTTCGAAGACCACGAAGCGGGAAGACTCGGCGATGGCCTCCTCGATATACATCATCAGCCGTCGGGCATTGACGCGGTCCAAGGCCGAAGGCTGGCTCTGCAGCGTCTTCTGGCCCCAGATATTGATTCCGGAGTCGGGGAAGGAGGCAATCACGTTGACGCCCTCCGGATAGAGAACGTCCCGTTCGCCTCGGCTGGTCTTGTATCCCAGGGACAGCGCATTGAAGATGCGTCCGCGGTCGATGCCCGCAGGGGCGTACCATACGTAGCTCTTCTGATCGCTGCGGGCGAAGCAGCCGGCGATGGCCCCGCACGGCGGAATCAGCTTCCGCTTGCCCGTGACCGGGTCGTTGATCTCGATCCAGGGGTAGTAGAGCGCCGCATAGGATGAGTTGAACGCCGCATGGTTGTACATACCTTGCCCCTTGCGGAAATCCACCGCCTCGAGCGGCTCCAGCATGAGCGGTGTTTCGGCGAGGAGCATCAGGTCCTTGCGGTTCTCCGCGTAGGCGACGCCGGCATGAATCACCTCCGCCGTGGTCACGCCTGGCACTATGATCATGTTGAGCGCGTCGATCTCGTCGAAAGCGTAGTAGCCGGTATGCTGCGACGGGTCCCCGGTGTAGTCGGCGTCGTCAAGGCCCGTAAGCCCGTCGTCGCCTCCGGAAAGAGCGCTCAAGCCGGTGGTCGGACGATCCTCCGCGACGCCTGAAGACACGCCGAGGTCTTCGACGGTGATGAAATCGGAACGCTCGTTGACGGCCAGCTCGACATGGTTCGGAGCAGCCTCGTCCATGGACAGATCTTTGAAGACCTCCACGACATCATCTTTGTAGCGGACCACGAGGTTGAACGATCCCGCAGGATCGAGCGATCCGTCTTCGATCTGGACGCTGATGCGGTCTCCCCAGACGCCTTCATTCGCCGCAGATACGCGTAGGGTGTCCTGGGCGTCCTGGCCGCCTGCAAGGTTCGCCGCCGCGGCCGGTTGTACGACACCGGTATCCTCGGAAGCTGTCTGGACCAGGGCGTCGGCCTCCGCTTTCGCGGCGATAGCGGCTGCGACCTGATCCGCCGTTGCGGACGGGTCGCCGGCGCTGTCTGTCGAGAGGTTCACCGTGATCGCCTGGCCGGTGACATCCACTGAAAGAGGCGTATCGGTCCCGGAAGCGATGAGTTCGACGGTGATGCCGTTTCCGGCGGCACCGGCCTGCCGTGCCGCCCAGGCAATGCGGTCGGTCCCCTCGGTGCCGGTCTCGAGCGCCGCTGCGGCCGCACGCCGGTCCTTCAGCGTCGCCGAGGCCTTCACGGCGGTCAGACTGTCTTTGTCCGTCGGATCGGAAAGGTGGGCGATACGGTTCACATAGAGCACCGAACCGCCGTTGTCGAAAAAGGCTCGTGCGGCGTAGGCCAGGTAGCCGGCCTGCAGGTAGGAGCCGAATTTGTTGATGAACTGTTCCCAGCTGGTGACCAGCACCGGTTTGTTGATCGGACCGCGCTCGGCCACGCCCACCATGCCGCAAGAAGAAGTGGAGATCTGTTTCACATAAAAACTGAAATCGATTTCCCTCGTGTAAACGCCGGGTGAAAGATACGTCGCCATGGTCTACCTCCGCTTGCGCCGTTTGGACTTGGGTTTTCCGCCGTTTTCCTGTTCCGGCGGGTCATCGAGCGGCTTCTCGGAACGGGGGACCGTTTCCGGCGGCGCCGATCCTCCGGAAAGCGAGACGAGACCTCGTTTCGCCGCGGCTTCGATTTCTGGCGAAAGGTCGTCGTCGCTGATGCTTCTGATTTCACGGGGATTGAGGTGCAGGCCCCGACCGTCGCCCGCGAGGTGCAACGTCAAAGGCTGAAAGAGCATATTTTTGATTTCGATCACGACAGTGCCTCCTTATTTCATGGTGTGTAGAGCCGGTCCTCCTCCACGCCGTCCCGGAACTCGAATTTCCTGTCCTTGACCAGCGGGCCCGTCAGCACGACGCCGTCGTAGACGGGGCAGTCCTCGATTCGACATCGGCCGCTGCTCTGGCGGAGGTCCGACAGGTTCACGCGGCGCAACCCCCCGAGCGGGGTGATCTCGGTGAGATTGATCGTTCCGCGGTCTTCCACTGTCAGAACCGGGTGGCGCTGGTAGAATCGGGCGACGTTTTCCTGCAGGTCGAGCAACTCGCCTTCATGTGCGGCGGTGACGATGACGTCGAAATCCAGGTGATAGAGGCGCGGATGGCGGCATTCTTCGTAGCTCAGGTTCGGAACATCCTTTTCCACCATGCGCGCCTGGGTGCGGCGGTCGCCGTTCTCGACCAGCGTGGGTCCCTGGAGGATGAGGCTGGGAACCTTGGGCACTTCGAACACGTCGTCCGCGGCGACAAGCACCGCGTCTGGGTCGATCTCCGCCTTGACCAGGCGGATGAAGCTTTCAACAACGATTCGAACGGTTTCCAAGGTCCGGCACCTCCGGTTTCAAAGGCCGCCCGCCGCAATACCCGCGGAACGGACAGTTATATTTCCGCTGAATATCTACCGGAGCGGCTCGGGAAGTGTCGGACGGGGATCAGAGCACCGTGCGGATGGCCTGCCGGTAATTCTCGATGATCTGCTCGCGATGCTTTTCCATGGTGGGATGAAGGAAGGGACGGGGCGGGATAACGATGACCGCTCCGTTCGGGTGCTGAATGGTGGCTCCGTACTCCATCACGGCACCGATATTCACCAGATCGTCGCCGTCCTTGTTGACGGTGCCTCTGAGCAGCCCGACAAAAGCCCGATCAGCCAGGATGCGTTGGGTGATGGAATTGACCAAAAAGCCGGTATCGATCAGGGCTTTGCTGGAGCCCTTGCGCTTGATGGTGCTTTCGGCGAGCTTGGCGAACGGCTTTCCGCCGGGAGCCTGGCTGCGGATGCCGCGCTTGATCTCCCGGACCAGGAGCAGCGCATTCTTGATCGTCGCCTGACGCAGGGCGAGGGCGAGACGGGGGCCGGGGTTTGCGGCCAGCTTCGCCTTGGCCTTGTCCCAGTCTCCGAAACGTTTAACTCCCATGCAGCCGGACCAGTTTGAGCACCTTGTGGGTGATTACGCCGAAAAGGCGTTCTTCTTCCACGGTTTGAACACGGAATGCGTCTGCGCCTGTCCGCACGCGATCCTCCGGTTGAACATCCTGGACCGGCAGAACACACGCCACGGCGTCGATCTTGTTGTTCAGGTCCTCCGGGGGAGTCTCGACGAACTCGAGCGGAAAGGTGCCGACCTCCTCAAAAGCGGCGTCGTCGGAGCCATAGAGTCGCTCGCCGGGAACGGTACGCAGAAGCATCGCCCCTTGTCCGGACGCCAGGATAAGTTCTTTCACATCATCGGCGGCGCGAATCTTTTCCGGGTTGCTCAAGAGAGTCACAGATCGCTTCCTTGCTCGTAGATCACCGGGTTGAGACCACCGGGCGTGATGATGTAGTCCTCAGGCGACGCAGCGGCTCCCGGTTTGATATCGCTCAGTCGCTGCTTGTAGACGGCCTTCAGGTCCTCTTCGAGTTTGGCCCAATGTTCGGGCTGCTTGGTTTTATCGACCCGTTTGTCGCCGCTGGAAAACGAGAACGCGTTCGCCGTGGTCGCACGCATGACCTGGCACGCATGAATCTGGCCGAGCAGCAGAAGTAGTTCGGCCGTTTCCCCTTCGGGCTCCGGAACGATCTCGCCGTTTACGACCGAAAGGGATATCTCCAGATCACGGGCCAGTCGGTGGACACCCTTGAGGATGCAGCGCTGCAGTACCTCGTCGGTGAACAGCTCACCGTCAGGGTCCGATAGGTCGGTTCTCAGGGTTGCAACGAAGTCAGTCAGCGCCACCGTCCACCTCGGCCAGCCGCTTCTTCAACGCATCGATGACGGTGCGCCGTTTTTCGTTGGCAAGGTGGGCCTTGAGCAGGTCCGTATCGCTTTCAGCGCCGATCCGGGAGATCGCTTCGGTAGCCGTCACCTTGGATAAGTCGCTCTCGTCGGGTTCCTCGGGGGGATGTTCCGGCTTTCCAGATGGTTGCAAAGCCTTCGTTCCCTCTTGGTCGATACGGGTGAGGTGCCCCGCGGACAAGGCCTGCTCCATGTGGGCGGTCAGGTATTCGACCTCCAACACCTCGCCAGGCTCAAGACGCAATCGCGCATCGGCTATGATGAGGACGCCTGGACGGATGTTTTTCACCTTCTTCATTTTGAATCACCTCCATCAGCCGAGAATCTTGATCTTGGCCACGACGTCCGGGCGGGTTACGCCCTGTCCCATTTCCGACCAGACCAGCCAGCCTGTTTTGAACCGGGTCTTCTGTTCGATGGCTTCTGTCTTGAGGTTTTCCCTCACCGGCATCTTGCCCACCTCCTCGTCGGGAATGAGCAACACTTCGTCGAGGGACTGGGCCGCGGTGAGCAGAATGCCTCCGGTGCCGTAGTTCTTGATCACGCCCTTTGCGCGCAGCTCGGCCTTGGTCTGAGGATCGAGGTTCCAGCCACGCAGATCGTTGAATCGCCGACCGCGCATGACGATGTATTTCACGGACAGCTCGAGGTCCTCGATGATCGAAACGGCCTCGTTCAGGGCTTCCTCGGTCAGCGTGTTGCCGGTGACCTCGACGGTGTTTCCGGCCGGGACGGAAGCGGAGAGCACGGTGATGGTCCGCTTGTCGATCTCCTTGCGGATTTCGTCGGCCGCCGAGGTTTGAATATCCATCAGCGTGCCGATATTGCCGTTCTTGAGCACCGACACGTCGACCATCGGCGCGGAATGTATGCGGTGGGTGGGAAACTCCACCTCATCCTTTCCCAGTTCCTGTTCCTGGGCTTCGCCCTCGTTGCTGATCCAGTACGCCTTGACCTTCGGCTTCTTCTGGTAGAGCGGACGCTCGCCCTTGGGAAGCGTATGGCGGGTCAGCAGCAGCGAGGAGATCTCCTTGCGCTTGATCTCCTGCTCGATGGGCGCGGCGATGGCCGCGGCCAGGGCGCGCATCCCATCCGGGGATTCCAGCGCCTCGGACATCAGGCGCGCCATCGTTTCCATGTATTCCTGGCTGTGCACGTTCACTTGGGTCGTCTCCATAATAGATTTCCTCCTCTAATCAGATGAGCAGCCGGAACTTGATCGTTCCGCCGGAGGCGGAGATGGCCTGCGCGATCACTTCCTCGCCAGCCTGGACGCCCGCCGTGAGTTTGCCGTTCGCCGAGACCTTCAGGTCGTCGCCGGGATTGACGGTTCCCTCGAAAACGTCGGTCTCGTAGACGCCGCCCATGCAGTAAATGCCAGGCATCTCGCCGTTGTTGTAGTCCTTGATCAGAATGCCGAACGACTTGGCCGTCGGATCGGTGTTCACAGCGAACAGGTCATCGCCGGCGATCTTCGCCACCTGGCCGAGTTGACCGTCGCCCTGCATGTGGCCGTCGCCGTATGCGAGGCCGCGATGATTGGGATTGATGAAAGGCATGTTCTTTCCTCCTTATCAGTTGGTTGCGACGGGCTCGCCTGCGGCAGACGCCACCCGGTGCCGATAGGCGGCCATGAAGCCGCTCTTGAGCTTGTCTTCGAGGCTGGTCTTCTGGTCATCCACATCCTTCGGGCGGACACCGGCGTCGCTTCGCATGGGGGCGTCCTTCTTCTGGGACTCGGCCTTTGTTTTCGCCTTAGCGTGGTCCTCGCCGTCTTCCTCTTTCTGCTTTTCAGCCTTCTCGGCGTTTGACCGGATCATGCGATCCATGGCGGTCTCCGTGGCCGCGAAGGCCTCGTCCGAGAGTCCGGCGAGCCGTTCGATTTCCTTCTCCCGCTCCTCGTCCTCGCCGAAGGAGATGTTCTGCTCCTCCATCCTGCGGATGAGCTTCTGGGCTCGTTTGCGGTTGGCCGCTGCTTTGCGCTCGGCCTCCATCTCTTCGAGCTTTTTCTGCAAGGCGAGCACCTGCTGCTTGAGTTCCTGGTTCTCCTTCTCAAGCTCCTTGACGCGCGCCTTGTCGTCGACAGCACCGCCGCCGCCTTCGTCTTTCTTCTGGGCAGCGGCTTCGGCCGCCTCGTTTTTCGCTTTTTGCTTTTCGTCCATCGGTGGACCTCCTTCTTCAACGGTTTGGGTTTGTTCTACTTGCTCGGAGGCGACCTGGGTGATGCGGGCGTTATCATCGGCACCCTTGCGGTCGAGGAGGCCAAGGCCGGTGAACGTCACGCCGTGCAGAATCTCGTAAACCGGCTTCCCTTGGAAATCACTGCCTTTGTATTTGCGCAAGTGAATGCAGTAGTCATCCTTCGACTGCACCCGCTTGCCGCAGATCGAGCATTCCCCTTCCTCGTAGTCGCACTCCATCGAGACCTGGTTGACAATCCCCTTCTTGATCAGCTTGTAGGCCAGTTGTGCATGAAGACTGTCTGACACGAAGAGTTCACCCACACATTCGACCCGTCCGCTGTTTTCGTCTTCGATGAAGTTCGCTGAGACCACTCCGCCGACGATGTCGGTGAATTCCTGGGAGTGTTTGAGATCGATCTTCTTGTTGACAGCGGTTGTATAGCGGGCTGCCAGTTCCTCCGCCGTGAAGTGATCACCATTCTTGTTGGTGCCGACGCGGCAAAGGATGAACGTGAATTGTGGATCGCCCTCGTTCCTGACGAAGTCCATCGCCTCGGCGCTGAGAGCCATGGGTATAGTAGCGTCAATCTCAACAGGGATGGACGTGTGACAGGACGCATGTGAATAGGCGGCCGCCGAACGAGGGGCGCTCCGGGCCTTGGATGAAACGAAAAGCAGTTCCCTGGCGTGCTTGCCCTCGCGCCCGATGTCTTTGGCGATATTGTAGTCGACCTCCATGCCGCGAACTCGGACCAGGCCGTAGTGCTCGGCAAATATCTCTTTGATCTCATCCTCCCGCGGATAAGCCCGGTCGCGGTACGACAACAGCACGGTGGCGTACTTGCCGCGGGCATCGGCTGCCAGAGTCTCGAGCAGGGACCGTATCGATTCCTTGGTATAGCGTGTTCGCGAAGGGAAATTCCTGCGCGGATTCGATTGGATGGTTTTGTCCGCCCACTTGGTCATCAGGCCTTCGATGAAATGCAGGGAATCCTCGTAGTCGTTGCTCCCGAACTCGGTTACGTAGGGCGGATCGAGATACAGGACATCCGATCCATACCTCCGGACAACCTCGGCCGCATCCAGATTGAAGGCCTTACACTCCTTCCCGTTGTCGAACACGAGGTTGTTGAGTTGACCGATAGACCGCCTGAAGGATTCGATGAATTTCGACAGTGGCGGATTGGACAGCTGGGACTGTTCCAGGCTGGCCGCTGTCTCCAGGTCTGCTTTACGGTTCATCTTGGAGCGGGAAAACTGACCGAAGGCGCTCTTTGACTTCACGGTAATTCCGAGCGCAGCCAACGCCAGGTCCTTCTTGTGTCCCGGCAGCTTCTGGATGTTCGCCCACACCTGGTCCAGCCAGCGGAGCACCGGCTTGGTGTAGTAATAGCCGTAAAAATGATCTACGATGAACGTCCCGGCGTCCGGGTTCGGAGCGAGCAGCCTCTCGACGTCCTCGTCGCTCAAGGTCTCGCTGGAGTTCTCGATAACAGCCCGTGCCAGGTGATAGGGAAAGCGCAGCAGGTCGTTGGCGATGACCTTCAGCCCCTTACGCTTGAAGTGGTAGGCCACGTTCGCGCCGCCGGAAAAGGCGTCAAGAAGGCTATCCGCTTCATTGGGCACATGACGCTCGATCCAGCCGAGCATCAGGTACTTGCTGCCCATGAAACCGGTGACTCGGACAGGGTCCGCCTTGCCCCCCTGACAGGTGAGCAGATCGACGGAATCCCCCAATGGAGCGTCGGCCAACGCACGAAGGTTGGCATCCACCCGCAGGGCCGCATCAGCCGCCTTTTTAGCCTCGTTCTTCTCGATCCATTCCTTGGCCTTTTCCACGGTCCAGCCGTCGGAGTTCTTATCTGTCTTGCGAACGAACCGGTAGGACTGGAGCACCATGGAACGCGGATTGCCGCCGTCGGGCACGAACTCCTTTTTCAACCGCCCGATGATGATAGCCACGCCCTCGACGCCCTCAAGCGTCTTACGTCGGAAGCTGTCCGGCTCGAACCGCTCCGGGTCCAGGACCCGGTAGCGGATTTCACTCTCCGTTTCCTCCCAGATCGCCTGCGCGGTCATGGTTTCGGTGGATGCGACGGCGTCCGCCTTGGTGGACCGTCCCGCCGAACGGGAGCAGATGAACAACCGTTCCTTGGCGTGGGAGGCGTCGCCGTGACGCGATGTGATGGCGTAGTGATGGTCGTGGGAACGCATGCTCGATTCACGGTCAAGGGCGGTGATGATCCTGCGCATCTCCGTCTCGGTCGGGAAAGCGTGATCCCGGTAGGAAATCAGCCATTGCGGGATGTGCTTCGCGTTGCCGAGGAAGGTCTCGAAGAACTCCGCCGCGTTGGCCCGGGTCACGGTCTTGTGATCCGTCTCGTAATGCTTGGTCTTGGAGTCCTCGACGAGGGTGAGTCCCTCCCAATAGGTCATCAGTCCTTCCACGAAGTGATAGGCCTTTTCGTAATTCGTGGTCGAGAACTCCGTGGCGTAGGGCGGATCGAAATAGGCGAGATCGACCTTGGCCTCGGGCAGGAAGTCATTGATGTCTTTGCGGAAGGCCTTGCACTCCTTGCCGTTGTCGAATACGAGGGCGTTGATGCGGGCCACGTTCTTGCGGAAACGGGTTTTGAACTCCTCGGGGCTGTCCTCCCGTTTTCCGTAACGGGTGGAGGAAGAGAAGTGACCGAAGCCGCCTTTGCCAGACATACAGGTCTTGCCCAGAGTGAATAGGGCAATGTCTTTCTTGAAGCCCGAGAGCCGGTCAACATTGGCCCGGATCGTATCGATCAGTCCGTGGACGCCCTTGGCGAAAAAGATGCCCTTGAAGTTGTCGCGGACGAAGCTCCCGGCCTTGGGATTGTCGACCAGCAGCGCCTCCACGTCCTCGTCGCTGAGCCGGATGCTGTCGTTTTCGATAATGGCCCGGGCGGCGTGATAACAGTAGTGAAGACGGTCGTTGGCCAGGACCCGCAGGCCCTTGGTCTTGAACATGTAGGCCACAACCGCCGACCCTGAAAAGGCGTCGGCCACGTATGACACTCCCTCCGGGGTGTGCTTCCAAATCCAATCGACCAGCTTCTGCTTCGAGCCGATGTAGTTGGTGATGTATTTCGGCCGTTTCTCCGGAGGCTCTTCCTCCGAGACATCGCCCGCCAGGGCTTCGAGCGCCTCAAAGTCCAGGTCAAGCGCGGCGTCTGTTTCCAGCAGGAAAGCCAGCCGGTCACGGTCGGTTGCGAATAGCTCCATTCGGTTCTCCGGTCATGTCGCGACAATCCGGTTTATGCCGGTGGGGCGCTCGTTCCGTCCGCGGATCGCAGCCCACGGGGCGGGCGGAGAGCCCTGTCGCTGTGATATCTACCGGAGCCCGTCTGAAAGTGTCGGAGGGGCAACTGGTGAATAGAAAGACGACCAGAAAAAAGCGCTTGACAGGCCAGACGCCCTTTGCATATCATACGCCATATTATTTGCGATGGCCTTTGGACTGGGATGGAACCATACGATGACTGCCAGGAAAAGAGCGACACCAAAGACCGGGGATAACGATTTGGCAAAGAAGATTAGAGACTTACGTTCGAGATTGGGCCTGACCCAGGAGCAGTTCGCTGCCAAGGTCGGCGTGACCTTCAGCACGGTCAACCGTTGGGAAAGCGGCAAGAGCAAGCCCTCGCCTCTGGCCATGCGGCAGATCGAAGAGCTGCTAGAGCGTTTATGAGAATAGAATAAGACGACCCTCTCGGAAGGAGAAGTGTTGCAATGAATAAGAAGATATGGATGGCGATTGTGGCAGCAATAGTAATTGCGGGCTTCCTTTTGCCAAGCTGCACTACCAAGCAGAAGAACGACACAATTAATATTGGGGCGCTTCTTCCTTTGTCAGGGGAGGGCGCCAAATACGGGGTGGCAGCAAGAAAGGCAATCGACCTTGTGATTTCGGACGCTAATAACAAAGGGGGCATAGACGGTAAGAAGATGGCCGTAGTGTACGAGGATTCAAAAGGAGTAGGGAAGGACGGCGTCTCGGCGATACAAAAGCTCATTACGGTGGATCATGTGACAGCAGTCATAGGTGATCTTTTTAGTTCCGTCACGCTGGCTGTAGCACCTATAGCTGAAAGGAATAAAGTTGTTCTACTATCCCCAACATCGTCCGCCCCGAAAATCACAGATGCTGGAGACTACATTTTTCGGAACTGCGCTTCAGATGTGTTCGAAGGAAAGGTAATGGCCGACGCAGCACGCGAGAAACTTGGCATTGAGAAAGTAGCGATTCTGTATATAAACAACGATTATGGAGTTGGAATCTCGGAGGTTTTCAGCGAGACCTTTGTCAGGGACGGTGGTCAGGTTGTCGCGAAGGAAGCTTTCGCTCAAAACGCTACGGACTTCCGCTCGCAACTGACCAAAATCGATAGACTGCAACCGGACGGATTATACATTGTCGGCTACAAAGAACTGGGTCAGTTGCTGAAACAGGCCCGTGAACTTGGTTTGAAGACACGGTTCATGAGCACTGTGATGTTTGAGGACCCCGAGATACTATCCGTGGCTCAGGATGCTGCTGAAGGTGTAATCTACTCTGCACGAGCGTACGATCCCAACAGTAGTGAACCTCACGTGAGAGAATTCGTCAATGCGTTTGAGAGCCACTATGGGGAAGTGCCGGATGTCTTTGCGGCTTACGCTTATGACGCTGCTCGCATTCTGGTCCAGGCAATGAGAGAGAGAGGAACCTCGGCAGACAAGATCAAAGACTATCTGTATTCAATTAGAGATTTCCCCGGTGTGACGGGGACCACCTCATTTGACAAGAATGGGGATGTCATTCAGCCGGCCTATCTCAAAACCGTCCATAATGGGCAATTCATTTGGTACAAATAGATGGGAGAGTTATCGTGGCTCAACTGCACCTGAATTACGTATCACGACAGAAAGGTAATCGCAATAGCATTGCGGAGTCCTCTTCTCCGAGGGACCGAACTCCATCCGAACCTGCCCCAGTGAAGCAGGGAACGAGCGAACCACGTGACACGAAGACTTCAAATGTCAGCCGAGAGGATTGTAAACAAGAACCGGATGAGTAAGCATGGAAAACCGATAAGCGTTTGCATGCTCATTCCGAATGTCAATCGCCTTGTTGAAGCGCTTCGTGGGCATGTCAAGACGATGGTCATCGTGAGGAACCATGACGTCTTGAAATCCCAGGAATCAGTGTTGTAACAGGAAGGGTCTTTCAACGGTGTCAGTGAGTATATCGATGAGTTAGTCGTTGATGAGAAAACGCTTTGGAGCAATAAATGAACCGCACTGAGATTGTAATTGTCGTATCGATTTTTCTCGGGTCCGCCGTTATTGGTTACATTGCTAGTGCATGTGGGGCTACGCCAGTAGAGTCGATCTTCATAGGAATAGGCTGTGCGATTCTTGGATACGTTTTTGAGCTTCGATTCATGAAGTTGGCGGATCTTAGCGGGAGAACTCTCCTCTCTCATTACAGGACCATAGAACAGCGCATCCTATCGGCTCTGAGACTCGCTGTAGAATCGGAATCGGTTTCAGTCGCGATTCATGACAACGTTGTAAAACCAACAGTTGATGGTTTTGTGGAACCTCGCCTTCTTGAGAAGGACCATTTTGCTGAGAGCCTACTGATAAGTACACTACAAGAGTTGGGCGATCAGCTGCGACACAGCGATGATAGGGGCCTGCCCGTTAAACATTACCTGAAAACATTGTACGACTTGACAAAGGACTCAAAGCATATTCGAGCTACAAGTCTACTCCCACCCACCCTCTGGTTAAAGGACTCGGCAATACGCAACTACTTACAGTGCCAAGTGGAACTAAGAAAATCGAAGAGCCTTCTTAGTTGCAAGCGAGTATTCATATTGCAAGAGAAGTTCTTCAAGAAGTCTGATTGGGATGAAGTCGTTGCGCTCCATGTGGATATTGCGTTGAGCAAGCTGGTCAAGCCTTCGATCTCAGATGATTTGTTGATGGATTTCTTCATCTTTGACAGTCGCGGTGTTCTTGTTTCCCAATCACTTCGAAACCTCATCATAGGTAACGACATCAAGGACGTCGCTGAGATGGAAAAGCGTTGGACAGCATGCGAACCCTACGTAAACGCCTATTACCTGTTTTCTCCTGCTGTTGTCCGGCAATACATTGAGAAATTCGAGGAATTAGAACACACGGCTATTTGAAGCACATCCATTCAGGCCAATGAACGGAGGTTATTCCATGGCACAGCTTGTAATAAGATATAAATCGGGGCATCCTGAGTTGCGCGAAGTGACTACACAGGTCCAGCTTCCACTAGAAGACGAGAAAGGCCTTGATAGCCCTGCCATTCACGAGATTGTGATTGATGGCGAGGTCTTTGTTCCACGAGGCCAGGCAGACCGCGAGGACGGAGTCATAAGGGATCAGTAGACATGGTTGAATCTGGTAGGGATATGGACACCCTCAAGTCCGCCCGCGAAACGGGACTAATTGTAGAACAGTATCTACGAGAGTACTGTGCAACTGCTTTGAGCAAGCAGGGCTCCGTTTGGAGAGCTTGTGACAGAAGCCTTACCGATATCGGGCTTCGTATTCGGCCTTTTCTCTTGAGAATATCGTGCCAAGAAGGTGGAATCGCTTTTGGCAGTATAACTCCTGTCGCAGCTGGGGTGGAATTGGTTCAACTCTCTACTCTTATCATTGATGACATTCTCGACGAGAGTCCGTTGCGGAACAACAAGCCTTCTGTCTTCTCCGATCACGGCGCGAAAGCCAGTATCTCTATTGGCACTACTATGTCTTCGTTGGGATTTCGCCTCATCGCCGAGGGGCTTGAGAGAAACCACGGATTGCAGAATAATGTCGCAGTGCTTGGGCTTTTTTCGCAGACTCACGCGGATATCTATGTTGGTCAATTCCTAGATTTGCTATTTGAGGGCGACACGTCGGTATCTGAGGATCAATACATAGACATGATTTCCAAGACGACTGCTTGCTTCATACAAGCATCTCTCGTCGCTGGCGCGATGTTGTGGGATGCGTCTTCGGAAATAATACAGACTCTCCAAAGAGCAGGTCTGTTCCTTGGAGTGGCTTACCAGATTCGTGATGATGTGATAGATGTCATCGGAGATCCAGAATATACGGGCAAACCTCTTGGCGGTGACATTCAGAGTCGAAAAATGCGCCTCCCGTTGATCCGTGCGCTTCAAGAGTTGCGCGGAAGCAAGCAACAGAAGCTTGTGGAGATATTACAACGCTCAAATCCTTCTTGTGAAGACATTGCTGCGGTGGTCGGTCTTATAGAAGAAAGCGATTCAATTGACTATTGCGTCTCCAAAACCAAGACTTACTGTAAACAAGCCACAGACGCTATATACATGCTTCCGGACGACTTAGTAAGCCTAAAGACCCAGTTCAATGTTGTTGCAAACTGGATTTCTTCCTTTGAGGAACAGGCTTAACCTATATGAGAGGGGCTTCAGGCCATTCAAAATGAACTTGAGGAGAACAACCTGCAATAAAGAGGAAGCTGTACTAAATCCGCATTGTGCTAACGGTGTGATACGAGTACATATCGCACCAAGGTTTGTTGCGTCAGTAGTTCGCTCACTGACGCAACATGGAACACCGGAGCTTCTTTCAATGTACAGTGGAAATACATTTGCGAGTGAAGTTGTATGCTGTGGCAGCTAGCAATAAACGGAATTGTTGCCGGGTGTGCCTTTGCACTTATCGCAATGGGTCTTGCGCTGATCTACAATGTTGCGAAATTCTTTCATTTTGCTCATGGTGTCATCTTCACCATTGGAGCCTATCTCACTTTCCTTATTGCCAATTGGCTTGAACTGCCACTGCTGGCCTCGATTTCAATTGCTATTACAGCTACCGCGCTAATCGGCTGCTCCTTAGAACTTGGTGTCTTTTCACCTCTCAGGCGAAAGGGGAATTCCCCATTGGTCCTTCTTCTCGCTTCGCTAGGAATCTACATCATTCTCCAGAATCTGATTTCCGCTGTATTTGGAGATGATATTAAGATAATACGGACGGGAGCGGTCAATGAAGGAATTGCCTTCTTGGGTGCGAGAGTCACCTCCATTCAAGTGTGCATTATTTTGACTAGTCTCGTCGTACTTGCAGCAGTATTGGTTATCCTTAAAGGCACAAGGATGGGCAGGGCCATGCGAGCAGTGTCCAACGATCCAGAACTCGCCAGGGTGTGTGGTATAGATAGTGATCGAGTAGTTCTTTGGGCATTTGCTATTGGCTCTATGTTAGCCGGAATCGCGGGTATCCTCGTTGCACTTGATGTTGACATGACGCCAACTATGGGGATGAATGCACTTATGATGGGGGTAGTGGCAGTCATCATCGGTGGAAATGGGAGTATTCCGGGTGTTGCTCTCGGGGCTCTGCTACTTGGAATGGCACAACATCTCGGCGTTTGGAGAATAAGTTCTCAATGGCAGGATGCCATCGCGTTCGTCATCCTGTTGGCCTTCTTGCTATTTAAGCCGGAGGGTTTCATGGGCAAGAAGATCAGGAAAGCGACAGCGTGAGCAAGGAGGACGATGGAGTATTTGCTGCACATTCTAATATTGATTGGCATCTATGTGATCCTGTCGGTGTCCCTCAATCTCATCACTGGCTACACCGGACTGCTCTCCATCGCGCATGCCGCATTCTATGGTGTCGGAGCCTACGTTGCTGCCCTAATGGCTCTCAATTTGCACAGCACTTTCTTGGTCAATATCATCTGCGCAGTCATTGTCAGCGGGCTTTTGGGGGCGCTGGTAGGTATCCCCTCGCTCCGCATCCGAGATGACTACTTTGTCATCGCTACCTTTGCTTTTCAGGTCATCACCTTTAGCATCCTGAACAACTGGGTTTCGTTCACTGGTGGGCCCATGGGTCTGCCGGGCATTCCGCAGCCGACAATCTTCGGCCTGCAGGTATCGTCTCACCTTGGCTTTCTGATCCTTATTGCTCTCTTCTGCGCGCTGACGCTGTGGGTTACTCGTCGGATCGTGAGGTCGCCTTTCGGGCGGGTTCTGAAGGCTATTCGTGAAGACGAGGTCTTCGCCCAAGCTGCAGGGAAGAATGTCGCTGCATACAAGATCATAGTATTCGTGGTAGGTGCAGGGATGGCCGCCATGGCCGGGGTGATGTATGCCTATTACATCAGCTTCATTGATCCAACCAGTTTCACCGTCATGGAATCGATCTTCATCATATCCATCGTTATCATCGGTGGAGCAGGCAGTCTCTGGGGTCCTGTCGTAGGGGCGGTTGTTCTTGTCCTCCTACCTGAGCTACTGCGGTTTCTCGGCTTGCCGAGTTCCGTGGCGGCAAACCTGCGCCAGATAATCTACGGAGGACTTCTGGTTGTCTTCATGATGTGGCGACCCCGTGGTTTTCTGGGTGAGTATGCCTTTCAAAGCAAGGAGGCCAGAGAATGACTGGATCGACTCTGGGCGTTAATGGTCTCTCAAAGAGCTTTGATGGAGTCCGCGCAATTGCGGACTTCTCCTGCGAGCTACGCGATGGCGAGATTCTCGGTCTCATTGGGCCGAACGGAGCCGGGAAAACGACGCTCTTCAACGTGGTCACGGGGTTTATTGCTCCGGAGCACGGCCAAATCTCCTTGAAGGATAACGAGATCACCGGACTCGCGCCCTACCGTCTGGCAAACCTCGGTATCGCCAGAACCTTTCAGGACCTCCGACTCATCCGCCAGCTGAGCGTATTGGAAAATGTGCTCCTGTCATTCCGCAGTCAGCCTGGCGAAAGACTCGGGAACCTGTTCTTCCGCTCGGAGAGAAGCCGTCAACATGAGGCGCTGAACCGTCAGACAGCAATAGAGTTGCTCGAAGATACTGGGCTTGGTGATAAGGCGGGCGAGTCCGCGGACGATCTCTCCTATGGCCAGCAGAAACTGCTGAGCCTTGTCTGCTGCCTTGCGGCAGAGGCGCAAGTACTTCTTTTGGATGAGCCGGTAGCCGGGATAGCCCCTGAGATGATAGATAAGATACTGGGGATCATCCGCGACCTGCCCGTCAAAGGTAAATCTGTGATCTTGATAGAGCATAACCTCGATGCAGTAATGCAGGTGTGCGACCGGGTCATATTCATGGACGCGGGAGCCAAGGTGAGCGAGGGCACGCCCGAAGAGGTCAGAAATGATCCAAAGGTCATCGAGGCATACATAGACTGAGATTGAGAATGCTGGAGATCAGGGAACTCGAAACTGGATACGGCAAAAAGCAGGTGCTTTTCGGCTTGTCGATGGAAGTCGGTGAGGGTGAGATTGTCGCCCTTATCGGACCGAACGGAGCCGGAAAGTCTACCGTGCTGAAAGCCGTTTGCGGCTTGATCCCAGCTTGGAAAGGCGAGATACGATTCGACGGCGATATGACCGCCGGTTCCACGCCAGCCCGGAATGTTGCGCGGGGTATTACCTTTGCTCCCCAGGGCAGCCGTGTCTTCGCTGATCTCACCGTGATGGAGAACTTGGAGATTGGTGGATTCCAGCTTCCTCGAAAGGAAGCGAAATCACGGATTGCGGAAATCTTGGATTTCTTCCCGGTTCTCAAGGAGCGTGCCCGGCAGGATGCAGGAAAGCTGTCCGGTGGAGAACAGCAGATGTTGGCAGTCGCCAGGGCGCTTGTACCCAAGCCGAAACTCTTGATGCTTGACGAACCGTCTCTTGGTTTATCTCCAAACATTGTCAAAGATGTGTTCAATAGGATCGTCGAGTTGAACCGAGGAACCGGTATCAGCATTTTGATCGTTGAACAGAAGGTCCGCGAGGTTCTTGACATCTGCCAGAGGGTCTATTCAATCAAGCTCGGCAAGGTCGTCTATGAGGGAGTGCCGGAAGACCTGAAACATGACGAGGCGAAACTGAAGCAGCTATTTCTTTGATCCTCTGGCCTTCTTCATAGTCCGCAGCGCCTCCCGCTTTACCTTCTCAGCCGCTTCATCTCTCGCCGCCTTTTCAATTGCCTTGATAAGCTGGTGCTTGTTCTTGAGCGCGCCGATATGGTGCCGCCTCCTGGCTTCGATCAGTGACTGGCCGCTGAGTGCTGAGTGGTCCACTGCGGGTTCCAGTAGGTCAAGCAGGTTGATCACGTCCTGCTTCGTCATGTAGATCGACACACCTTTTAACCGAGCCATTCCTCTCAGCTCGTCCGCCGTTAGCAGCTGCAGACCTTCCCTTTTTTTCAGTCGTTCAGATATTTCTTGAGCCTTCTTCAGCGCTCTCTGCTTCTCGGCCAGCAGCTTGGCCAGTTCGTCCTTGGTTCTCAACAGGCCGATTTCGTACTCTGTCAACTTGGCTTTCAGAACCGATCCGGTGAGATCGGAATGGTCGATACCCGGCTCGACTTGGTCGAGCAGCTTGATGAAGTCGGACTTGGTGCGGGCGATGGAAACGCCGTTCTGTTTCGCCAGGGTCTGAAGCTGCTTCATGGTGAGGGTGTTCAGGTCCGCGACTTTTCCGCTCTCGAAGGCCTCTTTGAGCTTGGCGTCCTCTTCGGACTTCGCCTTCGCCTGCGCTTCGATGGCCTGGGGTGGAAGGATGCAGGCATCGGGTTCAGCCGCAGCTTTCGCCCCCAGCTCTCCTCCGCAGATCACCAGCGGCCACGCGACCACGCTCGTGCAGCGGCAGTTGGGATGGGCCGGCTGCTGGGGAAATCGGTTCGTGTCGAACACCTTGCCGTCCAGCGGCCCGCAGACCGGGCAGACCCGCTCATCCTCCATGGTCATCCACTCGAGCTTGCGGACGCCGACCCGGTCGTGGAACTTGATCCGCCCCTGGTTATGGGCCCGCAGCACCTCGGTCCGTGCGATCACCTCCATTCGGTACTGGGCCTTGCTGAACACCTTTGAGCCCGCGTGCCGGAACGATTCGGGGTCCTTCACAACGCGACCGAGGTCGCGGGCGATGTCCTCGACGCCTTTTCCGGTGGCGATTCCGTTCATCACGGTCCGCTTGATACCGTCGGCCAATTCGCGGTGGACGTCGCCGGCAAGCACCAGGTTGTAGTTGGTCATGAAATCGAGGGCGTCGGTGTCGACGATGGTGAATACGCGGGTGGCGAGCTTGTCGATGCCTTCCGGAGTCAAGTCTCTGTAGAACGGCAATTGCGCCGCGGCGAATTCATCGATGCCGCGGTAGATGCCTTGGCGGAAAGAGGCTTTCGCCGTCTTTCTGAAGAGTAGTGTCTGATCCCGGTGAAGTCGGGACGTGGCCTCGCGGATATCCGCCTGGAGTTTCTTGAGCCCTTCCAGAGCGGCCAGCCTATTGTCGGGAAGCGAACCGAGGCTCTTGTACCGGAGAATGGCGCGACGCACCTCGTCTTCGGCGTCGGCAAGCATGGCGGTCAATGCGGCGACCGTCTGCTCCGTGTAGAGGTTTCTCGTCCGGACGCTTTGTTCCGTGGCCCGTCGTATGGCCTCGGCCTGGGAGACCGGTTTCTTGGCAGCGAGCGCACCGATCATTCCCGGCACTCCCGGCAGGCCGTGGTCTTCCGGGACCCCGCTCCCTTCTGTTCGGATGGCGTTTCCGAAGGAACGGTCTTGGCGTCGAAGAAGCGGCACGCCGGGGCGTCGAAGGTGGTTTCGTTTCGCTGGACTCGACAATGGTTTTGCTCGTCATCGAAATGGGCGCAGTCGTCGCAGACGGCGTCTCCAAGATCGCCCCGGGCGAAGGGTCCTCCCCAGGAAGCCTCCGTCCGGCTTCCGACGGGGTTCTTCGCCGGGTCGAGCCCGAGTATCTCCTGAGCGGTTTCGACGCCCATGATCCCGGCCATGACCATGTCGACGATAGGCTTGACCTGTTTTTCATCCAGCATGTCCACGGAGCGTTTCTCAGTTTCCCGGTTGGCCGCCTCGATGTCGGGATCGAGGTCCATCTTGAGCTGGAGGCTGGATCGGCTGATGAGTTTTCGGTCGTATAGCTCGATGAGCAGGCGTTTGAAGTCGACGGCATCGGAGGGATCGAGATCGTTGAACATGAACTGTATGGTCTTGTTACTCCAGCCGCTCAACTCAAGCCAGTCGTCGAACACCCAGTCGAGAATGGTCCGAGCGGCCTGTTTGATCTCCCGGATCATCACCAGCATCTTTTGGAGGCTGACCGAGGCGGTGGCGAAATTCGGGCCGTCGCCCGTGACCAGGGAACGGGAGAGTCCCAGCGCCACCACGATGTCCTCTTTCACCTCCTTGACCTTGTCCTCGACGTTGAGGACCTGGCCGTCGGTGCCGTGCGTCTCGACCGTGACGTAGAACGGAACGACCAATCCGCTCTTGAGGTCCATCTTGTTGACCATGTCGCGGACCTGCTCCAGCATCTTCTGGTCGGGCATGACCATCTTCTGGCCGAAAGCGCCGCCAACCTTGAGCAACCGGAACGGGGTCGTCCACCGCTTGGCGATGGCCTGCTCGGCCCGGCGATAGTCGCGCAGCAGCTCGATGGATTGGAACGCCGGGAGCACCATCGAGTTGCCGCGCGGCGAAAACGACGGCGCGTCCCACTTGAGGTGGAGCACCTGGTCGATAGGTAGGTTCAGACCTTCACCCACACCGGGATGGTCTTCGGGGAATTGGCGCACCTCGGTGAGTTGACCTTGCGCGTACTTGACCTTAATCGAAACAGGGTTGACGCAGACCAGTTCTTCCAAGTCCTTGCCGTCCTTGGTGTAGCGTTTGAATCCGACGGCGTCACCTTTGACCAGAAGCTGGAGAATCATATCTTTGACGAACGCGGAAACGCTGAGTCGGTCGGACAGATCTATGGCTTCCCATTTCACCTTCTCGTCGTCGCCGGCGATCTTGATCTCGTCGCCCACGGCGAAGGTGCGCCACGAGTTTATGCAGTTTTTCACCAACGGCTCTTCGAGGTAGTATTCCCAGGCCTTGGAAGCCCGTTCCTCCCAGGTTGCCGGGACGGCCTCGGAAGCGTTGACCTTGCTAAACACCGATGAATCGAGCGCCGCGGCCGCCGCCATGGGAATGACCACAAATCCGTCCGTTTGCAGCGTAGGGTTTTCGTCGACCGCAGCCGTGGTTGAATTGCCGGGTTGTGGGTCAGTTCGCTCGTCCACCGGGGTCCTCTCGGTTTCTTGCCGTTGTGAGCGCGACATTCGCGCCGTGTGGCGGGGAAAGCCCGTCTCTGGGGTTATCTACCGGAGGCGAGGGGAGAACGTCGGTTGGCAGAAGAGTCGGAGAAGTCATCGGGTACGCCATTGACTTCTTTTGTCGACCTTCAAGCCTGCAAATCAGGAACAGGTTCCTAAGTCACAAGGCATGGCGTTCCGCTGAAGTTCGACCTAACGAGTGAATGCCACTCGATTCACTGAAATGTGTGTATTCCCCTGATTGACTGATTTGTGATGCGGTATGTAGGTTCCGCCGCAACAATCCCAGTCCAGCAGAGCCAGTAGTACCTTGTCGCAGAAATGATGAAGATTACGATAACGGCTGAGCTTGTTTGGACCCTTGAAATCACCTGTGTGCATAATCTCGTTACGGAGTTTTTTGAAATCGTTATCCCATCCACCTAATCGATGATCTGAACAGAACTGGCAAATGATCTCCTGAAATGATGCCTTATATCGTTTCGTGAATCTCGCTGCGAGTACTGCGCGAACCTGATTCCAGAAACCTCTCCTCAAGCGGTGTGTTGGGGGGAGCTTCCAATAGAACTCCGAGCCTTTTCTCTTGAAGATTCCAGTGGGGCCAGATGCTGTTCTTGCATACCTATCTCGTAAGATCTCTAAGAAGTCCGACATCACCAGAGCTCTGGTCTGAAGGTAATGATGATGCTTAGCCAGAAGACCCAGATGAATGAGAAGCTGGAGGGAATAGTCATTAGTGTGTTTGCGGAAAGGTGCTACTGAGCTTTCGAGAAACTGTCTGAGAATTGCCGACGACATCCTGTCATGTATCAGAGGTTTTTGGATATCTGGCATCGAAAGATCTTTGTTCTCAAGACGAGTCAATACGACAGCGCCATCCACCAGAATCTCAGTACGAGGGCAAGTTACAAGACAGCCAGCCGCCAGTGAACACAACCAACACAAGTCGTCGACCAGGGATTCTGCTGCCGTCACTTGACAGAATTGTACCTCGGAAACTACAGCCTTCCGATTTATCTTGCCATCACTGGCATACTGAAACTCTACCTGAACTCCGTCGGCGCTAACCTGAAACACACTAGACCGCGTAAACTTGGGAAAGTTCGCAAGGTAGAAGTGAATATCGACTGACTGGTTCTGAGCAGGTGGCGCTCCGTGATAGAGTTCAAGGGACCTTGCCTTGCTTACGACTTTGGTTGCCGAGGGAAGGCCGTTACTGACGTGGCCCTGAATACTCGTAGCAATCAAGTCCGCTTTGGACTGTATCGAGACTGCAGTGCCTGAATCTGACGCTTCGATCTTCGGAAACCCGGTGACTAGATGTGGCCAATCGAAAGATACCGTGATGTCACTGGTGTTGCCATCGTATGATTGTTTGACATCGACGTCACATGCCTGTTGTTGTCCATCCAAG
>Ga0315545_1000294_pt1 | contig 54835 bp, 51 predicted proteins | sample SalMarSW160210MG_FD_203096 | JGI IMG/M metagenome (GOLD analysis project Ga0315545, IMG submission 203096) | Salt marsh sediment microbial communities from the Plum Island Ecosystem LTER, Massachusetts, United States - Salt Marsh Sediment SW1602-10 ...
CTTCTACGGCATTAGCAACATTTGCAAACGCAGTGATAATTATAATAGGAACAATAGGATTTATTTTCTTTATCTCTTTTAAAACTTCGACTCCCTCTTTATCGGGCAATCTTCTATCCAGAAGAACAAGATCAAAAAAATCCTTAGAAAAAACACCGATCCCCTCTTCCCCGTTTCCGGCTTCGCAAACTTCGTAACCTTCCTTCGAAAGAATCTTTCTTAGTAATTTCCGCTGATTTGCCTCGTCCTCGACAATTAAAATTTTCAACTTTAATCCTTTACCGGTAAAATTATACCTACTTTTGTTTCTCTTCCGCCCTTTATCTTTATACTACCACCGTGATATACGATAATTTTGCGAGCTAAATAAAGACCAAGTCCGCTCTGTCTTTTATTCGAGTAAAAGGGCTCAAAAACCCTGGCTATTTTGTCTTTATCGATCCCTTTTCCATTATCGATGATTATAATTCCTACAATATTTCCGGTTCTCCGCATAAGAATTCTTACCTTATCAGCATCCGCCTCAACAGCGTTTTTAAAGATGTTCGAAAAAGCAGATACCAAAAGAGATCTATTACCCTCTATTTTTAACTTGGACGGAGATTCTAATTTTATTTCTACAGAATTATTTCTTTTATCAATCAAAGATATAGCCTCACCTATTGTATCATCGATATCAATTTGCTCTTTATCGATCCTGGATAGTATCAACAACTTCATTGAGTCCATAACAAGATTCATCCTTTTTACTTCTTCTTTAAGAATATCTCCCTGTTCTCCTTCCATATTTCGAGCAAGTAATGAAAGAGTGTTAAGGGAATTTCGCACTTCATGTGAGAAACCCGAAGAAAGAGCCCCAATTTCTTCAAGATGACGAATCTCTCTTTCCTTATCGATTCTATACCTCTCGGATTTCGACAAATTAAATAAAAGCAATGACAGGAAAACCGCAAAACCGACTATAACTATTAAGAGAAACAAATCATTAACAACAATAACGCGCTCAAGCGGATACATTGAAAAGCCGGCAACAATAGTCTGCCCGTTACTTTCTTCTTCAAGCTGGAATATTTTACCCCGGGGAGTTCCAATAATATGACTTCCCTCTCCTTTAACAGGCAGAAAACCCTCATAAAGAGAGCTATAAACAACGGGAGATCCATCCTGAGCGATTATTGCGAAATAAACCAGATTCGAGGAAGAAACAAGAGAATCCAGAACCTGTGTAATACCGCCTGTCTCACCATAAGTAGCCCGGGATAAAAGAAGAATACTGTAATTCTTTTCCGTTACAGTAACCAGATAAAAGGGCTTACCTTCTAAATTTATCAGGGTACCATAATCTTTACCCTTCAGTTCGTGGGCGTAAAAATCTAAGATAACTTTTTCCATTTCAGGAAACCTTATCTTAGAACTTTTCAATATCGAATTACGGTAAAGCCAGACACCATAGAGATTTTCATTTAGGGAAACATCACCGTTTTTCAAATAACTCTTAAGAATATCCCTACCTTTATTCTGTAAATTATTGACCTCTATTCTGCTAAGCTCTAAATCTCTTCTCTGGTAATTATCTGCAATTTCAGATAATAACTGAAAAGTTGTTGCATGGCTGCTTTTATATATACGCGAAATATTACTATTGGTTATTTGGGCAGTAAAGAAAGCCAGTATTCCTATAATAAGAAATATAGAAAACAGTATTAATGATTTGGATTTCATTATAGTAATCTAATAAATTTTTTTAGAAAATCAATTGAATTCCTCCGCCAATGTTGTTTCTTGTGTAATTCAGTTCTTCGATTGTGGAGTTATTAACTTGCGAACTAAAACTAATAAAGAATGAAGTTTTATTATTGACTATTTTTGTATACCTTAAATTTACAAAAAATCCCGATTCATTTCTCACTATATCACTAATCTCGAAGAAGTCCTTTTGGAAGATTCCTAAATATAAGTCAAGATAAGATTTATAATCGAGAAAAGCTTTATTTACAGAAAGATTGAGATTGATATTCCTTGCTATACCCTCTTTCTCAAAAAACGGATCTAAAAGAAGCGAATCTGATAGAAGATAATCGTTTTCAGGCTCCGAGAACCAGAAGTAATTACCCGAAAAAAGCATCGTAAAGTCTCCCGTAAGCGGAAAATCTAAAGAAAGCGAAAAATTGTAATAAGGTATCCGTTCATTTTTATAAAGCATCAAACCGGCATGAAAACCGGGAACAAAATAAAAATAAGGCATTGGTATTGATAAGTCGGTTGTTATTTCCGGTTTAACATAATCTTCGACTGAATCGGAACTAAAGTTAACATAACCAACTTTCCCTCCCACTCCCAATAAAAAATTACCAATATAAAAAGACAGGGAATCTCCTCCATATATTTCGTTAAGCCCATAATTTTCGTAGTTAAGAGGGATAAAATTATAGCCATTTATATACAAATAATTCCTGTTGCCAAGACCTGGGAGATTAAATCTCTTTTGTATACCTACTCGATTCCCGATAAATATGTCCTCCCTATCGAAGTCAATCATCGATATATCTCCCCAATAACTAAAATCCAGAAAACCTGAATAATCTAAAAATGGGGAGACGTTACTTATGTTACCACTTTTTTCTATTTCACCGATAAAATACAAATTATCGGTATACGAATTAGATACCGCAAAACCAGTATAACTATTTGATAATAAAAGAAGAGGGAGGAGCAAAATAATTGCTCCTCCTGCTATTCCGAGATTTCTCACCTTCATAAATTCACCACTATCGACCTTTACCCTGATCCGGCTTTTCGTTTAACCTTTTCTGCTGCATTTCACCTGCTTGACTCCCATCTCTTTTTTGCTTTTGTATTCTTTCCTGAAGCTGCTTCCCTTCTTCTCCTGCCCATTCCGGAAATCCCTGCTTATTTCTAAGCTTTAACTCTTCCTTATTTCTGAGATTTCTCATCTCACGGACAAGCAGCATCTGACCGCCATCGAAATCCGCGTCAGAACCTCTGACCTCTATCTCATCTCCAACTCTAACCCTGTTTCGGAGGAACCACTCCGGACCCAATTGAATTCTCACTCTCTCATTCTCTCTAACCCTCACCTGGGCTTCCAAACTAAGATTTTCTCCGGTTAAATACAATTCCTCGATTTTGCCCTTCATGGTTTTCTCTTTAACAGGATTATAGACACACTTCTTTTCCTGGAGCCTGGTTCTTATCCAGAGCGGCTCGCCTTCCTCATTTCTGATACTATATCTATTCGTATCCCTAAACATAACTTTTACCTGAAGTTTGCTTTCTTTAAGAGTCCCCTGAAGTTTCAATTTGTCGCCCACTTCGATTTCATCATCTAAAAACCACTTCGGACCGAGATGAGCCTGGATCGCTTCTTGATTTTGAGTTCTAATCTTAGCCTGAACAATATTCACTTCACCATTAGGCGGTAAGACCTCTTCTACTTCGACAACTTCACCTTCGACTACGACTTCTCCATCGGTAACACCGGTATCAGTCTGCGCTAAGATGAAAAGCGGCACAATCAACATGAGTAAGGTTAACGGCTTTTTCATTTTTGCCTCCTTTTTTATTTTAACCTTTTCTTTCACTATTTCAACCTTTTTCATTTTTAACTCCTATTTTACTATGTACAATTACCATTCCACTTTACATTTCAATCTTCAACCATAAATCATAATACATATATGTCATTGGTTAACAATAAAATACATTCTATATACGGTGCCTTGATTTTTTGTCTTAGAAAGATGATTTTTCGACAATTTTGTAATATTCGACAATTTTGTCGAATACCAATTTTTTACCACAGAGGACACAGAGAAAGAAAGAATGCACAGAGAACACAGAGAAAAACAACAAAAAATGCATGTTTGTTTACCGCCACCCCTAAGCCAAAACTAAAAGGAGCAACAAATCACACAAATAACACGAATAAAAAAATTATTTTTTCAGAAACAAGATTATTGTAAATTCATTTGTGTCATTCGTGCTATTTGTTGTTAAAAAATGGGATGTGTGGGGTCTTTTAAAAAACAAAAAGTAAATTTTAGTTGTTCTCTTTATGCCTTGGTGACTTAGTGGCTAATATTTTACAAAAAAACGAATTTGCTCTTGAAATTTTCATAAAAATCAATAAGTTACACACCGAGGTAACTGATGTTAAAAGCTGTAATTTTTGATATGGATGGAGTCCTTATAGATAGCGAACCATTTCATCTGACCGTTAACGAAAAAATTTTTGCCGATTTAGGAATAAATTTAGGCGAAGAAGAATATCTTAGCTTTATAGGGACCACCCATAAAGATATGTGGAGTACAATTAAGGAAAGATATAACCTGCCGCAGAGTGTTCCCGAACTTGTAAATATGCAGGTCAGCGGAAATATAAACTATATCAAAAACGAAGAAATTGAAGAAATAAAAGGAATCTCAGGACTACTTTCCAAAATCGCCAGCGAGAATATCAAGATAGGCATCGCCTCTTCGTCGCCAACCAAAGTAATAGAGTTAGCCATAAACAAACTTGGCATCAGCGATTATTTCTCGGCAATTGTAGGGGGAGAAGAAATAGACAGAGGCAAACCTTCACCGGATATTTTCCTTAAAGCCGCTAAACGTCTGAACACGGAACCATCTGAATGTATAGTAATAGAAGATTCAAAAAACGGCGTTTTAGCGGCAAAAGCTGCCGGAATGAAATGTATAGGTTTTGAAAATCCAAACAGCGGCAATCAAGATTTAAGAAAAGCCGATCTAATTGCTGATAATTACGATTCCTTAAAAGTAAACACTCTAAAGAATTTATTCTAATACATTAGATTCTCCTAATTCAAGTTGAGTCGTTAAGTTGTGGAGTGGTTGAGTTGGGCAAAACAACAAATAAAAACTCAGTGCTCTCTGCAACTCTGTGTGATATAAATTTTTTTAATATTTCTTGAAACAAAATGCCGCTCCGTGCGTCTAATTTAATAAACTAACGGAGGTTTAAATGAAATTAACAAACAAAAGATTCGAATGCTATAGAGAAGAATACAAAATATCAAAAAACTTAAGCTTAGAGTAAAACCACCAACAAAGAATAAAAATCGAGGCGGAGGAAACTCCGCCTTTTTTGTTACTGGTGGTGTTGGACTTAGCGGAAAGCGGTGAGCGGTTGGCGGAGGCTGTGCCAAAACCCCCTTTTTTGCAAATCGCAGAAAATTAAGTTATTGCTTTTCAAAAACTTATTTTTTGCAAATTCGTTAATTTTGGACTTTTGTCACAGCCTCAGCCGACAGCGGTTATCTCTGTGTGCTCTGTGGTAAAAAAGAGGGGTAAGGGGGGAAAGAAAAATACTTGACATATCAATAAAAGTCTTTCATAATGTAAAGTATAACCCGGGAGGTTTCATGAAAAAAATTTGGGTAATATTTATTCTGTTTTTCTCAAATATTCTTTATTCAGAAGATATGACCATATCCTTTATACACTACAAATTTGACCCGATTGAAAACCCTCCGGAGCTAAACAAAAAACTACGGGCATCCGAATCTGAAGGAGAAAATTATTATCTGCTACAATTCAATGGACCTATTTATCCAAATTGGAAAAATAAAGTCTCCAAAGAAGGAGGTATCTTCCACTCCTATATTCCCCACTTCGCTTATATAGTACAGATGACGCCACAAGAAAAAACCGAAATAGAAAAATTCCCTTTTGTGAGATGGATCGGACTTTTTCATCCCGAATATAAAATTCATCCGGCTGTTTATAAGAAAAGAAGTGCCGAAACGGAAAATAAACTACCTGTAATAACCGCTGTAATAGATGATAATAAAGTAAAAATTATAAAAAAGCAGCAGTGCAACTGCGGGGGAGACGTTCTCTGGATAGAAGACGACCCATTTCTACACCTTTCGGTAAGATTTTTTGCGAACGCTTCGCTCGACAACATTGCCTATAAATTAAGAGAATGGGGCTCCGATATCCAGCAAATTCAGAAAATTGGCAATAGAATGATAATAAGAATTCCCCCTGATTCTCTAAATGCCCTGTCCAATCTAAAGGAAGTTCAATCCATCGTACCATATTCAAAAAAAGTTTTATCTTCTTCCACCTGGAGGTATTCCGTACAGGTTCCAATGGATAGCTTTACCATTGAACCGGATGAAGAACCATTAGGTGATGCACCTTTTCCTATCATGGATACGGTAACGAGTGGGATAACCCTCGCGGATAAAGGCATAACCGGTAGAGGAGAAATTATCACAATCTTCGACTCGGGACTCGATTACTGGAGCGCTTTTTTCCAGGACCCCGAAGACGACCCTCCAGGACCCTCCCATATAGCAGTAGAAGCCTACACCGCTGAAGGAGGAGACCTCGAGGAAGTTTCCTCTGAAAACAAACCCGGGGGATGCACTCACGGAACAAACGTTGCTACTATCATAGCCGGAGATCTATCCATAGCTGATAATCATCCCAATGGCAGTTATCTCATGCATTACTATGACTGGGGAGGACAAACAAGGGGAAACATAATAGACTATTTCCCCGTAAGGCTTTATGTACAGGACTTCGGTTATACGGAATCGGATACATGTAAACTGGGAAATTTCAATTTTCCGGCCGCCATGAATAAAGCATATGATACTTATAATTCAAAGATTCATCAAAATTCCTGGAATTATGAGAGCCCGGCGGGAGATTACGTAGGAGCGGCAATAGATATAGATAATATGGTCTGGAATAATAAAGATTTCGTTGTGGTTTTTTCAGCCGGAAATAAGGGACCGGATGAAAACACAATAATGCCGCCTGCTACGGCAAAAAATTGCATCTCTGTAGGTTCCTCGTGGATTCCGAGCTTCGATTGTTCCCCTGATTCCATAACCAGTTTTTCTTCCAGGGGATGGACCTCAGACGGAAGAATAAAACCCGATGTCGTTGCTCCGGGAGGAACCGATCCATTTGATAAAAACAGACAATACATCTGGGGAGCCAGAGCAAACACTACCTGGGCGGGAGATTCGGCTCACCCAAATCTACTAGGAATGGGAGGAACATCACAGGCAGCGCCTCATATATCCTCTGCCTGCGCTATGATAAGACAATATTTCAAGGATGGTTTTTATCCATCCGGAGATACCTTACTAGGAGTTTCTACCGAACCTTCTGCCGCTCTCGTCAAAGCCGTCTTAATTGCCTCTACAGTAGATATAGGCTCAAATCCCGTTCCTAACAGGTCAGCAGGTTGGGGAAGGGTCGTTCTCGACAATGCTCTTTACTTCGCCGGCGAGTCCAGAGGACTGGCTGTTTCGGATAACGAAACAGGTGTATCAACGGATGATACGGTTATAAATACCGTAACCATAGTAAACAGCGCTGAACCTTTGAAATTCGTGCTAGCCTGGAGTGATACAGCTGCTATAGCATTAGCAGATCCTGCTCTTGTAAACGATCTCGATTTAACAATAACAGCGCCCAATGGAACAAGATACCGAGGCAATGTATTCTCAGGTGGGTTCTCAGAGGAAGGAGGTTCTCCCGACAGATTAAATAACGTCGAAGTCGTGTGGCTACCAGAACCTACGCAAACCGGGCTCTACACTATATCTATCGAAGGGTACAACGTTCCAAACGACAGTGTACCTTTTGCTATCGCAGTCGTAGGAGGAATAAGCGGAACTATAGTAGAACCACCGCAAAACGGCGGACCGGATCATAAATACTTTAATATCAGAAGTCCTTTTATAAATGAAACAGAGATCCAATTAATCCTTCTTAATACGTCAAATGTAAAATTGACGATTTATGATATTCTCGGGAGAAAAATAGAAACACTTATAAACGAAACAATAGAACCCGATAGCGCCCCCGTTACCTGGGGAGGAGATGTAAATCCCGGACTTTACTTTGCGGTTTTAGAAATAGACGGCGAACAAGTGGATAAGGCGAAACTTATAAAAATCTCGGAATAAAAAAGATTAACCACAGAGAACACAGAGAAAAATAAACTCACTGAGAGCACAGAGAAAATATTGTTGTTTAAGACCCATCCCACAACTCCAAAATTAATCTCACACAAAGAACACAAAGGAAAACAACAAAACTTATATTTTCAATTAAAACCCTCACCCCCAAAAAACAGAAACAACAAATCACACAAATAACACGAATATTTTTTGTTTTGACAACTCAACTACTCAACAACTTAACCACTTAACCTTCGGAGAATCAATTAGACTCGAAACACAAAACTCGTAACTCAAAATCCTAATTCACACAAAGAACATGGAGTTTTTTATTTTAATTCAACATTCAAAATTAAGAATTCAAAATTATTAATTCCTGACATTGGACTCTCGACGCTTATATTCCCCCCGTTGACTTTTACTGAGAAAATTTTTATAATAATACTAATGAGAAACCGTGAGGTTGCAGATTTGCTGTTTAAAATCGCAGATGGTTTAGACCTGTCGGGTGAAAATTTTTTCAAAATCCGTGCTTACAGAAAAGCGGGCAATGTAATAAAAGACTTACCAGAAGACATTGTGAAAATTCATACAGATGGCAAGCTTGAAGAAATAGAAGGGGTAGGCAGCGGTATCGCTAAAAAAATAGAAGAATACTTAACTACTGGCAAGATGACAAAACTCGAAGAAGTCACGAAAAATATTCCCGAATCCCTTTTTAATCTTTTACAAATAAGAGACCTGGGGCCCAGAACCATTCACTCACTCCATAAGAAATTAGGAGTTAAGAACCTGCAGGATTTAAAAAAAGTGATACAAAATGGTTCTTTTTCAGAAATAGAGGGACTGGGGGAGAAAAAAGCAGAAAAAATTCTCGAAAACATTAAGTTTTATGAAGAAAAGACCGGAAAGAATCGTCGTTTTACTCTGGGGGAAGTAACACCCATTGCAGAGGAGATATTAAATAAACTAAAAAATCTAAAATCAGTGAAAAGAGTTTCTGCCGCCGGTTCTTTGCGAAGAATGAAAGAAACCGTAGGAGATATCGATATCCTGATAGAAACGGAAAAACCGGAAAAAGTAATCGATGAATTTACCTCCTTCCCGGAAATAAAAAAAGTTTTAGAATCCGGAAAAACCAAAGTCTCGGTTATGCTTAAAGGAATCGATATACAGATGGACCTCAGAATTCTACCAGGTGAATCTTACGGTGCAGCTCTTTTATACTTCACCGGCTCAAAGGACCACAATGTTAAGTTAAGGGGTATGGCAATAAAAAAAGGACTGAAAATCAACGAATACGGAGTTTTTAAAAAGGAAAAGATGGTAGCTGGAAAAAGCGAAAAGGAAATATACAATCTCTTAGGGTTGGACTTTATCCCACCCGAGCTCAGAGAAAACAGAGGAGAAGTAGAATTAGCCCTCGAAGGCAAACTCCCCGACTTAATAGATTATAACGATATTAAAGGCAACTTACACACTCATTCAAAATACTCTGACGGACAGAAAAGCATAAAGGAACTCGCCTCATTTGCAAAAGATTTTGGATACTCTTATATAGGCATAACAGATCATTCATCATCTGCCGCCTATGCAAATGGACTGGGAGAAGATGAATTAAAAAAACAGATAGATGAAATAGACACTTTAAATGAAAACTTTGATGATTTCAGAATATTAAAGGGAACAGAAAGCGATATTTTGCCCGACGGTTCTCTGGATTTTAGAGATGAGATTCTAGAAAAACTCGATTTTGTGATCGGAGCAATACACTCAGGCTTTACGAAAAACGTAACAAAAAGAATGGAAAAAGCATTAGAAAATCCATATCTAACTATATTAGCTCATCCTACGGGTAGACTGATATCAAGCAGAGCCGGTTATGAAGTCGATCTGGATAGGATAATGAGTAAAGCAGAAGAAGAGAAAAAAATACTTGAAATAAATGCTTATTATGATAGATTAGACCTAAATGATTTTAATGCAAAAGAAGCAAATAAAAGAGGTATAAAAATCTGCATAAGCACAGACGCCCATAATTTCGAGATGTTTAAATGGATGGACTTAGGTGTAGGAATAGCAAGAAGAGCCTGGATTGGCAGTAATGCTGTTATAAATACCTACGAACTTAATGATCTCTTGAAAATTCTTAAAAGAAATGTATAAATTCATAATTGAAGGCGGAAAGAGCTTAAAAGGCAAAGTAAAAGTAAAGGGTTCAAAAAACTCTGCCCTTCCCATCCTCGCCGCGACTTTACTTTGCGAAGATGAATTTGTAATTGACAACGTACCTATACTCCGGGATATTCTAACTATGCAAAAAGTTCTCGAAGTTCTGGGAGCATCTGTATCAATCGAGAGTAACAGGGTAAAAGTCGATACAAGAGGCGCGGTAGGTTATGAGGCTCCCTATGAACTGGTCAGACAGATGAGAGCAAGCTATTACGTACTCGGTCCACTGCTCGCAAGACACGGAAGAGCATTAGTTTCATTACCCGGAGGATGCGCGATAGGTACAAGACCTATCAATCTTCACATACTAGGGCTTAAAAGACTAAAAGCGGACATTTCCATTACTCATGGATATATAGATGCCTACGGAAACAAATTAAGAGGTTCCTGTATTTTTCTTGAAGGACCAAATGGCCCTTCTGTAGGAGCAACAGTAAACGTTATGACCGCTGCCACCCTCGCAAAAGGCCTTACGATTATTGAAGGAGCGGCAATGGAACCTGAAGTGACCGACGTTGCAAATTTTCTAAACAAATGTGGTGCAAAAATAAAGGGTCAGGGAACACGAAGAATAGAAATAAGAGGGGTAAAAAAACTGCATGGTTGTGAGTACGAAATCATTCCCGACAGAATAGAAGCGGGTACGCTCGCCCTGGGAGCAGCAATATCCAGAGGAGAAGTTTTCCTGGAAGGAGCAAGGCAAGATCACCTTCAATCTTTTTTAGATAAACTGAGGGAAGTGGGTGTCGATATTTTTGTAGAAAAAGACGGAATAGCTGTGAAAATGGACAAAGATATCCTAAGCACGGATATTGAAACCGCTCCTTTTCCCGGCTTTCCGACAGACATGCAAGCACAATTCACAGCTTTACTCTGCCTCGCCAACGGAGTATCCATCGTAAGAGAAAAAATATTCGAAGAAAGGTTTATGCATGTTATGGAACTGGCAAGAATGGGAGCAGATATACGAAGAGAAAGCGATTACGTGGTAATAAAAGGCGTGCCCTGTCTTTACGGCACTACGGTTATGGCTTCCGACCTCCGAGCTTCCGCGGCACTTGTGCTGGCCGGTCTATCAGCGTCGGGGACAACCGAAGTAAGAAGAATCTATCACATAGATAGAGGTTATGAAAATATTGAAGAAAGACTTAGAAAATTAGGTGCTCAAATATGGAGACAAGAAGAATAAATACTGATTTCCTTATAATAGGTAGTGGAATATCTGCTCTAAATTTCGCGCTTAGAGTTTGCAATAAAGGAAATGTATTAATTCTCACAAAAAAAGAAAGAACCGATGCCAATACAAACTACGCTCAGGGAGGAGTGGCTGCCGTTTCAGATAAAAAAGATTCTTTCGAGTCTCATATACAGGATACCTGTAAAACCGGTGCGGGACTCTGTATAAAAGAAGCTGTAGAAATAATGGTTAAAGAAGGTCCGGCTTTAATCCAGGATTTAATCGAATGGGGAGTAAATTTCACAAAGGACAAAACTTCAAGTTTAGAACTCTGGAAAGAAGGCGGACACTCAAGAAGAAGAATAATTCACTCAGGCGACTTCACCGGAAGAGAAATCGAAAAAACCTTGACGTCGGCAATCAAGCACCACCCGAACATAAGGATCTTCGAACATCATATTGCTTTCGAACTTATCACTCGTGACGGAGAAGTTCATGGAGCATCGGCTTTGGACGTCTCGACCGGAGAACTTATTCAGGTTTTCGGAAAAGTTACTCTGCTTGCCACGGGCGGCGCGGGCCAGGTTTACCAACATACTTCCAACCCGGCGGTTGCAACAGGAGACGGCATCGCTCTCGCGTATAATGCCGGATGCAGAATAGCAGATATGGAATTTTTCCAGTTTCATCCCACTACACTCTGGACGCCGGAACATATGGAAAGGCAATTCCTTATTTCAGAAGCCGTCCGAGGAGAAGGGGCTATTCTAACGGACGGTAACGGTAACAGATTCATGAGGGATTTCGACGAAAGAATGGAACTAGCTCCAAGAGATATTGTGGCACGTGCTTCCGACTCCGTATTGAAAGAAAAGGGGCTTGATTATGTACTCCTGGATATATCACATAAGGATTCTAACTTGATTAAGAAAACTTTCCCAAATATTTATAAAGAATGCCTTAAGCATTCCGTCGATATTACAAAAGAACCTATACCTGTGGTACCCGCAGCTCACTATATGTGCGGAGGAGTCTATACAGATCTTTACGGCAGAACAGATCTTAAAGGACTTCTTGCGGCAGGAGAAGTTGCCTTTAGCGGTGTTCACGGAGCGAATCGACTGGCAAGCAATTCGTTACTCGAAGCACTGGTTTTCTCCACAAGGGCAGCCAGTATCACCGAAGATTGGCAAGTCAGCGATACTTCTCAAAAAAACTTTGAACTCCTCGATAAAAAAAGATCCAGAATAGAAGAAAGCGTATTGGCTATTCACACAAAAAAAGAAATAAAACAAACAATGTGGGACTACGTAGGTATAGTACGCATAGACTACCTTCTAAACAGAGCTATGAGAAGGTTTAATCTTTATCTCGGAGAAATTGAAGAACTATACAAAAACAGTTATCTTTCAAGAGATATTATAGAACTTCGTTCACTTGCTACCGTGGCCTATCTAATAACAAAATCAGCTCAAGGTAGGAAAGAGTCTAGGGGTCTTAATCACAACAAAGATCACCCTGAAGAAAAAGAGGAATTTAAAAAACACACTTTTTTAAAAAAGGAGGAATAATGGACTATAAACTCATAACACGTCATTGTGATTCTTCAGATGAGCTTGAAGCACTTATCTCAAAAAAAATCACAAAACTCGCCAGATTTTCTAAATGGATAAAACATGTAGAAATTATAATAGACGGTGAAGGCGACAGAGGAGACACTGAAATCAATGTTTCCATGAATCATAAAAAAATAAACGCAAAAGCAAAAGGAGTCGATCCTTTTAAAACTGTAGCAGAAGCTATAAATAAAGTTGAAAGACAGGTTAGAAAATTTGAGGAGAAAGTAACGAAACACCATGGAAGGCGATAAAATAACCGTTAAAGATTTAATCGAAGGAATAAAAGGTTACTTTAGACTGGAATTGATTGCCGGGAAAAAGGGAGTTAAACGCAAAATCGGCAAAAAATATATAAGTAGACCGGGATATACCCTTGCAGGATATGACGAGGATTTCCCTTCTGACGCGATCCAGATAATAGGCAACAGAGACATCGGATATATGTCGACTCTTTCAAATAATGAACTAAACGAAAGGATCGCCAAGTTTCTTTCATTCGAACCACCGGCAATAGTAATAACCTGCAATTATAAACCACCAAAAGTTCTTGTTAAAGGCTGCAAAGACTCTAATATACCTCTGTTAAAGACAAAAGCAACTTCTTCACAAATATCAGAAGTAATTCATTTCTATCTTGAAGAAAAAATGGCAGATTTTGTTTATATACATGGGGATTTAGTTGATGTCTTCGGACTCGGTCTTTTAATCACAGGCGAAAGCGGAATGGGAAAGAGTGAATTGGCGCTGGACTTAATAACCAAAGGACATCGTCTGGTTGCGGATGATATAGTCTGCGTAAAAAGAAAAAGAGACGTACTGGTCGGAGAGGAAAAAGAAAAGGAAGATATCCTTATGCATAATATCGAGATACGCGGAGTTGGTATTTTGAACGTCGCAGCACTTTTTGGGATCAAAGCAATCAGAATGCAAAAAAGATTGGAAATGCAATTAGAATTGGTAAAATGGGAAAAAAGTAAAGACTACACAAGAACCGGACTTGAAACAGAAGAAGTTCAAATATTAGGCGTTCCAATACCCAAAATAAGTATTCCTCTCGTACCCGGAAAAAATATAGGTACTATTGCTGAAGTGATCGCTATGGACTATCTGGGGAAAAGCGTAGGCTTTTACTCCGGAGAAATATTCGAACACGAATTAGTAAAAAAACTTAGAAAAAAAAGAAAAAGGTACATGCGCTTAGAAGAAGATGAAGAATAGTATAATTTTCGGACCTGTTCCATCGAGAAGACTCATGAGAAGTCTTGGGATAAATAATATACCTCCTAAAATATGCACCTATTCATGTGTATATTGCCAGGTGGGAAAAACTTACAATCTTTCTATAGAGAGAAAAGAATTCTACAAAATAGAAGAAATCAAAAATCAGGTCGAAGAAAAAATCGACGAGCTAAAAAAACTAAAAGAAAAAATAGATTTTCTTAGTTTTGTACCGGACGGCGAACCAACATTGGATATCAATTTAGGAAAGGAAATAGAAATGCTCAAAGATTTCGGAATTCCGATTGCAGTTATCACGAATAGTTCTTTAATAAATAGAGAAGATGTCAGAGAAGATTTAAGTAAAGCCGATTGGGTTTCCGTCAAAATCGACGCGGTCAGAGAAAAAGGCTGGAAGAAAATCAACCGTCCCCACCCCGATTTATCACTAAAAGATATACTTGAAGGAATCGTAAAATTCAGTAACATATATAAAGGAAATCTTTATACCGAAACTATGTTAATAAAAGATATAAATACGGATAAGAAAGATATAGAAGAAATTGCCGATTTCTTAGGAACCCTAAAAATAAATACTGCTTATATTTCAATTCCCACACGACCTCCGGCAAGTAAATCGGCGTGCGTTCCCGATGAGGCGACAATCAATATGGCTTACAATTTATTAATGGAAAGAAATCTGAAAGTCGAACTGCTAATCGGCTACTCCGCAGAAGAATTTCCCGCAACAAAAAATGTAAGCGAGGAAATACTAAACATTACTTCCGTCCACCCGATGCGTGAAAAAGACGTAAAAAATATTTTGGACAAGTCGGGCAAGACCTGGAAAATCGTAGAAGACCTTTTAATAAAAGGAGAATTAAAAATGGTAAATTTCAGGGAAAATAAGTTTTTCCTGCGTAGCTTTAAAAAGGATATTTAAAATGGGAAAAATAAGCGACAATTATAAAAAAATACGTGATTCCATAAAAGATGATGTAACAATAGTCGTAGCAACAAAAACAAGAAGCGTGGACGAGATGATGGAAGTGATCGAAGCCGGAGCCAAACATATAGGAGAAAATTATGTTTATCCTGAAGCTTCCGAAAAATACGAAGAATTGGGTGACCTGGCGATCAAATTAAAATGGCATCTAATAGGGCATCTCCAAAGCAATAAAATAAATAAAGCTCTTCCTATTTTCGATCTAATACAAACGGTAGATTCACTTGAGAAAGCCATAGAGATAGACAAGCGGGTTGCGAATGCTGGAAAGATATTTGTCCCTGTTCTTTTAGAAATAAACAGCGGCAAAGAAAAAGCAAAGACTGGATTTATGCCTGTTATAAAGACAATTAAAGAAACTTTAATTCAAATGGAAGAGTTAAAATATATAGAAATTCGAGGGCTTATGACAATGGGGCCAGCCGAGGGCAATCCCGAAGATGCAAGAAAATATTTTACGACGACCAGAAAAATCTTCGAAAAACTAAAAGATGTTACGACAATCAATTCAAAAATGGAAATCCTATCGATGGGAATGAGCAACTCTTATAAAGTGGCTATAGAAGAAGGCGCAAATATGATAAGAATCGGATCATTGATATTCGGGGAAAGAGAATAAAAAAGAAGTTAGGAGTTGCAAGTTAGAAGTTAGAATCCCCCCTCCCACCACCAAAAATTAATCTCACACAAATCACACAAATATTTTATCCTTTCTACATAAGGCCAACAATAATGTGGGACCAAAGAAAATAGATTCCAACCAGAATAAAAATAATTCCTGTAACCTTTCGCATATAAATTTCAAGTTTGGTTACTTTATTAAACCAATGTGCTATCGATTGTACGCCAAGAGTTATACCTATGGCAAAAATAACAACAGGCAATCCTGTACCAATACCGTAAATAAAAGGAAAAGCCAAACCAAAATTATTATTTAATGCCAATGGTATTAAACTTCCAAAGAAAAGCGCTGCTGATATAGGGCAGAAAGAAAGAGCAAAAACCGCACCCAGAGCAAACGAACCAAATATACCCATTTCCGCCAGTTTATTTTGTCTTTCACCAGATATTGAAAAATCTAAAAAATTTAATTTCAGAATATTTAAAAGAAAAAGCCCGACAATAATAAGAACAGGACCCAAAATTTTATTCATGTATTTTTGCAGAAAATTAGCGGTGGCGGGAATACCGGCAAGGGAAGAAATAAGAATCACCCCGATAATAACATACGCAGTCATTCTCCCCAGTGTATAAGCAAACCCCGACCATAAAACCTTACGTGGATGGTTAACTCTACGGGAAAGAAAGGAAATAGCCGCGATATTCGTAGCTAGGGGGCAGGGACTTATTGAAGTAAGTATCCCTAACCATAATGCCGAAAGAAAAGCAATCACTGTTCTTTCTCTTGATTTATTTCGTCAAGGAACCCTTTAGTCTCTTCTTTAATATATTTATAAAACTCGTCTTTATTTCTCAGTAATTCCCAGACTTCCTTCAAATTCTTGAATTTTATTTCTTTCCCATCTTTAAGCAAAGACAAAACTACCGATTTTGTATAGAGCTGATAATCGCCTAAGAAATGCTCGTTATCTTTTTCTTCAATGTTTACAGTTTTAAAGATAAGCTTTCCAGACGTCAGTTCATCCTCAAAACTTCCCTCTATTGCTTCTTTCGTATATTTCTCTATCGCATAACATGATTGGCAGCGAAAATTTGTATAAAAATAATAAGCAATGACTTTTGTCCCACCCCCTCCTTTTTCTCCTTCGGCAAACATTCCCTCTATTTGATTTTCACTCGCAAGATTCGATTGACCGAGATTTTGTTCTTCTCTATTTTTACATCCGGCGACTAAACCTACCACCGATACTACTACAATTATCCCTATGATTAAAAATTTATAGAGTTTGCTCATTTTTTATTCCCCCGAAAGCAAAATTTCCTTTATTTCTTCTTTGCCCAGAACCTTACCCGCCGACCTGACCTCTCCATCAATCGTAAGAGCCGGTGTCATCATAACATCATAACTCATTATGTCATTTATATCCGTAACTTTAAGAATTTCCGCATCTATGTTCAGTTCTTTTACCGCTTCTTCGACGTTTTGCGTTAGGTTCTTACATTTAGGACATCCGGTCCCCAAAATTTCTATTTTCATTTTTTCCTCCCTTTTTAAATAAAATTGCCAAAAATCATTCCGCTTAAAGTCGCCATAAAAACAACAAGTAAAATATAAACAAGTGTTTTTTTAGTTCCTATTATGCCCCTTATAACAAGCATGTTGGGCAGACTCAAAGCCGGTCCCGAAAGAAGAAGTGCTAACGCGGGGCCCCTACCCATTCCCGAACCAATCAAACCCTGAAGTATCGGAACCTCCGTCAATGTGGCAAAGTACATCAACGCTCCGGAAACCGACGCGAAAAGATTAGCACGGAGACTATTTCCTCCTACTAAATTCGCTACCCATTTCTCAGGGATAAGAGCCTGATGACCCGGCCTTCCGAGTAAGAACCCGGCAACCAGTACCCCAGCGAAAAGAAGGGGCAAAATTTGTTTTGCAAAATCCCAGCTTGAAGAAGTCCACGCTTTGAGTTCTTCTTTTCTAAACCATCTATTAAGCATTAATGCTAAAACGATTACTAAAAATCCGGATATAAACCATTTTATTTCATAAATCCTTTGCCATATTCTTATCGATTCGTCTTTACCCCAGTTAACAAAAACAAGAATTCCAATCATAACCGCGAAATACAGCGCAGTCTTCCATAAAGGTCTTGCCCCTTTTTCTTCTTCCCGAATTATTAAATCTTCGTTTGTATTCTTATTTTTCTCCTCTCTAAAGAAAATAAAATGCATACAGAGTCCTATAACAACAGAAAAAACAATCGCTCCGATAGCTCTGGCCAAACCTAACTCAAAACCGAGAACCCGCGCGGTTAGAATAATCGCAAGAACATTAATTGCTGGACCGGAATAAAGAAACGCTGTAGCAGGCCCTATTCCCGCCCCTCTTCTGTAAATACCGGCAAAGAGAGGCAATACCGTGCAGGAACAAACTGCAAGAATTGCCCCTGAAACAGAGGCGACCGAATAGGATAAAAATTTATTTGCCTTTACTCCGAAATACTTAATGATCGACTGCTGGTTTACAAAATTGGCAATTGCTCCGGCAATAAAAAAGGCTGGCACGAGACAAAGAAGGACATGTTGCCTGGCATATTCTCGAAGCATCAAGAAAGCCTCTATCATTGAAACTTGAATTTTGATATTCCCAAAAGGAATGAAATATATTGTGAGAAAAATTGCTAAAATCAATAAAAATTTATATCTTTCTTTCATTGCTATGCTTCCCTTAGCCGACTCCGCACTTCTCTCTTATGCCCCCTCCTTTACATTTAACTACTTTTCTTCGATCAGACGCGTTCAGCTTCACCTCTTCTTTTAAACCTTGAATTATCTCGTTGTTAGCCATTTGCGGATTTACAGAATAAATGATCCACCTGCCCTCTCTTTTGTTTTTTATCAGATTAGCTTCCCTCAAAGTTCTTAAGCCATGAGAAATTCTTGATTGCTCGATGTTCAAGATATTCCCCAATTCACAAACACAAAGATCACCTTCCAGCAGCAAGAGATAAATCTGCAGCCTTGTCTTATCCGACAAAGCATTGAATAATTTTATAACTCTTTCCATCCATCTTCCTCCATTTTATATGAACATATTAACATATGTTCATATAATGTCAAGAGTAAAAATCCCAAGAGCGACGGTTTTTTTAAAAATAATTAATTAACTCTTTTCTTCTTCTGGTTTTCAATATTTGGCTGGGAAAGGGGAATTCTAGCTCCTAACTTCCAACTTCGAACTACTCTTCTTTATAGGGCTTGCTAATTGATTAATAACCGCTAATATATATAATTAATAAAAGGAAAAAGGAGGAACAAACCACAAAAAAGAAATTTGAAACAATAAATTTGCATTCGGGACAGGAAAAGGTAGATAAAGAAGTAGGAGCAAGAGCCGTACCGATCTACCAGACTACTTCTTTTGTATTCAGGGATACCGAACACGCAGCAAATCTTTTTGCCCTTAAAGAAACGGGACATATTTACTCACGTATTTCAAACCCAACGATAGAAGCCTTCGAAAAGAGAATAGCTGATATAGAAAATGGAACAGGAGCACTCGCGGTTTCTTCCGGACAAGCTGCGGAAACACTCGCTATACTTGGCATAACAGAGTTAGGAGACGAGATAGTGGCGGGCAATAATTTATACGGCGGAACATATCAACTTCTTAACCACTCTTTGCCAAAATTGGGAAGAAAAACAACTTTTGTAGATTCCTCGAAACCGGAAGAATTCAAAAAAGCTATAAACAAAAAGACAAAATTGATATATATCGAAACTATCGGCAATCCAAAGCTCGACGTGCCCAATTTCGAAAAAATTTCAAAGATAGCCCACAAAGCAGGAATACCTATGGTGGTTGACAATACTGTTGGTGTCGGAATTGTGCGTCCAATAGAGTACGGAGCGGATATAATCGTAGAATCCGCGACAAAATGGATAGGCGGGCATGGAACCTCGATCGGCGGCGTCATTGTCGATTCCGGGAATTTCAACTGGGACAACGGAAAGTTTCCCGAACTTGTCGATCCTGACCCAAGTTACCACGGAATAAGCTACTGGAAAAAATTTGGTAACGTTAAAGGCGTAGGAAATATCGCATTTATAACTAAAATACGCTGCCATATGCTGAGGGACTTCGGAGCGTGTTTAAGTCCCTTTAATGCTTTTCTTTTCTTACAAGGTCTTGAAACTCTACATCTCCGGGTTGAGAGACACTGCGAGAACGCACTTGCTGTGGCAGAATTCTTGAAAGATCATCCCCTTGTAAGCTGGGTAAACTATCCGGGCCTCGCCGAACACCCAAGTCACAAAAACGCAAAAAAATATTTAAAAGGTAAATACGGCGGATTGGTTGGATTTGGAATAAAAGGGGGACTGAAAGCAAGTAAGAGATTTATCAATTCCGTAAAATTACTCTCCCATCTCGCCAATATTGGCGATGCAAAAAGTCTTGTTATTCATCCGGCTTCCACAACGCATCAACAGCTTACAAAAAAAGAACAAAAAGCTACGGGAGTAACAGCAGATTATATTCGCCTATCTGTTGGACTCGAAAATATCGAAGACATAAAAGCAGATATAAACCAGGCATTAAAAAAGGCTGTACGATAACACAAAAAATGGCAAATGAAAGTCTGGGAATAGTAGAAACCAAATACTTCACATTCGCGGAAGCTCCCGGTGAATTACAATTGGAAAGCGGTGAGAAACTGGGTCCTATTACTATCGCTTACGAGACTTACGGAAAACTTAATAAAGATAAATCAAACGCAGTTCTTATAACTCATGCCTTCTCAGGAGATGCTCACGCCGCCGGATACCACGAGGGCGATGATAAACCTGGCTGGTGGGACGGCATGATCGGACCCGGGAAAGGATTCGATACCGATAAATACTATGTAATTTGTTCCAACGTTATCGGCGGATGCAACGGAACGACCGGACCTTCCTCCATAAATCCGGAAACAGGCAAACCTTACGGCTTAGATTTTCCTTTAATAAGCATTAACGACATGGTAAACGTACAAAAAAAACTAATAGAACATTTAAAGATCGAGAAACTCCTTACGGTCTCAGGCGGTTCGATGGGCGGCATGCAAGCTCTCTCCTGGCTGACAAAACACCCGGAAAAAATAAAAAGCGCCATAATAATAGCCTCTGCAATTAAACATTCCCCACAACAGATTGCCTTCGATGAAGTCGGAAGAGTATCTATAATTTCAGATCCCGCATGGAATAACGGTGAATACTACGGAAAAGAAGCGCCCGCAAGGGGACTCGCTCTTGCCCGAATGGTAGGGCACATAACGTATATGAGTGATAAATCGATGATGGAAAAATTCGGCAGACGAATCAGGAACGTGAAAGAAAGGCACAAATTCAACACAGGTTTTGAGATTGAAAATTATCTTCACTACAGAGGAAGTAATTTTGTTAACAGATTCGACGCCAACTCTTATCTTTATATAACAAAGGCTATAGACTGTTATGATGCTTCGGAAGGTAAAAATCTTTCTGAAATCCTACACGGGATTAAAGCAAAAGTTATGATATTAGCTTTCAAATCAGACTGGCTTTACCCTAAATATCAAGCTAAAGAAATCATCAAAGCCTGTAAAGTCGCCGGAATAGATACAACTTCCTGCGAAATAGAATCAACCTACGGGCACGATGCTTTCCTTCTGGAAATAAAAGAAGAAACTCAACTTATAAAACATTTTTTAGAAAAAGTAGTTCAGGCAGGAGAATAAATGCTCCGGTATATTAGAGAAATAGAATTCCAAACAATATGCGACTATATCAAAGAAGGTTCATCTGTTCTGGATCTCGGCTGCGGAGACTGCGAACTTCTTCACCGGCTCATTAAGGATAAAAACATAAAAGCTCAGGGAATAGAAATTAACGAAAAAGAAATCTACAAATGCGTCCAAAAAGGAGTTTCCGTACTTCATGAAGATATAGAATACGGTCTCTCCGAATACAAAGATAAATCATTCGACTATATCGTCCTGCAGCAGAGCCTCTCAGAAGTGGTTAAACAGCCGGATAAAGTCATACAGGAATCTCTCAGGGTTGGAAGAAAAGTAATAATAAGTTTTTCAAATTTCGCTCATTACAGCTCAAGGGTTCAGATTTTCTTAAAAGGCAGAACCCCCATAACTCCTTCTCTACCCTACTCATGGTACGACACTCCCAATCTTCATTTTCTAAGTCTTTCGGATTTTATCAGATACTGCAGGGAAAGAAAAATAAAGATAGAAAAAAAGACCTACCTAGGTACAAAGAGAAAAGCATATCTTTTCCCAAATTTTTGCGCACTTGTCGGTATCTTCATGATATCGCAAGATTAAATATATCTAGATAAGAATCCGCAACTTTTCCCCAAACCATAGCTCTCCCGAAATCATAAGCAGCTCTTCTCATCTTTAAACTTTTCACAACTTCCACATCACTCCTCCGGACAACCTTTTAGATAATCGAGAATCTCATCCATATCGGCAAAAGCAACACAAACGGTAGAATCCGCAGCCCCATAATATAACCTCAGTTCATTATTCTCTTCATTAACTACAGCACCTGTCGGAAAAACCACTCCGGAGACATCTCCAATAAATTCATAGGGCTCTTTAGGTCCAAACACCCATTCCTGACTGCGCTTGATCACTTTCCATGGTTCTTCAAGGTCAAGAAGGGCAAGACCAACCCTGTAAAGACTGCCTGCAGCAGTCTGGCGAACACCATGATATAGAAGGAGCCATCCCTCAGGAGTTTCAATTGGTTGAGTTCCTAAACCAATTCTGTTACTATCCCACAAACCACCCCTACGATGCAGGAGAACACGGTGATCTCCCCAGTGAACAAGATCGGGAGAAAAAGCAATCCAGATATGCGCTTCTCCGCTGACAATGGGACGGTGAATCAAAACATACCTGTCTCCGAATTTTCTGGGAAAAAGAGAAGCGTCTTTATCCTCCGGGGGTAATAGTGCTCCGAATTTTTCAATTGTCTCAAAATCTTTAGTTAAAGCAAGAGAAACCTTGGGACCAACTGAAGAGTAGGAAACATAAGATATAGCATATTTTTTAGAATCCTCGAGCCAAACTATTCTCGGATCCTCGAGACCCCACCTTTCCTCAGGATGACTATCGTAATACGCCAAAGTAGGAACAGATGAAATATCCCAGTTTGTAATGCCGTCTTCGCTCCTGGCAAGAGTAAGATGAGAAAAACCCCTGTAGTCCTCTGCTCTAACTAGAAGTAAAGTTTTTCCGTCCATAAGAGCAGCGCCAGGGTTAAAAACAGAATGAACCGGGTAAGGCCAGCCGTTTGCAGTTAAAATAGGGTTACCTACATATCTACGAAATAAACCCGCTCCGCCAACTTCAGAAAGAATCAATAAACACCTCCTTAAAAATTAGAACTTAGTTTTTATAACTTTTGCAATTTAACATAAACCTAAATAAATGTCAATATTTAGGCATTATTTTTTTATTAAATACTATTCTTTATCTATATTAATTCGAACATTGAAAGACAATGATTGGCCACGAAGACACTACAGTAATTATGAATGTTGAATTTTAAATTTTGAATTAGAAATTACTTGCAAAATCAAAACTTTTATCTTTAATTAAATTCTCTTTCATTTTGCACCCTATTGCCAGTTCATAGCTTGACCACCTGCTATTCTGCTAATCCTGGAGATACTCGAAAAATGAAACCCTAAACGCAAAACTCTAATTCACATGTAAGATATGCAAAAAAAGAGGCGGGAAATTCCCGCCTCTTTAAAAATTCATGATTGTTATCCTGCTAAGTGAAATTGGTGTTATTCCAAAAAACTCCCAAACAAATCCCCGAGATAAGTATAATCGCCTTCCGTGTCATCGGAGAATATAATTACGACCACGCTGGTGTGTGTAACATCTTCCGGATCCCATAAGACACCTTCTATACTAGCCGCATGTTCCCCATGTCTGGTAATTTCTCCGTCTACATCTCGTCTTTCATACTCAGGATTGGTGGAAACATCCTCTGATGCATTAATTACCATATCCCAGCCTCTTGAATCACCAAGGGTAAGCCGTCCGCTATCATTAGCATATCTTGTAACACTAAGATCGACACCATAATCGGTAACTAAATTTTCTGCCCACAGGTGTACTGTACCTACAAAATCTATAGAATCAAGTAAAGTTGAATCAATTTCAACATCGACATCAACATCTGTAGTTACAGCAGCACCCAGTTCGAAAAAATTGACAATCCGATAAATCAAACTTACACTATCTGCTTCTTCCCCATCCGAAATATAATGTGCCCCAAATTTTAACCATGCGATGTCAACTTCGTCCAAATTCAACCCTACCCAAATCTTTGTAGGTAAAGTATCCGCTGCTCCTCCATAAAACTCAAGCGAATCAATGAGAAGTTCAGCATCATGCCTTACCATAACGGTATCAACATATTCCCATGTAAATAAAACAGCATTTGCAGGGTTATTCGGATCTACATGTACCCACTCCTGGGTGGTATCCAAATCCCATGTACCATAAATCGAATCAAGCCCAAACGGATCTCTAAGAGCTCTAAGATTCTCATGTGTACCTTCTAAAGACACCGCAGAACTAAAACCAGGCCCAGGAGGACTACTCTCACTGAAATCCTGTAAAACCAGCGAAGATTCGGACATCCCGGCATTTAAAAACATCATCTGCAAACCACCAATAAAATCTTCGGTATCATCTCTGGAGACATCACCATCGCTACAAGAAACCAACATTAACAAAAGCCCCATCCCCACCAAACAAATTCTACAAAGCTTCATAAAAAACCTCCTTTTTGTTTGTTTTACAACCTTTCTTCCTGCTTTAATTTTGGTGATACTGAAAAAGTATAATTACAAAAAGGGCATTTATACGGGATTTTATTCCTCTTCATAAAAAATCCTTGTTCACATTCGGGACAAGTGAATTCCTCCAGATCCGCCCTGTTTTTAGTTTCTTCTACAAACAACATAGCACCACGGCATTCCGGACACACCGGAACCTTAGATTTGTCTGAAGAAATACAAACAGAAGTTCCACATCCCTTACATTCAAATTCTTTCATACTTTATAATTATAAGAAAAAACCCCTTATATGTCAAGGATAAAACCTAAGATTCATGGGAGAGTTCATGCACATGGTGGTACTATATAGTGAGTAGGGAGTAGGGAGTAGAGAGCAGTTAGTAGTTAAAAAAACAACAAATAAAAAATCCTTTTAAATCTGCGTTCATCTGTGTCCTATTCTCTGTGTCTTGATGTCTTTGTGGCTAATTTTTGGGAGTATGCCGTGCCTTGACATATCGCAAATAATTTCTAATATATTCGTATGGATTTAACAATAAAAATAGTAAGGATATCTGGTAAATGTCCCGTATATGAAGTAGGAGATAAATTCTTTATACGGCAAGGGTATAAACTCGAAAGTAAAATTCCTGTTTGCATGCATTCTCTTGCTTCTTTAATACCGTATTACAACGCATTTGCAAAAGGTATTTCTGCAGAAGAATTAGGAATGGGCAAAGAAAAAAAACTTTTCGTGCAATGTCCGGATCCGCACGATTTGACCGACGGCGGTACAGCAACCATGGAGATTTTCAGAAATGAATAGAGAAATTCACGTTTCCGTATCGATTCTCGGCGAAGACTTTTCTATTCTCGGACAAATCTTAAAAACTATAGAAGACGCGGGAGGAGATTCCGTACATCTCGATATTATCGACGGAGTTTTTGCCCCAAATCTCTCTTTTGGACCGGTTGTTATAAAAGGTATACGAAAGCTGACCACTCTTCCTCTTCACGCACATTTAATGATACAGTATCCGGAGAAATATCTTGCTGATTATATAAACGTAGGCTGTTCTCAAATCTATTTTCATCTGGAATCAGAAGGAAATCCGGAAAAGATAATAAGCAAAATACACGATATGAAAGCCACATGCGGAATAGTACTCAATCCCGATACTTCAGTTAATACCGTTATTCCCTATTTAGATAGAATAGATTCGGTTCTTATAATGAGCGTAAATCCCGGTTTCTCGGGTCAGGAATTCATTCCCGAGGTTCTTTCAAAAATAGAAAAAGTAAGGGAAATCTCTCCCGAAATCGATATAGCCGTCGACGGCGGCATTAATGATAAAACAATCGATTCCGTACTAAACTCGGGCGCTAGCACAATAATCACAAATTCCTTTATTTTTTCCTCAGAAAACAAAGCAAAAGCAGTAAAGCGTTTAAAAGGTTTAAATGAGTGAAAAGATCGCGATATTAGATTTTGGATCGCAATACACTCATCTTATCGCAAGAAGAATCAGAGAACTTAACGTCCGTGCTCTTATTTTTTCCCCAAAAACTCCCGCGAAATCCGTAGCGGATGCAAAGGGAATAATTCTCTCGGGAGCGCCCTGGAGTGTCATCGAAAACGATGCACCAACACCGGATAAAGATATATTTAAATTAGGTATCCCGATTTTAGGCATATGTTACGGATTACAATTACTTGGAAAAATCTTCGGAGGAGATGTCTTAAGTTCAAAAAAAAGGGAATACGGAAGCGCGGAATTTTTCCCTGCAGACGACCCTCTCTTTCAAGGCATGCCCGAGGTAACCACAGTGTGGATGAGTCATGGTGACAAATTAACCAAATTGCCTGCCGGTTTTGAAGTTATAGGTAAAACGGCTAATTCCGAATTTGCCGGCATAAAGAACAAAAATATTTACGGACTTCAATTTCATCCGGAAGTAACTCATACTACGGAAGGAAAGAAAATCTTAGAGAATTTCCTTTACTCTATATGCAAAGTAAAAGGTGATTGGAACCCTTCTTCCTTTCTGGATATAGCGCAGAATGAAATAAAGAATAAATACAAAGATAAAAGGAAAGCCGTCTTAGCTTACAGTGGGGGTGTCGATTCTACCGTATCAGCCGTTCTTGCAAAAAGAATTCTAAAAAGTAATTTTATACCAATATTCGTAGATACAGGTCTCATGAGAAAAGGAGAATCCCGGGAAATAAAAGAAATATCAGAAAAACTAAAGCTAGAAGTAAAAATTATAAACTCAGAAGAATCTTTCATAAACGCTCTGAAAGGCGTTGAAGACCCCGAACAGAAAAGAAAAATTATCGGCAGGGAATTTATAGAAATCTTCGAAAAAGAAGCCTCTAAAATAGGAGCGGAATACCTGATACAGGGGACTTTATATCCGGATAGAATAGAGAGCACTTCCGATATCGGACCTTCTCACACAATAAAAACTCACCACAATGTCGGAGGTCTTCCGGACAATCTTGAACTTAAATTAATAGAACCTCTAAAGGATTTTTTTAAAGACGAAGTTAGAAAAATCGCCAAATTATTGAAAATACCTAAAAAAATTTACAAGAGACATCCTTTTCCCGGACCGGGTCTGGCAGTAAGGATTCTCGGTGAAGTTACAGAAGAAAGAATAAAAATTTTACAAGAGGCAGACCACATATTTATAAATACTTTAAAAGAACTCGATCTTTACGATTCAATATGGCAGGCATTTGCCGTTTTTATACCTGTTAAAACCGTAGGCGTCATGGGAGACACTCGAACGTATGCAAATCTTATAGCACTCCGCGCAGTTATAAGCGAAGATGGCATGACTGCAGATTGGTTCCCTTTTGAGGGAAAAGACCTTGCAAAAATATCCTGTCGTATATTAAATGCGGTTTCCGGAGTCAATAGAGTAGTATACGACATCAGTTCTAAACCCCCGGCGACTATTGAATGGGAGTAATTCTTTTCTACATATCGATCTCTGAGTTACTTTTACCATCCGGGATTCAAATTCTGAATGACAAAAGGTGCAAAATACAAGAAGTTTCAGTAGGTATTGAGCTCTGCCCTTCCGCAAAAATAAATAAGGACGCAAGAAGCTTCTTTGAAAAAAATGGCTATAATTACTTATACCTGAAAAATTTAGACTCTCTTAGTACTCTTGCCCGATTCGTAGATCTACTTTCCCAGAATAAAATTTTCTCGGGAGGCGATGAAAACGGCCCCACAAATTTACTTCGCCTGGCGCTTAATGATTTGAACGGAAATTCTTCACCCATCATCAGTATAACCTTGGGAATCACAGGAAGAATAAACGAAAATAAAATAATCGATTTACTTAAAGTAATTCCCGATACAATTATTTCAAATTCAAATGCCTACTATAAGCTAAAAAGAGTTATAGGTAAACATATTTACAGCGGAAGTGAAAACTTTATAGCGAATATTTCTCCGTCACCCTTCTCCGACGATTTTTGCGCTTTTCTTGTTTTTCTAAGGTTTATGAATAACAGAAACCTCAAGGTAAAATTCTCACCGGAGACAGCACCTTCTCCTTTTCTTATTTATTTCCCAAAAGATAAGCTCAGCAGGATTTTCGCCAAACCCAGAAAAGGCGAAATAAAAAAAGCTGCCGAGGAAGTTTCAAACTGGCTTATGACTCTAACTCTAGAAAAAAATAGAAGCAGATTCATAATCTTGACTTATTCTATGGGAACAGAAGAAAACACGTTTAAAAAATGGATTGAAGAACTTAAAAGTTTAAAAGACATTAAAGTTCAGAAAATATGGAGAGAATATTTAACCGAGGGTTTCGTAGCCTCACTTGACTATGATAACACAAAAGAAATAAAAAAACTCTTCCCGGAAAGTGCTATTATAGAATGAAAGTGCGAATTACCCAGTGGATTATTCTGGGTCTTCTTATTCTGATGATTTTTCATCCGATTTTTTATTTCAAGAAAAAAGTTGCTCCTTACGGAATCTTATTAATCGATCAGAGCGAATCAATGAAAAAATCAAAAAGAATAAAAATCGAATCGCCTGTTGCACTAAAAAATTTTTACTTCGGATCAAAGGAAACCGGTACAGATATTGGGGAAGGAATACGGACAGCAGTCAAAACACATCCGGATGCAAGCTTTATTGTTTTATATTCTGACGGTTCTAACACTAAAGGGGAAAATCCAATCAGTGCAGCAAGTGAAATAGGAATCCCCATTTATTTTATTGTTCCTCCGCTTGCGGAAGAAACTAACGCAGGCTTTATCTCGGCATTCGGACCTAACGCAATAGAAGAAGGAGACTCCGCTAAAATTGCCGTATATTACAAAATCCCCAACACAGGCAGACTTGCGATAAACTACGAAAGAAAAGTCATAAAAAAAGACATCAAGAAAGAAGGCATATATGATTTCTCATTTATACCTTCTTCTGCCGGTAAAAAAGCTATACAATTAAATCTTTTAATCGATAATGACACGGTGGATAAGATTAACTGGACGCTTGATGTCATGAAAAAACGCAAACTCCTTATCGTCAGTGAAATTCCAAACTGGAATCACAAATTTATTAAGCGTTATTTCGAAGACAGAGGATGGAATGTCGCTGAAGAAGATAAAATGAATTATCAAAACCTCCCGAATGTTGATATTATCTGTTTTTTAAGCGATCCGGCCAGACATAAAAAAGCCATCGAGGATTATCTAAAAAGCGGAGGAAAGATAATTGTCGTAAGTTCCGTTTCGGAAGACCCGGATTTCTTACCTGTAATCGCCCCAACTTTAAGTAAATATTCAGGAAAACTACCTGAAAGCTACTATATAAAAGCAGGAGGAATAAAAAGAAATGCAAAAACGCTTGAAACTCTCGGAGAGAAAGTTGGATATTCGATACCTCTGGGGAAAGGAACCGTTATTCAATTCACATACCTCGAATTATGGAAACTCGCTCTCGGTGCCGGACAGACGTGCCCTCTGAATCTTTTCGATAAGCTTCTGGAACAAACCTTAAAAGAAATAATACCGGAAGAGGTACCTATATCTTATTCTAAAAAATTACTCGAAGGAGAAGATTTCATCCTCAGATTAGATGAACATAAAAATTCTGCCATAACATTCTTCTGGGACGGACAAAAAATACCAATCGTTGGAGACTCGATAATAATAAAAAATCCACCCACAGGTTTACATAATTTCAAAATCGATTTATCATCGCGTAGTATCGAAGATTCTGTTCTGATTGTAAGTAGCGCCAAGGATAGAATGGGAATAGACACGCTTTTGCTTAGAGGTATAACTGATGCGAGCGGTGGAGGAAGATGGGAAAGAGACTTCGGAGGTAAAAATCTTGAACTTAAAGAAAAAGAAATATGGATAAATCTGCGTCATAACTGGTTCTTCATAACTTTTTTGTTCTTACTATTATTCTTCGACTGGATACTCTGGATGAGGAAAAAAAGTTAAACTAAAATCCCCAGCGTAGCAAAACCACCCCAAATCCCCCAGATTTTACCACAGAGAACGCAGAGAAAAAAAGAACACACAGAGAATAAAAAAATATTTTGTTGTTTAAAACCCACCTTCCATCCCTAAAAATATATTCTCACACAAAGACTACAAAGGACACAAAGCCACTCATCCCCCAACCCTAATTTATTGTGTTTTTTAAATCAATAAAAAAAACAAAAAATATTTGTGCTATTTGTGTTATTTGTTGTTTCTCTTTTTGTTTCTTCTCTTTGTGTTTAGTCAAATTATTTTTTTTCGTCGATTTCTTTTAAGAGTTCACTGGCCTCTTTTTTATCATATAGTTCAAGGCGTCTTGTATCACGAGACGTTTTAAACGACAGCAATTTAATGGCAATCTCTTTTGCTTTCTCTGTATCTCCTACGTCTTTATAAGTCTTGGCAAGAGCAATATAAGAGGGGTTATGAAGAGAATCTTTCTTTATTGCTGTTTTAAATTCTTCGATTGCTTTTTTCTTGTCTCCTCCGGCAAAACCGGGGAGAGATTTATAGATTTCTCCGAGAAGCATATGAGCCCCGGCATGAGCAGAATCAAGCTCGATAACTTTCCCTGATTCCTTCCTTAAGTCACTCACCATAAATAAAGAACTTAAAACTCCATTAATTTTCCCAAGAGAGGCTTTGTTTAGCGCAAACCAGAAATGCGCCTCAGGATTATCCGGATTTTTCTCGATAGCAAACCTTGCAAGTTTCTCTCCCCTTTCAAACCATTCTCTCTTCTCAGAGTTTTTCTTACATGAATAACCTCTCTCGAAGCAAAAGTGTGCTTTTCTCCATAAAATCTCATCCATAAGAATCTTCGAGTCTATCAGCAGAGAATTCAAAATCTCTTCAGCTTCATTAAAAATAAGAGTATCTTGATAGCTCATCTGATACAAGGAATCAGATCTTATAAGCTGCCTCTTTACGTAAGCTGTGTCAAATATTAAAGATAGAATAATCAATAAAAACATTACATTCCCCTTACAATTTTATATTTAAGCATTCCCTAAATATTAATTTTATTAATTAAAAATTTTTCAACATATTGATATTAAACATTTTCTTAATCATCTAAATTAAAATTATACAACACTTATATAAGAAGTCAAGTTGCCCCCTCGTGACCAACGTATCTAAGGCTATTGGATAATCCAGTACGTCCTCTTGACAGATTAATGAAAAATTTTAAATTTATTATATAAGCTATGTTTCTAAATATACACGTTAACGGTCATATTAAACTTAAAACGGTTCTTATAATTAGCATTATTCTCTTTTCTTTTATTTTCTTGAAATGTGATAAGAAAGGTAACATTCCCACTCAACCGGAGGTTAACACAAAGTACATAGGGATAGATTTCGTAAGTTATAAATTGGAAGATCATCCCGAAAAAATACCCATCCCGACTTCGGGTCCTAATAAAACATCGATGGTAGATACCATTATAATCGGACCTATGATAGATACTATCTGGGGAAGATTGACCGACGGTTCAATAAACGAGCTTCTCCAAAGTCAGGTGGAATTAAACGACAGGGATTTAGGGAGTTTGGACTCTTTTTCTGTTGACGATACTAATTTCACATTTGCCTTTTTTGATAGTGGTCCTTTTTTCCCTATGTGTAATGAGTTATTCGTATCTATCGAATATGAATCTAAAAAAATTAATCGAAGCTTATATATCGAATACGACCCTTTCTATATGTATTTTGAAGAGCCTGATTTTAGAAATCAAGTCTTCGATTCTTTACCAATATACCTTTCCATGACTTTCAAAGAAGAAGCTATGGGAGTAGATACCGGTTCGATTCTTATATGGATAGATGACCCTGCGCCCGAAGTGGGTTATATGGATTATTCCGATTCATTCTTTTTGAATACTGATACCACACAAAGTGGTGGGTGGACATGGTGGGTGCTTTCTCATAATTATTTCCCGGAGGAATTAATCGAAGGCAGGTACAGAGTTAAGGTATTACTCCAAAACGATTTAGAATTTTATCCTAAAGTACAAACCAATCCCAACAACTTCTACATCGACACAACCGCTCCCGAAGTAAATATCACTTTCCCCAACCCAGGCAGCGTGTACTCACCGCGGGTGCAAAATGAAATGTCACTAGTTTATCGTATTACTGATAATTTGGAAGAATATTTTGATAGACCTAAGAATGGTCAAGTACAAATAAAAATATGTGATCCGTCATCCGACACAGTCTGGAGTATGACAGATAACGGCTATTATTCATACCCTAAAAGGATTTATTGGAACTTTCTGGATTCTAATGGAGACACATGTTTAACAGAAGGGATGTATAATATTATAGTAGAATGTGAAGATAGGGGAGAAAATTATGGCTTCTCAACATTGGAGTTCGAAATAGACGTCAGCCCTCCTTAGTCTACGGTCTTAAATGTCCACAAATTTCCTGAAGCTGTATCTCCGAAGTGATCACGGGATACAATTTTCCAGAAGTACCACGTTTTAGAATCCAGTTCTGTAACTTGAAAACTAGTATCAAATATTGCTGGTGAGATTAAAGGCAAGCTTGTAAAATTTTCACCAAAATATACATCGTATGTAATCACATTACCCGGATCCGGATCGCCACCCTGCCAAGCGAGGGTTACAGAGGTTTCTACTTCCGTAGAGCTATCTGAAGGAAAAGGATTGCTCGGCTTATAAGGCGGATGATTTGGCAGATAACCTGTCGCGAACCACCACAGAGCTCCCTCTGTAGAGTCTTCTTCGTCATATGCGACAACCCTCCAGTAATAACGGGTTAAGGGGTTAAGACTATCCAGATGGTAAGTAGTATCCTGTTGTTTTGAGGAAAAAAGTTGCGGATTAGAAAGAGTATCAAAATAGATGCTATACATTAGAGTATCGCCATTGAGATCCCGCCCCCTCCAGCTGAGGGTAATATTCTCTGTAAATACTCCAGTACTTGCATTTAATGGAAAGGGCCTGGAGGGAGTGTTCGGAGGTCTATTCTGCTGTGGTTCGGTAGGTCCTTCACCATTACAATAAATGACGCTCAAAAGGAATATTATTACCGGAATTATATAAAACACTTCAAGATATTTTCTAAATTCAGATCTACGATATAGCGAACAAAAAGTAATAGGCGTTTTCATTTTAAAATTTTGCATTTAAAAGACCATTATTATTTACCTTGGACAATTTTAATCTCCTTTTAAAAATTATAACAAAAACCCTTAAATCAGTCAACACTTTTATTCTTAGTAGTTATTATTAAAGCGTCAGTTTTTAATGATTATATCAATACCAAGGTTTTAGCCCCTAGGTCTCTTTTAATCCTTATACTTATCAATCCAGGCAAATTCATCAAATGATTTTCGAGGAGGTCTTTGTCTTTCACCCTTTGCCATATCTTCACTCAACTCACTCTTTATCTCATCAGAATGCTTCCCAACGATTATAAGAGTAATAAGTCTCATCTCTTGCGGTATTTTAAGTATTTCTTTTGCTTTATCTTCATCGAATCCTGCAATCGGGTGAGCTACAAGTCCCAGTTCAGTAGCTCTTAAAATCATCATTCCTACTGCCATGCCGGTATCGAAAAGAAAATACTTTCTCTCTTTCAATACACAATCAAGTTCCTCTTTGCTAAATACCGCAATCATCATAGAAGCATTATAAGCCCACTTATTACCTTCCGAAAGAGCTTCATGCATTTCTTTTAATTTATTCTTATCATGAACAAAAACAAAATTCCAGGGCTGTTTATTAAAACATGAACATGAAAGAGAAGCGCTTTCCGCAAGGTCTTTTATCAGCTCTTCTGTAATTTTTACCGGATCTAAAGAACGATATGCTCTTCTTTCCTTTATTGCTTCTTTTACATCCATCTCATCTCCTCTATGTTTAATTCTCACACAAAGCTACCCCAATACAGTCATTCTTCCTTACGGGGCAAGCAAAAACACAAAATTTATTTTTTTCTTTCATTCTTTTTTCTGGACAACTAAACTTACAGTTTTATCCCCATGTTTATTGCAAATTGCTTTGACCTTTATGACATCTCCCTTTTTTGCTTCAAAGATAAAATATCCGGCTTTTTGCGTTTCCTTTGTTAATTGACGGTCAAAGTCCTGAACTATTTTTAAATCGTCATTCAGGTAAACTTCTATCTTTTTTATATAATGATCTCTAACAAGAAGCACAGGGTGATGAACCTCTACTTTCAATATCTTCTCTTCATTGTTGAAATCCAAATCGATTTTCGACGGAGGATGAGTAAAAGTTTTTAAGGAGAATACAAGCATCGACAATAGCACAATCGCAAAAATCCTGTTTTTTTTCATTCTTCCCTCCTATAAGTTTTTATAAATTAAAGTATACGACAAGCGCTGCATGCAGTGTTGCGAGTATTATTGCTATTAACGCTATAGTTTTATGTACCTTAAGCTTCCATCTCCTCAGCCCTGAGATTATTCCTAATGCAACAGACAGATAGGTTAAAAGACCTAAAGGTATTATAAAATTGGCTAATATATCAATCATTTCGAAAGCTCCCTAATAATTTCTTCTATATCGGGAACTTTAGAAATAGGATATTTTTTCACAAAAATAACTTTACCCTTTTCGTCTATAATGATGTTAACCCTGAAAGAGAATCCCTGCGACTTACTAAAAATTCCGTATTTCTTTGCAACTTCTCCATGCGGCCAGAAATCAGACAAAAGTTTAGTACTTTCTATATTAAGACTTTTCGCCCAGGCTGCTTTGGAAGGAACCGGGTCAACGCTTATTCCCAAAGCTACCGTATTGAACTTTTTAAATTTTTCTCTATTGTTTTCGAGAGACTGCATCTGCTTTGCACAAACATTTGTCCAGGCAAGGGGATGAAAAGAAAGCAACACTTTCTTGCCTTTAAAATCAAATAACTGTATATCTTTTCCATTTTGATCCTTCAGTGTAAAATTCGGCGCTTTTTCTCCCTTTTTAATCATTTTCTAACTCCCGTTAATTTATTTTTCCTCTTTTTTTCTTCTCTGTGTCCTCTGTGCTTTTTCTTTTTTATCATAATTAATTTCTCTGTGTTCTCTGTGGTTCATGTTTTCTTATTTTTTCCTCTGTGTCCTCAGTGTTTTTTTCTTTTTAACACAATTATTCCTCTGTGTTCTCTGTGGTTCATGTTTTCTTATCCTAAAGCAACATCCAGTATCATCATCACGGTAAATCCAATCATAGCGCCCATGGTAGCCAAATCCGAATTTCCGCCATGCTGCGATTCCGGTATAACTTCTTCGACTACCACAAATATCATGGCACCGGCGGCAAAAGCTAAAAAGTAAGGAAGTAAAGACTGAGCGGATAAAACAAAAAAAACTCCTAAAACTCCCGCCAAAGGTTCGACTAATCCGGATAACTGACCAAAATTGAAACTTTTCAATCTTGACAAGCCTTCTTTTCGCAGGGGCATTGCCACAGCTATACCTTCCGGGAAATTTTGGATACCTATACCGAGAGCGAGCGCAATTGCTCCTCCAAATGTTGCCGAAGGCAGTCCGATAGCAGCAGCCCCAAAAGCAACGCCAACCGCAAGACCTTCGGGGAAGTTATGCAATGTTATTGCAGTAACAAGTAAAACAGAACGCTGCCAGGATGTTTTTATTCCTTCCGCTTCGCGCATCGAAAAACCTAAATGCAAATGGGGCAAAATCTTATCTATTAGTCTTAAAACCACTCCTCCCAAAAGAAAACCTACCGCCGGAGGTATCCACATTGGGATAGTTCTACCTTTACTCATTTCTATTGCCGGAGCAAGAAGGGACCAGTAGCTTGCCGCAATCATGACGCCTGCGGCAAAACCCAACATCCAATCCAGTATTTTTTTACTTACTTCTTTTGTAAAAAAAACACTTGCTGCTCCAAGCGCGGTCACAAAGTAAGTAAATAACGTAGCCAGAAGAGCCTGTAATATAGGCGACAGATTGGCTATAGAGTCAATCATTCCTTTAGATTTATTATTCCTCTATCTTCTTGAAATCTTCTTTACCTACACCGCAAACCGGACAAACCCAGTCTTTAGGAATATCTTCAAATGCAGTACCCGGAGCAACTCCGTTATCGGGATCGCCCTTGGCTGGGTCATATATGTAGCCGCAGAACGTACATTCGTATTTAGCCATGTTTCCTCCTTTTCCCTTTCTTGTAAATCTTGTACTTACTTTTTCCTATAAGTTGGGGCAGCTTCCGGCTCTTTGCCTTTCAGTTCCAAATGGTAATATGAATACGTCATAGGAGCGTCTTTCTGCAGGAGATCTCCCTCGGTAACTCTCCCAACAAATAATGTATGACTTCCCACATCCATCGTATTTTCTACTTCACATTCAAGATAAGCTACTGCGGAATCCGTTACTATCGGAGCCCCATTCTTACCTATTATGTAATCGCAATTCTTAAATTTGTCAATATCTCTCCCACTCTTAAAACCAAAGTTACCAATTAGCTTCATTGTGCAACATTCGCCCAAAACAGAAACATTAAAAATCCCACTCTCGGAAACTAAGATATGCGTAAGATTTTCTTTATTGAGGCAAACTGCAACTTTGGGAGGCTCGGCAGTTACCTGAAATACAACATTTGCTATTTGCCCGTTGAGCTTTTCTTTATTTTTTGTAGATACGATGTATACTCCGTAATTTAATGTATATAGGGCTTTTTCGTTCATTAATGCTCACGTTTTCTTCTGCAATTTCTGCAAACACCCAAGTAACATACACACTTTCCCTCAATTAGATGCCCGTCAATCTCCTTCTCCTCCTTTACCAGAAGCTTATCATCGAGATCGTAAAGGCTACCGCATCTTTTACAGCTAAAATGGGGGTGAAATCCTACACGTATATCATATCTTGCTTCACCTTCTTTTATTCTTATTGGCCTTAGTATCCCTTTATCCTCGAAAAGCTTGACAGTATTGTATACGGTTGTTTTTGAAAGTGTGGGTATTTTCTTTGATATCCTTTCGTATATATCCTTAACCGTGGGATGATTTTTACTCTCCATGAGACACCGAAATATCTGTATACGTTGTATAGAAGGCTTAACACCCTTATCTTCCAACATTTTCTTCGATTTGTCCATCGCCCAATTATAATAACGGAAATTTCAAATTTGTCAAGGGTTCAAAATTGAAATGATTGCAAATAATAAAAACCATAGGTCATTACTCCCGGAATTTTTAAACACAGAAACAAAAAGTTATTTTTATCGTTCTTCCTTTTTAGAGACAACAGTAACTTCAGATATTCTTACAAATTATCTGTAAGCATTCTAAAATATCAGCTTTCTTCAAAAATACAAAGGCCTTTCTTCCCCGATTGTGGTTGCCTCGCCATGTCCGGGATAAACAACCGTACCGTCAGGTAGAGACATTATCTTTTCTCTGATACTTTTGAAAATAGCTTTTTCATCACCTCCGGGAAACGAGGTATTACCCCAGCCTCCTGCAAACAGCGTATCCCCGGAAAATAGACACTCTTCAAAATAAAAACAGCAACTTCCCGGAGAATGCCCGGGTGTATGCATAACTAAAATTTCTTTTCCGTCAAAAGGTATTTTTTCCCCATCCTTAAGATCTTTAGTTGCCGAATCTATACTATCCGAAGGATGTATTGCAACTTCCGCAGAAGTTGCTTTCAGAACAGAAGACAACGCTCCAATATGGTCGAAATGATTGTGAGTTAAAAGTATCAAATCTATTTGCAAATCGCCAACCTCTTCCAATATTCTATCCACCTCTTCACCGGGATCTATTATAATACCACGCGCTTCTCCCGCGAGTATATAACAATTTGCCTGTAACATCCCAACCACTAATTTTTTTATACGCATTTTATTTTTAACCTACCGCAAACCATAAATATCTAAATCTAACGCTTTGTCAAGTATTATTTTTTACCAACATCATTCAAAATTCTAATTTTGGTACATATTACATAACCAACGGAGTATTCTAACGTAAAAAGCCTTGTTAGTGTGTTAGTGCGTGGGTGTATTGGTGTGTTTTTTTAACGTACCAACGGACTAACAGACTCACAGACCAACTATATTATCCATTTTGCTTTTTAAATTTTAATATTTAAACAGAAATAGAACTAGTCAATTGATAGCAAAAACGGGGGTGTTGACAAATAAAAACTTTTGTCTAATTTTATATATATAGCGTTTAATATTTATGAAACAGGGGGAAAAATGAATAGAAGAGATTTTTTTAGAAAAGCCTTTTCTCTAGCGGCCGTTGCGGGTATCTCTTCACTTGTTAAATCAAATACTTTGCTCGCGGCAGAAGAAGGCAGCAAAAACAGCAAAACCCCGGATCTCATAGCAGTTAAGAACGGTACTCCTGAAAGAATGTTCGACGAAGGAATTAAAGCCTTCGGCGGAATGAAAAGTTTTATAAGCAAAGGACAAACAGTTGTCGTTAAACCAAACATTGCCTGGATTGCGAACCCCGAAGGAGCAGCCACTACAAATCCGACCCTGGTTAAGAGAATCGTAGAACACTGCTACGATGCTGGAGCAAGTAAAGTATACGTATTCGACCACACATGCAATGACTGTTTTACAACCTATCCTGTTAGCGGTATCGAGCAAGCAGCAAAAGAAGCTAACGCTACCGTTGTACATGCGGATAAAGAATCATATTACGAAGAAGTGAGAGTACCCGGAGCTCATGCACTAAAGCGAGTTAAAGTTCACGAGTTAATAATAGAAAGCGATGTTTTCATAAATGTGCCGATATTAAAACACCATGGGAGCACCAAAATGACATGCGCATTAAAAAATCTCATGGGAGTAGTTTGGGATAGGTCTTTTTATCATAGAACCGATCTTGACAGGTGTATCGCGGAATTCCCTTTATACAGAAAACCGGATCTTACTATAGTAGACGCTTACAATATACTAACAGACGGACCAAGAGCCCGTTCTCTTGAAGACGTCGTAAAAAAAGAAATTCAATTATTATCAAAGGATATGGTAGCACTTGATGTTGCTTCTGCGAAAATCCTGGGAGAAAAAGTAGAAAATATAAAGTATATAAAAATCGCCAGCGATTTGGGTATCGGGATTAGCAATCTCGAAGAATTAAACATAAAGAGAATTACCCTATAGATGAAAAAAGGGGAGTTAAAGCTTCTTCGAGTATCGTTTGAAGTTTTCTTTTTTATTTTCATATTTCTTTCATTCTTTCGTCTACTCCCTGAAAAACTCAAAGTTATCTCGATTAAGTCTCAAATAATTCCTCATGTGATATCCTTTTTCTTCGAAGGATTTCTTCTATCATTATTTTTACTCGTTTTATTACTCTTAATAACTGCAATATTCGGCAGGATTTATTGTTCGTTTTTCTGCCCTTTAGGCGGATTTCAAGATATCCTCATAAGAATAAAAAAAAGGGGAGGGAAATTTAATTATAGAGAACCTTTAATCCTGATAAAAACAACCATACTTATATTGGCAATCATAAGCCTTGTATCAGGAAGTCTTTATTTGATAGGATATCTGGACCCGTACAGTTTTTTCGGCAAGATAGTAAACTATTTATTAAAACCTTTTATAGCACTTATTAACAATAGTGTGGAACTAACCTTAAGAAAAGCCCACATATACTGGCTGCTTATAATGCGCTTTCCAACTTTAAATCATTTAACCTTAATACCCTTTATTTTGATTTTAGCAATAATTATATATCTCTCATTAAAAAGAGGCAGGCTCTACTGTAATTCTGTTTGCCCACTGGGAACTTTCCTCGGAATACTTTCGATTCGCTGTTTATATAAAATAGAAATCGATAAAGTGAGCTGTACTTCCTGTGGAATTTGCGAATCGGTTTGTAAAGCGGAATGTATAAATTCAAAAGATAAAACCGTAGATAATTCTTCCTGCATCCGATGCTTTAACTGTCTTAATGTGTGCCCCTCTTCCGCAATCAAGTATAAACCATCTACAAAAAAGAAAAAAAGCAGTATTGAGAAAACACAAAATATCTCAAGGAGAAATTTTATTTACTCATTTCTGGGCGTTTTAGGTTTTTCAGGCATCAATTTATTCCTCCGAAATAAAAAAATACCTGTGGTAAATTATAGTCCTCCACCAACTCCACCGGGCAGCATCAGCCTCGACAAATACATAAGCAAATGCACGGCATGTTATCTATGCGTAAACAATTGCCCTACAAATGTACTTCAACCTTCTTTATTCCACTATGGCGTTAAAGGTGTTTTTATCCCCCACATGGATTTCTATAGCGGATATTGCTCTTACGAGTGTACCCGATGTCTGGAAGTATGTCCTACCGACGCAATAATGCCACACACAAAAGAAGAGAAGCAAAAAATACAGATAGGCAGAGTTAATTTCATCAAAGATTATTGCGTTGTTTATAGGAACGAGACCAACTGCGGAGCCTGTGCCGAAATATGCCCGACAGCCGCGGTAACAATGACACCATACAAAGGAGTGTTACGCATACCTACAACAAAACCTTCAATTTGCATAGGATGCGGAGCATGTCAGAACGTATGTCCGGCAAAACCGAAAAAGGCTATAGTGGTAGAAACCAATCTCGTACATAAAGAAGCAAAAACCCCTAAAAGAAAAAGAGCCGGGAGAATAAACGCAACACCGGAAGATTTTCCCTTTTAAAAATAATTAAATATCATAAAACATTGACAAATAAGTGTCAATCAAATATATTCAAAAGAATATATTAATTATAGTAAATATCATGGGAGAATATAATTGAAATCATTAAAAACTTTTTTAGAGAAAAATAAGAAAATTCAAAGATTAAGAAAAATCTTAAAGGGTTACAAATCCGTTCTCGTAGCCCACTCCGGCGGAACCGACAGCAGTTTTCTTTTAAAAGCTGCTGTAGATTTTCTTGGGGTAGATAACGTCCTCGCAGTAACTGTCAAGTCGGAATTTATCCCGGAAAAGAAAATTGCTGAGGCTAAAAGTATAGCCGATGCCATTGGGGCCGGATGGGAAAGAGTTGAAATTCCGGTTCTCTACGAAAGCAACTTAACTGGTAATCCGGCAAATAGATGTTATATCTGCAAAAAAACCACATTCAAAAACCTAAAAAAACTTGCAAAGAAAGAAGGAATGAATCAAGTGATTGAAGGATCGATAGTAGAAGACACAAAAAAATACCGCCCGGGAAGAAAAGCGATAAGTCAGCTCAAGATTAAAAGCCCTCTACTCGAGGCCGAATTTACAAAAGAAGAGATAAGGAAATTAAGCAGAAAATTAACTTTGCCAAGCTGGGATAAAAAATCCTTCACATGTCTTGCTACCCGTTTTCCCTACGGAACAAGACTTACAAAAAAGAATTTAAAAAAAGTAGAAATGGCAGAAGATTTTCTTGCGAATAAAACTTTTAAGATATTTCGCGTTAGAAGCCACGGCAACATAGCAAGGATAGAAGTCCCCGAGAAAGATTTCGATAAACTCCTGTCACATAAAAAGAGCATAATCGCCGAATTTAAAAAAATCGGATATGACTATGTAACTATAGACATCGAAGGTTACAGAAGCGGAAGTATGGACGTTGGTATCAAAAATGGATAAAAATAAAATAAAAAAGTTACTTGAAGAAGTCGAGAGAGGCAATAAAAGTGTAAAAGAAGCATTAACAATTCTCGAGGATTTACCTTTCATAGATTTAGAGTTTGCAAAAATAGACACACATAGAGAACTCAGAATGGGAGCTCCTGAAGCTATCTACTGTATGAATAAAACACCTGCACAGATAATGCAAATCATAGAAAAAATGAAAACAGACTCCAATATAATAGCCACAAGAGTTCCGGAAAAATCTATTAAAAAAATAAAAAAAACTTATCCGGAAGCGAAAATTTATCCCGAAGCAAACCTTGTTTTTATAGGGAAATTTCCAAAAAAAACAATCGGCAAGGTTATAATAGTAACGGCAGGTACTTCGGATATACCGGTAGCAAGGGAGAGTGAGATTACCGCAAGATCAATGGGATTAGAAGTACAAACATTTTTTGATGTTGGAGTTGCCGGAATACACAGGGTATTCAGCATAAAAAAGGAACTTAAAGAAGCAGATATTGTAATAGTAATTGCCGGAATGGAAGGAGCTCTTCCTTCAGTAATAGCAGGTCTTATCGATACTCCTATAATTGCTGTACCTACTTCGGTGGGATACGGCGCAAACCTTAAAGGTATCGCTCCTCTATTAACAATGTTAAACTCATGCGCACCGGGTATAAGCGTTGTAAACATAGACGACGGCTACAGTGCCGGGTTTTTTGCGGCAGCAGTTATAAAAAAAATACGTAAAAAAGAGATCGAATGAACGACAAATACGAAAAAATTCTATATATAGATTGTTTCTCTGGGGTAAGCGGCGATATGTTCATTGGGAGTCTTCTTGACTTAGATTTAGATGAAAAAGAATTTAAAAATAGAATATCAAAAGTTTTGCCTTCATATGCAAAAATAAAAATATGGAATGAAAAAAGAAACAACTTCACCGGAAAAAGATTTAAAGTAGAATTAACAAAAAAAGAAACAAAAGAAAGACATTTAAAAGATATCAAAGACCTGCTCGATAACTCCAAATTAGACAAAAAAATTATAGAAAAAAGCAAAAAAATGTTCGAAGAGCTCGCGGAAGTCGAAGCGAAAATCCATGGAGTATCAAAAGAAAAAATCCATTTCCATGAACTAGGTGCTATAGATTCAATAGCTGATATAGTGGGAGCGGCAGTAGCTATTAAACTATTAAACGTGAATAAGATATACTTCTCTCCAATAAACGTTGGAACGGGATATACAAAAATAGAACATGGAAGGGTTCCCCTTCCCGTACCGGCAACCGCCGAACTTCTAAAAAGAGCTAAGGCTCCTATATATTCAACGGGAATAAACAGCGAACTGGTAACTCCCACCGGAGCGCTATTCATAAAACATTTCGCCCAATCATTCTCTATGCCCGAAATGAAGATACAAAATATTGGTATAGGATTCGGCTCAAAGGAATTCAAAGGAAATCCTAATTTCTTAAGAGCAATATTGGGAACCAAAACAAAAGAGTATCATGAAAATGAAGTACTTATCGAAACAAATATAGACGATATGAACCCCGAGTTTTTACCTTCCGTTGAGCGCAAACTCCTTAAAGCTGGAGCACTTGATGTTTTCCGCACACCAATCCAAATGAAAAAAGGACGCGGGGGTTTCATCTTATCAATACTCTGTGAAAGGAAAAATATCGATACCTTAGCGAATATTCTATTCCAAGAAACAACCACAATAGGCGTTCGAATTCATTCCATCGAAAGAAGAAAACTAGACAGAAAAACAAAAAGAATAAAAACCAAATTCGGGGAAGCGGAAGTAAAACTTGCCTATTTAAAAGGTGAGTTGGTTAACATTTCTCCCGAATTTGAATCCTGCGAAAAACTTGCTAAGAAAATCGGATTGCCGGTGAAAGAAATCTACGAAGAAGTAAAAGAAACAGCAAATCAAATATTTAAGAAGCCAGGATAGAGAAATAAGTCAAATCGTAAAATGGTTGAATAGTCAAATCGGCCACATCCCCCATACCACCAAACAATTAGCCACCGATTCACACAGATGTACACGGATTTTTTTTGTTTGCTTTAACTGCTAACTGCTCTCTACTTCCTGCTCACTATTAGTACTAACTGCTAACTGCGCTCTGCTCCCTGCTCACTACTATTATTTTATCTTATCCCCAACGGTTGCCTTTATTATATCACACTGTTTTATACCTGTAGTAGCGCGCAATTTATTAAAAAACCTATAAATTTCTTTAGCGTTTCCTCTAATACTTATTATTTCCAAACAATTATCATGGCCCATATGTATATGCTGAGTAGAAATAACAAGCTTGTAAAAATGATGCTGTATTTCGGTTATCTTTTCAGTAAGATGGTGTTTATGGTGATCGTAAACCATTAAGATACCTGCACAAACTTCATCTTCTTCCTCCCACTCTTCCTCCACAAGTCTTTCTCTGATTAAATCCCTTATTGCTTCGGAACGATTCCCGTAACCTTCCCCTTCTATAAGTCGATCAAACCTCTCAATAAGGTCTTTATCCATGGAAACGCCAAATCTTATGAGTTTTCCCATTATAGAGTTGTCACTCCTGCATAAATTAAATTTTCCTCAATTATCAAATCAACCGCATATATAGAACTTTCCGACCGTTAGTCAGTTGGTCTGTAAAAAAAACACACCAACAAAGTTAGACCTAAAACCTATCCTCTACTGCTTAAAACGAACAGGGAAGGAAAGAGGAACGGCAACCGGTTTATCTCCTTGTTTCGCAGGCGAGAATTTTAACTTCTTTGCATTTTCCACGGCGACTTTATCCAGAATAGGATGAACCGATCTTACAAGAGTCACACTAGTAACGTTTCCTTTCTCATCTATCCATAACTGCAGATAAACAGTACCGCTAAGCCCTAGAGTCTTGGCTATTTCAGGATAAGTGAAAGCCACTTTATCAAGATTCAAAGGTTTAGGAGGAACTTCATGAGGAACAAACTTTGGCAATTCTCCTACTTCTTCCTCTTCCGGAGAAATTTCTTCCTCAACAGCTCCGGGCCTTCTGGCAGGGGAGGTTGTGGTAGTGGGTTTTCTTTCGGGAACCTGCGGAGCAGCGGCAGCCTGAAGTATTTCTTCTACTCTGGGAGTTTCTTCTCTCGCCCTTACTGCTCTCCTCTCTGCTTCTCCTGCGGGTTTTTTATAACTCTCACCAAGCGAAGCAAGCTCGACAACACCGGAGGGAACTTGCCTGAACCATAGTTCATCGACAAAAGAAATAACCGATCTTTTATCATCCTTCCCGATACCTTGAATATTCTTCTTAACAAGCGTTATTTCCTGAGGCGAGTAAAGAAATGTATAGGGCAAATCATCCCTGATTATCTCCTGAAATTCATACAATGCACTTTTTGCTTTCTCTCTATCAAGAGACAGTAGGGCTTCCCCGAGGAGTTCATCCACTCTTGAATTTTTATAACCAACAAAGTTGTACATCCCATCAGAACCCCATATCTGGTATGGATTGAATTCCTTTTCGACATTCCATCCCATTATATAAGCATCGAAATCTTTCCTAAACAAATAACCGATGAAATCCACACTGGATACGGTAACGGTCAAAGACTGAACTCCAATACTCCTGAGATCCGCAACAATTCTTTCAGCCACTTTTTTTCTTATGTCATTTCCATCTTCAACCAGTATTCTCACATTCAATCCCCGATAATACCTTTGCCCTCTTATTTTTGAATAACCGAGCTGTTCAATCAGATCAACCGCACCTTCTTTATCCTGTCTGATACTCTTTAAATCCGGATTATAAGCCCAGTGTTCCGGAGTTATTGGACCATTGACAACTTGGCCGTAATTTTCCAGAACTTCAGAAATTATTCCCTTTCGATCTATAGCAATACTAAAAGCTTGCCTGAGTTTTTTATCTGGAAAACGTTCCATATTCCAACCTATATACGTATACGATTTTCCCGGCGAAAGAACTTTACTATAAGAACTTAGAGTATCGTAATTAATACCGGGAGGCATACCGAAAGCTAAATCTATACTTCCTTCTTCTAACTCAGCTAAAAGCTCATCCATGGAAGAAGGTGTATAGAAAACCATTCTATCTACAAGAGCTCTTCCTCTGAAATAATCGCGATTGGCGGTTAATTCGATCCATTTACCTCTATTCCATTCTTCAATTTTATAAGGTCCAGAACCTACAGGTTTAGAACTAAAATCAGAACTCGCAAGATCTCCTTCCCTCTCCAAAATATGCTTTGGAATCGGGTAAATATTAGTACTCTGCAATTCACCCGCATATACTTGATTCAAATTAAACCGGACCTCCCTCGAATTAATAGCTTCCACACTCTCAACATAATTTAATTTTTGCGCAAGAGGAGAATTATTCTTACTACTAAGTATTTGATCCACTGTAAAAACAACATCTTCAGCCGTTATTGGTCTCCCATCATGCCAGGTGGCTCCTTTAGCGATAGTATAAGTGATAGATGCTAAATCTTCAGAATAAATCCAGGACTCAGCGAGAGCCGGTCGTACTTTTCCGTTGGGCTTTTCTGAAATCAAAGGAGTAAATAATTGAGCTGTGACAGGAGAAATTCCGGAAAGAGAAGGATAGATTGGATTTAAATTAGATGGTTCATCTAATAATGCTATTATTAATGTACCTCCCTTATTACCAGCATACCGAAATTCTTCCATTTTTTGACATCCTGCCAAAAGAATTAAGAGTAAAAGTACCAAAGAAAGACTTAAAGCAAGTTTTTTCATTGAAGCCTCCTTTTATCTAAAATTAAGAAAAATAGATAATTAGTCAAGGGCTTATCTTTCATAGGAACCCTTCTTATTAGCTACAAAGGCCCGAAAACAGTCATGAGTCACGGGTCTTGTGTCGCGAGTCAAAACTAAAACCTAATTCCAATTCAAAATTTATTACTTTTTTTAAGTTGTTCATTCAAAATCCAAAACTCAAAATTCAAAATTCCATAGTTACCTGCTGTTCTACTCAAGTTTGAACCTAATAGGGAAGGAATAACGAACAGCAACCGGCTTGTCCCGCTGAATCGCAGGCGAAAACCTCAATTTCTTTGCACCTTCGATTGCGACTTTATCAAAAACAGGATGAAGAGATTTAACAAGAATTATATTTCTTACATTTCCTTCTGCATCTATCCACAATTCAAGAAAAACGGTACCTTCAATTTGAAACACGCCCGGATAGTTAAAATTGACTTCCGTTAGGTTTAAAGGTTTTGGAGGAACTTCATATGAAACAAAAACCGGCGGCTCAAATTCTATTCCAGACACTTTTCCATCCTCACCGATAATATTTGTCTTATCTATAGTCTCTGCTTCAATTTTTTCATCCGTTTTCGCAGCCACGGGCATCTTTGGTTTTCTCGGAAGAGGAGGTTTAACTATATTTTGCAACTGATCCGGCAAGTTATCAATCCTTATAACTCTTCTCACTTCAGGTTGATAGGGTTTTGTTTCAATCTCAGGAATAAAAACGAACCCGGCAATTAGAGCTACAAGAGTTACTAAAAAACCAATCCTTATGTGCAGCATAAACTTCCTTTTTAAACTATAACTTTTCTTATCCATATTATCCTCCCATTTTTTTCTTTATTAATTTAGATGCCTTTACCCCAACAAAGTTCCCCTTAAAACGATATTAACAACGAAGACCACAAAGAATAAAAAGTTTTTTATCATTCCCCCCACAACCCATTTTCTAACAACAAATAGCACAAATATCACAAATAAATTAAAGAATGTTTTTTTAACATAGAAAATTAAATCTGTTTTTTCATTCGTGTTATTTGTGTGATTCGTTGTTCCTCTTGGTTTTGGTGGTATGTTGGGTTTAAACAAAACAAATATAATTTGTTGTTCTCTCCGTAGTCTCTGTGGCTCTGTGTGAATGATTTGGTCATCAGTCACTGGTCACTGGTCACTAGTCACTGGTCAAAAAAAGCAAAAACTATTTGTGTAATTTGTGCAATTTGTTGTTCCTGTTTTTTGGGGTGGATGTGGGTATTTTTAAAACAATAAAAATTCTTCGTTGTTTCTCTGTGGTCTCTGTGGCTCCGTGTGAGAATATTTTTTTTAAACAGTGTTGACTTTTCAAGATCGCAATATATCTATTGCTATGTTTTTTGTAGAAAAGGGAATCAAAAAAAATCTTACCAATCCGAAAGCGAATTCCCTGCGGGATGATATTCGCCTGCTGGGTATATCCGGAGTAGAAGAAGTATGTATAAACCAAATATTCTACATAGAAGGTTTCTTAAGCATTTCCGACATCGGGAAACTCACAAATGAAGTACTGGTTGACCCCGCCATTGAAGAATATTCAATAAATAAGCTGCTCGGTAGAGAAGGAAAAACCACAACTATTCTGTATAAACCGGGTGTCTTCGACGAAGAAGGAGAAACCTTAAAAGAAGTCGCAAAAAGCCTAAATTACAAAGTTACGGAAACAAAAACAGGCAAACGTTATATATTCAACGGAAAAATATCCGAAAAAGAACTTGAAAAAATACAAAATAGACTTTTAATGAACGATCTTATACAAATGACTGTAGATCCGCTTAAAGTCGAGTTCCCGCATCCTTCGCCATATAAATTTAAGAAAAATATAATCCCGATAAGTAACGCAACTGACAAAGAATTAATAGATATATCAAAAAAAGGTCTTCTTGCTTTAACTCTCGAAGAGATGAAAATAATTAAAAAATACTTCACAGATGAAGGCAGAGAACCAACCGATCTGGAGCTCGAAACCATAGCTCAGACCTGGAGTGAACACTGCTGTCATAAGACTTTTAAATCGCCTATAAAATCCGACAAAAAAGATACGATCAAAAAAAACAGTCTGTTCGGATACATTAAAGGTGCGACCGAAGAAATACACAAAAAAAATGTCCTGCTGTCATTTTCCGATAATGCCGGAGCTATAGAGTTCGATAACGAATACGCGGTTACATATAAAGCGGAGACACATAACCATCCTTCGGCACTCGAGCCTTACGGTGGTTCCGAAACGGGAGTCGGCGGAGTCATAAGAGACACGATGGGATGCGGTCTCGGAGCAAAACCTGTCGCCTCGACCGATATCTTTTGTTTTGGAGACCCTGAAAGTAAAAGAAATACTTTAGCCGCGGGGGTACTGCACCCCAGAAGGATAGTCCGGGGCGTAATAGCGGGGGTGAGAGACTACGGAAATAAAATGGGAATTCCTACAGTGGGCGGAGCAGTATACTTCGATGCTGATTTTAATTACAATCCCCTAATTTTCGTCGGAAGCGTTGGAATAATAAAGAAAAAACATTTAAAAAAGAAAGTTAAAGAAGGTGACTTAATAGTAGCCCTCGGAGGAAAAACCGGAAGAGACGGAATACACGGCGCAACCTTTTCATCTTTAAGCCTCGACGAACAATCTCAAGACGTATCCGGAGGAGCTGTACAAATAGGAAACCCAATCGAAGAAAAGAAGATGCTAGATGTACAGATGGTAGCAAAAAACAAAAAACTCTACCGCGCGGCAACCGACTGCGGTGCCGGAGGCTTTTCTTCTGCGATAGGAGAACTGGGTGAGAAAACTGGAGCCATCGTCGACCTCGATAAAGCGCCTTTAAAGTATGAAGGACTTTCGTACTGGGAAATCTGGGTTTCTGAATCGCAAGAGCGTATGGTTCTTGCCGTACCACCTGAGAATTTGGAAAAGCTAAAAGAAATTTTCGAAGATGAAAACGTGGAATTCACAGTTATGGGTAAGTTCGGCGGGGGAAGACTAATCTTAAGATATAACGGAGAAGTTGTTGGAGACCTCGACCCTGATTTTCTCTTCAACAGAGTTCCTATACCTGAAAAAAGATTGAAAATCAAAAAATATAATAGAGAACCTTCCTCTTTTAATATGCCTTCCAACCTTGAGGTACCTCTTCTTAGACTTCTGTCATCAAAAAATATAGGAAGCAGAAGATGGATAACCCGTCAATACGACCATGAAGTTCAGGGAGGAAGCGTATTAAAACCCTTCGCCGGTGACGGAAGTCCCTCCGATGGGGCTGTGATAAGACCTATCCTTTCCTCAAGAAAGGCAGTTGTTCTCGGATTCGGCATAAACCCGTCTTACGGTAAAATAGACCCATACAGAATGGCAGCCTCGGTTATCGAAGAATCTTTGCGTAACTTAGTATCCGCGGGCGGAAATATTGAAAACGCGGTCCTACTCGATAATTTTTGCTTCGGAGATACCGCGGATGAGAATGTTTTTGCCGATCTTTTCGAGACAACAAGAGCATGTTACGACTACGCTAAAATATTTAAAACTCCCTTTATTTCAGGAAAAGACAGCCTGAATAACTTCTTTACTTCACGGGGAGAAGAAAAGAAAAGAATCTCGATACCCCCGACACTTCTCATCTCTTCGATGTCGGTAATAGAAGATTTCAACTATTCAATGACTTCCAATTTTAAGAGAGAAAATAGCCATATCATTTTAATAGGAGAAACTAAAAACGAACTCGGAGGCAGTGAACTTTCAAAAATACTCAGAATAGAAGGCATGGTTCCTGAAGTAGACGGAGAACTTTCATACAAAACATTAAAAAAACTCACCACAGGAAACACGGACAAAATATTCCTATCTATTCACGATTTATCGGAAGGCGGTCTTGCGATAGGACTCTCCGAGATGACTTTTTCAAATAAAATCGGATGTGAAATAGATATTTCATCCATTAAAGTAAACCTTCGCGACGATATCCTACTGTTCAGCGAGTCTAATTCGAGATTCTTAGTAGAAGTAGAAGAAAAGAACTTAAAAAAAGTAGATGCACTGCTAAAAAATATACCACACTACAAAATAGGAAAAACAAAAGGTACCTCATTAGTCATAAAAAATAAAAATAAAACACTAATAAATATTAAAGTGGATAAAATCCTGGAAAAATGGGAAGGAGCAGTACAGTGGTAAAGGCTTTAATCTTAAGAGGACCCGGAACTAACTGCGATCAGGAAGCAGGTTTCGCTTTCAAAAAAGCCGGAGCAAAGGCAGAATTTATATTCATAGACACACTGCTTAAAAATCCGAGAAGGCTAACAGAAAATCAAATACTCGCAATTCCGGGAGGATTTACCTACGGAGATGACCTTGGAGCAGGTACTGCTATGGCAGCAAGACTTACCGTCCTCAAAGACAAAATCTTGAATTTCGTCGACAAAGGTAATCTTGTAATAGGTATTTGTAATGGTTTTCAAATTCTTATAAAAACAGGATTACTTCCCGGTTTTAAAAACGCAAGAGCAACCTTAACACTAATTCCCGGAGCAACTTTCAGGGACCAGTGGCTTGACCTAAAAGCAGAAAGTTCACGCTGCGTATTCACAAAAGGAATAAAAACCATGCATATTCCAATGGCTAATAGTGAAGGAAGATTATTCATTGCCGATGATTTTACAAAAAAGAAAATCGACCAGGACCATATCGCGCTTAGATACTTAGGGGATGACCCCACCAGTTCGAGTGAACATATCGCGGGATTATGCGATGAAACGGGCAGAATTTTGGGACTTATGCCTCACCCTGAGCGAAACATATTCAAACATTCTCCTCCCGACTGGCAGGATGGCAAGACAGGCGGGGAAGGACTTCAAGTATTCAAAAACGCAGTCGAATATTTTAAGTAATTAATTGCCACTAAGGCACTAAGACACGAAGCCGCCCCACATCCCCAATTATTATTTTAATTAAAACAGAGCCACGAAGAACACCAAGGCACAAAGATAATAGCACGCAGATAAACACAGATTGACAGGATTTTTCTGTTGTTGTTTTTTTGACTAATGACCAGTGGGCGTGTTGCCCAAAACCAATAGAATAAAATAACACAGTTCACATTGTCATTGCGAACTCTTCTCCACGCCTTTCCACCGTGACGCAATCTCCACGTATAGCTTGCAATTAAGCCCTTTAATTTTATCACAAGAGATTACTTCGCGAAAGTCGAGCAAGAGGACAAATTCGCAAAGACATTACTTTGGATAGCGAAAAGCCTTTCGGCAACACGCCCCAGTGACTAGTGACCAATGACTAAGTTAATCACACAGAGCACACAAAGATTTTTGTTGTTTTTTTAACTTTCTAACTTACCGAATCATTTCACACTTCAAGGTCTGACCCTGTTAATACACAAGGTCTGACCCTGTTAATACAAGACTCACCCTTATGGATTTGATAACGATAATTATAGTAATGTCAAGAGAAAAACAATTCAAAAATCAAGACCAGACTTCTTTATTTCACACTTTTTTGTTTTATTATAACTACTGAGGAATCTTTTCACTTTTCAAAGAAGGTCTGACCCCGTTGATACTGTTTTTACTATTTAACGATTTAATAACTACGATAACTATTTGAAAGAGAGTCAAAAAACAAGACCAAGGTTCGATAGCTCAAGATAATTCTTAATAAAACAATAATTTAACGCAACAGCAAAAGTTTCTTTGTCTCGACATACATATCTCTCTCTTCGCCCTCCGTCAGGGCTTTCAATCTGTAGAAGTAAATGCCGCTTGCGAGTGTTGAACCATCAAACTGCACGGTGTAGCGTCCGGAAAGTTTGTCCTCGCTAATCAGCGTGGCCACTTCCTGTCCAAGCGTATTGTACACCTTTATGCTTACATAAGATGGATGTGGTAGTCCGTAGCATATCGATGTACTCTCATTAAATGGATTTGGATAGTTCTGATATAACCTGTATACTTCAGGTACCGTTTTCTCTGAAAAGATACCTGTTTCCGTGGTGTCAATCAGAAAATAGAACATGAGATCGCCATTTGTTAGATTCTCCTTTCCCCATTGGTCCCACCCCGTCCAACCACTCCCTGTAGTGAACTGGGAGTACCCATCTGCAAAACGTGCATTTACTGTAAAAGTAGATCCTCCATCACATATTGCATATATATCATAGTTCGTAGATGTCGGAGTAGTAAGGACAAGATTATAGCTTTGCCCTACAACCAGACTCTGAGTTGAATCGAATGTAAAACTAATCCATGAATATGTAGTAGGGATTGATAACGCAGATGCTGTATCTTGTGCCAATAAAGTGCCATCCGTTTTTTCGAGACTCACCGTCAACGGGTCACTCCCTGATAACCGCCTCACCCACACCGCGGCGCTTGATACGTTCCTGCTTTTTCCTGTGACCGTGAATGTCTCACGTACTGACGAACTACCTGATATGGTCTTTGGATTCCCAACCCATACTTCCATATATCCCATACCCGTCGAGTAGCCATCTGTATAATAATATTCCGCGATCGGTGTTCGACCGTACCTAATACTTTCCCAAACCGTATAGGGAGGTATCGAATAAATTGAATTCCAGTCAGAATCTGCCGCAAATGGTTGCTCAGGAGTAAGATGATCTCCAGACCACATAGTAAGAGTGTTTACAGATGAATAATTGACTGTAGGATTTGCATCGATATTCTCAAACACTAAATGATATAAATTCCCCGCTGTGACGTTGGCTGAAGTATCAAAGGTAATAAGTTTAATTCCGCCATTTGAATCGGCTGCCATTACTCGTATTAAAGACGTCAGATATGTATTAGCAGGCCAATGATTTGAAGTACTGTCATTTCTGATAGAGATTCTCCATGTTCCGCCATTTCCACCGCCGTATCTACTTCCCTCTTTCCAACTCTCAATATATATACGAATACTAGAAATTGCTCCTGTATGAGTAGCCCGAAATTTGTAAGATACCTTTTCTGTATCTATTCTATAGTTGGTTAATACAGCCGCATTGACTGCACTCCCATATATGTCGGGATTGTACGCTGAGTATGGGTCTTGCACTACCTGTGCCTTGCAAATTAAACATCCAAATAAAAGACACAAAATATTAATTTTTTCTTTTTTCATTGCGCCTCTCTTATCTATAGTCATATGAAACACTCTATGGAGAATCTGTGACTACAGCCATTTTGTTATCAGCGTACTAATATCATACTGCGCGTTTCGGTATAAGAACCTGCTGTTAACTTGTAATAGTAGACACCACTTGCCATACCATCGGCATTCCATTTACATCGGTGGACTCCACGCAAATATATCCCTTCAGCAAGTATTTCAATCTCACGGCCAAGAGCGTCAAACACTTTTAAGGATACATGACTATCTTCAGGCAGATAAATTTTGACCGTGGTGACGGTATTGAAAGGATTGGGATAGCTCTCTATAAGGAAAAATTTCGGCAGGGTATCAGATTCAATACCGGGCGACTCTGATCCGACGATCACTCGTGCAGTATACATAGATGATCCGCCTGAGCCCTCAAGCGTGAGCGCAAATACTGTAGTAGTGTCAATCGTAACGGAATCGGTTCCGCTCGTCGCTACCGAACCTATTAAGGGACTAATCGAAGCAAATGTAGCATCTATACTGGTCCATTCGAGTGTGACAATACCTCCACCCTCGGGGAGAGAATCCGGTGTAGCGGTGAATGTCCCTGTTGGCGAATTCGAACAGTCAGAATGCCACACTGAACCCTCTTCGTAACCTGTCGCCGCAAGCAATGCAGCAAGCGTGTTGTAAGAAGTTTGATTAGGCCATGTTCCGGTCAACCATCTGCCATTTCCGCAGAATGTATTATTTATACTTGTCGTATTTATTGTTTCAAGCCTGCTGAAATTAGTATTTGATGCAGTTCCGTATACTATGTTATTTTCGAATAAGATGCTTGAACCTTCCGCGCAGAGCGATGCCCATAAACCGGAACCATTCACTGTCATCGTATTGTTATACACATGTGTTCGGCCGCTGGTAGTAAGATAGATATTACCGTTCCACGTGTAGCTTATATCGACCTTGAAACCTAAACCCCCGGAAACACTCATTGTTGTATAAGTATTATCATGTGCAACCCAGCCGACACCTTGTAACATAAATCCTCTGGGACTGTTCTCTACTTTGCAATACCTTATGGTATCATTAAGATTATAAAACG
>Ga0315545_1000296_pt1 | contig 54325 bp, 39 predicted proteins | sample SalMarSW160210MG_FD_203096 | JGI IMG/M metagenome (GOLD analysis project Ga0315545, IMG submission 203096) | Salt marsh sediment microbial communities from the Plum Island Ecosystem LTER, Massachusetts, United States - Salt Marsh Sediment SW1602-10 ...
TGCTTTATCAGATATTCCGGAGAGTTATATTTACCTGTATATTGTTGTAATTGAAAGAGAAATTACACAAATCACAGAAGAAAATGAAGAAGAAATCTATGAAAGTGTTGTAAAAAAGATGTTACCAGCTCCTTCCGGCACTAGTTACAATAAAAGCTGGTCTGCCGGAGAAAGTGCAGATGTCAATTATTCATGGACTTTTACTAATGTATTTGATGCAGAAGAGATCAGGGTTGTGGCATTTGTTCAAAATGAAAACACCGGTGAGATATATCAGACAGCAATTGATAAGCGTGATTACATATCATCTATTAATGATGGTATGTACATTAGTCAGCCAACAAAGATACTTGTATTTCCAAATCCCACCAGTGGAATTACTTATATAAAATTTAATCAGCCGGTAAATGAAAAATGCAGAATGGATCTTTTCAATAACATGGGCAAATTATTATATTCTGATGAAATATACAAAGGAGAAGAACTGGTACATTTTGATACAAAGGATCTCAATAATGGCTTATATATTTTAAGAATTGCAGATAAGAAAAGGGTGATTGATGTTAAAAAATTAATCATATCACGTTAATGCAAAGAGGGAAGAAAGATGACGGCAAAGATGGGACAGCGCCCTAAAATGGCTGCTGTCCCATATATTAGATAATAATTGTTAGTGTTGATTTATAGTAATTTAAATTCTTTATCTCACTTAAATTGTTTAAATTCATGACTCAATTTTTTCTTTTTATCAAATAGTCAGATTTTTTAGTTAATCCAATGATATTCGTTAAAAAATTTGAATCAATATAATTACAACCAATCTCAAAACATATAAGGATGGAAGTAAGAAGGTTAATTATATTATTTTTTTTATGTATTCTAACTGCTTTTACAAATTTTACAATTGGTCAGATACCCCCGGTCCTTTCAAATATTGAAGGTATAGCACTCGATTATACGGAAGGGGAGCCTCCTGCAAATGTAACTTCAACAATTGTCGTTGAGGATCCTGATGACGATAGCCTTCAATCTGCTAATATTCAGATAACATTGGGTTTTGTTAGTATCGAAGATGTTCTAAGTTTTACCCCAGTCGGTGATATCTCAGGTTTATGGGTTTCAGGTACTCTTTCATTATCAGGCAAGGATTCTAAAGCTAATTATGAGATTGCTTTAAGAAACGTTACTTATCAAAATACAAGCGATGATCCTTCCACTTCTACAAGAACAGTATCTTTCACTGTTAATGACGGAGACAATACCAGTGACCCTCTAACAAGAGATATTTACGTTACAGCAATAAATAGCAAGCCTGTGCTTTCTGCAATTGAAGCTTCGCCCTTAAGTTATACTGAAGGCAATCCTCCCATAACAATCACATCATTAATTGATCTTACAGATCCTGATGACGATAATATGGAATCTGCTGATATTCAGATAACATCAGGTTATGCCAGTACCGAAGATGTTTTAAGTTTTACCCCTGTTGGCGGTATCTCAGGGGGATGGACTTCAGCAACAGGTACTCTATCCTTATCAGGCTCTTCCAGTATAACCAATTATATAACAGCACTAAGAAGCGTTACTTATCAAAATACAAGCAATGACCCCTCCACTTCTACAAGAACAGTATCTTTCACTGTTAATGACGGAGACAATACCAGTGACCCTCTAACAAGAGATATTAACGTTACAGCAATAAATAGCAAGCCTGTGCTTTCTGCAATTGAAGCTTCGCCTTTAAGTTATACTGAAGACGATCCTCCCATAACAATCACATCATTAATTGATCTTACAGATCCTGATGACGATAATATGGAATCTGCTGATATTCAGATAACATCAGGTTATGCCAGTACCGAAGATGTTTTAAGTTTTACCCCTGTTGGCGGTATCTCAGGGGGATGGACTTCAGCAACAGGTACTCTCTCTTTATCTGGTGTCGATTCCAAAGCCAACTATGAGACTGCCTTAAGAAGTGTTACTTATCAAAATACCAGCGAAAATCCTTCCATTTCCACGAGAACGATAGCATTTACTGTGAATGACGGAGAGGATCCCAGTAACTCTCAATCAAGAGATATTAGCATTACTGCCGACAATGACCCGCCTGTGCTATCTGCAATTGAAGCTTCACCTTTAAGTTATAATGAAGACGACGGCCCTGTAACAATCACATCCTCAATTACTGTTACAGACGTTGATAATTCAAACATGTCTTCTGCTGAAATACAAATAACAACTAATTACAATAGCTCTGAAGATGTTTTGGATTTTACCAGTGTTGGCTCTATCTCAGGGGTATGGAATTCAGTAACTGGTACTCTCTCATTATCTGGTGTCGATTCCAAAGCCAATTATGAAACTGCCTTAAAAAGTATTACATATGAAAATACAAACACAGTTAATCCTTCTATTCTTACCAGAACAATTAACTTTACTGTGAGTGACGGAGTGGCCTCAAGTAACTCTCAATCAAGAGATATTAACGTTTCAGCAGTAAACAGTCCGCCTGTGCTTTCTGCAATTGAAGCTTCTGCTTTAAGTTATAATGAAGGTGCCGGCCCTGTAACCATAACCTCTTCAATTACTGTTACAGACGTTGATAATATAAACTTGTCTTCTGCTGCAATTCAGATAACTACTAATTACAATAGCTCTGAAGATGTTTTAGGTTTCACTCCTGTTGGCAGTATATCAGGGGGATGGAATTCAGTAACTGGTACTCTCTCATTATCTGGTGTCGATTCCAAAGTCAATTATGAAACTGCCTTAAGAAGTATTACATATGAAAATACAAACACAGTTAATCCTTCTACCCTTACCAGAACAATTAACTTTACTGTGAGTGACGGAACTGATAATAGCAATACACAATCAAGAAATATCAACGTTATAGGAGTAAATAGTGCGCCTGTGCTTTCTGCAATTGAAGCTTCTCCTTTAAGTTATAATGAAGGTGACGGCTCTGTAACCATAACCTCTTCAATTATTGTTACAGACGTTGATGACGATGATATGGTATCTGCTGCAATACAGATAACTACTAATTACAATAGCTCTGAAGATGTTTTAAGTTTCACTCCTGTTGGCAGTATATCAGGGGGATGGACTTCAGCAACAGGTACTCTCTCTTTATCTGGTGTCGATTCCAAAGCCAACTATGAGACTGCCTTAAGAAGTGTTACTTATCAAAATACCAGCGAAAATCCTTCCATTTCCACGAGAACGATAGCATTTACTGTGAATGACGGAGAGGATCCCAGTAACTCTCAAACAAGAGATATTACAATTAATGCGGAGAATGACCCGCCTGTGCTTTCTGCAATCGAAGCTTCTGCTTTAAGTTATAATGAAGGTGACGGCTCTGTAACCATAACCTCTTCAATTATTGTTACAGACGTTGATAACACAAACTTGTCTTCTGCTGCAATACAGATAACAACTAATTACAATAGCTCTGAAGATGTTTTAAGTTTCACTCCTGTTGGCAGTATATCAGGGGGATGGAATTCAGTAACTGGCACTCTCTCTTTATCTGGTGTCGATTCTAAAGCCAATTATGAGACCGCCTTAAGAAGTGTTACTTATGAAAATACCAACACAGTTAATCCTTCTACCCTTTCCAGAACAATAACATTTACTGTCAATGACGGAACGGCTAACAGCAATACACAATCAAGAAATATTAACGTTACAGCAGTAAATAGTCCGCCTGTGCTATCTGCAATTGAAGCTTCTCCTGTTGGTTATACCGAAGGAGACGCCCCTGTAACTATCACCTCATCAATTGCTGTTACAGATGTTGATAACACAAACCTGTCTTCTGCTGCAATACAGATAACATCTAATTACAACAGCTCCGAAGATGTCCTGGATTTTACAGCTGTTGGCTCTATATCAGGGCTATGGGATTCAGGAACAGGTATCCATTCATTATCCGGTACTGATTCCAAAGTAAATTATGAAACCGCCTTAAGAAGTGTTACTTATGAAAATACCAACACAGTTAATCCCTCTACCCTTACAAGAACAATAACTTTTATTGTGAATGACGGAGTGGCCCCCAGTAACTCTCAATCTAGAGATATTAACGTTACAGCAGTAAATAGTCCGCCTGTGCTATCTGCAATTGAAGCTTCTCCTGTTGGCTATAACGAAGGAGACGCCCCTGTAACCATCACCTCATCAATTGCTGTTACAGATGTTGATAACACAAACCTGTCTTCTGCTGCAATACAAATAACATCTAATTACAACAGCTCTGAAGATGTACTTGATTTTGGCGGTGTTGGCAGTATATCAGGGGTATGGGATTCAGGAACAGGTATCCTTTCATTATCCGGTACTGATTCCAAAGCCAATTATGAGACTGCCTTAAGAAATGTTACTTATGAAAATACCAACACAGTTAATCCTTCTACCCTTACAAGAACAGTAACTTTTACTGTGAATGACGGAATGGCCTCAAGTAACTCTCAATCAAGAGATATTAACGTTTCAGCAGTAAACAGTCCGCCTGTGCTATCTGCAATTGAAGCTTCTCCTTTAACTTATAATGAAGGAGACTCCCCTGTAACCATCACCTCATCAATTACTGTTACAGACGATGATAACTCAAACTTGTCTTCTGCTGCAATACAGATATCAACTAATTACAACAGCTCTGAAGATGTTCTGGATTTTACCGCTGTTGGCTCTATATCAGGGGGATGGGATTCAGGAACAGGTATCCTTTCATTGTCGGGTATTGATTCCAAAGCCAATTATGAAACTGCCTTAAGAAGCGTTACTTATGAAAATACCAACACAATTAATCCTTCCACACTTACCAGAACAATTACCTTTACTGTGAATGACGGAGAGGATCCCAGTAACACTCAGACAAGAAATATTAGCATTACTGCCGAGAATGACCCGCCTGTGCTATCTGCAATTGAAGCTTCACCTGTTAGTTTCACCGAAGGAGGTACACCGGTAAATCTTACATCAGTAATTACTGTTACAGATGTTGATGATGATAATATGGAATCTGCTACCTTACAAATAACATCCGGTTATCAAAGTACTGAAGATGTCTTAAGTTTCACAGCTGTTGGCGGTATCTCAGGGGTATGGAATTCAGTAACAGGTATTCTTTCATTGTCAGGCACTTCCAGTAAAACCAACTATACAACAGCACTAAGAAGCGTTACTTATCAAAATACCAGCGAAGATCCTTCCACTTCAACAAGAACTGCAACTTTCACGGTAAACGACGGTGATGCTAACAGCAATATACGAACCAGGATTATTAATATTACTGCTACAAATGATGCACCGGTACTTTCAGATATTGAAACAACCCCGCTAGGTTACTCAGAAGGCGAACCACCTGCTATTATTACAACATCTATAGTTGTTACAGATGTTGATGACGATAATATGTTATCTGCAAATATTCAGATAACAACAAACTACAACAGCTCTGAAGATATTTTAAGTTTCACAGCTGTTGGCGGTATATCAGGGGTATGGACTTCAGCAACAGGTACTCTTTCATTGTCAGGTAGTTCCAGTAAAACCAACTATATAACAGCACTAAGAAGCGTTACTTATCAAAATACCAGCGAAGATCCTTCCACTTCCACCAGAACAGTAACTTTCAGGATATATGACGGAAAGGTTAACAGCAACACTCAAACAAGAAATATTAGCATTACTGCCCAGAATGACCCGCCTGAACTGTCAGGTATTGAAACTGCTGCTCTTCCTTATACTGAAGACCAGGGTCCTCTGGATATTACAAATACACTCACAGTTACAGATGTTGATGATGACAACATTGAATATGCTACAGTGCGTATAACCTCCGGTTATTTAGCTGCTGAAGACACCCTGGTATTTACCAATACACCATCAATTACTGGCTCCTGGAATGATATAACCGGAATGCTAACATTAACAGGGCCTGATACAAAAGCAAATTACCAGGCAGCATTACGAAATGTCTCTTATATAAATACAAACTTCGCTAATCCTTCACTTCTTGCACGGACAGTAACTTTCACCGTTAACGACGGTGATGCCAATAGCAATACTATATTAAGAAGTATTGTTGTAACAAGTGTCAATGATCCGCCTGAGCTGTCAGGTATTGAAACTGCTGCTCTTCCTTATACTGAAGACCAGGGCATTTTGAATATCACAAATACACTCACGGTTACAGACATTGATGATGACAACATTGAATATGCTACAGTACGTATAACCTCTGGTTATTTAGCTGCTGAAGACACCCTTGTATTTACCAATACACCATCAATAACAGGCTCCTGGAATGATATAACCGGAACGCTAACATTAACAGGACCCGCTACAAAAGCAAGCTTCCAGTCAGCTTTAAGAAATGTTTTATATATTAATACAAATAGCGGTAATCCCTCATTAACTGCAAGAACCGTAACATTCAGAGTGCACGACGGGACAGTTTTCAGCAACCCGCAAACAAGAAACATAACCATTACAAGGCAAAATGATGCCCCTGTACTCTCTGGTATTGAAACTGCTCCATTAAGCTATTCCGAAGGAGACGGAGAAGTTCCCATAACTGCAACAATACTGGTTAGAGATCCCGACGACAACAATATTGAATCAGCATCTATACGAATCCTCAACAATTATATAAATACTGAAGATACTTTAATATTCACCAATACCGCATATATAACCAGTGCATGGGATCAGTTTACCGGCACCCTGACATTGACAGGTACTGCAACAAAAGCTAGTTACCAGACAGCCTTACGAAATGTCAGGTATAAAAATAAGAATACATTAAATATAGCAGCTGTTCAAAGAACAGTAACATTTGTTGTCAGTGACGGGGAACTTACCAGCAATATACAATCAAGAAATATTAATGTTACCGGAGTAAACGATCCTCCTGTTGTAACTAATGTAAATATATCTGGCAATCTTATTATTAACTCCAATCTAACTGGTCTATATGGCTATGATGATCCGGAAAATGATCCTGAAGGTAATTCCATATATATATGGTACAGGTCCGATTTTGCTGACGGCACTGATTCGGTTGAAATTTCAGGTGCTGACGAAAAAAATTATGTGACAAGAATGGCTGATGGAGGCAACTATTTAAGTTTTGGAGTAATTCCAATTGACAACATGGGTGCAATCTCTCCATTTATTTTTAATAGTGACTGGGAATATATTAATGACGGACCTGTCGCTTTGAATTTACATATTGCAGGTGTTAAAGCAATTAACCAGCCTGATACAGCTGATTTTGTATATTATGACCTCGAAAATAATCCTGAGAATTCATCTAACCACTATTATCAATGGTTTAGAGCCGATAATGCATCAGGCCTCAACAAAGTTGCTATTGTCGGGGCAACCCACAAGACTTATACCATAACTAATAATGATAATCTTAAATATATAAGTGTTGAAGTCTCACTTGCCGCAACTGCAGGATCATTACGTGGCGATACCACCCAAAGTATATGGTATGGGCCGATAAGTTACCTGCCGTCTGCTGCCATAACCGGGACCGAGACAATCTGTCCTTACGAGGAGGCTGAAATTATCATAAGTTATATTGGAGATAATCCTCCCTGGTCTGTAACGTACACAATTGATGGCGATAATAGTTATACAATAAGTGATATTGATGATGATGAAACATCATTCTTAACATCAATTCCCGGAGTTTATGAATTACAGTCAATATCTGATAACAGGTATACGGATGTTAAAATTTCCGGTTCTGTAACTATAAGTTTGCATGAGGTTCCTACTATACAGTTATCAGGCATTGTGACTGAATTCTGTGACGATGGGTTTTCAGTTGGGGTTCTGGAAGCAGATTTCACAGGAGAAGCCCCCTGGAATATAACACTGGACAGAACAGGAGTAAATTATACAATATATACAGACATTACCGATGATCCCTTTACTATTAATGTTTTGAATGAAGGGACATATAATATAAGTGCATTATCAGATGCCAACTGTACCGGAGATCCTGCAGGATCAGGCTCTGTATCTGTAATTCAACTGGGAGTCCCTGAAGCAGTAATAGAAGGAACAGAAACCATATGCCCCGGCAATACAGCTTACCTTACTGTAACTCTCATCGATGGTTTACTACCCTGGCAATTTACGTATACAGTAAACGGACTTAATCCCAGGACTGTTACCAATATTTACGAACTGTCATATACACTTGAAGTTTCTGAAGCGGGAGAATATGAACTTGAAAGTGTCGAAGATCCGCTATGTACAGGAAAAACTTCAGGAACAGGAAAGGTATATTACCGTTCTCTGCCTTCAGCAACTTTAACCGGCGGGGGTGATGTTTGTGAAGGCACTTCTGCTAATCTGACAGTTGCACTGAATGGTACTGCTCCCTGGAACTTTAAATATAAAATAACAGATGAGCCTACTATATATTCCGTAAATGACGTATCAGAAAGTCCTCACGAGTTCCAGGTTAGTGATGAAGGGCTGTATATACTTACTGAAGTTACGGATAAGTATTGTACTGGAACGGTATCAGGATCTGTAAATATAGAAGTTATTGATGTCCCGCCTGTCAGGCTTCTGGGATTGCAGCAGGCTTACAGTGTACAAGACGATCCGGTGCCATTATCCGGAGATCCCCCAGGTGGTACTTTTTCGGGGCCGGGAATAGTAACAGGTATCGATCCCATTCTTTTCATCCCGGGTTTGGCCGGAATAACAGAAGAAGATGATCCTCCCCATAAAATAATTTATTCATACCAGTGGATGCCCAGTGGATGCTGGGCAAGGGATACTGTCAATGTACGTGTGCTAAGCACTACAGCTTCGATTGTGTTTCCTAATAATAAAACATTTTATTGCTATAATGATAAACCTTTTTTAGTTGAAGGATTTAATATATTTAAAAACCCCGCAGACACTTCAATGATTATAGGGGAATTCAGCATATCGGAAGATATAGGTCTGGTTGATAATGGTAATAATACTGCTACTGTATACCCTGAAATATTACAGGATGGAATCTTTACAATTACATATTCCAAAAGTAATGGAAATAGTTTTGAAGAAACAGAGCAATTTGAAGTACAATATGTTGATGAAATCTATATTATCGGATTTACTGAACACACATATTGCAGTAACGATGAAAATGTAAAACTCAACGGAAATGTGAGTGAAGGAGTTTTCTATGGGAATTCAGTAACCGGAAATCCTGCCAGCGGATATTATTTCGTTCCTTCAATTGCACCTGCAGGCCTTGATACAATTTTTTATTCATATACAACTCCGCAGGGATGTACCAGGGTAACTTCCGATACCGTGCATGTTGATATGTCACCTGTCATAGAATTCCTTGTTGATAATTTATGCGCAGGTGCTGGGACAAATGATTCTACAAAATTTATAAATAATACAATATCCAGTGATCCAATTGTATTATGGTTATGGAATTTCGGTGATGCAAGCAGTGGCGCAGAAAATACAAGTACTCTAAAAAATCCAAAGCACTTATATACAAATTCAGGATCAAAACAGATAACTCTTTCTGCAACAACAGATAAAGAATGTCAGTCAACAGAAAGTGAAATTGTTAATTTTGGGGATATACCTCTGGCAGATTTCAAATGGGGAAATGAATGTTTTCATAGTGGCATACCAATCCAATTTACAAATACCTCAACAAGCAATGAGGGAGATATAACCAGTAATAAATGGAAGTTTTACCGCGATGGAGCATATAGTCTATCATTTGACGAAAATCCTGAAATCACATATTCAAAATATGGCGATTATGATATAGAGCTGGTTGCTGAAACTGAATACGGGTGTATTGATACAATTTTAAAAACCTTACATCTTCGTAGAATGATAATCGTCGAAGAAGGGTATTTTGAGGATTTCGAACAGGGAGTATCAGGATGGTTTCCTGATTATATCAATAATTCAACATTTTATACAAATAGCTGGACATTTGGAGAACCTGAAGGAGGATTTTCAGGAGCAGCCTCAGGTATCAATGCCTGGTATACTAAGATAGAAGCTACAAGTCCGAGTGAAAAATCATGGGTTAAAAGTCCCTGCTTTGATTTCAGTAACACAATAAGACCCATGATTAAACTTAACATCTGGAGATCATTTGATCAAGCAAGAGACGGGGCTGTATTGCAAAATGCTAATGACAACTCGGAAACCTGGAATAATGTAGGTACCTTGAATGATGGTATAAACTGGTATAACCAATATAATATTCCTGCTCAACCAGGGGATAACAATGTTGGCTGGTCAGATATAAAGGACAGCAAGTGGACAGAAGCACGTAATGATTTGGTTAATTTAAAAGGACAGACAGACGTGCAATTTAGAATTGCATATGGCTCTGATGGTTCTGCAAGAAATAATGATGGTTTTGCATTTGACGATATCTGGATAGGAGAAAACAAGAAAACTGTATTAATTGAGCATTTTACAAATACTCTTGACAGCAAATGTAAAGAGGCTGATTTTATTTTAAATAATATAATAAATTCTTCCAACGATGCTATCGATCTACAATATCATACATCCTTCCCGGAAGGTGATCCTTTTTACCTTCATAATCCTTCAGCAAGCGGAACAAGAGAAGGGTATTACGGACTGTCAAGTATACCATACTCAATGATGGACGGCGGTTTTACCAATGCACATAAATTTGATTATGATCTTAAAACAATTGAAAAGACTGTTATTGACACCCAGGCACTTAAAGATCCATTATTTGATTTGCTGCTTAATACTGACAATACCGGTAATTCAATTAATATAGAATGTTCACTAACTGCTTTGTCAGTTATTCCGGAGATTTATATTACCCTGTATATTGTTGTAATTGAAAGAGAAATTACACAAATCACAGAAGAAAATGAAGAAGAAATTTATGAAAGTGTCGTAAAAAATATGTTGCCAAATCCTTCCGGCACTAGTTTCATCAAAAGCTGGTCTGCCGGAGAAAATGCAGATGTCAATTATTCATGGACTTTTACTAATGTATTTGATGCAGAAGAGATAAGGGTAGTGGCATTTATTCAAAATGAAAACACCAGGGAGATATATCAGTCTGCAATTGACAAACGTGATTATATATCATCTATAGATAATGGTATGCATATTAGTCAGCCAACAAAGATACTTGTATTTCCAAATCCCACCAGTGGAATTACTTATATAAAATTTAACCAGCCGGTAAATGAAAAATGCAGATTGGAGCTCTTCAATAACATGGGCAAATTATTATATTCTGCTCAAATATACAAAGGAGAAAAACTGGTACATTTTAGTACAGAAGGCCTTAATAATGGCTTATATATTTTGAGAATTGCAGATAAGAAAAGGGTGATTGATATTAAAAAATTAATCATATCACGTTAAAGCAAAGAGGGGACGGCGCCTAAAGGGCTCTGTCCCCTCTTTATCCCCTATATTTGACTTGCAAACTTTTTCCCGAACTCAATAAGTTGGTCTGATTTTTCATTGTTAGGATAAAACCGGCCTGAATAGCCTTCACTTACCACATTTAATTTTAAAGCATTTAACTGACTTTCAATAATTCTTACAGCTTCACCACTCCATCCATATGAACCAAACACTGCAGCCTTTTTCCCTCTGTCCCTTATCGGGTTGATAAGGGAAAACATTTTATAAACTGGCAGTAAAGTATTCTGATTTATAGTTGGTGATCCAATTAATATTGAATTACTTTTAACAATAAGCTCTTCAAGTTCCCCCGGTAATATATTTTCTATGTCAACCAGATTTATTTTATAACTAACGGCCTGCTTAATCCCTTCTGCTATTAATTCAGCCATTTGTTTGGTATAACCATATGCAGACACATAAGCTATAAGAATATTATTATCTTCACATAATGAATCAGATATATATTGTTCTGAATATTTTCTGGACAATCCCACAATTTTCTTCCACTTTTTTCTGAGAATCGGTCCATGTCCCGGACAAATCATGTTGATATTGAGGGGCTCAATTTTATCAATTGCTTTAACCATAAACTTACTAAATGGCTTTAATATCACATCGAAGTAATATTTGAAAGTATCTAAATAATTATCAGTATCAGTTATCAAATCATCAAACATTTCATCAGAACAGTAATGCGCACCAAAAGAATCACAAGTGAAAAGCAAGCCATCTTCTTCAAGATATGTATAAATTGTATCAGGCCAATGCAGATTAGGTGCACTTATAAACTTCAGGGTTTTGTTTCCTAAACTCAGAATATCATTATCCTTAACAATATTATATTTAAAAGGCCTGCCTATTATTTCGTTAAGGTAATTTATTGCCTGCCTGCTTCCGTAAACAGTGGCATAAGGATTAATTTTTAAAAGATATTTCAAGCTGCCGGAATGATCAGGTTCTGTATGACTAATTATAATATACTCGATCTCTTTTGGATCAACAACCTCTCTTAATTTTTCAATATATAAGTCCTTAAAGCTTTCTTTTGCTGTATCAATAACAGCTTTTTTTTCTGCATTGATAAAATATGAATTATAAGTTGTGCCGTACCGGGTCTCCATAACGATATCGAATGTAACTATGTTCCTGTCAAGAATTCCTACCCAGCTTACATCATCAGTAATTTTTAAAATTGTGTTTTTACTCATAATAATTGCCTTAGACGATTAAAATACAAAATACCTGTTAAATTATTTATATTAATAATAACCCTTAATAAACCAATTTGTTGAAATGAGGAAGGAGATAGTGCCCGGGGACTGCGCACAAAGGGTGCTGTCCCGTTCTCAAAATCTTGCAATGACTGTTTTTTTACCTTTTACTTTATTATTTATAGATGTTAAAACCTTTATATAGTGTGGTAAAATAACATCTACCCTTGAACCAAATCTTATGAATCCCAGCTCGTCACCCTGCTTAATCCTTTCTCCTCTTACGGCATTTGTTATTATTCTCCGCGCAACAGCCCCGGCAATCTGTCTGATTAGTATACTTATGTTTTTATCATTCTTAATTACTACGGTTGAACGTTCATTATGAGTTGAGGATTTGGGGTGCCATGCAACCAGGTATTTACCCCTGTGGTATTTAAGATATTCAATTATCCCGCTTACAGGGTAGTAGTTAACATGTGCATCCAATGGAGACATGAAGATTGATATCTGAATTCTTGTATCCTTGAAATACTCCTCCTCCGTAATTTCTTCAATAGCCACTATTTTCCCGTCCGCCGGAGCATAAATAAGATTTTCATCATTTTTTAGTATCCTTCTGGGAATCCTGAAAAACCATATTATTAATAAAAAAGAAAATACAAAGACTAAGAATATGGCTAAAGACAAAACAAGGATATTTAAATAATTAATAATTATATAAAGAATAAAAGTATAAATAAGAAATGTGAATAATATAATCTTATATCCCTGTCTGTGAATTTTCATATAGCTTATATGTTTACACCTTTTATAAAATAAATACTTTATTTAAAATTTAAAAAATACCAGGTATAGAAAAACCAGGGGAGAAGTTAACAATATAGAATCAATCCTGTCTAAAATACCACCATGTCCGGGAAGTATATTTCCTGTATCTTTTATATTCATGCTTCTTTTTAACATTGATTCTGATAAATCACCTGCAACTCCAATTGTTGAAATTATGCCCGCAAATACTAACAGGTCTGTCCTGTTTAAAGTACTAAACAATCCGGGGGTTAGCCAGGCGATAACAATAGTAATTATAGCACCCCCAATGAATCCTTCCCAGGTTTTTTTTGGTGAAATACGTTTAAAAAGCTTATGCCTGCCGATAGTTATGCCAAATATATATGCCGAAGTATCATTAGTCCATATTAAAATAAGATATCCCAGAACAATAGAATAAGTATATTCAAATGAATTGCTGGCAGGAAACACTAAATAATTTAAAATTGACAAGGGAACTGATATATATATTATCCCAAGAAACGTAGCAGCAACATTAATAAACGGATCAGGTTTATTCCTGAATAATTCAATAATAAAAACTAATAATGCCAGTGGAATAAGAATAAGATATAATTGATTATCAACAATTTTTGAAGATATTACAAATGATAAAATAAAAAGAACAGAACCAAAAGTAATTCCCAAATACCTGCCGGGATATAAATTCTTATTTGATATAATATTAAAAAACTCAAAAAGAGCAACCAGGTTTACAGTAAACAATATGAGGCCATATGTATATTTACCCAGCAGTAAAGAAGCTATTATTAAGATAATACAAACTACTGCAGTAATTAATCTTTTTATAAAATTACTCAATTTCTTCTCTGTTTAAGCAGATTTCTTTGTCCCTACGTGGCCTTTGGATGCTTTAGCTGATCTTTTGGCCCTGGGTCTTGAAGAATTTACCTTTGTCTGTGGTTTATCAGGTGATATTGTATCATTATTCTTCTCGTGGACCACAGTTTTTTCAAATTTTCTTTCACCAAATACCTTATCTAAATCTTCGGTAAAAATAACTTCCTTTTCAAGTAAAAGACTTGCAAGTTTTGTAAGTCCCTCATTATGTTTTTTTAATATATTCAATGCCCTTTGATATTGTGTATCAACCAGCTTACTTACTTCTTTATCAATTAATTCGGCTGTTTTCTCGCTATATGGTTTGGTAAATGAATACTCAGCCTGACCAGAGGAATCATAGAAACTAAGATTACCAACCTTCTCACTAAGTCCGAAATACGATACCATTGCATAAGCTTGCTTAGTGATTTTTTCAAGGTCATTTAATGCTCCTGTTGATATTTTACTGAAATTTATCTGTTCTGCAGCTCTTCCTCCTAATGCTGCACACATTTCATCTAAAAGCTGTTCTTTAGTTGTAATTTGCCTTTCTTCCGGGAGATACCAGGCAGCACCGAGGGCTTTGCCTCTGGGGATAATAGTAACTTTAACGAGTGGATTGGCATATTCCAGCAGCCAGCTTACTGTTGCATGACCTGCTTCATGGTAAGCAATTGTTCTTTTTTCTTCAGGGGTAATAATCTTATTTTTTCTTTCCAGGCCGGCAACAATTCTATCTATTGCATCCAGGAAATCCTGACGTTGAACGGTTTTTTTATTTTTCCTGGCTGCTATAAGAGCTGCTTCATTACATACATTTGCTATATCAGCCCCTGAAAATCCGGGTGTTTGTTTGGCTAAAAAGTCCATTTCCAGATTTTTCTCATATTTAATAGGTTTAATATGGACTTTAAATATTTCTCTTCTTTCATTCAGATCCGGAAGTTCAACATGAATTTGCCTGTCAAATCTTCCTGCGCGTAAAAGTGCTCTATCCAGTATATCGGCACGGTTTGTTGCTGCAAGAATAATTACTCCAGCATTGCTCGCAAATCCGTCCATTTCTGTAAGTAATTGATTAAGGGTGTTTTCCCGCTCATCGTTTGCTCCGAAGTTTGGATTTCTGCCCCTCGCTCTTCCTACGGCATCAATTTCATCAATAAACACTATACATGGAGCTTTTTCCTTAGCCTGTTTAAAAAGATCCCTTACTCTTGATGCGCCAACTCCAACAAACATTTCAACAAAATCCGAACCTGATATTGAAAAAAACGGGACATGCGCCTCTCCGGCAACTGCTTTAGCAAGTAATGTTTTCCCCGTACCTGGAGGACCAACCAGCAGAGCTCCTTTAGGTATTTTACCCCCTAAATCAGTATATTTCTTTGGTTTCTTTAAAAAATCCACTATTTCTATTACTTCTATTTTAGCTTCTTCAAGGCCCGCAACATCTTTAAAATCTACTTTTACGTTTGATTCTTTATCAAAGATTCTTGCCCTTGATTTACCAACATTAAAAATGTTGGTCGAACTGCCAGAACCGCCACCTGCGCCGCTCATTCTGCGAAATATGAACAACCATATAGCAACTAGAATTACAATTGGCAATATCCAGCTGAACATTTCCCCAAAATCCCTTTTTTCCTCACTCTCTGCAAATATTTTTTCAGATTCAGGAAAACCAGCCTGTGCTTCATCTAACCTGTCTTCAAACTTTTCAACAGAGCTTATTGTGAACCTGTAGTGCGGCCCGGTACGTCCCAAATTGCCCAGACCTCTGCTAAGTACCCCGTTATGCTTGGGTGGAAGCAATTTATCCTGATAAATATATATATCTACATACCTTTTGTTTACAATTACAATCCTCTCTACCTCTTTCTTCAATAAAAATTCATTCTTAAAAGTTTTCCAGTTTGTTTCAACAGGCTTTTTCCCTTTTTCCAGAAAAAACATTGATAATAATGCAATTCCAATAAGTCCATAAATCCAGAATACATTGAATTTTGGCTTTTTATTGTCTGGTTTGTCCTTCTTCTGACTGCCTTGCGGCCAGCCTCTTTTCTTCTGATTATTTTCCTCCATCTGCTTATTATTAATATTTATTCATCTTCAATTTTTGTAATATCAGCATCACCCCACAACTCCTCTAATTTGTAATAATCTCTGTATTTCTCCTGAAAAATATGTACTACTATATTAATGAAATCAATTAATACCCATTGCGCATTTTCTTTTCCTTCAACGTGTCCGGCCCTAATATTAAGTACATTCTTTACCTTTTCTTCTATTGAATCAGCTATTGCATTTACCTGAGTTCTTGAATCACCGTGACATATTACAAAGTTATCACAAATTGAATAATTTAGCCTTGTCAAGTCTATATTTATAATCTCTTTGCCTTTTTTTTCAAATATCCCCTGTATTATTGTATCTAATAATAATTTAGCACTTGTCAAATTAATCCTCAATGAATTAATGAATATTTACCACAAATTTAGTGAAATTAATCCGTTTACCTGCAATATTATAAAATCTATAATCTTATATTGTTAAATATCCCTACTTGTGTATCTTAAGCAATATTTTTATTAACAATAACAGTACCAAATGCATAATATATCATCAGAAATTTCTAAATTTATAAATTATGACAGATGAAATCATTGGCAACAATCTCATAGAGCTTGATATTACTGATTCAACGAACGAGTATTCGAAAAAGCTCATTAAAGAAAGCGAAGTAGAAGAGGGAACTGTAATTTTGGCAGATTTTCAAACAAAGGGCAAAGGGCAGAAAGATGGTTACTGGGAAAGTGAAAAGGGAAAAAATCTTACATTCAGCATAATTTTATATCCGAACTTTCTGGACATTCAGAAACAGTTTTACCTTTCAATGAGTATATCGATAGGAATTGTTGAATTTCTGGCCCATCTGTCAGTTAATTCAAAGATTAAGTGGCCCAATGATATATACATAAATAATAAAAAGGTAGCTGGATTTTTAATTGAAAATTCTATCAAAAGAAACATAATTGCCAGTTCAATTGTTGGAATAGGAATTAATGTGAATCAGGAAGAATTTAAAAGTAGCGCTCCCAATCCAACCTCATTATGTTTGGAATTAAATAAGACTTTCGATATTAAAAATACCTATAAGTTATTGATAGCTTATATAAATAAATGGATCAAATTATTATACAATTCTCACTACAAAAAGATTAAATCCAGATACAAAAAATATCTTTTCCTGATAAATAAAAAGACATGTTTTTCTGATATTAATGGCAAATTTGACGGAAGAATTATAGATGTTGAAGAATCCGGTATACTATTAATCAAAACTGACTCGAAAAAGGTCAGAAAATACAATTTTAAGGAAGTTAGCTTTCCTTGTTAACACTTGAAAAATTAATTTTTTCAATATGTTCAACAAGAGTATTTAAAAAGTTCTGCAAAGGTTTTTTTACTACAATTTGAAACATAGGATTAATATGGGCCTGTATTGTTAATCTTATTCTTGTATCATTTTCTGCAATTTGTTTTAGCTGAATCCAGAAATTAAATTCTATTTCCCTTGATTCTTCACCGGTAATCTTTATATGTTTAAAAGGTTCCTTTTCAATTATTTTCATCCCGGTATCTCCTATTCCCTCAATAGTAAAGTGACAGGAATTTTCAGTAGCTTCCCAGTTTTGAATTTTATCCTCAGGTATAAACTTCTGAAAATTATCAAATCTTGAAAGAAAATTATATGCTTCTTCTTCCGAACCATTAATTTTCCCTATTTTACTTTCAAGCTTTATCATCTGATTCTATCAGGAATTATTGCCCCAACTTTCCGGATTTTCATGCCATTGTCTTATAAGGTCAATTTCCTCAGAATTTATGTATCCTGTCTCTATTGCTTTATCAATCAGACTATTATAATTACATAAAGCATATAACTTACATCCGGATTCATTAAATCTGTTTTCTGTAATCTTAAAATTATAAGTAAAAATAGCTATCATGCCTAATACATCACAATTAATATCCTCTAAAGCTTTTACAGCTTTTAAACTACTACCTCCTGTTGAAACCAGATCTTCCACAATAACAATTCTCTGATTTGGAACAATTTCTCCCTCAATTAAATTCTGAAGCCCATGATCTTTTTGATCTGAGCGGACATAAAGAAAAGGTAAATTTAAAGCATCAGCAATAATTGCACCTATAGCAATTGCACCTGTGGCTATACCTGCAATTGCCTCAACATTGTCAAATTTATTATTTATAAGTTTAATAAATTGCTTCTTTATAATATTTCTTATTTTTGGATATGAAAGGGTTTTCCTGTTATCACAATAGATTGGAGATTTCCATCCTGATGCCCATTGAAAAGGTTTTGCAACATTAATTTTAATTGCCTTAATTTGCAGAAGAAAATTCTCAATTTGTTTTTCATTAATACTCATATAACAAATGTATAAAGTTTTTTTCAACGATCGGAAAGTTTTCTTAACAGATAATTTTGAAAAGCACTTCAATATAAAATATGGATTGTTCTATAAGTACCAGAACCAGGAAGAATTAGAGGATCTGTTAGATTTTTACAGAAATCTCAGAAAGATTGATACACTTTATATAATTCATGATGATATAGAAGAATTACGTAATTATTTTCGGGCCTGCTATTTAAATATTTATGCTGCAGGAGGACTGGTAAAAGATAAACAGGAAAAGATTCTTATTATAAAACGCCGTAATAGATGGGATTTGCCAAAAGGTAAGGTTGACGGGAAAGAGAATTTTGAACAGACAGCTATGAGAGAAGTTACCGAAGAATGTGGTATTAGCGATATTAAAATCATACAGCCCCTTCTATCTACATACCATACTTACAAACTCGATGGAAAGCCTGTACTAAAAAAAACAATATGGTTTGAGATGCTTTATACAGGGACCCGCAAACCTGAACCACAATTAAAAGAACATATTACAGAAGCAAAATGGTTCGACAAATCAGAAATTGGCGAAGTGATAAAGAACACTTATCAGTCAATTCTTGATGTTTTCAGGTATGCTAATATAATTGAATTATAAGTCATTCCTGGCCTTCATTGCTTTGAAAAGCATAGACTCAAAATCTTCAGCAGGTGAAGGTGAAGGAGAATATATCAGTTTTCCGTCCGGTCCTATCAGATAGTATGTGGGATAAGCCCTTATATCGTATTCCTCAATAATTTTAGGCTTGTTTCCGTAGAAAAGAAATTTCCAGTTCCAATTTTTACTTTTCAAAAAATTCGCATCTATACTTTGCAGAGGATCAATAGATATTGTAATAATTTCCAGTTTTTCTTTATGTCTATCATATATGCTTTTGAGTAGTTCAAACTCGCTTAAGCAAGTATAGCTTTGAGTTGTGCAGAAATTCAAATAAACATATTTACCTCTGAAGTCAGTTAATTTTACAAGATTGCTGTCAGAGTCATACAGTTCAAAAGTTGGCGGATAATACCCCGAAAGAAGTTTGGTTATTTTTGTTTTTATTATTTCTCCAAGTAACTTGTGCTGCTGAATCTTTGTGTCTGAAATCAGAGTATCCAGAATACTCAATAGTCCGTTCCGCGAAAAATTATCACTATAAAACTCATCATAAACTCCCTTTAATATAACCAGTTCAATAACAGTATCATTGGAAAATACATTGTCTTTGGCAAGAGTCTTTCTTAGTTCAGAATAACTTTTTAGTGTGTTTATATCAGTATAAATCTTTTCTCCTTTATTTGTTCTTCCAAAGAATACAAAATATTTATCATATACCTGAGTAAAAAGTTCCATATAGGCAGGATTATAAAAAAGAACAGGTTGCTCCCTGAAATACTCATCCGAAGCACTTCTGGCTTTTTGCTGGTATGCCAGGTGTTTCAATAATCCATATCTGTATTTACGGTAATTATTGAAGAATTTATTATTTGAATTAACAAATGGCTTTTCAATTCTCTCAATATCCGCATTTAACTCGGAAAAATCCTCTTTATTTATGAAATTTATAATATGCTTATTATAATATGGAGTATAAGCATCATTGAACATTCTTATAGCGAAATTAAGGTCCTCTTCTTTAACATTTGCAATTCCCAGCTGTATTCTTGATTCTGTAAAATAGGGATTAAGTTCGTCTTCAGGTGTTTTATCTGATTTTTCCGGAAGAATAATCTCATAGGTTTTATTTGGTTCAGCATAAAGAAAAGCTTTGTAAATCCCAAGGTGAGAGAAAACAAATGTGATCCTGTCCAGGTTGAAGGATATTTTAAAATCTCCCTTATCATCTACAAGGCATCTGCCAATCTCCTCTTCCGTCTTTGTTATAAGGTCTGTATATCTGTTGATGACTAATTCAGAGTTGGCGTATGAAGGAGCATTCCCTTGCAGGATAACATTTTGAGAAAATGATATTGAAAAGGTTCCCAGATGAATTAATATGCACAGAAAACAATATAACCTACCCATATTTTTAACATTTATTCTTTAATATTTAAGTCCTTAGGTAAAAACAGGCTTGCATCTCCCCCATACCGTATAATATCTCTTACTATAGTTGAATTAATTGCTGTATGTTGAGGCATAGTTAGTAAGAATACCGTTTCTATTTCCGGATACATGGCTTTATTCATTTGTCCCACGGCTCTTTCATATTCAAAATCCGATGATGTCCGTAAACCTCTTAATATATACCTGGCATTAACCTGTTTACAAAAATCAACTGTTAATCCCTTATATGTTTTAATTTCGACTTTGGAATTACCTTTAAATATTTTTTTAATCCATTCTGCCCTTTTTTCCAGTGGAAAATAGTATTCCTTGTTAATATTATGCCCTATTGCTATAACAATTTTATGAAACAATGGTAAGGCCCTCATTACAATTGATTCATGTCCAACTGTAAAAGGATCAAATGAACCTGGGAAGATTGCAGTCTTTTCCATTTTTTTAAGTTTAACTTATGATTTACCAATTAGTCCTAAAATACTTTTCAGGTTTCCCTTAACCGGAGCACCTGTCAATGTTAGCCTATTGTATTCCTGATGTCCGTTAGCAATAAGTAAACACCTGCATCCTAATGCTTCCGCTACTTCAAAATCATGTGTTGTATCTCCGATTAATATAGCCCTTTCCGGATAAATATTATTCTTCTTTATAAAGCTAACAGCAAAATTAACCTTACTATTAGCATAATGATCATTGAGGCCTATTATATAATCAAAATAATTCAAAACACCTTTATTACTAAGAGATTCCGTTAAAGCATCCTGTTCCATCGCAGATATTATAATCTGTAAATACTCCCTGGCTTTGAAATACTTCAGAACATTTTTCGAATACTTAAATAAATATGCATTTTTTAATTCCTTATGGTATTCTTCAATAAATTCTATTGAAAGATTTTCAAATGAATCTTTTTTAAAATCAAATCCCAGCTGTTTATAATATTCAATAACAGGAAATTGAAAAATTTTCCTGTATCTTCTTTTGGATAATGATTCTAATCCCCTTTTATTAAGGATTTTATTCATTACTTTAATGCAGATATTTACATCATTAAGTAAAGTGCCATTCCAGTCCCAGATTATTATTGATTCATGATTGAACATATATAACATTTTTAATTCAATCCCAGAACTTAAAAGAAGCTATATTTTTAAAATCAGAAAATTTCAGGCAGGGCATTTTGTCAGTAGCTTTTTACTTCGAGGCCTCCAAACACCACATTTGCATCGATAAATAGATATTTACTGCTTGCATCATAAGTATCACTAACATATTGAGATGAGCCAAATGCTACTGTATTTCCATTTGGCATTTTTGCTCCTGCAAAAGCTGCGTCAACTTTAATCTTCACCGGGGAATTTTCATTAATTTTAATCTCGGCTGCTCCAAATATAGTGTTGATTTTTAATCTTACAGGCTTTTCATCCTTAAAATCTATATTTCTGAAATCAAATACTGACTTGCCAAACATTACATTATATTCTGTTCTATCATTTGGTGACCCTGAGTAACTTTTCTCACTAAAAATTACATCGTTTTTTACTGAGCTGAAGTTAAAAATTCCTTTATTGCCAACTAATACCTTAATACCGAGCAGAATCAGCAATACTGCTATTAAAACTCTAAATAGATTTACGTTAAATATTACTCGGAATATTATACTTAATCCAATGATTACCAGCACTATTCCCCAAAAAACACCAGGAGCCATTTTCATAGTTATTTATTAATATTTTACATCTTAGAATATGAAAATATTTTATTTAACAATAATAATGTTTTTGAATCACTTGAGCAAATTATGCAATTTTTATCGGTTTGTCAACCTTTTGTTTTAAAACAGATACATCTAAAACCTCCATAATATTATTCACAAAGCAAAATTTCAGTCCTTTTAAATAAATTTCATTTATCTCACTAATATCTTTCCTGTTTTCTTCCGGAAGAATTATTTCCTTGACGGATGCTCTTTTGGCGGCCAGTATTTTCTCCTTAATTCCCCCTACCGGGAGTACTTTCCCTCTCAGGGTAATCTCCCCGGTCATTGCAAGGCTTCTTTTGACTTTTCTTTGAGTAAAAGCCGAAACCATAGATGTAATCATAGTTATTCCGGCAGAAGGACCATCCTTTGGTATTGCTCCTTCAGGGATATGAACATGAACATTCCAATTATCAAATACTTCAGGTTTAAGACCAAAAAGATCACAATGAGATTTTAAATATTCCAGGGCCAGGATTGCTGACTCTTTCATTACTTCCCCCAAATTTCCGGTAATAGTTAATTTGCCTTTTCCTTTACTTAAACTTGTTTCAACAAACAATATCTCCCCTCCAACAGCAGTCCATGCAAGGCCTGTAACAACACCGGCAAATTCATTACCCAGGTACTTGTCCTTTAAATATCTGGGTGGTCCCAGAATTTCTTCAATATCAGTAACAGACAAATCTTTGTTATAATCTTCTTCCAAGGCAACTTTCCTGGCAATAATCCTTATGACCTTTGCTATATTCTTATCTAATTCCCTTACACCCGATTCCCTGGTATAATTATCAATTATATATCCAATTATTTTCTTTGAAAATTTAACTTTTGATTTGTCAACACCATGATTTTCTAATTCCTTGGGAACTAAATGTCTTTTAGCTATCTCTATTTTTTCTTCAAGCAGGTATCCGCTGACATTAATTAACTCCATTCTGTCACGAAGTGCAGGACTGATAGGTCCGGTTGTGTTAGCGGTTGCAATAAACATTACCCGTGAAAGGTCATATTCCATTTCAATGTAATTGTCATAAAAAGTATTATTTTGTTCAGGATCTAAAACTTCAAGTAGGGCCGAAGATGGATCCCCTCGGAAATCATTTCCCACCTTGTCTATTTCATCAAGAACAAATACAGGGTTTGAAGATTTAGCTTTTTTTATACTCTGTATAATGCGCCCCGGCATTGCCCCAATATAAGTTTTGCGGTGGCCCCTTATTTCAGCCTCATCACGCAAGCCTCCCAAAGACATACGTACATATTTTCTTTTTAAGGCTTTGGCTATGGATTTACCTAGCGAAGTTTTTCCAACTCCTGGAGGCCCATATAAACAAAGAATTGGTGATTTCAGGTCTCCTTTTAGTTTCAGTACTGCCAGATGCTCCAATATTCTGTCCTTAACTTTATCCAGCCCGAAATGATCTCTATCCAGTATTCTTTGTGCACGTTTAAGGTCGAAATTATCCTTGCTATATTCCTTCCAGGGTAAATCAAGAAGAGTCTGTAAATAATTCATATGGACAGAATATTCTCCTGCTGCGGGGTTCATTCTCTGCAATTTATCAACTTCCTTATCAAATATCTTCACAACAGATTCATCCCATTTTTTCATTTTCCCTCTTTTCTTAAGTTCTTCTATCTCCTGATCAATCGGACTTCCACCAAGTTCATCCTGAATGGTTTTCATCTGTTGATGCAGCAAATACTCTCTTTGTTGCTGTTCAAGATCCAACCTGACTTTTGTTTGTATATCATTCTTCAGTTCAAGCATCTGAACCTCCCGTGTAAGATACTCCAGTAAAAGCACACCTCGTTTCTTAAGTACATTTATCTCAAGCAGACGCTGTTTTTCTCCAATTTTAATATCACTGTTAGAACATATAAAATTTATTAGGAATGCAGAACTTTCAATGTTTTTAACAGCAAATGATGCTTCGGGAGGAATATTGGTAGATAATTTAATGATTTTAAGTGATAAGTCTTTTAAGGAGCCTACAATGGCTTCAAACTCAGGATCCTTCTTTTTGGGTTTCAGATCTTCCAGCGATTCAACACTTGCTAAAATATATGGTTCACTTCTTAGCAGATTCTTTACCTGAAAACGTCTTTTGCCCTGTATTATGACAGATGTTGATCCATCCGGCATTTCAAGAATACGTATAATCTGCGCTATAGTACCTACCTTAAAGAGCTCTTCATATTTCGGCTCATCAGTACTGGCATCTTTTTGAGCTACAGTACCTAATATTTTATTTTTTTTATAAATCTCCCTTATTAGTTTCATCGATTTGTTGCGCCCCACTGAGATCGGAATTACAACACCAGGAAATAATACCGCATTTCTTAAAGGCAAAATAGGAAGTACCTCAGGAATATTTGTTTTTGTTAATATCTCCTCATCCTCATCTGAAATAAGCGGGATGAAATCCGTATCTTCATTTATTGCTGCATTAATATATATCTTGCGTATATCATATGCTGAAAGTTTTCTCATAATTCATATACCCTTCTTTATGTGCTTTAGACTTTTTGTCAGTTAAAATTATTTTTTTGCAGGTACTTATATTTAACAATCTATATGCCAAATTGCCAAAAAAAATGTTAAAAAATAAATGTTAAAACTTCCTGTATTTTGATGTCATCTCAAATATTTTTTCAAAAATATGCTTATCCTGTCCAGTCAATTTAACATCTCTGCGGGCCATTACTCTCTCAGCTGTCTCTATAGCTTTGGGCAACAGATATGTAATAAATCCATTAGGTCCGCCCCAGGAAAAAGATGGAATAAAGTTTCTCGGATACCCTGGCCCGAAAATATTAGCATTAAATCCAACCACCGTACCGGTATTAAACATGGTGTTAATTCCGCACTTTGAATGATCTCCCATAATTAATCCACAAAATTGTTGATTTGTCTTTTCAAATTTTTCAGAAATATAGTTCCACAGTTTAACGTTATCATAATTATTTTTCAAGTTAGATGTGTTTGTATCCGCACCTATATTACACCATTCTCCTAAAACCGAATTACCAAGGAATCCGTCGTGTGCCTTGTTAGAATTCCCTGTTATCACGCAATTATTAACTTCACCTCCTGCTTTTGAGAAAGGGCCGATTGTAGTCGGACCATAAATTTTTGCGCCCATTTTTAAAATTGAGTATTCACATAATGCGAACGGGCCTCTGATAACCGAGCCTTCCATTATCTCGGCATTTTTACCAATATAAACAGGACCCGTACTTGCATTAATAGTAGCAAATTTTACTTCAGCACCTTCTTCAACAAAAATATTGCCGGGATTAAAAAGATTGTTGCTTTTGGATATATCTTTTGACTTCCTCCCTTTTGATATTATTTTAAAATCATTAACAATAGCCTCCCCATTATGTTTAAATAATTCCCATAAATGATTAATTTTGAAAAAGTTACATTTTGACGCTATCTTTCTGTATTTTTTATATATTTCCGCATTAACCTCCTTCAGATCTTTATCCCTAGTATTAATGGCAATAAGAACCTCGCCTTTCACAAGTGCTTCATTATCCTTAAGATTATTTATTTCTGATAAAATATCTAAATCAGGCATGATAGAGCTGTTAATCAGGACATTCTCTTCTTTAAAAAGGGTTTTGTACTTAATGCTCAGATACGGTTTTGTTAAATAAGAACATTTGGATCCCAGAATATTTTCCCATTTCTCCTTAATAGTATGTATTCCAAATCTGATTTCAGCTATAGGTCTTGAGAAGGTTAATGGCAGCAGGTGTTCCCAACTGCTATCATCAAATAAGATAAAATTGGTTGCTGACACTCTTACATTGTTTTATTTATGTTTCAAACCTGACAAAATTACATAAAAAAAGCTCCGAATTCTCAATTTGTGAAAAAAACGGAGCTTATATGTAAGTTTCCTTAAATAACTTATTTGTTCTTTTTCTTTTCGATATGCTCTTTATACTTACTATAATACTTGTCAACTCGTCCTGCAGAATCAACAAACTTCATTTTACCGGTATAAAACGGATGTGATGTATTTGATATTTCAAGTTTTATTAAAGGGTATTCATTGCCGTCTTCCAGTTTAACTTTCTCTTTTGATGGGGCAGTTGACCTTGTAATAAAAGTAAATCCATTGGACATATCCCTGAAAGCGACAAGCCTGTAATTTTTTGGATGTAAATCCTTTTTCATCGTAATTAATATAATATAGTCATTTCTGTTTCAGAGCCTGCAAAGATACTACATCGAAAATAAAACGCAAAATAAATCCTTTTTTATTTCTTTTAATATAAATCAGGGTGATTCATTTGTGAATCTTTTAAATTCAGCATTCCGGTTAAAAAGATATCTGTATGTGATATGTGTTTTATCCTTTTCTGCTTCAATTTGCTGGTATACTTTTATCATTTTAGGATTATAATCGCCAACCCATGCTAATTCAACGGTTTTATAATTTGGTTTTCTTAATATTGCTCTCTGATATTGTAAGAACAAGGCGGCAAGAACTCCCGATCTTTGATGAGCCTCCACTACACCAAATATAGTCACTCTGGAACGTGTTATTTTTTTTCTGTTCTTTAAATATAATAATTTAATGGCATTCCATAAATTTATCTCTCCGTTAACCGATTTCAGTATCTGATTAACATCAGGTATAGCTATTAAAAATGCAATTGGATTATTCTCATGGTAGGCAAGCCATATAAAATCTTCATCAATAATTTCCTTTGCGTCATTTATTAACACTTCAACATCATCATATTTTAATGGAGTATAGGTCTTCAGAAATTCAGACCATATTATATTATAAACATTTACAATATCATTTATGTACTTCTCTTTTTCCTTAAACTTGAATGACTGATAGGAATAATCCTGTTTATTTGCAATGAATTCTGCCCACTTCATCATTCTTTCGGGATATGGCTTATTTGCGGGCCGGCAATAGCTATATTCTTCATAAAATACCTTAAATCCATAATTCTCAAATAAATCTTTATAGTAGGGCAAATTATAAGGCATTCCATATACGGGCTGAGTAAACCCTTCAACAAGTAACCCCCAGTGAAAAAAATTCTCTCCAAAATTAATAGGCCCGTCCATGGCTTCCATGCCTTTTTCTTTTAACCATCGCCTGGCAGTATTAAAAAGTTCATTAGCAGCTTTTTTATTATTTATACATTCAAAAAATCCAATTCCTCCGGTAGGCTGAGAATTATTAAAAGCTTTCCTCTTATCATAAAATGCTGCAATTCTGCCAATTAAATTGCCTGATTTATCTTTCAGTATCCATCTGATAGCATCCCCATGCTTAAAACTTGTGTTTTTCCTGGGATTAAATATTTTTTCAATTTCTATATCCAAAGGGCAAATCCAATTATCATCATTCCTGTAAATTATTTTAGGAACCTTTATAAATTCCTTTTTTGTTTTTTTATCTGACACTGCCTGTATTAACATTTGTTTTTACAGTTTATATATATGGATTACTTTTTGGTGCTATAAATATAAGATTTTTATCTCTAATAAATTATTTCATTTAATTTTATAATATCTGAAAAGATACTTAAATTTGCATCCCCGGAAATATTGGATGTGCCGTGTATCAATAGAAAGAAGCATATTGAACTGACAAAAAGATAAATATACGGTGGATGTAGCTCAGTCGGTTAGAGCACTGGATTGTGGTTCCAGGGGTCGTGGGTTCGAATCCCATCTTCCACCCTAACTTATTTGTATATTTGGTTATTTGGTTATTTGATTATTTAGTAATTTGAAGACTAAGTTATTCTTCATATTCTAAAATCTTTCACTTACAACATGCCACTTAATCCTTATTTCCTTTATTATTAATTTACCAGTAGTTTTCTGGTGGTTGCATTAATTATAGAATTTCTCTCAATATTTATTTTGCAGAAATAAACACCGGGATTAAATCCGTTTGTGGCAACTGGCACTTCGTGCATGCCTGCATTCAACCCCCCCAGATATTTTATTAGCAGTCTGTTTCCCGGGGATGAATATACTTCAATTGAAACTTTCGCAGCCTCATCAAGCTCGAAACATATATTTGTTAACCCGTTACAAGGATTTGGAAAAAGCTGAATTTTATGTGAAAATGCATTTGTGCGAATAGAAGCCGGTTCGTGAAAAGACTTAACCAGTTCAATACCCTCACCTGTTTCAAGGTTACGTGTATATTCCATATCATCAGCGTTATTCCAGTGCTCGTGAACCCCTAGGCTTTCCAGTGGGGAACCCGTATTGTCAGGATCATATATTATACCCTCAGGCCACCATTCAGAGCTGGCTGCCTGATGCAGGTAATCATCAATAGCACCCCAGTGTACAAATGTGTAACGCGGAGGATCAGCTGAAAGATCTTCCACCTGAAATTCCTTTTGCATTATATCCAGGCAAACCGATTCAATGGCTACAGGATCTAATGATGCTATAATAGACGATGACCAGTCATTATTAAACGGGGCAGTCCTGAATCTGGCAGGGGGAAGATGCTCCTCTGAAGTACCCCACAATGCATCCATCAGGAATACCAGGGTATTTCCTCCCAGGTACTTGCTGCCCATAAGATCAACAAAAACCCTGTACATATTATATTCATCCCGTAATGGCTCTCCATAGTCTCCGCGGTGAAGTCCTGGGTGTAAGTGAGTGGCTCCTCCGCGGCTGTTAGAGCCAAAATGGTTTTTAGCAAAAAATGTTACCCCACCCCATCGATGTGCTTTATAGGCAGGAATATTAAGTATATAATCTGCATTGCTTACACAATCCAAAAGCTCGTCAGTTTCCTCTCCAAGCACTTCCCCTCCATCTGAATAATATATTGTCCGTGTTGCTTCCTTGGTCACTACTTCACGTCCTGTCATGCCCCATGATGAGGATACTATGTAATGCACATCAGGAAATTCAGCTGACCATTTGTTGTAACAATGATTAAACATCATTGTATAGGGATCTCCTACAGTAATATTATCCTGGGGGACCCCTGCCTTATTAACAAGCTGATCGAGCATAGCATGAACTGCCTGGGGTGAAGCATCAACATTCCCATAGTCGCTGTTATTAGGTATATTACCATCCCAATCCGTGCTCCATACCTGAACTGCCTGGCTTTGAAGGTGCTGACAGCCCTGCGGAAAAATACAACCGAGCCAGCCAAAGACAACAAATAAGCAATGAATGAATATGCTATGGGCATAGTAGCCTTCATACATGGATACCTGGCCCTGCTTGGTTTGGGAATCACCCTGACCATAAACCAGATTACAGAAATTACCCCTGTTATAAAAAACAATATTTTATAAAAGCTCTCAGGTTTTCTCAATCCAGTGATCTTACCCGTCTTTGAACAAGTCCTTACAAATGGCAGTAAAATCTTCATATGCTATAGCTTTGTGTTTTAAAGAAAGTTTTTTCATTTCTTATAACTATCAAGATGTTCAATGCTTAAACTGTCAGGAAGAACTCCCATAGTTATAATAAAGAAAGTAAGGGCTTTTGTTCCCGGTTCAAGATGCCCGCCCAGAGTACTGTTTTCATCAGCCAGGGTTATATGTGCATGTGCCCTTCCGTCCAATATATATCCCTGAACTGCAATAAGATCCATTGCACATGAAGCACTGGTATATTCATTAGCAGGTGGCAGATTTCTGTCACTGACTACATGAAAATGGTAATCAGTTACTGATCCAATACCAGCCAGTATCACTGCATTTTTTATTTTCTTTTCCTTAACAGCATTGTTTAACCCTTCGAGCATATCGGTCCCGGACTCCATTTTAATAATCTCAATCCTTTCGAATTTTGAAGTTGTTATATCCATACTGCTTATATCTTCTTCCTGCGCATAAATGCGCAGGGAAAGAATGAAAAAGAATAATATTATTGTTGTTTTCATCCTTTTAAAATTTTTAAGTTTTTAATAATAAAATCAGCCAGTATATACCCCAGACCTATACTGAGTCCGATAACAGTACCATATCTCAAAGCCTGTTTTAAATAGAAAATAAATGTAAGATCCCCACTTATCCTGTAAAACCTGAAAATATAAAGATTAAAGAATAACATTATAAAATAAATACAATTAAATGAAATTATCCATACTACCAGCGGAATAATCGTTAATTTTTGAGGATTCCATGACTTCATTATTTTATGTGATACCCAGGTAAAAGTGCCAATTGTAATAAACCATAAAGAATTTCTAATTATCTCTAAAAATGGTTTGTTTCTCGACCATGCAAAAACAATAAAAAGAGAAACTAAAAGTCCCAGATAAATAAACTCCCTGACATTCCAAAATTCCAATACCGTAAATAACAATATTGCTGTTATTCCAAATATTGTAAAAAACCTGGCAGTACTATCAAATTTAAAAATGGCAGGCCCCGGCAAAATATAGCCTATTATTGCAAAACAACATATTTCGGTAATAAAAAATATCAACGCTTTTTTTGCTTTAATAATGTTAAGTTTTTATATAATAAGTAATTACTTGCTATTTGATATTAAACCAGAGTTATACTTTCTTTACCAGTTCTATATTGTACAGACAATAACATAAAGATACTTTTAATAATACAACTAACAAATAATCATGTTTTATTCGTCAGCCCGCATATGATTTAACCTGGCCTATTTGTTAAAAATTAAAATCCAGAAAGTTTATTCAAAAAGATCAATTATTTTTTATAGGATACTGGTGTATTTCCTGAAACAAAGAATATCTTGTTATAAAATAATCCTGAATTTTAATCTAATAATATTATAAAATAGTAATTTTATCATATCATATTAGAATTTCATCAATTATTGTATCAAATTAAGATTTTATACGTTAAAATAGTAAATAGTAAACATGATAATAATTAATTAATATGAATGATTTAATAATTGAACCAACAAAGAAAACTCCTTTAGTCGAATTCCACACAAATGGTAAATTAACTTTAGCCGGGAGTTCCTATCCTGAGAATGTGAGAGAATTTTACGCACCTGTTATGGATTGGGTAAATGAACTTGAAACCGATGAGATTACTCTTGATTTAATAATGGATTATAGTAACACTGCTTCGGCAAAAGTACTTCTTGAATTGTTAAGAAAATTTGACTTAACCAGCAGATTTAAGACCGTAATTATTAACTGGTATTATGAGGAAGATGATGAAGATACTTTGGAAGCAGGGCAAATACTCGAAGATATTATGACTCACTCAACTTTTAAGTATATCGCCTACGAAAAAACAGCCAGAGAATAATTGGCTTATTAAATTAAAGAAAACAGTTACAAAAAAAGCTCTTGATATACAAGAGCTTTTTTTTATCCCTGTTGCCAAATATCAGACCAAAATAGTATATTCTGCGAAGTCCCTTAAAGAGGAGGCAATAAAGCCGTTATCTGAAAATGAAAACGCGCGACAAGCGACAAATTTCATAAAAAATCCGATGTTTTTGGCCAGATTTTCAGTTACAGACATTGTTAATATCTGCTAATTAGCTTCTTAAGTTCACGTTTAACCAGCTATTGAGATATAAGTATGTGTTGATAAAATAATTTGCTTTTAAAGGTTATAATTATTTAAAATTGTAGTACGAAATTAATGATTATCAATATATAGGGAGCTTTTGAATATTGGATGGTAATTAATTAGCAGGTTTCATAATGGGGTTAATAATTAGGTTGGAAAAGGCTCCGGGTGCTTTGCCCGGAGCTTTTTTATCTGTACGGAGGATATATACTTCAGTAATCACTCCATTCTTCTTTTAATATATTACCTTGAATCCCCACAACCATCATAAAGATCATCATCTATTTTCACTACTTCTCTAATCATAATTACCAATATTTAAGGATTATACTATAATTTTGGATTAAAAAATCAAATAATGGGTAGATCTGGAGTAATAATTCTTAAGATCACAGAGTTAACAGCCATATATATTGGTTTGCCTTTGCTCTACTGGTTTGATTATATTCCTCTTCATAAGGCTATTCCACTTTTTCTCGTATTTCTGATCTATTTGTTCATCTTAATTAAGGATAAGAAATTCAACAGGAAGATATTCTGGTTGAATTCTTTCAGAAATTGGACTCAAATGTTTATAAGGGTAATGGTATTTTTTGTGCTTTCTGTAATAGCTGTAATTATTTTTATGCCTGAAAATCTTTTCATTATCCCAAGAACAAACCCTTTACTGTTTATACTAATCTTTATTTTTTATCCTATATGGTCAGCATATCCACAGGAACTTATTTACAGGGCATACTTTTATCACAGGTTCAGTTCAGTTTTTAAAAATGAAAGATTATCAATAATTATTAATGCATTATTGTTTTCCTTTTCACATGTGATATTTAATAACTGGATTGCTATTGTCCTTACGTTTTTTGCAAGTCTTTTATTTTCCCATATATATAAAAAGAGCAATTCACTAATGGTAATATTCATAGAACATGCTCTCTACGGAAATATCATTTTTACCGTTGGTTTGGGTAATTATTTCTATTTGCCAATAAATATGTGATACTGTTTTATTGTTCTATTGCTTTACTGTTCTATTGCTTTACTCCATTCCGTTCTCATAATCTATTTCATTAACTTCCTGATCACTCTTCGATTGTCTATAGTTATTAAGCCTGTAAGTAAGACTTAATGTTACAACCTGTGGTTCTCTTGTAAATTTATTATGTATATATAAATCTTCACTTGTTGTTGTAAACTCGAATTTACCTGATTTAAATATATCCCTCGCTTGCAGGGTCAGGCTTGCCCGTCTTTTCATAAAATCCTGCCTTAATGCAACATTAACTATATAAAATGCTTTCCTGTCACCCTGTGCAGTTACAGAAGGCCCTGCATAGAATCCGGTAATCTGAAACCTGCTTCCCCATTTGAACTTTAATGTGGAATTTACCCTTATATCCCAGGTATTTTTTACCTGCGAGACATCCTCATCCAGTATTTCTCCCTTAATATGGTAATTAAAAAAGTTAACACTTGTGTTCAGGTTCCACCACTTAAATAATTCAAGATTGGCCATAACTTCAGTACCCAGGAAATAGTCTTTGCTAATATTATCCACTGTATGAACCAGAACATTTTCGGTAGTTGTCGTATCCTGCCATCTTATTCTGGTAATCTTATTGTTGGTTTGTCTGTAATATGCCTCAACAGCAATAAAAGAATTTCCAAACCTTTTTTGAAAATTTAACTCATAGGAATCCGTAAATTCAGGCTCCAGGTCCGGATTTCCAATTCTAATATTCAGTCTGTCCATATACCTGGCAAACGGATTAAGAACCCATATCCTCGGTCGCTCTATTCGCCGGCTGTAACTTAGCAGCACCTGGTTATTGTTTTTTAATTGTTTTGTAAAGTGCAGGGTAGGGAAAAGCATTAATTTATTATAAGTAAATTCCTCGCCTGAAGTTAACTGCTTAATAACTCTGTCTGTATATTCCATTCTCAGGCCCAACTGATAATCGATACCAATTATGGTGCTTGAATACAATCCATAAAGTGACTGAATATTTCTTGATAATTCTATATCATTGGAAAATTCACTATTAGGCGCCCATTCATTCTGATCATAATCATAATCCTCAAAGACAAAATCTGTTTGATTCAGGTCAATTCTTGACTGGTAGCCAGCTTCAATTTTCCCGTTATTTGCGAATGGTTTAACATAATCAGCTTTAATCCTTAACTCACTTTCTGCTTCATCCTGACTTGAACGCTGCCTTAATGTTCCTGTACCGATTACGCTTGCTGTATCTTCCTCTGTATCACTTGTATTTATACCCTGATTTGTATTGTAATAGACCGATGCCAATAATTGATGTCCCAGCTGATCAAATTTAATTTGATAATCAAGGTTCAGGCTGTAATAATTATTATCGACCCTAAATATATCCCGGCTATTGTACCACTGGTCAGTTAAAGGAGGATTAGAATATTCATGATAATCTGAGAAACTGCTTCTTGTAAATGATCTGTCTCCTGTATTTGCCGAAAGTGTCAGTGAATGTTTTTCATTGATATTATAATCAAGACCTCCTCTAAATTCCAGTCCTTCTCTTCTGAATTCTCTATCCCCATCGGAGTCAACATAGAATAATGTATCACGTAAATAACTTTCCCGGTTCATAAGTCCTGTTCCGCTGAACTTTCTGTCATCAAAATTGATCCCTCCAAAAAAATTAACATTGCCTGTCCTGTAATTCAATAGGAAATCTGTGGCATATTTTCCTTTTGTGCCTATTGACGCATTAAATATTCCTCCGAATCCACGCTGTTTTTGTTTTTTCATTATTACGTTTATGATGCCGGCCATTCCGTCAGGATCAAATTTTGCAGACGGATTTGTAATAATTTCTATACTTTGGACAGAACTTGCAGGTATCTGCTGTAGTGCATCACTTCCTTCCAGTATGCTTGGTTTGCCATCAACCAGCACCTTGAAATTCGAACTTCCCCTTAGAGTAACATTGCCCTCCACGTCAGTCTGAATTGAAGGAGTATTTTCCAGAACATCCACTGCAGTCCCACCTGCAGAGCTTACATCTTCGCTTACAGTTATCACCTTCCTGTCAATTTTATATTCAACATGTGGTCTGTCAGCAACCACTTCAACCTGTTCCAGTGAAGTATACGCAGGTTCTAGTTTTATTACTCCGAGATCAATTACCTTGTTACCTGGTGTTAACCTGATTTTAGATATTCTTGATTTCTTATATCCTATAAAACTCAATTCGACATAGAAAAACCCGTATGGTAATTCGTTCAAAACAAAACTGCCACTTTGGTCTGTTATGGTGCCTGTAATAAGAGAAGAATCCCTGTGGCTGAAAATGCTAACTGTTGTATATTCCATAAATGCATTTGTGACAAGGTCCTGGACCTTGCCTGTTATAACACCTTCTTTGGGCAGATTTTCACGGTTAAAATCACCCTGTGGTCTTTGGGCTACTGAATTAATTAATATTAATACTGATACAGATAAAATAAATAATTTTCTCATAAATCCTAACTTATATATTGCAGCAAAAATACTTAATCATTAGACAACTTTTAAAATAAAAACTTGCATTTAAAACAAGTGCAAAAATTTTACAAATATCAAATTTAAAATACAATCTTATCAACTATCTGTTTGTTAAAAATTACCAAGTGCCTATTGAATTACATAAATTATTATTATTTTTATAATTCATTAACAATAACTTAAAAACAATTATTATCATGAAAAAGTTTTACAAATATTTTTTACCAATCCTGCTTGTTATTGCAATAGCATTTGTAACAGGCTGTAAAAAGGATGATGATGAGACTCCCACATTTGAATCTTTGAGCTTTACCGAAGAAGAAATTATTAATAAAATTCCTGAAGGATTGAAGAATTCGACAGATGAAAATGCACAGGCATGTGTTGATGCTATTGAAAGTGCAGCTGACTGGTCCTTATTTTACGGCAGCCTTACTCCTCCTGATAATGCAGTTAAAGTCGATAACAAATCTACCAGTAGTGAAGGTACCTGGAAATGGTCATATAACTACGATGGAGTTCATGTAATTACTTATTACTGGACATATGAAGAAACAGCCACAAAACATATGTGGACAATGGATATTCAGTGGGACGATGGCCCGTTATTTAATTTTATTGATGCATGGGAACTGAAAGACGGGACACAGGGCGAAGTAAAATATAACTTCCAGTGGGCGTGTGCATATGAAAATCAGTATTATGAAGATTGTTATGATGACATATTTTGGATATACACATGGAATAAAAATGCCAATGGTGTAATAAATTTCACATTTAAATATGAATCTTCTGAAGTTGAATATTCATATTATTATAAATACGAGCTGGTCTTAAATCCCAATGGTTCAGGGACCCTGGATTATTACTGGCTTGATGATTACTGGCATTATCACTATGAATGGGATGCTCTGGGCAATGGCAGCTGGGTATGGTATACTGAAGGTTCAACAATAAGTGGTGAAGGAAGCTGGACAGTATAACTACTATTCAATATATTTTCTTAAAGCCTTTGCAGGTTGCAAAGGCTTTTTTATTTTATTGTATCTCACAAATTTCTAAATATTATTTGTAAATGCTATTTTTGTAGCTCATTTTAAGAACCAATTAATGAACCATTTATCTAAAATTGCAGTATTGGGCGGGGGCAGCTGGGCTACAGCAATAGTAAAGTTACTTTCACATAATATTAATGAACTGAACTGGTATATCAGAAGCCAGGAAAACATTGATTTTATTAAAAAATTTCATCACAATCCAAAATATTTAAGTTCTGTTGACATTGATATTAAAAAAATAAATTTTTTTAATAATATCTCCGAGGCAATTGAACAGTCAGAAATTCTGATATTTGCCATCCCCTCTCCTTTTCTTAAAGAATCCCTGGAAGATTATAATGCCGGTTTTAATAACAAGTTTATTGTTTCAGCCATAAAAGGAATAATACCGGGAGATAATCTTACTATTTCAGAATTTTTTTACAAGTACTATGGTGTACCTTATAAAAATATAGGCATAATCTCAGGGCCCTGCCACGCCGAAGAAATTGCCCTGGAAAGATTGTCATATCTTACCATAGCATGTACAAACCGGATTAACGCTGAAGTTATTTTAAACAAACTGAGTTGTCATTATGTAAAAATTAAAACATCAAAAGACATATACGGGACTGAATATGCAGCAGTTTTAAAGAATATCATTGCTATCGCTGCCGGCATATGCCATGGACTGGGCTATGGTGATAATTTTCAGGCAGTCCTTGTTTCAAATGCTATCCAGGAAATTAAACGATTCCTGGACAAGACATATAAAAGTAAACGCAAAGTATTTAGTTCACCTTACCTTGGGGATTTAATAGTAACAGCCTATTCGCAGTTTAGCAGAAACCGTACATTCGGGACAATGATTGGGAAAGGTTATTCCGTAAAATCGGCACAATTGGAATTAACCATGATTGCCGAGGGCTATCATGCAACAAACTGCATAAACGAAATAAATAAAGGATATGATGTAAAAATGCCAATAATAAATGCTGTTTACAATATACTATATGAAAGGATAGCTCCTGCTATTGAAATAAAATTACTTACAGATAAACTGAAATAAATGTTATATTATTTAGAAATCTTTAATACTATAAGATGGAAAACTTAAAATTAAGTATTGAAAATGTTTTCAATTTTGTTTCAAAGGATTCAATATATGAACTTAAGGATAAGGCAATAGGCATAATTAAATCCCTTTACGACAGAACAGGTAGGGGAAATGATTTTTTAGGCTGGGTAAAACTTCCTTCATTAATTAGTGAAGAAGAAATAAGGAATATTGAAAAAGTAACTGCTGAAATAAATAAGAATAAGATTGAGTTCATTGTGGTTATTGGCATAGGTGGTTCCTACCTTGGAACAAAAGCTGTCTATGACGCATTATCAAATAATTTCATACAGTTCAAAAAAAACAACGGCTACCCAAAGCTTTTATTTGCAGGACATAATATAGGAGAAGATTACCTGTCAGAATTACTGGATATCCTTTATAACAAAAAATATGCTCTTGCAGTAATTTCAAAATCAGGTACCACACTGGAACCTGCTATAGGATTCAGGATACTGAGAGAGCATTTAATAAAACAGGTTGGGGAAGCAAAAGCAAAAGATTTAATAATTGCCATTACCGATCCGGTAAAAGGAATGCTCAGGGCAATGGTTGGCAGGACAATGGTTAAATCATTTGAAATTCCGCCCGATATAGGCGGGAGGTATTCTGTTTTTACAAATGTGGGACTGGTTCCACTTTCTATTGCCGGATTTGATATCAGATCCTTTGTTAAAGGGGCAAAAGATATGCAGAAACAGACAGGTCCTGGTATCCCTTTTGAAAAAAATCCTGCAGCAATATATGCTGCTGCGAGGTACACTCTAAACAAGGTAAACAAAAAGATAGAAATACTGGCAAACTTTGAGAACAGGCTTCATTATTTAGCTGAATGGTGGAAACAATTATATGCTGAGAGCGAAGGCAAAGTAGGAAAAGGTATATACCCGACAAGCGTTGATTTTACTACTGATTTACACTCAATGGGACAATATATACAGGAGGGGGAAAGGAGTCTCTTTGAAACTATTATCTCGGTAAAGAAAACAAAACGTAAGCTGACTATCCCCGAAGAAAAAACAAACATGGACAATTTGAACTATCTGGCCGGTAAACGGATTGACGAGGTAAATAAAATGGCAGAAAAAGGGACAATAAAAGCACACGTTGACGGAGGAGTCCCTAATATTCACATAGAATTACCGGAATTAAATGAATATTATTTGGGCCAGCTGATGTACTTTTTTGAAATAGCCTGTGGAACAAGTGGTTACCTGCTTGAGATAAATCCTTTTGATCAGCCGGGTGTGGAAGAATATAAAAAGAATATGTTTGCGCTCCTGGGAAAACCATAAATAGTATGAATTATTTGGCACATGTATTTCTATCAGGTGATAATGAGGAAATTGCAGTAGGTAATTTCATAGGTGATTATGTTAAGGGGGAGAATTTTAAAAAATATTCCGAATCAGTAAAAAAAGGTATTCTTTTGCACAGGGATATAGATTTATATACTGACAGAAATAAAACTGTTAAGAAAAGTAAGTTACTCCTGAAAGAAAAGTATGGTAAATATTCCGGAATAATAGTCGATATTTTTTACGATCATTTCCTGACTAAAAACTGGCATAAATTCTCTTCACAATCACTAAAGGATTTTACTCAGAACTTTCATAATATACTTATTAAATATTTTGAAATCCTTCCTGAAGAGGTAAAAAAATTTGTCCCCTCGTTTATTAATAATAACTGGATTAAAACCTATGAGTCTGTCGAAGGTATGGAAATAGTACTTAAAAGGATGTCACACGTAACAACACTGCCTGATGAAACTGACTATGCAATTAATGTACTGAGAAACAATTATAATGAAATAGAAAATGATTTTCTTAATTATTTTCCTGAATTAGCCTGTTATGTTACGAACAAATTCAATATTCCTCTTCCGGTTGTCAACTAGAGGCACACTGTTTATCAGCATAATACTGCTCGTATTCCAGTTTCCTTATACTAATGTTATCATATAAAATCTTTCTGAGAGTCTTTTCGAAGAAAAATTCTTTTTTACCAAAGGCAGGTCTGAGGTCGTTAAGCCAGAATGCCTCTTCATTATATTTGGCAAGAAAAGGTTTGCGTGTCCATTCTGTATCGCGGGCCTGCAGAAAAAGCAATACTATCACTTTTTCATCAAATATCTCAGTAACTCCGGTGATTTGTATCTTACCCGGACTCGCTGACATAATTGGCCCCCGAACAGTTCGGCATAACCCACTTGTATTTGCATAAGCCTCCTTAAATATTTCCCAGGCTTTTACAAGAGGGACTGCAAAGTAATGCTGTGCCCCTGTGTCTCTGGGCATAAACATATAATATGGAATTATTCCCAGCTTAACCTGTTCTTTCCAGAGTTTATTCCATATGTCTGCTTTGGCATTAATATGATTTAAAATTGGTGACTGGGAACGGATTTGTGCTCCTGTACTGAGAATATTTCTTGTTGCCAGTTTTACTGCTTCTGTTGACAGTTCAACAGGATGGTTAAAATTTGCCATAAAGGCCAAATGTCTTCCTGACTTAATTACTTTTCTAAAAATATTTAATATATCCCTGGAATCAGGGTCGGAAATAAATCTGTAGGGCCAATAACTTAAAGCTTTAGAACCAATACGTATAGTAGTCAGATGAGATAAATCAGCATCTAATATTGCATCTATATATTTACCAAGCTGATTTGCAGTCATTATCATCGGGTCTCCTCCTGTAATAAGTATATCTGTTATCTGCTTATTCTTCTTTAAGTATTTAATTAGCAAATCAGTCTGGTTCATGGCAAATCTCAGCTCAGGCCTGTTTGTAAACTGTGGCCATCGAAAACAGAAAGTGCAATATGCATGGCAAGTCTGGCCTTGAGTGGGGAAAAACAGTAAAGTCTCATTGTACTTATGCTGCATTCCTTTTGGTTTTATTTTATTTAATTCAGGAACATTATATTTTTGCTGATCCCCCGGATGAGGATTAAGCTGGAGCCATATTTTATGGATGGCCCTGTTTAACTCAGTCTTATCAGCTCCCTTATTTATCAGAAAGTCAATCTTTTCAAAGTGTTCCCTACTTAAAATCTCTTTGGTAGGAAAATTGAGTAAAAATACAGGATCATTTTTGTAGTTACTCCATCTTATAAGATTATTTACTATATAATTATTTGTCTTGAAGGGTACAACCTGTGTGGCAACTTCAATCTCATGTTTCTGCTTTTTGCTGAGTTTTGCGAGTTGTGGAATTTCTCTGAAATTATGTAAGTTATAAGTCTTTAATTTCATAGCGCGAAAAAGTCTTTTAACATGTTAATTTAACATATATATCAACAATTTTATTAAGCAAGGATTTATAAAGATATCCTTATTAAATTGGAAAAGGATTACAATAGATTTACAAAGATAATAAAATAAATTTATTTACTTAAGATAGGCCATTCTTGCAGCATCCAGGCGGATAAGAATAAATAATAAAATTGAAAATGCGAGAAAGGAAGAACCCCCGTAACTAAAAAATGGCAGAGGAATGCCGATAACTGGTGTTAACCCCATTGTCATTCCAATATTAATTGCAAAATGCGCGAAAATCATCGCTGCCACGCCATATCCGTAAATTCTGCTAAACGCAGATCTTTGCCTCTCAGCCATAAATATTATCCTTAATAACAGGAGTGTAAATAATACAATTACTATTGTTGTTCCGATAAATCCCCATTCTTCACCAACCGTACAAAATATAAAATCAGTGCTCTGTTCAGGGACAAAGTCAAGTTTTGTCTGGGTTCCATTGAGAAATCCTTTACCTTTAAAACCTCCTGAGCCAATAGCTATTTTTGATTGATTAATATTATAACCATATCCGCGAGGGTCAGATTCTTTTCCCAGTAAGATATTTACCCTTTTTTGCTGGTGGGGCTTCAGAACATTACGAAAAACATAGTCAACAGAATAGGCATAGGCAATAAAGCAAAAAAGCAAGAATAATATGACCAGTACATTCTGAATTTTATGCCTGAGAGCTAAAATCATACTAATTAATGATGACAATACAAGTGTAATCAGTAAAATCAAATACTCGCTTATATTATATTTTAAATATAAATTTGGAATCTTTATTGCCAGATAAATAAAAATGAATATTAATCCGGTAATAATATTATGTTTAATTCTCTTATTAACAGCAAAATATACTAGCTGGGTTAGTATTATTAAGGCAATAACTATAATGAGCTTGGGGAATAATAATGATGCAATAAACAGAACAACAACAATTGCACCAAGAACCAGTACCCACCCTGGTAATCCTTCCCTAAACAAAACCAGAAAGAAAAAACAAAATATTATTGATGTACCCCAGTCCGGTTGTAAAAAAACTAAAACAGCCGGTAGTGCAATTAAAGCTAAAAGGACAACTATTGATTTAAAGGTTTTAAGCTTAACATTAAAGCTACTAAGGTACTTTGCTATTGCTAATGATGTTGCGATTTTAGCAAATTCTGATGGTTGAAAATTAATCCCGAATATTGCAAGCCATGACTTGGAACCATGTATTAAATCGCCTATTATAAGGACTGCCAACAATGACAACATTGACAATCCATAAATAAAATATGCGAAGAAAGGGTAAAATTTATAATCAATGATAAACAAAATAAATATTGATAAAAACGATATAAAAATCCAGATTAATTGCCTCCCATGCTCTTGATTAAGGTCAAATATGGTTTTGAATTGTTCATTATAATTTACAGCAAAAATATTCAGCCACCCGAATATGACCATTATCAGATAAAGAAGAATTGCAATCCAGTCAATACTTTCAAATATGTTAACAGGGCGTGTCAATGTTTATTTAACAAATTTTGTTCTAACATTCTTCTCTCAATCCATTTTCTGTAATAAGAGATTGTATCAGTAAGATATTTCTCAATCATAAGACTGGCAATCGGGGCTGCATAACTTGCCCCCCACTTCCCGTGTTCAACATAAACTGCTACCGCAATTTTAGGATCGCCTTTAGGAGCAAAAGCGGTAAATACAGAATGATCTTCTCCCTGAGGATTTTCTGCTGTTCCTGTTTTGCCACAGACAATAATATCTTTTAATGCCGCAATACGTGCTGTACTTCCAGGGCCGCCATTAACCGCGTTATCCATTCCTTCAACAATTATCTCAATGTAACCGGAGTCAATGCTTGAATAATGTCTTTCAGCAAACCGGCTGTTAATAGTATCAATTCCATCTATTTTCTTTACAATATGCGGGATATAATAATATCCCCTGTTGGCAATTGTTGCAGACATGTTTGCCAGTTGCAAGGGCGTAATAAGTATTTCACCCTGTCCGATTGCCAAAGAAATTACAGTTAATGCTTTCCACCTATTTTCTCCATAATATCTGTCAAAATATGAACTTGGAGCTAAAAATCCTCTTAGCTCATTTGTAAAATCAGAGTTCAGGGTATGCCCAAAGCCAAATGAAATAATATGATTACGCCAGTTATTATAAGCATCTGCTATGCTGTTAAATTTTTTATCCTCAAGTATTCTCCTGTAGAGATTACAATAGTATGCATTGCATGAATATTGTATTGATTGTGGCAGATTCAAGGGAGAAGGATGATCATGACAGCCTACATGCACTCCTCTTGCGTAGAAACCAAGATCACAATAGAATTGAGTATGGTATGTTACCACTCCTTCCTGAAGGGCAATCATAGCATTCATAGGTTTAAAAGTGGAACCGGGGGGATAATTTGCCATAAGTGCCCTGTTAAACAGGGGCTCAAGCGTATCATTCTCTAATTTCACATAATTGGATGATCTCTGCCGGCCAATCAATAATGAAGGATTGTATGAGGGTGAAGAAATCAAACATAAAACCTCTCCTGTTGACGGTTCAATGGCTACAATACTACCTTTATAGTTCTTCATAAGCTTCTCTCCATATTCCTGTAGTTCGTCATCTATCGTACAAATGATATTCCTTCCCACCTGTGCATCTTTATCAAATCTGCCCCCCTGATATTCACCTTTAATGCGGCTATGGACATCAACAAGGTATACTTTCTGTCCCTTCTTACCTCTCAGGTACTGTTCGTATGATTTTTCTATTCCGCTTATGCCAATATAATCACCCAGAGCGTAATAGTCATCCTTCTCAATTAACAGTTCATCTACTTCACCTACATATCCTAAAACATGGGCAGCAATCTCCTTGCTGTACTTTCTTAAAGTTCTGGATCTTACATAAAATCCAGGGAATTTGTACAATTTTTCCTGGAGTATGGCATAAGTTTCCGGCGATATCTGTTTTATAAAGGGGTCCCTCCTGTGTTTAAAAGATTTTTTTATGCCGCTTCTCAGTCTTTTTATATCAATATCCAATATGTTACATAATTCTGTACTGTCAAAGGTTTTAAGTTCATAAGGTGCAATCATTAAATCGTACGCAGGCTGATTATAAACCAGAAGTTCCCCATTTCTGTCAAATATCAATCCCCTGGCAGGATAAAGAATTTCGATACGCTTTGAATTATTTTCAGCGGAAAGCTTATAGGAAGTATTAATAACCTGGAGAAAAAAAAGTCTAATTATAAATATTGTTGCTATAACAATAAAAATAATATTAATTACATATTTCCTTACTGTATAATGATCCATTGTTTAATGCCGGTAAACAAAAAATTGACTTAAGATAATAAAGCCTAAAGAAAAAATTGTACTAAATATTACTCTGAAAAATGTACTGAAAAAATTACCAAATCTAAAAATTTCAATGTAAAATAAAACAAAATGATGTGCCAGGATTAATATAGAAGCATATCTGGTAAACCAGGCTAATCCGTAATAACTAACTCTAGGGAATGTTCCTGATTCATATCCGTCACGTGGAGAAATTATGTTCAGAACATAAGGCCTTATAAAAGCCATAAATACTGTTGCAATGCTATGCATTCCCAGTGTATCTGAAAATATATCTATTGTAAGTCCCAACAACAGTGCCGAGACAAGAAGCATCCATTTTGGTGTTTCAAAGGGCACCAGAAGGATAAATAAAACATATATGTATGGATTTATATATCCTGAAAACTGAATATTATTAAATATCAATATCTGGGCCAGAATTAAAACTATAAACCTAACTATATTTCTGGGTAATACTTTAATCACTTTCGGCAGATTTTTCTAATTCAATTTGCTCTTCCCTGTAAAGATTTTTCACAACCTGAACGCTGGAAAGATTTTTAAAATCGGTAGCCAGATCAACAGTAATTTCATAATAATTTCCTCCCTTGAGTTTATAATCTGAAGTTATTCCTATCATATAACCTTCGGGAAATATAGTTGAGTAACCACTCGTAACTACTGTATCTCCTACTAAAATCTGAACATGATGCGGTATATCAGTCAGAATAGCTTTTGAATGTCCTTTACCAGTCCATAATAACGGTCCGAAGTAACCAGTTCTTTTAATCTTGGCATTAACCTTAAAGTTACGGTTTAACAAAGAGATTACTGATGAATAATTTTCTGTCACATCCTTAACAATACCCACTATCCCATCATTGGACAGCACAGCCATATCCGGTTCAATCCCGTGATTTTTACCTTTATTTAAAGTAATATAATTATATTGTTTGTTAGTCGAATTATTAATTACTTTAGCATCTGTATAGATATATTTACGTTTATATACAGAATCATTTACATTAAGAGATTCAAATGAATTAATCCTGTAAGAACTCCTTATTAAATTATACAATTTATTATTTTCCTCAATGAGTTTTCTGTTCTCCTCACGAAGTGAGACATATTCTTTAATATTAATAAAAACCCTTGAAAATCCTCCTCTTACTGAATTAGTCAGGGTTACAATTTTTGCTTTATGAAATGTATTATATTGAAATAGCAGAAAAAAAGCAATTGTTTCAAACAAGATAAAAAGGATGATAAAATGATGTCTTACTATAAATCTTAACAGATTCCTCATTATAGATTATACTAATATTCCTATTATCTCATAAGGAATGAAAATTTATCTACATTCTTAAGGGCAATACCGGTGCCCCGGGCTACAGCATGCATTGTATCCTCAGCCAGATGAAAGGGAATATTTATTTTATCAGATAGTCTCTTAGGTACTCCACGCAATAAGGCGCCTCCTCCTGCCAGGTATATACCATTGGCTACTATATCCGCGTACAGTTCAGGAGGTGTCTGCTCAAGAACAGCAAGAATTGCTGCTTCCACCTTCGATAATGATTTATCAAGGCAATGTGCTATTTCCTGATATGAGATAGGTATTTCTATAGGTAAGGCTGTCATCAGATTAGGTCCTCTGACATTGTAGTCAGGTGGAGCATTATCAATATCAGGCAACGAAGAACCAACGTTTATTTTGATCTCTTCAGCAGTTCTTTCCCCTATTTTTATATTATGCTGGTGGCGCATATAAGCTTGTATATCAGCAGTAAAACCATCACCTGCAATTCTGATTGACTGGTTACATACAATACCTCCAAGCGCAATTACTGCTATTTCTGTTGTTCCTCCGCCTATGTCAACCACCATATTACCTTCAGGAGCAGTAACATCGAGACCTATTCCTATAGCAGCAGCCATTGGTTCATAAATCATATAAACATCACGGCCTCCCGCATGTTCAGATGAATCACGAACAGCACGAACTTCCACCTCCGTGCTTCCTGAAGGGATGCATACTACCATCCTAAGCGAAGGAGTAATAAACCTTTTTCTTGGATTTATCATCTTTATCATACCGCGAATCATCAGCTCTGCTGCATTAAAATCCGCAATCACTCCATCCCTTAAAGGACGTATGGTCTTGATATTTTCATGAGTTTTACCATGCATTTGCCTTGCTTCCTCACCTATGGCAATTAGCTTTCCGCTATTATTATCAATGGCAACAATTGAAGGCTGATCGACAACAACCTTATCATTATGAATTATGATAGTATTTGCTGTTCCTAAATCTATAGCCAATTCCTGTGTTAAAAAAGAAAACAGTCCCATATTATAGCACTATTAATAAAATATCCGTTAAAGTTAATTCATTTTGTTAATGAAAAAATATAACCAGAGAGATAAAGTAAATAAAATGATTAAAAATTTTAATTACCAGTTAGTCTAATTTAATTTTCCAATCCTTAAACATTACCTGGTTAATTAATGTTTGAAATGTCTTATCCCTGTTAATACCATTGCCATATTATGATCATTACAGTAATCAACAGACTCCTGGTCACGAATTGACCCGCCAGGCTGTATAACAAGTTTTATCCCTGCTTCATCTGCGATTTGAACACAATCGGGAAAGGGAAAGAATGCATCGGATGCCATAACCCCACCTTCCAGTTTGAATCCAAAATTTTTAGCTTTTGTTATTGCCTGCCTCAAAGCATCAACACGTGATGTCTGACCTACTCCGCTAGCCATGAGCTGTTTATTTTTAGCAAGGACTATTGTATTTGACTTGCTATGCTTTACTACTTTATTAGCAAATTCCAAATCCAGATATTCGTTATCATCAGGAACTCTTTTGGTAACCGGATTCATATCTGCCCTGGTTTCGACTTTCAGATCCCTTTCCTGTTCTATCACTCCGTTAAGTAGTGTCCTGAATTGCACTTTTGGGAGCTCACATTCTTTTCTTATAAGAATTATCCTGTTTTTCTTCTTTTTCAATATTTCAAAAGCTTCATCAGCATAGGAAGGTGCCAATATTACCTCGAAAAACAATTTATCAATTTCCTCTGCTGATTCCTTATCTACTTCTGTATTTGTAATTAGTATCCCGCCGAACGCTGACACGGGGTCTCCTGCCAGTGAGGCTTTCCATGCATCCAGTAAAATATTACGTGAAGCAATGCCGCAGGCATTATTGTGTTTTAAGATTGCAAATGTTGTCTCGTTAAATTCATCAATTAAATTTATTGCGGCTTCAATATCCAGCAAGTTGTTATATGAAATTTCCTTGCCATGAAGTTTATCAAAAATCTTATTAAAATCACCGTAAAAAGTCCCTTTCTGGTGGGGATTTTCACCATATCTTAATTCCCTGGCATCAATAAAACTTTGTTTAAAAACCTTCCTATGCTTGTTTTTGTTAAAGTAATTGAAAATTGCACTGTCATAATGAGACGATATATTAAAAGCTTCAAGAGCAAGATTCTTCCTTTCTTCAAGTGTAGTAATACCTTGCTTACTATTAAGTATATCAAGCAATATGGAATATTGTGCCTGTGATGGAATTATCAGTACATCCCTGAAATTTTTTGCAGCTGCCCTTATTAATGATATACCGCCAATATCTATCTTCTCAATTATATCACCCTCTGGCGCACCGGAAGCAACAGTTTCTTCAAACGGGTATAAATCAACAATTACCAAATCAATACCCTGAATATCATATTTTTTCATTTGTTCGACATCACCCTCAACATATGACCTGGCAAGAATACCTCCAAAAATTTTCGGATGTAAAGTTTTTACTCTTCCGCCCAGAATAGAAGGATATGATGTTAAATCTTCAACTGCTGTAACATCGATTCCCAGGTTCTTAATAAACTCCTTTGTGCCGCCTGTTGAAATAATTTTAACTTTTAACTCATTTAATTTTTTTATGATTTCTTCCAGGTTAACCTTGTGGTAAACAGAAATCAAGGCAGTTTCAATTCTTTTCTCACCCATAAATTATTTGGTTATTTAATTATTTGGTTACAGAATCGCGACAATATATCAATTTTTTCAAAATATAAATTAGTCTTTTATATATTTGTTTTAACTTAAAATCAACAATTATTACTTTATTATATATGTAAAAATTAATATAGAAACCAAGTTTATCATAACTTAACCGGATGCGCTTTTTATACATATTGAAAGAAAGTTTGCTGTCAGCTCTAAAAACTATTAATGCAAACAAACTCAGAACCCTTCTTTCGCTTCTTGGAGTTACTATAGGGATATTTGCTATAATTTCAGTATTTACAGTTATAGATTCCATGGAGAATGAAGTTAAAGAAGTCCTCTCTGATTTAGGAGATGATGTAATATACGTCGAAAAGTGGCCATGGGCACCTGAAAAAGGAGAGGAATACCCGTGGTGGAAATATTTAAATCGCCCTGTACCTACCCTGAAAGAATATATTGAATTAAAACGCCGGCTGACAAGTGCAAGAGCTATTTCATTTCTGGCAATTACACAAAAGACTGTTGAATACAGAAGTAATCTGGCAGAAGATGTCCAAATATGGGGAGTTTCTGAAGAATTTGACTATAACAGAAGTCTTAATATAGAAAAAGGAAGGTTTCTTACTGCCTATGAAATAAATACAGGTAAAAATTTTGCAATCATAGGTAATGAAGTTGCATCCAGATTATTTGAAGATGAAGAGCCTGTTGGCAAAAGACTGAAAGTTATGGGAAATAAAATCATTATTTTAGGAGTATTAGCCAGGGAAGGCAAATCTTTTGTGGGTGGAGGCAGTATGGATGAAGTTGTTCTCCTGCCGATAAAATTTCTTGGAACATTAGTTGATTTAAAAAAGGAACAAAACAATCCCATGATCTGGGTGAGGGCAGCAGATAATGTTTCTGTACTTGAATTAAAGGAAGAGCTGAGGGGTGTAATGAGAGGAATCAGGAGGCTCAAACCATCTGCTGAAGATAATTTTGCACTGAATCAGACCAGTATGTTAACTGCCGGAATTAATCAGATCTTCAATGTTATTAATATTGCCGGTGCAATAATTGGCATTTTTTCAATACTGGTAGGTGGTTTTGGAATTGCTAACATTATGTTCGTCTCGGTCAAGGAACGTACTCACATTATAGGAATTAAAAAGGCTCTGGGAGCAAAAAAGTTTTATATTATGCTTGAAGTTCTTTATGAATCAGGGATTTTATCTTTAATTGGCGGAATTATCGGATTAATAATAATTTATTTTGGCACATTGATAGTCGCCGGAGTAACAGAGTTTAATATCTACTTAAGTACAGGTAATATCATTATAGGATTAATAATATCATCGTTAGTGGGACTTGTATCGGGACTGGCACCTGCCCTTTCAGCGGCTAAACTCAACCCCGTTGAAGCAATTGCGATAACTTTTTAGCTAATCCCGGAATATCCCGAATGCTGTATATATTAAGAATTCAGGTTCACAACTACATTATTTCTGTATTCCCGTAAGCACAAAATAACTATCCAATTTCCCGTTCTGATTATACGATTCTGTCCTAACCATTCCTACATTCTCGGAAAACCATTGTATGGCTTTACTTGTAATTTTTTTCATAAAAGTTTCAGTCTCAATATCATATGATATTTTGAAACATTTAAATGTACCTGCCGCTATGGTAATATTCTCTATTGCCTCAACTTTTCTGTTCTTAATGGTAGTGGACATATTCATCATACTCATCCCCGGTGAATTAAAACTCATAGTAACCGTTCCATCATCAAGCACATCTCCAACCTTCATGCCAGGGGGAAACTGCAGGTTATCACCCTTTATTTCCATTTCCATATCCTTAAATCCTGCTAAAGCCTGTTCATTTAAATAATTATTCATTTCTATATAAAATACCCCGTCTATACAACTCACTTCCATCTCATTTTCAAAGACAAATTCGTCTTTTTTGTCAAAATACTTATTTTTAATAATAGCCTTGATATTACTCCCTGCTTTTTCTATTGTAATGACTTCCTGTTCTGATCTGCCTGTTATTTTATCCTTATTATCATAATGAGTTAATTCAATTTTAGCCCCTTCAACATCAGGATAATAAAATGTACAATCCTGTGCGGACATAATGTAACTGGCAAATAATAAAATAGTTAAAAAACTAAATAATTTTCCTTTTTTCATTTTTTTATGATTTGATTAATTATACAACATGACTATGCAATTTAATTAAAAAAAGATTCAAATAAACCTTCCCTGTTATAATAATATTTTTATAAATAAGCCTGTGGCCAGAGCGGAGCATACCTAGACTGAAGCTAAAACAAATTATATAACAATCTTCCTATCCCCAGATAAATCAGCAGTCCCATTACATCATTAATCGTTGTAATAAATGGACCTGTAGCCAGAGCCGGGTCAATTTTAAGCTTATTCAATGCCAAAGGTACAAATGTACCGAAAACCGAAGCAAATATAACTACAGCCAATAAAGCTGCGCTCACAGTGATTGTTAGTTCGACCGAAGATTTAAAAACCAGGTTGTAAACTAAAATTAAACTGCTTAATATTGTCCCGTTAATTAATGCTACAGATATCTCTTTAAATAATTTACGCCCAGTACTGGTAAGATCAATTATGTTTGCAGCTATTCCCTGCACAACAATTGATGAAGACTGTACTCCTACATTACCTCCCATAGCTGCAATTAACGGGAAAAACAATGCTATTTTAGGATCTATTCTAAGGCTGTCTTCAAATATACTTATTACCTGGGCACCAAGTATTCCCCCCATTAATCCTATGAGTAACCATGGAAGTCTTGCCCTTGTCAGTAAAAATGCATTGTCAGTAGGTTCCACATCCTGAGTAATACCCGAAATTAGCTGATAGTCTCTTTCTGCCTCTTCTCTTATAACATCTACTACATCATCAATTGTAATTCTTCCTATCAATCTCCCAATTGTATCAACAACGGGTAAAGATACAAGGTCATATTTGTTCATTATATTTGCCACCTCTTCCGATCTGGTGTCTGTTCTGACTGATATCACTTCCGCATTGTAAATATTTTTAATTTTGGCATTCGAGCGGCTAACCAATAGTTTTTTCAATGACAGTGTCCCTTTGAGAATACCTTCATTATCAACAACATATACATAGTATAACTCATCTATTTCTGTAGCCTGCCTTCTAATCTCCTGCATGCATTTATTCATACTCCAGTTTTCATTAACCTTGACTAACTCTTTTGCCATCAAGCCCCCTGCAGTATCCTCATCATAACTTAGAAGGTCAACAATATCGCCCGCCTGTTCAACATCACCAATGCTTTGTAATATTTCTTCCTGCTTTTGTTCTGAAAGCACACCTATGATATCAGCGGCATCATCAGAGTCCATCTTGTCAATCAACTTTTTTGCTATAAGATCCCAGGGAAGTATCTTTAAGAAACTCTCCCTGTCATCTTCCTCCATTTCTATCAGTATATCTGCAGCCTTTTCCCCGTCAAGAAGAATATATAAGAATTTTGCCTCTTCATTTGAGATTTCACGAAACACCTCTGCAATATCAGCAGGATGCAAATCCACTATCATGCTTTGTGCAGCTATGTTATCCTCATTTTTAATAGCTTCCTTTAGCGCCTCAATATATTCCCGTGTTAGCTCAAATGGCATTATTGTTTACTTTTTAGGGATTGTTATTTTTAACTGCTTCCTCTATTATAATTGTAAGGTCTATGAACTCTTCTACCGTTAATTGTTCAGGCCTCATCTTAAAAAGACTGTCATTAATTTCCAAATTTAATAAAATACTTTTTAATGAATTCCTCAATATCTTTCTTCTCTGATTAAATCCCGCTTTTACGACACGGAAGAATAATTCCTTATCACATTCCGGTTCTTTCCTGTCATTTCGTAAAAGCCTTAATACTGACGACTTAACTTTAGGCCGCGGATAAAAAACAGATTCGTTAACATTAAACAGGCAATCAATATTGTAATATGTCTGTAAAAGAACACTTAAAATCCCGTAATTCTTATTTCCCGGAGATGAACTTATTCTTTCCGCTACCTCCTTTTGTACCATGCAGACAACTTCAGTAACTTTATCTTTATTATCAAGTATTTTAAAGAATATCTGGCTCGACAGATGATAAGGGAAATTACCAATAATAGCAAATTTACCTGGAAATAATAATTCTAAATTCAGTTTTAAAAAGTCTTCATGAATTATTCTTTTCTTATGTTCAGTAAATTTTCTTTTCAGAATTTCAATGGCCGAAGTATCAATTTCTACAAAATAAATGTTTTCTATTCCCAGCTTTAAAATAAATTCTGTTAATATCCCGGTACCCGGACCAATTTCCAGAATACCGGAATAGTGCTTTAAAGTGAGACTATTTACTATTTTTCTGGCAATATTTGTATCCAGCAAAATATGCTGTCCCAGGCTCTTTTTTGGTTTAAAAAAACTCATTTATATAAAATGTATAAATTAGCCAGTCTATGTTCGTTTAACCTTATTTACATGAATTTTCGGAACTGTCCTATGAAAATTGTAATATGCGTTTTCAAAGATAACTATTTTAATAGTTGTTATAACCTGCTAAAAATAACTATTCCAATGATTTAAAATAATGAATGACTAAATTATGCAAAATGAAATATGATTTTAATGAAACAGTAACCAGGGAAAATACCAGTTGTTATCAATACGATCTGCGTAAAAAGTATTTCGGCACTGATGATGTCATTCCTATGTGGGTAGCTGATATGGATTTTAAAACTCCCCCATTTATAATAGACGCTATTCAAAAAAGACTGAATCATGAAATCCTGGGTTACACCTTCAGAGGCAACTCTTTTTATGATTCAGTTATAAAATGGCAAAGAATAAGGCACGGATGGAAAATAAAAAAAGACTGGATTGAATTTTCACCGGGAGTTGTACCTGCACTTAATATGGCAGTTTTAGCATTCACAGACCCTGGTGATAAGATAATAGTCCAGCCACCGGTATATTTTCCTTTTTTTTCAGCAATAAAAAATAATAACAGAATCTTAGTTAATAATCAGTTAATCTTGCAAAATGGAAGATATCATATGAATTATAAAGATCTCAGGTCAAAAATAGACGATAAGGTAAGAATGATTATTCTTTGTAGTCCGCACAATCCAACAGGGAACGTCTGGACCAGGGAAGAATTAACTGAACTGGCAGATATCTGCTTAAATAAAAATATACTGATATTATCAGATGAGATCCATTCAGATCTGATTTTTAAAGGCTCCAAACATATACCTACAGCTACCCTGGGCAAAGAAATCGCAAAAAATACCATTACCTGCATTGCTCCCAGCAAAACTTTCAACCTGGCAGGATTATCAACATCAGCGGTAATCTCTTCAAATAAAAAACTAATGCAAAAATTCAGCCGGATTCTGGATCATATACATGCCGGTAATGGAAATATATTCGGAAATATTGCGATGGAAGCTGCTTATAACTATGGTAACGACTGGCTTAAAAATTTAATGTCTTATGTTCACAACAACCTGAAATTCCTCATTAATTATTTAGCTGACAACATACCGCTAATAAAACCTGTGATCCCTGAAGCTACTTACCTTGTTTGGCTCGATTGCAGAAAATTAGGAATGAATAAGCACGAACTCAAAAAATTCTTCATTGAAAAAGCAAAGCTGGGTTTAAGTGATGGCCCCATATTTGGTAAAGGAGGTGAAGGATTTCAAA
>Ga0315545_1000298_pt1 | contig 54137 bp, 41 predicted proteins | sample SalMarSW160210MG_FD_203096 | JGI IMG/M metagenome (GOLD analysis project Ga0315545, IMG submission 203096) | Salt marsh sediment microbial communities from the Plum Island Ecosystem LTER, Massachusetts, United States - Salt Marsh Sediment SW1602-10 ...
TGTAGCGGAAAAGCTTGGCCGCAAGTGGATAGGAGTAGACCTGGGTAAATTCGCCATCCACACCACACGTAAGCGGATGATTCAAGTTCAACGAAAGCTTAAATCAGAAGGTAAAGACTATCGCGCTTTTGAAATTCTCAACCTCGGCAAGTATGAGCGCCAGCACTATATCGGCGTCAATCCCAACCTGCGAGAGGCGGAACAGCAAAAGCAGCTGGAAGAGAAAGAGGCAGCCTTCGTTGACCTCATCCTGCGGGCTTACCGCGCCGAGAAGACCGATGGCTTTAAGACCTTCAATGGCAAGAAAGCCGGGCGGCTGGTAGCAGTGGGGCCGGTGAACCTACCTGTTACCCGCCTCTTTGTGGAAGAAGTGATTCTGGAATGCCGCGAGAAACACATCACCCGCGTGGACATCCTCGGTTTCGAGTTCGAAATGGGGCTGTTCCCTAACGTCCTGGATGAAGCCCGCGCCAAAGGTATCGATATCGCTCCCAAGTACATCCCCGCCGAGGTATTCGACAAGCGGGCGGTGGACAGGAACCAGGTGGTCTTCCACGACGTTTCCTTTGTGGAAGTCAAGCCGCACGTGCAAGGCAACCGCGTGGCTGTGGAGCTGACCGATTTCTCGGTATTCTACTCCCAGGATTCTATCGCCGCTGCTGAAGCTAGCCTGAAAGACAAGAGTAGTAAAATCGTCGTCGAGCAAGGGCAGATTATCAAAGTCATCAAGGACGCCCAGGGTTTCGTCGACCGGGAGGTATTGACCCAGAAATGGACCGACTGGATTGATTACTGGTCGGTGGATTTCGACTTCGAAAGCAAACGGGAGATCATTCGCGTAAAGAACCCCGACAGCGGGGAATGGGAAGAAGTATGGACCGGGGAGTATATTTTTGAGAACGAATGGCAATCCTTCCGCACCAAGAAAGACCGCTCCCTGGAGCTTAAAAGCGTTTCCCAGGAATGCACACCCGGGCGGCGTAAGCTGGCTGTGAAGGTGGTGGACATCTTCGGCACCGACACCATGACGATTGTGGAAGTTACTGTAGGAGGGAAAAGCTGATGGCCTTACACCCTGATTTCCCCGAATCCCCCTACGCTATCCTCGACCCCGCCTTGCGCTGGTTTCCGGCTGATGAAGCCCTGCGGGAGACCAGCATGGACAAACTCCTGCCGCCGCTGGTGCCACAACTGCGCAAAAAAGTGAGGGAATGGCGGGACAGCGGCTACGTTGGGGCGACCGACACCAGCCGCAGCCTTCTCAACTGGTGGTTCAAAACCCCGCACCTGCTCCCCCAGACCGATGGCACGATGGCTGAGTTCCAGTATTACTTTGCCCAGCGCGAGGCTCTGGAGACTATTATCTATTTGTACGACGTGGTGGGGGTGCAGGACAAGTTCGACCTGATGCGCTTCGATAGTTCCGGCATGGTTTCCGCAAGTCTTTTCGACGAGAGCTGGCGGCGATTCGTGGTTAAAATGGCGACCGGCTCCGGCAAAACCAAAGTACTGAGCTTGGTTTTGGCCTGGAGCTTTTTCCATAAACTATATGAACCAGAGTCGGAGCTGGCTCGTAATTTCCTAGTGATTACTCCTAACATCATCGTCCTGGATCGCATTTACAAAGACTTCAAAGGCCTAAACATTTTCTTTAATGACCCGGTTCTTCCTGACAATGGTATCGATGGCCATAACTGGCATGACGACTTTCAGTTGACCCTGCATGTGCAAGATGAAGTACGTGTCACTCGCCCCACTGGTAATATCTTCTTGACTAACATCCACCGCGTTTATGCCGGCAACGATATTCCCGCTTCACCTGATGATGAGAACACGATGGAATACTTTCTGGGTAAGCGACCTACCGGCGCAACCACCGACTCCAAGGTGGATTTAAGTATGATTGTGCGCGACATTGACGAACTGATGGTACTCAACGATGAAGCGCACCATATTCATGACCCACGTATGGCTTGGTTCAAGTCCATTGAGGACATCCACAACCGCCTAAAGCAAAAAGGAGCAGCTCTCTCCTTGCAAGTGGACACGACTGCCACCCCTAAGCACAATAATGGCGCCATTTTCGTGCAAACGATAGCCGATTACCCGTTGGTGGAGGCTATTTCGCAAAATATTGTCAAACATCCGGTGCTACCCGATGCCGCCAGCCGGGCCAAACTGGTGGAAAGCCAGAGCGCCAAATATACCGAAAAGTATTCCGACTATATTCACCTGGGTGTTATCGAGTGGCGTAAGGCTTATACCGAGCATGAAAAGATGGGCAAAAAATCTATTCTATTCGTCATGACCGATGACACTAAGAACTGTGACGATGTGGCATCTTATCTTGAGGGCAACTACTCGGATTTAAAAGATGCCGTGTTGGTGATCCATACTAAGGAAAACGGTGAAATCTCTGAATCTGTTACCGGGAAAAACAAGGAGGAACTAGACCGACTACGCAAAGAAGCTAACGAAATTGATGGTCTGGATAGCCCATATAAGGCCGTAATCTCCGTGATGGTGCTCAAGGAGGGTTGGGATGTGCGCAATGTTACCACGATTGTGGGACTGCGCCCATATTCAGCTAAGAGCAATATCCTGCCTGAGCAAACCCTGGGGCGCGGCTTGCGCAAAATGTACGCCGGTGATACGGAAGAATACGTTAGCGTGGTAGGTACCGATGCTTTCATGGATTTCGTGGAATCAATTAAAGCTGAAGGCGTGGTGTTAGAGCGTAAGCCTATGGGCGAAGGTACTGGGCCTAAGACGCCTCTTGTCGTTGAAATCGATAATGAAAATGTAAAAAAGGACATAGAAGAGCTCGATATTGAAGTCCCGGTGATGACCCCGCGCATTTATCGGGAATATAAAAACCTTTCCGATTTGGACGTGGCAGCTTTTGATCATGCAAAGGTGGCATATTTACAGTTTAGTGAAGAGGAACAGCGTAAGATAGTATTTAAAGACATCACCACCGGCGAAGTGACGCATACCACTATTCTTGATACGGCTGGTATTATAGACTACCATAGCGTTATCGGCTATTTCACTCAGACTATCATGAAAGATTTACGCCTGATTAGTGGTTATGATGTGCTGTACGGTAAGGTAAAGTCATTTGTCCAGAGCGGTTTATTTAACCAACCGGTTGTGCTCGAAGACCCCAACACACTGCGTAATCTATCAGAATTAGCCGCCACTAAAACGTTAGTCGAAACCTTTAAAAAGGCTATCAATGCACTGACCATCCAGGACAAAGGTGATGCCGAGATTCGGGATAGCATCAAGCTGCGCCAAACGCGCCCATTCGTGGCAAAGGAGCAGGCATACCTAGTCCCAACAAAAAGCGTCTTTAACAGGATTATTGGTGACAGCCATTTTGAACTGCTTTTCGCCAGGTTTCTGGAAGACTGTGGCGATGTGATTTCCTATGCCAAGAATTATATGGCCGTACACTTCAAGCTGGACTATGTAAACGCCGATGGTAATATTTCAGATTATTACCCTGACTTCTTTGTGAAGCTGTCCGATAAACAGATTTATATTGTCGAGACTAAAGGTCAGGAAGATCTAGACGTGCCGCTTAAGATGCAACGCTTAAGGCAATGGTGTGAAGACATCAATCAGGTTCAGTCGGATGTAACCTATGATTTCGTGTATGTGGATATGGAGAACTTTGAGCAATACAAGCCCACCTCATTCAACCAGTTGCTTGATGGCTTCAGAGAATACAAAAAGGAAATATAACAAGGCGCTCGCCCTTATTTTAAGATTACACATTTCGTCAGAAGGTGTAACGCCTGGTCACTTAAAATGGCGACCGTAACAATGGCACTATAACAAATCCTGAGGTTTTTCACCCAGTCGCCCACCTATTTGAACCCACGCCTCCACGAATTTAATAGCGCCTGTTCGTAATAATCTATCGTGTGCCTCCTTAAAAATAGCCGTGTATTCGGTGATCATGTGGGCACATAGAACCTTCATAGTATCGAGAGAAGGACTTGCCAACATATGTACTTATCCCCTCACGATAGCTTTTTGCGTTTGAAAGACGCTTCTACTTCCTGAATGAGCATGCCCTGATAAATGTCCGTACATATAACGAGCGAGCATGGGACTGAGTCCAGCGCTAGTCGCAATTTCGGACCAAGACAATGGCTTGTTAGCCGTAGCGCTCCATCGCCACAAATCCCTCTGATGACCGGTAGCTATTCCCTCTTTCTGTTTGGGTTTTAGGCTCATGAATATCGTGTTTGATTTCAGGTTGTCAATTATTGTCTCAATCAGCTTCTTTTCATCCTTCTTCAACTCTTGATGTTCCGGCTTGCCTTCAGGGAGATCCTGTCCTTCTGCCAGTCCAGCAGCTTTGTAAATCCAGTACCTAAACCATTTTTCATCTCCCAGCGCTGGAGAATAGAAGATTTGGTGGAATACTAAGAATGCTTCCATTGAAGCTCTTGTAAGCACATCCATCGACGCAGGATCCCGCAACTTAATATCTCCAAAGGACGGTAGATTCATGGTATTACTATCATCTGATAGGTGCAGTACAGTCATGGCAAATTGGAGGAACCTGTTCGCTAGATTGTGAGCATCGATCTTTCTCTCCTTCTCCAGTAGATCATTCACAGAGGATACCTTGACTACACTGATAACCTGCGCCATCACGTCAATGAGAAAAAGTAGCTCCTGCTTGCTATTCACGTTCGCTACCACCTTTTAGAATGGTTTACTTGATTCTATCATCTCTGGTCGTGTTTTAACGATGTCTGATGGACGTTAGGGTGCTCTTTAATCTCGCTACACATTCAGCCACATTGGTCAGTCCGCGCCCAGATTCTAGCATTATAAGTGCAATTATGCGTAAACGATTAACTCTCCAGCTTTAAATTACCGCTGCACTTTCGGCCAGCATTGTATATCGTAAATTTTATGACCAAGTGATATAATGAAGTCAAATAAAATTTTATGTTATGTCATTAATCCAAAGAGAAAAATCATGGAGCGCAAAGATAACAATAATCAACCTGACAAACAGGAAATGAGATTCCTTTCCGACCGGCCTCTTGATGCGGATCATGAAAGAGAGATGCGCTTTGGTCATCCTAACATAGTAGAGAATCTGAAAAATATGGTCTCTAAATGTCCGACTCCTTTTACCATAGGCTTGTTTGGCAAATGGGGAACCGGAAAGACCACTATACTTGACGCTTTGAAGCGCAAATTCCATGCTTCGGAAGTCGCTGTAGTTATAATTGATGCCTGGAAGCATGAAGGAGATGCATTAAGAAGGACTTTCTTACAGGATACAATCAGTCAACTGCAAGTGAAACAAGGTGAGAAGCAATATCTTAGTAAGGAGGTGAAATTAAGCAAAAATTTGCGTGTTCCCATATCGAGAACATTTCATAGCGGTATCAAGGCAAATTACTCACTACTATGGCCCTTATCGATATTCCTAGGCGTATTGATAGTTGTTGGCATACTTATTAATATTTTTTCCCCCAACAACCTTGGAACATATATCTCAACAGTCCTTGGCGGAGGCCTAGTAATCGGGATTCTATTATGGTTGTTACAGCAATCTGTTGCCACTGAAACCATAACTACAGTGGCCGATCGATTCCAAGATCCACAAGAGTTTGAAAGTGAATTTAAAGGAATCATTAAAAAATTAGCAGCAGAAAAATTACTCGTTATAATTGATAATCTCGATCGTGTTTCCTGTGATAAAGCTATAGAGCTTCTATCCACTATTAAGACTTTTTTAGAGCAGGATAAGTGCGTTTTTCTCATTGCGTGCGATGCCGAGGCTATCAAGAAACATCTGGAAAGTTTGTATGGTCAAAATTCAGAGAATTCAGCTGGTATCTCTAAATTTGATGGTGATGAGTACCTTCGTAAATTCTTTAATAGCAACCTTATAATTCCAGAATTTATTGATACTGAACTCTATAGTTACACGGAAAAATTAATAGACGAGAGCAATCTACATGCACCTGATCGCCCGGATGTTGCTTATGTTATCACGAAGGCTTTCAGGGATAATCCACGCCAGATCAAGCAATTTATCAACACCCTAATATCACACTTATCACTCGCGGAACAAAGGGAGATATCAAAAGAATTAAATAAAGAAACGGTCACTAAAAATGTAGCCTATCTGGCAAAAGACTTGATAATAAGACTGCAATTCCAAGAATATTATGATTCATGGTCACGAGGAGAGCTAGATAAGAGTAGCGTTGAAAAACTCGACGATTTCTTGCAATCAACCAAACCTATAAATGTTAAGGATAACAGGCCATTTCGATACCTCAAGCTTTCTGAACAAGAAATGGAGATTCCTGAGATAGGGAATCTTCAACTTGCCTTTCAGGATAATGATGTTGACCAAGCAAGCCAGATTATCGAGAGATATAAAACCGATACTATTAAATTGTCAGCTCTTAAAAGGTTCATACCAAGTTTTGTCGATGATAACAGGGGTAGAGGGCTTCTGCTTTTTAACATTGTCTCATCAATTCTTACGACAACGAAAAAACTTGGCATAGAGTGTGACAAACATTTCTACCATACAGTCGCAGACCTGTTGAATGATGATGGCCAGCTTGGGACTCAACTCCAGAACTTCGACCCTAGTATTATATTTAGTGAAGTGCTTGACCGATGTGATAAGACACAGAGAGATGAGATAATCCACAGATATTCAGGATTATTTGGAGAACCTAACAATATAAAGCGGGATGATCGAGACACCTATATAAAAGCTATGTTACAAGAATTTATGGGGCATACAGACTGGCTTAATAACACGAGGAAGCAAGAAATACGCAACGCCATTGCCCAGAAATACTGCAATTATGAAATACTTTCTATGTTCATAGGCAAGCCCGATGAGCAGAAGGAATTTCTACATGAGGAGACACTCAGTAAATTTATTGGAGAAATCTCTGAGAGTGATTTAGAAGAACCAGAGCAGCTTAGGGCAAAAATTAATCTCCTTAACGAATTGAAGTCGATAACTACTGACAAGAATTTATCAGAAATCGTTACGCAGTTTACGGCACTACTATCAACGGAGAATACAAAGCCGGATCGCAACGAAAAGCACGTTCTGCTAACCTGCATCGAAGAAATTGTAGACAACTATGGCGAACGAATTGCTGATTTACCTGAAGACATTATTAATCCATTTACAGAACAGATCCATAAAGGAGTCAATGCACTGGCGCAACCTGGACGCAAGAGTATATTTATCCCTCTTTGCATTTGGTTAGTAGATGTAGTCGCTGATCCACTGCAATCCCAAATAAATTCGGTTATTAATACATTTTTTGCAGGTGCAAATTCGACGGATTTGGCTTCTATATTTGATAAAATAAGCGGGAAAAGCGAAAAGGAAGAACTTATAAATAAATACGCCGCCACTTTAAAACAAAGAGTCCTTAGTGACCAAAGTATGTTTGATTATTTATATCCGTTTGCTGCGAAAGATACCAGAACTGCTTGGCTTACTGAACTAATACAGGTGGATCATCAGAGGGCAATCAACAAGCTCGAACAATTTAATTACCGTGTTGATGATAAAAAATCTGTTGTATCTGCAATATTTACTAAAATAGCTAAAATAACCCAGATCATTCAAAGAAAAGACCTTTATATTGCATGCAATAAAATGAAGTGCGCCGACGCTGCAGAATTGAAAGATAATTTCGTCGTAATTGTAAAAGCTCTTCTCAAGGATGCCACCCCTGACCCTCAAAAAATGGGGCTGGATATTTTACAGGATGCTACCTATTTATCACAAACACAGAAAAGAGATATTGCGATAGAGACTATTGAATGGCTTTCTGCACAGCAACCAAACGCAGCATACCAACCAAGTTCGGCGCTCAGTGTGCTTTTAGCTTGGCCAATACTAACACAACCTCCGAAAGAGAAGTACCTTGACTATATTTTTGATAAACTTATAAGACGTGGTATCAACAGCAAGAGTGTTGATTTAGGCTTCAATGTTTTGGGAAGAATTGAACCGAGATTGAAGTATGAAGATTACTCAACGTATTTTGATGACATTCTAAATCGAACTACAACCGAAACCGATTCAGATGTAAAATCTCATTTAGTCAGTGGCTTGGGGAGTTTAGATCCCAAAGAGTTGGGTGACCAAAATAAGGGTTTTTGGCAAAAAGTGAGGAAACTATCGTCTCCAGGGGAATGACAATTTTTCATATCTTCTTTCAATGTACCACACAAAACATCGATTTGTTACCTTTCCCCTATCTCAATGTGAAACAGCGGTATAAGTTTACTTTATCAGGTAGCGTCCATCAAACGATTAGCAGAAGTATTATGGCGTGAAATAGACTGTGACCGATAAACGACCATTTTGCCACCCTGTTTTGCGTATTTGGATTGGCAGGGCTATAATAATTTTATGGTCAGTAGATGTCTCCGAGTTGCTGAGGGTTAAGAAATGATAAGTATAGTGCCTAAGAGGAGGCAGTTGGGAGACAAGGGCTTTTCCAGTAGATGGAGGTGACAATGATTACGAAATACTTACGTGAAGCTATGAACCGAGCCAGATATAAAATCCTAGAAGACGGAACATACTATGGTTGGATTGAGGAGATCCCGGGCGTCTGGGCTAGCGCTGGCAGCCTCGAAGAATGTCGGGAGGAAATGGGGTCGGTTGTCGAGGACTGGCTATTGTTGGGGCTGAGACTAGGCCATAAAATCCCTTCGCTGGGAGATATCGACCTGAATGCTGAAGTCCAAACGGTTGGTTCAAAATGACGCAGCGGCTCACGCCTATATCTTGGAATAACCTGGTGGGGAGATTAGGTAGTTTGGGATTCGACGGCCCCTACCGTAGCGGTAAACATTATTTTATGGTAAAAGGCGAGTTCAGGCTGACCATTCCCAACCCTCACCGTCAGGACATAGGCGTTCCCTTGCTCAAGGAAATCCTTAAACGTGCTGGCATAACTCATGAAGAATGGCTGAAACCCGGGAAGAAGTAATTCGGGGTTTTACGAGCGTACTTCACTGATGACGGAGACCGATGAAAAGCTGGAGTTACGGAGTAAATTCAATTTATAAGACGGCGAGCCTCCATCTTGAGGAGGCCTCGTGGTGGGTGTTTGCAGCAGACAGGCTTGCCGAGATTATATGTGACCGAATTCCTTCTATTCCCTTACCCAAAATCAAGATGAGGCTCAAGGATCGATGTGATATCGAACTCAATGAGGGAAATAAATGGACAACGCTAAGGGATTGGTATGGCGACTTGAGTCAAGCCTTTCACTGCCTGGTGCACCTACCCGTTTTTCATTATTGTCAGAAAAAGATCAACTGTAAATATATGGAAGCTGATTTCAATAAAGCCAGGGAGATGTTTTACAAAGAGGACAAAGAGTTCTGGGACAAGGAAATATTGAGCCATCTGACTTAAGATGTCAATTCTCACCGTAAATTAATGACTTAACCATCATCATGATTTTTATATCATCTTAGCTGTCTCCTCTTGTTTCAGAGGCTAGCGTGACCTTGGCGAGGGTATGGATTTTTAGCTTCAAGCAGGGTCTCAGGGTAACCCTCAAATGTATCTAAAACAGGCTCTCACCCGGGGGAGTTTGAACCTCACCTGCTACCGCATGAAACAAAGGCTTTGCTCGGCTTAGCCCCGCTTACTTATAGCTAGCACGGAAGAAAAAAGCCTCTAGACCATATTGGGTACTAGTAGAGGTGTAAAGCCACCGTGATATGGGTAACGGTGAGGCAGGATATTAGGAGCGAGGATGTTGCTAATAGCAACTATTCTCTCTATAATATTTCCATGAACAGAGGCTCTAAGTATAATCCTTATCAGTGTCCTGAGTGTGGTTACAAATCTACACGGCGGTCAAATATGAAAATCCACTTAGCAAGGGTGCATGGACTAGCTCCAGATTTGCCGGGGCCATCTCAGAGGGACTGGGTGGAGGAACAAGTCCGATCATTAGCTAACAAATATGCCCAAGCTCAACTAGAAGGGGATAAGCAGAGTGCAAATCATATTTACAGTAGCCTGACTGCTTTATACTATCGCCATCAAGGCATTCTCTCCTTGGGACATATCTCTAGGGTACTGGAAAGCGCACGACGGAGGCTTGAGGAGCGTAATAAGTGAGCAGATATGGACATAGAGGAAGTAGCTGGCTTTGGTATATACGACACGCTAGCTTTGAAATGGTTAAAGTTATAGCGACATTCGTTCATTTCATCGGTTATAATTATTTCACAGCTCCATCTAATCTGTTACCTCCAGTCCCTACGTCTTTCGCTTACCATCTAATAACCCGAAGTGGAGTTCCACGAGCTCTGCCTGTGGGTATCAATGAAGAAATGAGGGTGTTGTTTTACGACAAAGGATAACTGGCTTATATCTGCGGAAGCGACAAAGCCGTAGCTGGAGACGTTAACCGTTTTGCGACATTTCCCGATATTTCATAAAGAGATAGGGAAAGGTAACGAAACGATGAAAAGTTGAGGTATAGGATTTGTCAGCTTATAATTGATAAATGGCAGTTTCTGGAGGCTCACCGGGTAGCCAGATTCAGCGCTTTAGCTTAGACCCACAATGAAACAAATACAGATAGACATCAATGCACAGTTCCGGCGCGGCTGTCGACCGGGCGCTGAAACGATTGCGTTAATCAATTTCCCCCTCGTATTCCTTGACTAGCTCTACCATTGCCTTCACCATTTCTTTACTCATAGATGCCGAAAGCCAGGCAACACGCCGCCCCCGCTTCAAGAGCGTGATGTTATCACTCTTATCAGTTATGATACAAAAGCCAATCGCTCTATCCTCGTCCGACAAGAGTAAATCTTCATGTTTAGCTCTATCTTTGCCGGGGATTGTTTTCAACTTATTTTATCCCTTGATTATCTCAAACTTCATATAAATTAGGATGCTCTTTTTTAGTTTGACTTATCCTCGAGTATTCCGGTACGATTAATATATATCGCATGTTTTCCCCGCTTTATTTTCGAAAAGGGCCTGTCTCTCAGGTCTTTTTCTATGTAACCCCTTTTTACTTCATAGGGTGATACTAGCACAATATCCAAATATTAGTCAAGTGCAGCTTGATTGTTTGCTCAAATAGTCAACTGGTTGCTAGTCTTATCCAGAGAAACTAGAGGCGACCAGTGAGCTTAGGGCAAAGAATCAAGCAACGAAGACAAGTCCTGAAGGTCACCCAGCAGGAACTGGCCAAAGCAGTTGGGATGACGCCGCAGCATATTTCCCTCATTGAGCAGGACAAAGCGGCCCCTTCTCTGGCTGTTGTTTCCAAGATAGCCGAACAGTTGGGAACGAGTATCGACTACCTGGTGGCAGGGGAAGGTGGAGTCAGTACAGATACAATACCGGCGATAAAGGCTGATAATACCCTAAGCCTTGATGCCAAGAAAGCCCTGATCACCATGGTGGAATTGCTCCGGTCGGCTTCGGGCCAGGACTCTAAACGTCCTTCTTAGTTATTCTCACCGCCAGTCCTTCGATTGCGGCACCTTGTCCAATGCATTGAATGGCTCCACCTGGTTTATCACCACGTTATGCGTTCCCTCGCGGCGGGTGAGCCGCCCTCTTACGATGAGAAACGGCGAGCGGAACTGGTGCTCGTATTTTTCGTAGGTCTTGCCGAAGACCATGCAGGGGATGTGCCCGAACTCATCCTCCAGGGTTATATAGACCACCTTACCCTGCGGCCGCTGGCGGCGGATGACCAGCCCGGCGGCCGTCACCGGAGCGCCGTCGCTCAGCTTCTCGATGTCCCGGCTGGTGCGAAAGCCCCCGTTGAAGCGCGCTCGCAGGAGGGACATGACATGACCTTCGGGGAAGAGGCTGAGGACGTCGTACTCCTCGCGCATACGCTCCCAGTTGCCGGGGGCGGCCAGCTCGATGACGTCCTGAGCCACGGGCAGCGGCAGGGGCAGCTGGGAGTTAACGGGGCGGTAGCGCAGCCCGATTTCCCATTTTACCTTGCGGCGGTTGGGCTCGATACCGTCGAAGGCCCCGGCCCCGGCCAGGTTGAGGGCGACCTCTTCCAGCACGCCGCTGCGCTCCAGGAAGTCTCCGATATTCGTGAAGACCCCCTTAGCCCGCCCGCGCTCGATGGCCGCGGCGGACGCTTCGCCCAGGCCGGTCACGTGCAGGAAGCCCAGGCGGAGGGCACCGTCCTCGATGACGCACTTAGCTTGGCTCTTGTTAATACCCGGGTTGAGGACGCGGATGCCGTGCCTCTTGGCGTCCTCTTTCAAGGTCTCCAGGTTGTAAAAGCCCATCGGCTGCTGGTTGAAGATGGCCGTGAAGAACTCCAGCGGGTAGTGGTATTTCAGCCACGCCGCCTGGTAGGCCGTCACCCCGAAGGCGAAGGCGTGCGACTCCGGGAACATGTAGAGCCCGTTGAACTTCTTAAATACTTTTTCGGCCGATTTTTCATCAACGCCGCGCTCCCTGGCCCCCGCTATGAAGCGATTATGGTACTCCTCGATGAGGGCCTCGTTGTGCTTGCGCCCGAAGGCGCGGCGCAGGCGGTCGGCCTCGCTGGGGGCGAACCCGGCCACATCGATGGCGAGCTGGTTCACCTGGTCCTGGAAGAGCACCACGCCCAGGGTCCGCTCCAGCGCCCGCTCCTCCAGGGGGCAGTCGTAGATCACGGGCTTTCTCCTGCTGCGCCGGGCCAGGTACTCCTGCACGCCGTGGTTGACGCCCACACCGGGGCGCACCGCCCCCACCTCGTGGGCCATGTCGAGCAGGTTGCGGGGTCGCAGGCGCGTGATGGTCTGCATCTGGGCGGCGGACTCCACCTGGAAGATGCCGATGGTGTCTCCCTTGCAGAGCATATCGTAGACCGCTTTATCCGCGAAGTCGATGCGGGAAAGGTCGATGCGCCGGCCGGTGCGTTTCTTGATAAGCTCGACGGCCTCCTGCATCTGGGAGAGGGCCCCCAGGGCCAGGAAGTCTATCTTCACAAACCCGGCGTCGTCGATGCTGTCTTTGTCCCACTGGCAGACGTAGCGCCCGGCGATGGCCCCGCGCTGCACCGGCACTATATCAGTAAGCGGGCTCGATGATAAAATCATGCCGCCGGGGTGCTGCCCCAGGTACTTGGGGAAGCCGTCCAGCTCGGCGGCCAGCTCAATCAGGTCGCGCCAGACGGGGGCGTCCACCCTGTCCTTGAAGTTGGGCATCCGCTCCATCTTGCTCTTGAGCTTGCGGGCGCTGCCCCAGTCGGCCTGTCTGGCGAGCTGGTCGATTTCCGCCTCCGGCAGCCCCAGCGCCTTGCCCAGGTCGCGCACGGCCCCCTTTATCTGGTAAGTACCGATGGTGCCGGTGAGGGCGGCGCGCTCCCAGCCCCACTTCTCGTGCACCCGCAGGATGAGATCTTCGCGGATGCTGCGGGGGAAGTCCAGGTCGATATCCGGCACGTTGGTCATGACGTCCTCGGGGAGGAAGCGCTCCAGCGAGAGGTCGTACCGGAGCGGGTCGATGTGGGAGAGGCCGATGAGGTAGCCCGCGAGCAGCGCCACCGACGAGCCGCGCCCCCGCCCCGGCGGGTTCTCCTCCAGCGTCAGCGACGGGTCGGAGAGACCCTGCGAAATCATCACCTCCCGCCCCAGCTTGATGACCTCGTGGTACATCAGCAGGAAGCCGGCCAGGTTGAACTTCCGTATCAGACGGAACTCCTCGTCCAGCCGGGCGCGTACTTGCTGCGTGACCGAGCCGTAGCGGCGGACGGCGGCCTCGTGGCAGAGCTTCTCCAGGTAGCTCTGGGGGGTGTGGCCAGGCGGGGCGGGGTAGTCCGGGAAGGCGTAGCCCAGGTCGCGGGTCAGGTCGAAGGCGCATCTTTGGGCGATTCTAAGCGTGTTTTCCAAGGCTTTCGGGCACTCGCGGAAGAGGTCTGCCAGCTCGGCGACGGGGCGCAGGTAGTATTCGGAGTTGGGACGCCGCTCCCGGTGCGTCTCCTCCAGGCTCTTATGGCGGATGGCCACCAGACAGTCCTGGAGGCGGTGGCGCTCGCGGACTTGGTAATGCGCGTTGCCGGTGGCCGCGACGGGCGTGCCCGTTTCCTTGGCCAGAGTCAGCAGCGCCCTGACGCGGGCGCTGTCGCCGGGGGCCAGGTTGTGCTGGAGCTCGATGTAGTAGCTATCCGCCTCGAACCACTCCTGATATCGCCGGACAAGCTCCCTGGCCTCGTCGAGGCGGGACTTGACTACCAGCTGCGCCAGCTCCCCCCGCGGGCAGCCGGACAGGGCGATGAGACCTGCTGCGTGCTCGGGTAAAAGCTCCGGGGGCAGCTCCGGGGCGTGACGCTCCCCGGCGGCGTGGGCGGCGGTAATCAGGCGGCATAAATTGGCGTAGCCTTTTCTGTCTTTGGCCAGCAGGGTGAGGTGAAAGCCGCCCCGGAGCGTCAGCTCCGCCCCGATGACGCCGTGAACGTCCAGCGACTTGGCGAGCTGGGCAAATCGCATCGCCCCGCCGAGGTTGTCGTGGTCGGTGACGGCGAGAGCAGCGTAGCCCAGCTCCCTGGCCCGCACCAGCATCTCCTCCAGCGAGGCGGCCCCGTCGTGAAAGGAATAGTAGCTGTGGCAGTGTAGCTCGGCGTACGGCATGGTCGCACCCTAGTAGTCCTGCTCATACCAGCGGTTATCGGTCAAGTCTTTGTAGAGCACCAGCCGCGGCCCCGAGGCGAGCCGGACGGCGTAGTAGAGCCGCGCCACCGGCTTCGCCCGCCACCACTCGTCGTCGAGTCGCCAGCGGTCGGTAATGGCAGCGATAACCTGACGCCGCCTGCCCTTGATGGCTATCGGTTGCCCGGAACTGTCTTCCGTAACCTCGACCAGCCGGGGCAGGTTCAGCGGTCGGTAGGCGCCAGCACGTAGCGCCTTTCCGGCAGCCTCGACCACGGCTCCACCTCCTTGACCCTGTAGACCTGCGGACTCCCCTGACGGAACTCCAGCCGGCGGATGTCCTCGGCGAGATGGTCGCGCGCCCGTACCTCCCTGAAGAGGCTCTCCTGCCGCCCGCGCGGGCAGGCCAGCTGCTCGACGCGCAGCCCCGCCTGCTCCACCGGGCCGGGCTGGGGGTAGTCCTCCAGCACCCGGCGGATGCGCCCCAGGGCAGTTTTCAGCTCCATGGCGGGCTCCTTGAACTGGATAAGACGCTCCCAGTGCTCGGCGTTCCAGGTGCGCGTCCAGAGGCTCAGGCGGCCGATGCCCAGGCCCGCGGGCGCGATTTTAGCAAAGACGCGTGCCAGTATCCCCTCGACGGCGACGAGGATGGCCGGAAGCGATACCGTCACCGATGGCAGCGTTACGCTCTCCTCGATGGCGCGCTCCAGGAGGCGCGGGTAGAGGGGCGTGTTATCGACGCCGAGGGCCAGCTCCGCCAGCCTCTTCCCCTCCGGCCCGAACTGGGCCATGAGCGGCCCGGTCGGCAGCGCCATGAGGTCGCCCAGGGCAGCTATGCCGAAGTCGCGCAGCTTCTCCCTGGTTTTCAGCGAGACGGGCAGCTCGTCGCAGGGGAGCTCGCGGAGAAAGGCGCCGCTGTCCCCGGCGAGTACCCGGCGGCCGCCAGGAGGGCAGCGGCGGGCCGCCAGGTATGCCAGGAACTTGTTGCCGGCCAGGCCGGCCTGAGGCAGAAAGGCCTCCGGGATAGCCTTGTAAACGGCGTCGATAAGGGCGTCCTCGTCCGGGTAGAGGAGCTCAAGCCCGCCCGCGCTGAGATAGGCCATCCCCAGTTCGGCCCCTTCCACCAGCGGCGTGATTTCCTCAAGCCTATCCAAAAGCCCGCTGAAGACGGTGCGGTAGTGGGGCACGTCGGCGGGGATAAGCTCCACCCGGCCGTGGCGCGCTAGGGCCTGCTGTAGGGGCATGTCGGGTTGTAGCCCCGCAAGCCCCGGCGAGAAGCCCAGCACCAGCCGCGACGAGCCCTCGGCGTGGGTCACGATGGCCGGGCGCCCGGCGAGGGCGGGGTTTCTCCTGGCCTCGCAGGCCAGCGGGAAGTGCAGCATCAGGATACAGAGTATTTTCATCGTTCACCTCGGAAAAGGCAGCAAAGACAATTATATAGAACAAATGTTCTTTTGTCAAGGGTTAAGGTGAATCAATTAAGAAGTCACAAAAAGATGGAATGTGACATGATGTGGAGTTCAAGTCGCTAGAGTGGGTCATGCCTTACCATACGCAGAACTCTTGCCCTCTTCTTTGGCTTAACAAAATGACCCATGAATTCTGCCCTACGAAGCTACAAGTGCCGTTTTTTGGCCGGTGCCTTTCTGCTAGTGCACAGTGATTAAACATTGAATTTGCAGTGGTTCACAGATTGTTCACATCTGTTACTATTGCCCTTGCCTCTGCCTGGATCAGCCCGGAGGTGCGAGTTACGCTTGGAACACCCATCTCGTTTAGGAACTGTGAGCGCGTCAAGCGTGCAACAGATCCCTGTGTCAAAGCCATCGCCTGCGCTCCTGAATGCTGAGCTGTGTGAGAGATTATGCAGCAGGCCATGGCCCTGGTGACGGACACATAGAAAAGGCGCCGTTGTTCAATAAGCAGTCCGGTGGCTTGCAATGCCTTGAAACTCGGCATGAGGCCCTGCTCCGCTCCTGGGATAAACACTATCTTTCCGCCTAGCCCTTTGGCCCCGTGCATGGTCAGAATCCTGATGCGCTTCTGAACAAGTGCCTGCGCTTGAGGCAGGGTTCCACCGATGCGCTGGTTGACCACATTAAGAACAGTCTGTTGATCCGATTCGCTGTCCGCTGCGAGAAATTTAACCAGTTCCTCAAGGGTCATCTGAGCCGGAAGCGAGCCAAGGAGGGAATTCCATATCGCCAAGCTGTTTGCCGCATTGAGACCCGACGTGAACGCCTGGGATGAAAGAAGAGTCGTGATGTCACTGCTCTGGACTGCTAACGTATCACTCATGCTCCACGTACGCACAACCTGGACAATAGCCATGACACGCTGGACCGCTGAAGGGCATCGCCCGGGAAGCCATATAGGACAAGTTGGGAGGTAGAAGAGTTGGCGGAAGTTCTGATTGTTGGAGATGCACGCATCCGCTACAGCCTTCGCTGTTACCGCCCCGACACCGGAAAGGACCTCCAACATGTCCCGATGCGCTGGATAGTCTTCTTCACCGGACGAGTTGTCTCTAGCAATTCGAAGGAAAGAGTAGACTGCTCTGACGGCTTCATATTCATCAGTGAGTGCCGCCCCTCGAGGAGGATCGTAAGGAAGTCCAAGGTTCCCCAATTCCTGTGCTAGGATATCCAGTTGGACTCGGCGATTGGATATCAGAATGAGGATTTCATCTTCTCGCCCTGCCATTCCAACTCTGATGAGTTCTTGGCAAGATTGGGCAATTGCGCGACCCTCGTCTTGCGCGGTCTGAAAAGACCACACCTGCATAGTACCTTGAACTGGAGGCGAGGCAGCACTATAAAGTGAGGTAAGATTCTTTGCGACCCTGTTCGGGTTGTAGACGATCAAGCGGCTGGCTGCGCCAAGGATGGCTGGAGTGCATCGGAAGCAGTCAGTTAACACATGCGTAGCCGATGCAGGATAGACGGTCTGGAATTGAACGATTCCATTTGGATCAGCATGTCGGAACGAGTAGATGCTTTGGTCGTCATCCCCGGCTACAAACAAAACCGCGTTGTTGGCACACAACAGGCGCACGAATTCCTGATCGCACGCATTAAGGTCCTGGAATTCATCAACAACCAGGTAATCGATTTGCGGCAGTTGATTAGCCTGTAATGTGCCCTGCTGGAGCGCCTCAACACACTTATAGATCACCTCGCCTGGGAGTACGCAACAATACAGGTTGGTTCGAGCGGAATGAAAGACATTGAATCCCTGAACTTCAGCAGGCGTTATCTGCGCTTGGTTGACATAGTGTGGATTTAGGGTTTGCCATTGCGCGTCGTGAGCAAGTCTAATTTCAGTAGCGCGGGAAGGCAAGCATCCAAGGCTGCTGGCCAATTCCCTGTCATAGACCTTGGTTTGCTCCCAATTGTCCAACATGATCGGCGTACTGGGATACGAGGTGAGTAAGTTAGCACGCCGTAAGATTCGAAGAGCAAGGGAATGCATCGTCGATACCCGCACTTCTGTTACGGCACTTGCACACGGAAGAGTGCTACAGAAGGCTCGGATACGGGCACTCAGTTCAGCGCACGTGGCCCGCGTAAATGAGATGACGTAGACATTGCCGGGAGTCGCTCCGTTGGTCAGAAGGTTGGCAACCCGCTTTTCAATGGTGTAAGACTTTCCTGTGCCCGGTCCGGCAACAAGTCTCACTTGCGGTGCACCTTCTCTTGCTGCGGTCCACTGGCGCTGTTCAGTTTGTGCTTTTTGTGCAGCGGTTATCGGCATATTTTTATCCTTGGCGGCTCCGACGTGGACATATACTCTGCAACGGTTGCTGTTACGAAGCATCCTGCAATTGTCGGCTACGATTCTTATCGCGATGCCTGGCTCTCAAAAACCAAGTCCTTTTCATAACGGCAATTTTAGCACTCTCGCTGAATGCACGCAAACGACTACAGTGTTTGAGCCCTAGTAAGGCAACAATTTGACGAAATGTGACCCGACTCTCTCTGTTTTACTACTTCTGTCATCGAATGGACTGCAGGTGAAAAATGTCCTCATTCTATTGACTTCGTTCCTCTAACGGCGTTATATTTGTAACAAACCTGCCGTATGATGGGAGGAATATGGAAACCAGAAATCCGAAGCAAGGCAAGGAACGGATGATTCACGTACGCTTACCTGAAGCTATGCATAAAAAGGTACGTATCCGAGCCGCTGAAACCGATCAGACCATCCAGGACTGGGTTTTCGAAGCTATAAGGCGTAAGCTAGAGCGACAGGACAGAAAGGGCGAGAAGCATGAATAATCAAAATGCAAAGCTGGATGTTAACACCCTGGAATCATGGCTCTGGGAAGCGGCCTGCGTTATCCGGGGACCCATTGATGCTCCCAAATTCAAGGATTACATACTTCCTCTCATCTTTTTGAAACGGCTCTCCGATGTATTTGAGGATGATTTACAGCAACTTGGGAACACCGCTAAATACGTTGATGCTGACCATAGCCTGGTACGTTTCTATATTCCGAACAATGCCCGCTGGCCAAATGTCGCTCACCAAACAACCAACCTGGGTGAGTATCTTACCGATGCTGTGCGAGCGGTTGCCAGGGAGAACCCCAAGCTGAGCGGCGTTATTGATGTCAGAGACTTCAACGAGACTGCCGCCGGGTCGCGCATACTGGGCGATGACCGGCTCCGGGCGCTTATTCAAAGGCTTTCGCAATACCGCCTGGGTTTGAAGGATGTAGAGCCAGATATCTTGGGTAGAGCGTATGAGTACCTTCTACGTAAGTTTGCTGAGGGACAGGGACAAAGCGCCGGCGAGTTCTACACACCACGCGAGGTGGCTATCCTGATGGCTCGCATCCTTGACCCGGACCCGGGTGACGAAATTTATGACCCCGCCTGCGGCTCCGGCGGTCTATTGGTGAAGTCTTTCTTGCGGTTTAGGGAAAAGTATGGAGAGACAGCTAATGTGGCTCCTCTCCGCTTCTACGGACAGGAAATTAACTCCACCACCTTCGCCATGGCGCGGATGAATGCCTTTATCTATGATATGGAGGCGGAAATTGCCATCGGCGATACGATGAACCGCCCTGCCTTTACCAACTCTGACGGCTCGCTAAGACGTTTTAACAAGGTTACTGCCAATCCCATGTGGAACCAGAACTTTGCCATTACCCTCTACGAACATGATACGTATGGCCGCTTTAACAACGGGATCCCGCCTGCCAGCACTGCCGACTGGGGCTGGGCACAGCATATGTTTGCCTCGCTTAACGACCGGGGCAAGATGGCGATGGTGATAGACTCCGGCGCCATGTCACGGGGAAGCGGCAACCAGGGATCCAACCGTGAGCGTGATATCCGCAAGGTTTTTGTGGAGCGCGACTGGATTGAGGCGGTCCTACTTTTGCCTGAAAACCTGTTTTATAATACCCCTGCTGCGGGCATTATTCTAGTCATTAACAAAATGAAGCGCCATCCTAATGAAATCCTGTTCATCAATGCCTCCAACGAGTTATTGAAAGGCCGTCCCAAGAACTACCTCAGCGAGGAGAATATCAAACGGATTGCCGACGTGTATCTGGGCTGGCTGGAAACAGAGGGGTTGAGCAAAGTTGTCAAGCTGGATGAAGCTATCCGCAATGACTACAACCTCAGCCCATCTCGTTATGTGTCAAATAACGGTAAGGAGGAAATTCTTCCGCTGGATGAGGCCGTGGTATTGCTTGCTGAGGCAGAGGAAGATCGGCAGGCAGTGGACACGGAGTTGAAAGATGTGTTGAGCAAGCTGGGACTGGGAATCAAACCAAATGAGTAATCAGAACAATGATGTAACTGAAGGATTCAAAATGACCGAGCTTGGGCCATTGCCTGAAGATTGGGATATTGTCTCTTTGGGGGATGTTTTTAGAGAGGTTGACATCAGAGCATCAGAGTTCCGTGACCAAGATCCGGATAAACTTCCAGTGTTATCATTGACCAAGAATTATGGTCTGATGCTACAGAGCGAACGTTTTGGAAAGCGTATCGCCCTTGAGGACATCAGTAATTATAAGGTAGTCAAACGTGGTGAAATTGTGTACAACCCATACGTAATATGGGAAGGTGCAATTCATGTGTTGGAACGATTTGACTATGGGCTTGTTAGTCCTGTATACCCCGTCTTGGAAACAAAGACGGAGCGCTCTACCCCATATTTCTTAGACCCGCTGCTAAGGACCCCGTTAGCTATTCTAGCCTATAACCGCTTTGCATCTGGAGCAGTCAACAGAAGAAGGTCAATTCGCAAGCCTGACTTCATGGCAATACAGATTCCTCTCCCACCACTCCCCGAGCAGAAGGTAATTGCCTGGGTGCTCACCACTGTCCAGAAATCGGTTGAGGCCCAGGACAAAATCATCACCGCCGCCAGGGAACTCAAGAAATCCCTCATGCTACACCTGTTCAACTTCGGCACAGTACCAGTTACAGAAGCTGAGAAAGTTCAGCTGAAAGAGACAGAAATCGGACTAGTGCCGGAGCAGTGGGAGCTAGTGAAGCTGGGAGAAGTTATAACCTTTACTAAAAAACCAAGCAATGTAGATATTCCGGAATGCATATCTTTTATTCCGATGGAGCTTTTGCCAGTTGGCGCTTCAAGATTTACAAATTATAAGAACATAACGAAAGATGAGCTACGGAGTGGGATTTACTGTGAAAGTGGCGATATTCTTCTTGCGAAAATCACGCCTTGTTTTGAAAATGGGAAGCAGGGAATAGTACCTGCCTCAGAAAACGTCTTTTCTGCAACAACGGAGGTCTTTCCAATAAAACCGAAAACTTCACGCATAAAACAGGGCTATCTATTTTACTTACTAGAATATCCAAAATTGCGACAAGATGTGGCTACAAAGATGGAAGGAACTACTGGCCGCAAGCGTGTTCCTAAACCTATTATCGACCAGTATCTTATTCCCCTTCCTTCACTTGAAATTCAGGAACAAATCGCCCGCATGCTGTCAGCAATAGACGAGAAAATCGAGGCCGAAGAGAAGCGGTTTGTCAGCACTATCAACATCACAACAGCTCCGACAGCCAATTCTGCGTTCAGTACGGCCAGACTCTCTCAGTTATGGAAAACGGTTACACTATGTCGGCACGTGCAATGGGAGCTGCTAACTTGCGGATTATGTTACGCCACATTCTGCCCAACTGCGGGCCACCCTTACTAGTGCTGGCGACCATGCAGATCGGATTATCAATACAAGGTCAGGAAGAGACTCGGGTTAGATATCAATCGCATTGGCCGAATGAAGGGTAAGCGGAGCTTTAAATATGAAGAAGATCTCAGGCAACATGTACGGCGGAATTGAAGCCGGCGGTACTAAATTTATTTGTGCGATCGGTACGGGCCCGACGGATCTGCTTGTCAAACCGTTCGAAACTACAACTCCTCAAAAGACCATCGGTGAAGTCGTAAATTTTTTCAAACATTATGCCATCGAAGAAGCCGACAGACGCCTAGTGGCGATCGGTATTGCCTCCTTCGGACCTCTTGATCTTAATAAAGAATCCCCCCGATACGGTTACATTACCAATACGCCCAAACCTGGCTGGACTAATATCAATTTGGCCGGTATTATAAATGCTGCGCTCGATATTCCAGTTGCTATAGATACTGATGTAAATGGTGCTGCATTAGGCGAACAGGAGTGGGGTGCAGCTCAAGGCCTCAAAACGTTCATCTATGTCACCTTAGGGACGGGAATAGGTGGCGGAGGCATTATAAACGGGGATTTAATGCACGGTCTTATCCATCCTGAAATGGGACATATCCGGATTCCGCGTGATTATAAAGACAAACCAGGCTTCAAAGGCTCATGCAAGTTCCATAAATGCGACCTCCGTAAAAGCCCAGGTTATGGTTGTTGGGAAGGATTAGCTTCCGGAGTATCTATGCAACAACGATGGGGAAAGCCTCCCGAAGAGATCTTAGAAGGTGATAAAGATTATAATCGCGCTTGGAATCTTGAAGCAAACTATATTGCCATTGGGACGTATAATTTGATCTGCACTCTATCACCTCAACGCGTTATCTTGGGTGGTGGCATCATGCGCCACCCCAATTTGCTGGAAGCGATACAGAGGAAAGTTGAAAAATTACTGAATAAATATTTTCCTGCTTTGGACTCATTTGAAAAGATTAGCAATTACTTGGTTCACCCGGCTCTCGAGGATGCAAAGTCCAATATCTCCTTATCCGGGGTTCTTGGCGCAATTGTCTTAGCCAAACGAATACACTAAATAAACGATTGAGCCAATATGTCCAGGCAGGGTAAAACAATGTATCCCTGTAATTTACATTGCAGAGACATCAATCAGGATGGCCAGGAACCATGCGAGTGAAAGGCTGGAAATCAAGTGAGATTTAAAAACGGTGTCATGCTGATTACGTATGCGAACAGTATGGGTAAAAATATCTCTGAACTCAGGCATGTTTTGGAACACTATATTAATGGTGCCGTTGTCGGTGTGCATATTTTACCGTTTTTTCCATCTTCATCGGATCGCGGATTTTCACCGATGCGATATGATATTGTGGACCCCGAGTTCGGCGACTGGAGCGACATGAACAGGCTTTCGGAGAAGTACTTTTTAATGTATGATTTCATGATCAATCATTTATCCAGTCAATCGCTTCATTTTCAAGATTTCATCGCTAAGAAAGATAAATCTCCATACGCGGGGATGTTTATCCGGTTCAAAGAGTTTTGGCCAAACGGCGAGCCAACCGCAGATGACATCGATAAAATTCTTAAGAGAAAACCGCGGGCACCTTACATTGACGTCACATTCAAGGATGGCATTACGGAAAAGATCTGGTGCACGTTTGGCGATGACCAGATTGATTTAAATATCCAGAACGATGTAACATGGCAATTTATAAAAAATAATCTACAGATTTTAGCCAATCACGGCGCTGCCCTTGTCCGGTTGGATGCCTTTGGATATACTACTAAAAAAGTAGGCGGTTCCTGTTTCTTTGAAGAACCGGAAATCTGGGAAGTGTTAGATCATGTTAATAATATTCTTTCACCATACCGGGTTGAAATCCTTCCCGAGATGCACGAACAATATACTATTCAATTGAAATTGGCCAAAAAAGGCTATTGGGTTTATGACTTCGCTTTGCCAATGCTCCTTTTGCATGCTTTATATTCCGGCGAAACAACAAGTTTAGCTCACTGGTTACAGATCTGTCCTCGAAAGCAGTTTACTCCACTGGATACCCATGACGGCATCGGCGTTGTTGATGTACGTGGATTACTGACCGATGACCAGATCAACAAGACCAAAGATTTTTTATTTACCAGAGACGCCATTGTTAAGAAAATCCACAATACTGTAACTTATAAAAATCTGGACATCTACCAGATCAATTGCACGTATTATTCGGCATTGAGCAATAATGATGACGCCTACATAATCGCACGCGCCGTCCAAATGTTTGCCCCGGGTATCCCCCAGGTGTATTACGTCGGTTTATTAGCCGGGAAGAACGATAATGAACTGGTAGAATCGACTAAACATGGCCGGGATATTAACCGGCACTCCTACACAATCGAGGAGATTGCCCGAGAAGTCGAACGGCCGGTTGTGCAAAAAATCCTTAAATTGATGCGGTTTCGCAATGAATTTCCTGCCTTCGGCGGTGATTGCGAAACAAGTTCGAGTGGCTCGGTATTAACTATCAACCGCACCGATGGCGGTTATGTGGCAGAACTGGTTGCCGACATGAAATCATATGCCTGCTCAATCAAGTATTCCGGACCGGATGGGAATAAGCAAACTTTAGTTCTATAATTGCAGATCTGGAGGTTACGAGAATGAATGTAAGAGAAGTCGTTGAAATTGTCTTGGCGTTAAATGGTGAGAGGAGGATTGAAAACACGTGTGACCAGTTAATCGAAGGCGACTGGGATCGTCAGGTTACCGGTGTGGTCACCACGTTTATGGCCACCGTCGATGTAATTCGCCAGTCAATCGAAATGGGATGCAACCTGATCATCACCCATGAACCAACGTATTTTACCGGTTCAGACCACTTGGACTGGGTGAAGGATGATCCGGTTTATCAAAGGAAAAAGACTTTGATCAATGATAAACGTATATCCATCTGGCGGTACCATGACCATATGCATCTTGGCAATGCTGACCTAATCTATACCGGGTTATTGAAAGACCTGGGCTGGACGGATTATCGAAACACAGAATTTCCATTGCCGCATTGCTACTCGATTCCTACTACAACAGTGACTAGTTTGGCTGATTTTTTAAAGAAAACACTTGGCATGAAGGTGGTCCGGGTCGTCGGCAAGGTGGATATGGAATGCCGTCGGGTCGGCATACTGGTTGGCGGCGGAAGCCTCGGTCTCGGGCAGGAAGAGATGCCGGCTGCGCTGATGAATGAGCAGCAACTGGATGTCATGATTTGTGGCGAAATTACGGAATGGACGCTGAGCGCATATGTACGTGATGCCGCGGCTCTCGGTTTAAATAAAGCCATGATCATCGTTGGGCACGAACGAAGCGAGGGACCCGGTATGAAAGAGCTGGCCAACAGTCTTCAGCCACTCCTGAAAGGAATTCAGGTCCATTTTTCAGATGCCGGAGAGCCCTTTATTTATCTATAAAATTGACTGAATACAGGAGGGTATTTCATCTGCAATTATGATAGCATTTGATAAAACCCAACTTAGATCGATTTAGTTTATACTTTTAAGGAAGGTGTATCCCATGCAAATTGTTAAAACGGATAAAGGCTATGTTTCAGGAACAGTGATTGGTGAATCCCGGAATGAGGTATCTATCTTCAGGGGTATTCCATTTGCTACTCCTCCCGTGGGGGAATTACGCTGGAAACCACCGCAACCGGCTGCGGCCTGGGATGGCGTGCGTGAGTGTACGAAATTCAGTGCCATTTCTCCGCAAATGGAGATGCCCGGTATGCCTTCGCCGCTGCCTATGAGTGAAGATTGCCTCTACTTAAATGTGGTGACCCCTGCCCGGCAGCCGAATGAGAAGCTCCCCGTCATGGTCTGGATGCATGGCGGGGGATACTCTATGGGGTGCGGTAACGACAGAATATGGAATAATTACCGATTGCCGCAATGCGGCGTGGTGGTAGTAACCCTGAATCACAGACTCGGACCGTTCGGTCTGCTTGCCCATCCCGCACTCTCGAAAGAATCTTCTAAAGGTGTTTCCGGCAATTATTTGTTCCTTGACCTTATCGCCTCCCTGCAATGGATACAAAGGAATATCGCGGCATTCGGCGGCGACCCAGACAATGTCACCATCTTTGGTGAATCCGGCGGCGGAGCCAAAGTTTCTGTTATGATGTCTTCGCCGCTTGCGAAAGGACTGTTCCATCGGGCTATTTGTGAAAGCGGCACAGCTATGGTTATATCACGTGGAAAATCGCTAGCAGAAACTGAAAACGACGGCAAAAAACTGTTTAAAAAACTAGGAATAGACTCCTCTACTACAGATGCGCTGGAACAAGCCCGCGAGGTCCCCTGGGAAAAAATCCTCGAAGCTAGCCCATCGATGGAAGTCCCTCGCATTTCAACAACCCCTCCAATACCAGACTGGGATGCCGTTATCGACGGTGGGGTGCTGCCGGATAGCCCTGAAAATGCTTTCCGCTCTGGTTCCTGTAATGCAGTTCCCCTAATAGTGTCGGCTAACTTGGGAGAGTTGACCGGGCCAGGCCCATTGGTTATGCCCTTCATCGTTCCGGCCTATGTACAGATGTTGGGATCCATAGACAAGCTGGGGCGCAATGGATACGCCTGTATCTTCGACCAGGTACCTGCCAATTGGAGGAAAGAAGGCTTCGTATCAGTACATTCTATAGAACTCCCTTACGTCTTCGGCGACTGGGATAATTCCACTGATTGGTGGAAGAGCGTGTCCATGATGGCACAGCAAGCTGGTGTTAAAATGGCAGACCCCGGTCTTGACAGAACGGATAGAAATGTTTCCGAGACCATGATGAGCCTGTGGGCTGGCTTTGCCAAGACTGGCAAACCACAGGTTCAAGGAGTACCGGACTGGCCGGAATATACGCGAGAAACAGACCGGTATCTGTATATCTCCAGTAGGTACGAAGTATTATCCGGCTTCTCAAAGGTGGCCCAGGAATAAATAGGTTTTTATAATACATTGGAGACAGGAGTAAATTCTCATGAGAAAATACGCCTTGCTCTTTATATTACCAATGGTAATAGGTATTTCGGCATTGACCGGCTGCAAAACGGAGGAAACGGAACTCATGGAAAATATAAAAATAGATTCAGGACTTATTACCGGTAAGGAAATCGGTGAAACTGGTAAAGAAATCAGGATTTTTAAAGGGATACCCTATGCAGCTCCACCGGTGGGAGAATTACGCTGGCAGGCACCACGACCCGTTGAAGCTTGGTCAGGAGTGCGTGATTGTACGGAATTCAGCCTGACCGCTCCCCAGAATCCTATGTTCGGCGGTTCGCCGGCCGGTGCCAGTGAAGACTGCTTGTACCTCAATGTCCTGACACCAGCCAAGACTACCAAAGACAAGGTGCCCGTGATGGTCTGGATGCATGGAGGGATGTATGCGCTCGGCTCGGGGAATGATCCCATCTCAAATCACTACCGGCTGCCACAGCAGGGTATCGTCCTCGTCACCGTCAATATGCGGCTTGACGTCATCGGTCTCTTGGCCCATCCCCTGCTTTCTGCTGAATCCCCCAATGGTGTTTCCGGCAACTATATGTTTCTGGATATGATAGCCGCCCTGGAATGGGTACAGAAGAACATCGCTGATTTCGGGGGAGACCCCGGCAATGTCACCATCTTCGGTGAGTCCGGCGGTGGCGCCAAGGTTTCGACGCTCATAGCCTCGCCGCTGACGAAAGGTCTATACCACAAGGCTATCTGCGAGAGCGGTACCGCCATGGCGAGGACATGGTGGAACGGTCAACCACTGGAAAAACTTGAAGCTCTGGGAGAACGGATTTTTGAAAAACTTGGTGTTGACACGCTTGAGGCCGCCCGGGCTCTCCCATATGAAAAAATATACGAAGCCAACGCCCAACTAACCCAAGAGATTGGTAGTCAATGGGGTGTTGTCGATGCCGCCGTGGACGGCTGGTTCCTGCCCGATACTCCACTTAACATTTTCCGTGCCGGCAAAATGAATCCAGTCCCGTTAATCAGTTGTGCTAACACCGGCGAACTGATGACCATGTTCCCGATGCTCGTGCCCGGCTATGTTGAAATGTTTAGTGGGCTGGAAAAGGCCGGTGTTGACAGCTACGCCTGCATTTTCGACCAGGTACCGGTAAAATGGCGACAGGAAGGTATGACGCATGCACCTCATGGTCTTGAGCTGCTGTATGTTTTTGGAGACTATGACAACATAACCGGATGGTGGGAAATGACGTACGGCATGATGTCAATGATGGGCTCACCACTTAAATCAATCGACCCAGGACTGACCGAAACAGACAAGTACGTATCCGAGTCGATGATGAGATACTGGACGCAGTTCGCCCTCACCGGTAATCCTAACGGGAGTGGGCTGCCGGATTGGCCAGCCTATACTGCTTTAAATGACAGTTATTTATATATAAATGAAACGCTTGAAGGTAAAACCAGTTTCTCTGAAATATCAAAGTGAAAACAGCAAGAAACACGTGATAAAACCTCTATCGTCAAGATTCCGAAACAAGCTGATGGGATGTAACAAATAAGTAGATTGTTACCTCAAGTCACACTAGAGGCAAATGTTGATTAACATTCGCTTGGATTGTTACCTGATTGAACGAAAGCTTATATTGCGCAATCAATTACTTACTCCGGGTGTAAAATGAAAGCGTATCCCCTTGACAACAATTTATGTCCGTGATAATGTAAAAATGGCTCTGGAAATCCGGGGCCATTGGTATTTTAAGAGAGGTTGTCAACCTGATTTTGCCAGTGATGTCAACCTGATTGTTAAAAAAACTGAATAGATTTAAGCCGACTCCAGCTTCGGATATTGGCTGAAATTGATAAAATTGACAACCTGACTTTTAATCAGGGTGTCACAGGTTCGAGACCTGTACGGCCTACACTCGACCCCCTCACCATCTTCTAACGGATTTCTAACGGAAGTTTCTTCGTTTTCATCATGCGATATCTTTTCTAACATCAAATCCATTGTATCGGCTGCCGCTCTCAATTCACCTTCCCAGTGGTCATAGATAGTAAGGGTCACCATTTCGCTGGCATGGGAGGGTGGAGTTGATGCTATTAATGCACCGGCTTTGCGGTTGACTTTACTGGTGGGAGCGCCACAAGGGGTTTTACCACAAATATCGAGTTACATTGCGGTAGGAATGGGTTCTGCCAGGTTACTAATGCATCCACCAGCAGTCCTCTCCGATGAAATGCGAAGACGGATCCTTGATGAGCCGGGGACCTTTTCAACAGGGATAACCCAAGGATACTTGGGAGACAGGCAGCGGAAAAACATACCTCAGTACCTTGATGTGTCATTGGCCTATAGTGACTGGATCGAGATGAAGAGGGCCAAAGAGCGCGAAGGGACTATAGTCAGTAAGAAGGGTTACTTGAAATGGATTGCCAAGCGGCTAGTAGATGGTTATGGCTGGGCACATACTCCAAAATCTTATACAGTATGTCGTTATCTGGATAGGGCAAGAAAGATCTGGAGTATGCCGGATATTGATGATTGACAGCGTTGCACATTGAAAGTACAGTTCTCAGTGTAATGACTAAGAAAGCTAGTAGCTATTTACCGTCAGGTCTTCCACGGGAGATGTTAATGCCATCGGTTATTCAGTATAGTCAGTGTTACGGGAATGTCATCACCCTAGATAGACATACGAGTGTATTTGGCTTTCAGATTGCATTAAACGGACTTCGACTGAATAATCTAGGCGTAAGCTAGAGCGTTTTTAACAAAAACTTTTAGAGCGAGTAACGTGAGCTAAATTGGTGATTGAATATTTTGGGATATCTGCTTTGCATAACCTTCCTGTATAACTCGATTCTGCTTTTAGCACCTAATTTTTTGTAGATATTCTTGGTATGGGTGTGTACCGTCTGCCGACTGATATAAAGTTTTTCTCCAATCTCGGCATCAGATAGCCCTCTAATCAGATAATAAATAATATCCAGCTCTCTTCGGCTTAGCCCGAACCTGGTTTGGAAAGTAGTCTCCAGTTTATTCTCTTCGTTGAGGTCGGACAGGGTAACCATAAAATTAGGTGTCGCACTCGCCTGGTCTCTATTCCACATTAGTGAGTATTCGATTTGAAACCTCTGGCCGCTTTGGGTATAGACTATTCTCTCTTTGGGCAACAGGATAGACCGCCCTTTTGCTTTCACTATATCAAGGAGGTCGGAACAATCTTCTACAATGCAGGCTGGTATTGGGAATTCCCCCTTTTCAATATCAGAAGTATTATATGACTTGCCATCCAATAGCTGCAAACAGATGTCTCTGGCCTTGGTATTAAAGAAGGAAGGCGTAAATCTATGGTCTAGCCAGAGCAGCCCCTCACTATCGGCCTCATCGTCCGGCAGGAAATGACTTTTTTGGGTATTAAGCCGTGAAATCAAACAAATATTGTGCACCGCGAGTCCCAGGTGGGAGGCAAGCCTGGTGGCCTTTAATACCTCGCTGTCTCCGTAATCCGGCTGGCTCCTGGAACGCCACAGCGTAATCATACCCTCCAGGTTGCTTTTACAGCGTAAGGTCAGGAATAACTCCCAATATAAATTCTGTGGTCGGATGAAATCATTATACAAAACGGACTTATTCCAGTCTCGAAAGGAAATAGAGTTCCCAATTTTCAGGGCGATTTGGGGCGAGGAAAGCGCCGCTGTCAACAGTGGGGAATGCTTATAGAAAGAGTCTTTATATAAGCTGGGGTAATATATATCTTCGCAAAGAGTATTGTTATCAAATTTAAAAGACCGTGACTCAACTACTTTAATGCGCCGGGGATATCCCTGGATAAGATGAAAGGTGGCACATTCGGTATTGAACACCTGCAAGATGGAGGGAAACAAGGCCATCAGCAGGCTTTGCACATCTTCGCAGCGGTTGGCAAGATAAACCAGATTTAAGATATCGCGGTAATCTTTGTCCGTCAGCCTAGCCATTTGCCATAGTTATATCACCTTTTTTTTCTGTTGTCAAAAATACCCTATTTAGGGTATTGCCTTTACGGATAGATATATTAGCATGAGGGTGTATGCTTTTTTGCCTTTTCTGGCATATCAAATTAACTAAGGAGACCGCCTGGTGACGGGTTGGCAGATTACGGCCACCACTATTTATTGTGATGCCGTGGATGATGACGTGACGATAATGGTCTACCCAGACGGTAGTACCAAGTGCTCCGGTTTTAGGAAGTATGGTGAATGTCTTGATATGGAAACGGCCAAAGTGCTCAAAACGAAAGCCAAGCGGCTGGGCAGGAATCTGGAATGTGAAGGGCCGCGGGACTATAGAGTAACCGATTACCGGGATAAGCTTATAGCTGAGGACAAAGCTGCCCCTGCTCCAGCCAAACCAACTAAAAAGAAACGAGCGTGACGTTAAGCAGGAGACGATGATTGATGACAACTGAGAGGCAAGTTAAATTGCGCATTGACAGTCTCTCCCTTAGCTTTGGCGGTGTTAAGGCGCTTAATAACCTGAGCTTGGACGTCAGGGATAATGAGATACTGGCTATTATCGGTCCTAATGGCGCTGGTAAGACCGCCCTCCTCAACTGCATCAGCGGCTTCTACAAACCTCAAAAGGGTGAAATATACTACGACGATCAGAGAATTACCCGAATGCGCCCGGATAAGGTAGCCGCCTTGGGACTGGCCAGAACATTCCAGAACATCGAGCTGTATACCGGGCTGAGCACCCAAGATAATATCATGGCGGCCCGCCACGTACTGATGAAGCAGAATTTCATTACCGGCGCGCTATACTTTGGCTGGGCTCACCGGGAAGAAATCGAGCACCGCCGGACGGTAGAAGACATCATTGATTTTTTGGAAATAGAACCTATCAGGAAGAGGGTAGTTGCCGTTCTGCCCTACGGAATACGAAAGAGAATTGAGCTGGGGAGGGCCTTAGCCCTGGAGCCGAAAATATTGCTCCTTGATGAGCCAATGGCTGGCATGAACCTGGAAGAAAAGCAGGACATCGCCCGGTTCATAATTGATGTGTTCGAGGGCCAGGGGGCCACCTATCCCAATACACCCGTCTTACGGGACGGGGTTAAAAGTATCATCCTTGTGGAGCACGATATGGGAGTGGTTATGGACCTTGCCGACAGGATTATCGTCCTCGATTTCGGGTGTAAGATTGCCGAGGGCACCCCGGCCGAAATTAAGACTAACCCCGAGGTTATCAAGGCTTACCTCGGGCAGGAAATAGAAGTCAAAACTTAATCAGAGAGAAAAATGCTGCAGGTCAATAACATTGAAGTTACCTACATGAATATTATTCAGGTACTGCGGGGTGTATCGCTAGAGGTAGGTGACAAGAAAATCGTGGCCTTGCTCGGGGCCAATGGCGCGGGAAAGACTTCCACACTAAAGGCCATATCCGGCCTGCTGAAGACAGAGGAGGGGGAGGTGACCGGCGGCAGCATCTATTTTAACGGCAAGAGAATAGACAGGTTGAATACCGAAGCTATTGCGGCCCTGGGCATAAGCCAGGTCATGGAAGGACGCCGGGTGCTGGAGCATCTTAGCGTGGAGGAAAACCTGTTGGTATTCGCCCATAATCGTAAGGACCGGAAAAAGGTTAAAAGCGATATGGAGATGGTCTTTGAGTACTTCCCCAAGGTAAAGGCCCTTCGCCACCGGACGAGTGGCTATCTATCCGGTGGTGAACAACAGATGTTGGTGATAGGGCGGGCTCTCATGGCCCGCCCCGGACTCATGCTTTTAGACGAACCTTCACTCGGCCTGGCTCCTCTGATGGTGGCAGAAATCTTTGAAATTATCAAGAGAATCAGTGCCGAGCAAGAGATGGCCATACTCTTGGTGGAGCAAAATGCCCGGGCTGCCCTTGGTATCGCTGATTATGGTTACGTGATGGAAAACGGCCGAGTAGTTATGAGTGGGCCAGCGGGAATGCTAAGGGACAATGAGGATGTTAAGGAATTTTATATGGGGTTATCAGCGGTAGGCTCTAAGAAGAGCTATCGTGAAGTCAAACACTATCGCCGCAGAAAGAGATGGTTGGCATAAGGAAACAAGTAGGGGCAATGACGGCTGATATAGAGCAGGTCCATAGACAAAAGGGTGATACCTGGCCCAAGGTATTGAAATATAACTATGATAATTATGGCGATAACCGTATTGCCATACGCCATAAAAACCACGGCTTCTGGCAGCATTATAGCTGGAAGGACTACTACCTAAATGTTAGCTATCTGGCACTTGGACTAATAGCCATTGGTTTTAAAGCCGGAGATAAGGTACTTATTATTGGGGATAATGCCCCCCAGTGGTATTATGCTGAGCTGGCGGCTCAGGCCAACCATGGGGCTTCAGTGGGAGTGAATTCCGAGCTGCTCCCATCAGAGATAAAATACATCGCCCAAAATTCCGAGGCCAGATTTGCTGTAGTTCAGGATCAGGAGCAGGTTGATAAGCTACTCCAGATTAAGAACGACCTTCCCCACCTTAAAAAGGTTATCTACTGGAATTATAAGGGATTAGCTCATTACGATGACCCCATCCTGATGGGTTACGAGCAGATGCTGGAGTTAGGAAGAGGATATGAGACGGAACACCCCGGAACCTTCGAGCATAATATTGAGAGCGGCGATGCTGACGATGTCTGCGCCATCGTTTACACGTCGGGAACCACCGGGGCGGTACCCAAAGGAGCCGTCTATAGCTACCGGACGATGAGGGCTGGCGCTGACCATTACCTGCATCTCGATCCCTGGTATGAGAATGATAATGTTGTCCCCTACCTGCCGCCGGTAGGCATGACTGAGCAGTGGTTCGGGGTTAGTTGCCACCTCTTGTCAGCTAATATCCTGGACTTCGCTGAAAAGCCAGAAACTCAGCAAGAGGATTTCAGGGAAATAGGGCCAAGCGTGGTGTTATATAGAGCCCGCGTATGGGAGGCTCAGGCAAGTAAGGTTCAGGCCCGCATCCGGGAGGCTGACGTCTTAAAGAGACTCGGCTTCCGCCTAATGATGCCTATCGGCTATAAAATAGCCGAATTAAGGTATAGGAAGCAAAAGCCGAACCTGTTCTGGAAGATCCTCTATGCCTTTGTTGACATAGCCCTGTTTAGGCCCATCAGAGATAGCCTCGGACTGTCAAACGCCAGGATATGCTATTCCACGGGGGCCATGCTCAGCCCCGATGCCTTCAGGTTCTACCATGCCCTCAATATCCCCATCAAGAGCCTATATGGCTCAACGGAAGGAGGAGCCCTAACCGGCACTAAGAACGACGACATCTGTTTAGAGACCGTAGGTCGCGTTCATCAAGGAGCCGAGGTGAGAATAACCGATGATGGGGAGATTATTTATCGGCAGCCCGGCGTTTTCCTTGGTTACTATAATGACCCAGGTAAAACTGCCCGGGTGCTTAAAGATGGCTGGTTCTACAGTGGAGACAGTGGTTTCATTAATGAGGACGGACACCTTGTCTTCCTGGATAGGGTAGAGGACCTGGTTAAACTGGCCACTGGTGATAAACTGGCTCCCCAGCTTATTGAGAGCCGGCTGAGGTTCAGTCCTTATATCAAGGATGCCTGGGTTCTGGGCGGTCCAGACGGGGCCTATGCCTCGGCAATCCTAATAATTGACTACGAAAACGTCGGTAGGTGGGCTGGCAGGGAGAGGTTGGCTTATACCACTTTCACCGAACTTTCTCAGAAACCAGAGGTTTACCAGTTAGTGAAGCAGGATATATACAGAGTGAATCAGACTTTACCACCGGGCATTATGATCAGGAAATACGTCAACCTGCACAAGGAATTTGACCCTGACGAGGCTGAGTTAACCAGAGACAGGAAGCTGAGGAAGGTATTCATGCAAGAGCGCTACCGCGAGCTTATCAATGCCATCTATAGTAACAAGACTGAAGTGCCTGTAGAAACCCAAGTCAGATATCGAGACGGGCGGACAGGGACAATAAAGACTACTCTCAGCATCCAGTCTGCTGAAGGAGCTGGCCGGTGAATTTCTTTTTGCAGTTAGTGATATCCGGTTTCGCCCTGGGGATGGTCTATGCCCTGGTAACTATGGGCTTTGTATTAATTTTTAAGTGCTCCAAGGCATTTAACATTGCTCAGGGGCACTTTGTCATGATTGGTGGCTACCTGGGCTTTACTTTCTTGGTAACCTTCCATCTGCCGATATGGGCTGCCCTACTGGCAGCAATAGCGGTGGCCATTGTGATGGGGATGACAATAGAACGCCTTGCCCTTCGTCCCCTGGTGGGTCAACCGATACTGGCGGTCATCATGATGACCATAGCGTTAGCAACTATACTGGAGGGGCTAGCAACTCTGATCTGGGGAGGCGAATATAAGGCTTACCACGGAGTGCTGCCGACCATAACCATACAATTTGGAGAGCTATCCGTTCCCCCAGAGATGACGATTGGACTACTGGTGTCCATTGCTACCGTAATCATACTCGTGCTTCTCTTCCGTTACACCAAAAGTGGACTGGCCATGAGAGCCACCGCCGAGGATGAGCAGGTGGTGCAGAGTGCTGGTATTAAGGTAACCACCGTCTATGCTCTCTCCTGGGTAATCGCCGCTGTCGTTGGTGTCATCGCCGGCATCCTTTTAGGCGGCATATCTGGTGTCATGATACCAATGTCTGAGGTCGGCCTGAAAGCATTAGCCGTGGCGCTTTTTGGAGGGATGGACTCAATTGGCGGAGCTATTCTTGCCGGAATAATTCTGGGTGTTGCGGAGAATGTGGCCGCCGGCTATCTGGACCCGCTATTGCCGGCTGGCGGTGGGTTGGCTAATGTCTTGCCGTTCATCGTCATCATCATCGTGCTGGTTTTCAGGCCCCACGGCCTGTTTGGTCTGGCGGATATAGAAAGGATTTGATAGATGGCTTTGCCCAGCGGAACCTTTAACCAGAGCTATGCTCAAGATATGGCTATCTTCCGCACCAAGACGCAATGGGCGATGCTGCTGGCCTTCCTCGCCTTTCTTTTCACCTTCCCGCTTTATTCCAGTGACAGAATACTAACCATAATAACCATAATGGGTATCGCTATTATCAGTGTTCATGGTCTCAGTATTCTCACCGGATATTGTAACCAGGTCTCCCTGGGGCACGTGGGCTTTATGGCCGTGGGGGGCTATACCTCGGCTATCCTCACCGCCAACCTTGGCTGGCCATTCTGGGCAGCCTTGCCCTGCGCTGCTTTGATGGCGGGAGTAGTCGGTATAATCTTCGGCTTGCCGTCATTAAAGGTCAAAGGCTTCTACCTGATTGTGTCCACCGTAGCCGCCTACTTTATTATCATCTGGCTTGTCCTCCAGCTGGTTGACCTCACCGGTGGTGCCGATGGTATGGCGGTGCCCCGGCCGGCGATAGGCAGCTTTGTCATTAAGTCCAAAGCCAGCTATTTCTACCTGGTGATGATACTGGCCTGTCTGGCGACATTCGTCGCCAAAAACATCGTCAGGACCAGGGTGGGCAGGGCCTTCATCGCCATCAGGGATAACGAAAAAGCGGCCGAGGTCATGGGGATTAACCTGTGGACTTACAAGCTGTTGGCCTTCTTTATCGGCTGCGTTTTTGCCGGTGTGGCCGGCGCCCTGACGGTTCACTACGTCGCCTTCGCCTGCGTTGACCAGTTTCCCTTCATGAACTCGGTGTGGTATCTGGGCATGTTGATTGTCGGCGGTATGGGCAGCACTACCGGCGTTCTCTTCGGCGTGGTATCCCTGAAACTGCTGGATGAGCTGGTTACCATTGTCGGCCCCATGCTGGCGGTGGCCGTCTCCCCGCAGGCGGCGTCTTCGCTCGGGCTCATCCTGCGCGGCCTGGTAATCGTCGTCTTCCTCATCTTTGAGCCCCGGGGTTTGGCTCATCGGTGGGAGATGGTTAAGGCATATTACCGGCTATGGCCTTACTCGCATTAAGAAGGCAATACTGTTTAACAAAGGGGGTGATTGCATTTGACAAAACAGCTAATTCAAGTTGGGGACTGAATCCTAAACTGGAAAGGAGGAAAAATGACTAAGTTTAAGTGGCTGTCAATAGTTTCCTTGGTCATTATGCTATTGGCCATGCCAATGTTTGGTGCCTGTGGGGGTGAAGAGGCGACTACAACACCAGGCGGAGGAGAGACAGCCGAGTACACCGTGTATGTCGGCGGCTGCTTTGCCCTGACCGGCGCCTACGCCGAGGATATGGCTGCTGACCTGGCCGGCTATGAGGACTACATCGCCTGGGTAAACGAGCATAAGATGGTGGCTCCATGGTACTCGGAGAAAACTATCCCCGATAACGTAACCTTTGAGGTGATGTGGCGGGATGATGAGCTGGATGTGGAAAAGGTGTTGACCATCTATGAGGAGCTCAAGGACAATGGACTCCTGGTCGAGAGGGTATCAGGCTCGCCACAGGCACTGGCGCTAATGAACCTGATGAACGAGGACCGCATCGCTTCCACCAGCGCGGCCGCCGGGCCCTATCTCCTGTCGCCGCCAAAGACCATCTTTACCAACTATCCTATTTATACCGATGACTGTGCCGCTTTTGCCGATTGGTTCTTGGAGAACTGGACAGAAACCAGGGCGCCGAGGTTTGCCTTCCTCACCGCCGATAATTCCATGGGCAGGTCGGTTGTTACCGATGAGATGAAAGACTATCTTTTGAGCATCGGGTATGAGATAGTTGGCGAGCAGTATGTGCCTTTGGTACCCACTGCGCCACCGACCACCCAGCTGCTGTGGCTGAAGGATAACGACGTTGACGTTTGTTTCGGCGTTATGATTAACCCCGGTTCCCAGCCAACGGTAAAGGAAATGAAAAACCTGGATATGGGACCCGGTATGGACTACGAGATAACCTTTGGCTGTGCAACGCCGAGTCACCTTCAGGTATTCGTTCCGGCGATGGGTCAAGAGGGTAACGGTTTCGTCGTCGCCGGCGGCTATGCCTCCTGGGATGACCCCGGTGATGGCATGACTTTCGCTAACGACCTATTGGCTACCTATCGCCCCGACAAGCTTGGATCCATGCACATCATGTACGCTGGTGGTATAGTTGAGTGCATGACCCAGGTTGAGGCATTGAGGCTGGCCATGTTGGAGGTGCCTGCCGGTGAGCTGACCTCGTCTGATGTCCTGGAATACGGCTTTTACAGGATTAAGGACCTTGACACCGGCGGCATAGCCGGTTCGCCACTGACCTATGGTCCGGGCGATGTTGAGGGTACCGATGGGGTACGTATCCAACAGGTACAAAATGGCGTGATTGTAGACCTGGGCTCCTACCCGGTCCACCACATCTATAAGCACGAATAACTGTTGTTCTGGGGGCTCTAGAGATGGTGTGAAAAATTTTATTCTATAGGCGGTCTAAAATTACCTATAGAATAAAAAATTGATGGCGGGTTGGCTAGGGTGTGCCACTCGGGGCTTCTCACATCGTTAGTTTCTCCCACTCGCCCTGCAGTAGAGGCTTAAGCAGGGCGAGTGGCCGCCCGCCTTTGGGCAAGTAGGGCCGAGGCTGGAAGTCTTCAAGGGCGTACGTGCCAACCAGAGAATCTATGATGTAATCCCCAAGATGTCCCTTCGCGCCTTTAGACAAACTGACCATCGAGCTGGACGTATTAGTTCTTACCGCTAACGTTAGCCAGACCGATATTATTCCTGCTTTTAGCGTCAGTGCGGAATATTCTAAGAATCTGTAAATACCTTTCTTCATAAAACATCTTCATCGCCCGGTTATAACGGACAGGCTGGGTCGGGGACGTACCTCCCCCCGACCCAGCTGTTTACACTGTTGAAGAAGCGCGATACGAAAATGGAGTTGGAAAGTTCTACCTATCGTACAGTAACGCCCACTTAAGGGGACGATACCTAGAACCATTGGAAATCGTCGCCGTTTGTCTTTAGAAAGAATTTTCTCAGTAACCTTGCCATGGCCGACTTAGAAAACGTGGTTCTGAAATAGCTCGGCGCTTACCGCCCACTACCAATGCGTTCCAGTCCCTATCGCCCTTGGCCTTGTTGAGCAGTGCAAGCCCCCGCTACATGGTTCTGGCAGAGTAGACATAGTTCTTCATGTCCGGCATCTTGTGCCTCCGTTTGGCTGCCTCTCTCGCAGTGAGGACTTACGCCATACATGATTACGGCGGGAACGGGGGTGTTCGTATACGGCGGGCAAGAGCGTTCACGGGCGTCTAGGGACGACAGATAAAGTACGGAATGGACGAGGAAAGTAAAGCCTATCGATGCCTTAGCTTTGCACGTAAGGCATCAAAATTCAAAGGTTTCGGCCAAGCAAGAGATGCAATAGACTTAAATTTGGTTATCGCCAATGAGCCGCGGACGTTCCTTGCCTTCGAGCCAGGCTTGGTCAGTTCTCGTTCGATGTCTGGCCGCTTCGCCTCGTATATCTCCAGAAGCTCAAAGTCGCCGTCAAGCAGAATTAGCATAACCGTGTCCCATTGGTGCTTGAGCCTGATGCTCCCCAGATGCTGACTTTTCTTCGAGGTAGGCAAGATACAACGCGCCTTCAACTGTATGCGGCGTCCGTCTGGCGCTATGGCGTCGTAACCCGGTTGCCTGGCTTCTGTGAGTTTCAGTCCCATCAGTTCCGCCGCCACAAATTCCCCGACCTCACCCGTTACGCCGAGCGGCTTGCCTGTCAGTTCCCTGTACCGTTTTGCCAGCTTCTTGGCTTCCTCGATTACCTTTTTCAGGGTAACGACGTCTATAGCATTGGGCATTTGATACTCCCTTGTAGCTAGTTTAATCTAATAGTGCAATCGGCCCTATATAGTTAAACCCAACAACAAATTGTATATCCTGCCCCGGTTTGATGCCACGTAATTCTACTTGCCGGGGGTTTATATGCGCTGGACCTATATCAGATTTTACTTCCCATATCTTCTCACGTCTGATAGCTTGTCCCCTAAATCGTTTCCGTTGCCCATTTTCATCATTCCAATAATAATATATGGATGTTGCAGGAATGCTCTCAGGAAGAAGCCGGTGGGCCTTTTGGAATTCATTGGCTGCGTCACCTTTTTTGTTAGCCTGGAATAAGGCTACAGCATACCTTAGCCGAATATCGGAACGCTCAAATAACTTTTCTGAAGAGGTACACATATAACTCAGGCCCTCTTCATTAACAATTCCTCTTTTGTTCATGAATGCTTCAGCTATGTTACCGGCTATCAAAATGACTCCCATATGTTCAGGGTACTTAGTAAGTGCCCTGCGTACAATGTCCAAGGATTCATCGATATTTTGTGATTCGAGTTCTGTTCTGGCCCATAAACACCATGTATCAGGTCCCGCACCAGCATCTGTTCTACTCTTAAAATAGGTTCTAGCCGCTTCAATATTTCCCAACTCACCCAATATAGCGTTATGGACATCTTCAATCAGCCTTCGATTCTGCCGTGGTACTAGCCTGAGTCCTTCGCTTGTAATACTAAAAGCTTTGTTTAACCACTGGTCCATTTCCTCATCCGAACCATGCTCATAGCGTTTCATATCTAATAACATCTCTGCGTGGGAATGATAAGCGAATTCGTTTTGCGGGTCAGCCCGCCGCGCAATTTCAAATTGAGATTCTGCGTCTCGATATAACTTCTGTCTTAGTAAGTCGCCTCTACGCGTTGTATTCCTGGCTTTATCTCGATAAAGGATACCAAGGTAATGGATAATTGCAAGGTTTTTCGGGTCTATAGTATGTGCTCGTTGTAAGATGTCTTCTGCAGGCTCGTATTCACCCTCTTGAGATAACATCCTTCCATAATGAAGTAGTATCGTGTCACTTGACGGGAATCTTTCTGATGCCTTATCGAATAGCCTTCGCTTTAGGCTAACTTCGCCGATGTCATCAAGAAGAGCGTCGTTGCGAAGTATATCCAAGACAGTCCGCTCATCAGTAATTTCGTGTGGAAAGGCGGCTGCGATTACTTTCTCGATAGCATCTGTTAACGATGTCCGAGTTGAGAAGACAGAATCAGCAACCTTCTTGGCAATCAAACGATGCCGTGACTCATAGAATGGTTCAACCGATACCCCTCCAGTCTCAATAATTGTTAGTTCGGCAATCCCCTTTCTGATTTCTCTAAGCAACTCTACCCAATCACATTGTAAAGTTGATCGTAACATGTGTTGTTTCAGAGGGATATCGTATTGATGCAATGCACAGATATTGGCATATGCTGGTTGTGCAATACTGCCAGCTAGCGAATCGTACTCTTCGATAACGATCTCTTCAAATCTTTTTCGGCGAGTGGCTTCTAACATTACGACGAGGATCACGCCATTGGCGGTTTCCCGGAAGTGATCTAGCCAGTAATGGACATCGCGACCAAGATCAAACTTGATGAATCCGCGTTGTTCTAGAGCAAAGAGAAGTTGACGAAATTCGCTCTCGTCTTCGATGGTGTCTGATAGAGTAAAGTCAGGTTGCACATCTGCAAGAGGTTCTCGTTTCCCTACCAAGTTATAATCGCCTTTTCGTAAAGCCACAAGCATTGTAATCGGTACTCCGCGTGTTCTGAGTTTATTGAATAGTCCAAATGCTTGAGGGTAACAAATGTGAGCATCATCTACCAACGCCAGAATCCGCCTTCCAAAGTGTTGATATAACTTTTCAATAGTCTCCATTTTCCACTGCGTACAAGCATGTGGTCGTAACATTATGACTAAGACGCCCTGTCTATAGAAGTCATAACCAATCCGTTTCAGCAGCGTCGATTTGCCCGCTCCGGTAGCTGAAGCTAAGACGTAAAATTTTGCCTCTTGAACTTCAGCGGTCAAGTCATTCGTGATGACGTCTTTAATAGTTGTGAACTCTTTTCTCTGTATGTCATAACCTCGGGCAATGTCGCCCCAAGTAGGTGGATATCCCTTAAATAGTAATTCGCCATTATCGCGTTCAATCAACTCATCATCGACGATGACAAACTGCTGATCCATATCAAGCCGCAACCTTGGTTCAATTTCACCAACCTGCTTACCCATAATGGCGGGGTTGTTCGATACTGTTGTAGCATATAGTATCCGTCTAGCTTCAGCACTATACTTACGGTCAAGTTTTTCCATAAGTCCTTCGAATGTGTCGCTTATCAATTTTAGCTTATAAATTCGTAAATATTCCTCGTCGTCCTTTGTCACATCCGGTAGAACTACGTAACACTTCGGTTGGTATTTCCAAGCTGCAGATGCTCGCAAGTCCATAAATAAATTACGAAGCAAGCCGTCATCAAAACCATAGCCTATGATGAGCCAAGTTCCCACCCGTGCTAGCTTTTCTAGAGCTTCCAACATCCAAACCCGCTCGCCCTTGAACTGTATGTAATCTTTGCTAGTGAGGACTAGGGGAACATGCGATGGAGACGGGAAGGCGGTGACTGAAGATATACATCCGAATAATTTGAACAAAGGGACAACGTTGCTGTTGTTTAACTCTATTGACGCCCCTACTTCACGGCATACGGGATTCAGTGTCTGCACTGCGTCAGGACTCATGTAAGCTGTTTCAATGAGTTGATCGTAATTGGTGGTGAAAATTGCGGGCCATTTGAACCCCGTCATTATCTTATGGCCTGAATTAGGCCGAAGTCTTGTAAAGATATCTTGTAGGAAGCTTTCAACTTGTGTTCTATTTTCTTCATCAGGCCCACATGCGATATCAAAAGCAGTCTGTAATTCCGTACATAACTTTGACTCTATGTGAAATTGACTGCGGACCGCGTCCAATAGCCTTTGGCCTGAAGGAGCTTTAGAACCCATAGAACACCCAGCACCTAAGAAAAGCGCACACTCTCTGTCACGTATTTTCTCCGCCAGTTCATCAAAATCACCCATATCGTCCTCCGCGAAAGGATCCTTGGTATCGCAAATTATACACCTGTTTTGGCTTATCAACAAGAATCTATCCAACATAGCGAGTCAGGATTAGCGGCACGGGAGGCGTAGGGCATGCTTGGATGATGCCCCCGTTCGCCCTGGGGGCGCGGGAGACGCGACTCCCAAGAGTCGCGGGGGCACCCAGGTTCTTGACATGGAGTGCGTGGGGATAACCTTACTCGGCGACTTTGTGCCCCACGCGCGGCCGAACGCTAGAAAACGGTGTACCTGAGAGCGTTTAGCACCACAGTTAGCCGCCACATTCTTATCAGAGGCATATTTCGTAGGCAGGGGATCTTTGATTTTGGATAACGTGTAGGTTGACTTAACCAGCTTAGGCAAGATCACAAAATGACGGATTGTGTAATTTGGGAGTAGTTCCAATCTACTTATTTCTACAGGTTTCTACAGGACCCTTTCCCCTTGGTCTCGTTTGCTAAACAATGCTAGAATGAACAACGCACCTAATCCCATCAGTATTGCTTGATCTGTTTCCCTGGCATCCTTAAGTCTTACGAGGTAATTCAGAAGATGTGATAAAGTTACCTCAGGATTTTCTGGATTAAAAGAAATATACTCAATACCTTCTAACTGAGGTGGTCCCCGAAATTTAGACAGGTTGTTAAGATCGGGTTCTGCTCCGTAAAATAAGAAAAGCAGATTGTACCAAGGGCAAATCAATCATCTATAACTGCAAACCTCCCGGGGGAGTCAGGTCATGAAACGCAAACAATAAGAGAGCCTCCCGGATCTGGGACATTAGGAGCAAAGTGCTATTATTACGTGGAGAATTCTTCAGGAGATGATTAGCGATGAAATATGACCTCGTAAAATGATAAAATAAAAAAGACAACAGTACGAATGATAATGGCGTAGTCCACTCAGATAGTTACGGAGAAAGAGGTAACGAAAATGACCAAAGAGGAAATCTTAGTGGCGAAAGCGGGAAGGGAGCTAAATATAAGAGTAGCCGAGGATATAATGGGATACAAATTTAAACAAGATGAGATTCTTGGAGATATGTAAAGAGACAGTAACAATGCCTGGGGACCTCTGCGGCCCTATTCCGAGGACCGCTTAATTGACGGGCAGGTCGTTGATAAATTAAAGTATAACTACAGAGGGAGGTTTGCGTTCAATGGCCGTACGGGAAAATGGGAAGTTCAGTTCAGTAGGTTAGAAGCTGGTCTCAGTTCTGTTACGGCATCAGCTCCGGATGTTCCTGAAGCAATCTGCAAAGCAGCATTGTTAGTTACCTTGGAGGATAGTACGACGATAAACGAAAAAAGAAGTCGAGAAGAATTATTGAAAAGCATAATTGAAATTGAGCTTGATATGTTTGAACGAGTTAGAAGTGCTGAGCCATCTTTATGTAAGGACAAACCAGAGACATTTAAAACAATGCGAAAATTGACTCATTCCGTTCTATCTACAGAAACGTTAGAATCGTACCTTGGGGACTTGCATAAGGCTAAAGCTGTGAGCAGGAACCTTTTAACAGAAAAGTATGCCCGCATGGATAATAAAATTCCTCCACTTAAAACTAATCCCACCATTGACAATGTAGTCAAAATCGAAGAACGTTGGATGAAAGAACTATCAGAAAAACATCCCCATACCTTTAAAGTCGGGACCAGCTTCAAAGTCTACCTTTCTAGCGAATTGGAAACTTATTCTGATAAGACCTTAGCACTGTACCTCAAGGATGTTTCCAAGGCGGAGGAAGAAGGGAGAAATTTGGCAGGAGAGCGGTATACTATGCTATTTAAGCAAATGGGCTATGGCTCGATTGCTGAAGTGGAGAGGGGCGTTTTCGGGGGGCAGGTCAACTGACTTCCAGCCTGACAAAGAGAAAAAGCTGAGGGCATTATTCGCCGGGGCCTGTGAGGTAATAGGTGTCAACGTAAAGGCTGTGGCCACTGGGTTTGATACGATAGACATAGCTATCGATAAAGAAAAGAAAAGTCATGATTTCTATAATCGCCAAAGTGCAAATGCCGCTTATGATGCCGAGCGAGATTTCTACAAAGCCCTCGCTGCCGAGGAGAGGGGACATGAACTAATTCTTGTGGATTACTATGAATACCTTACGTAATTATAAAAAACGCCTCAGAGGTAATCATTCGCCTTTGTTAGGTGATTCTATCCTTTTTTGTGTCCGTTTTCTTAAAAAGAGAAAAAATTCGTGCAAAGCGACCATGTCAGAGAGGTTTATCCGGGTCAATGAGTAAGCTTACATCACCATAAACGTCACTTTCCCCCCCGTGTACTCTTAACCCTGTTCACTTCTATAAATAATGTCATCCTGAATTTCCGGCGAAAGCATTACAAAGTAGGCGCTGAAGCCTCCCACTCTGACCACCAGGTCCCGGTGTTTCTCAGGATGTGCTTTGGCATCGAGTAATTCCTCGGTATCAACTATGTTGAACTGGATGTGCTGCCCACCGTTCCTGAAGAATGTGTCGATGAGTATCCCCAATTTCTCCCGGCTCTCTGGGCTTTGCATGACAGTCCCCGAAAACTTCTGGTTCAGACAAGAAGCGTAGGACTCCTTGAATCCCGCTTTGAGTACCGACCTGATTACACCAGTGGGTCCAAGCTTATCCATCCCTCGCATCGGGGATATCGAGCCATCGTTTAGCGGTTCCTTAGATTTACGTCCGTTGGGGAGTGCGCCCACACCCAGACCTCCAAAATAATGCCAGGATAATCCTTCACGGGAAATTTTACATGGCACATCAAAGGGGTTTTTATATGACATGATTACACTTCCGGAAAACATACCTACGTCACGAACCATCAAATCTGCCTCATCGACATCATTACCGAACTTGGGCGCCGCTAAACACATCTGTCTTATTTCCTCACCTCTCTCGCTCCCGAAGTTGGTATCAAGAGCATTCAGGAATTCATCCATGGTCAATTTCTTCTCGTCGAAGACCAGTTTCTTGACGGCGGTAAGAGAGTCTGCCGTGTCCACAATCGCCCGGTCACTGATACCATAGCTGTGGTCGGCGTCCGTAATCAGGATATCCTGCCCTTTCTCCATGCATCCGGGGCCAGTGATGCAGGAATTAAACGGGAAACGCAGGTACTGTGGCTCGATACTCTGGGCCAGGGTGCCGAGCCATAAGACCCGGTTGACGACGAATTTATACTGTTTCTTGAATGCTTCGTAAAGTTCTTCAAATGTCTTGAAGTCCCGCGGGTCGCCGGCATCGATACCGACCTTTTGGCCGGTGATTTGCGATACCCCCCGGTGAAGCGTGAGATCCAGAATCAGCGCTACGTTTACCGCCCCTTTGCCTTCACTGCCGTTATGGTCGACTTTAGTTGGAAGTATCGGTGTCACACAGCCCTGACCGTACCAGTCTCTGGCAACCTCTACAGGCGTTCCATCATTTAAAAAGCTGGCGACTACATGGTCGCTGTTTTCAAACAGGGGGATGCCGCCTTTCGTCTTTACATTGGTCTCCAGCGCCTTGAGCAGTAACCAGCGAGGTGTTTGCGAGTTCCAGTTAAGCAGGACAGTCGGCGACGATATTCTGATTAACCCTATCATGTGAAGAACAAGATAACTCAATGCATTCGAGGCATCTTTCCCGTTCCTGTCCACACCGCCGACATTTATACTGTTGATGCTGTAGCTGAACTGGTGGGTTTCCTGCTGGGTTTGACCGACCGGGACGATTACTTTCATGCCCCAGAGCGTTAAGGCGCTGCCCAGCAGTTCCGCCGCTCTTTCCAGCGTTAGCCTCCCCTCCCGGAGGTCTTTTTCAAAATATGGCCTCAGGTACTGGTCAATTCTACCGATTAAGAGAGGATACATCATCTCTAATCCTCGGCCGACGATGATGAAGTTCACGCACTGAAGGGCCTCATGAAACGTTTGCGCCGGGTTCTCTGGCACGCGTTCACAAATCCCGGCAATCTCAGTAAGCTCGTTTCGTCTTTTAGGGTTGGACTCTTCATCAGCCTTGCGGCGCGCCAGTTCAGCGTAACGATGTGCATAGTGTATCATCGCCTCGCAGACGATAATTGCCGACTGCCAGAAATAGAGCTTGTTAACATCGGTCTCCTTCATTTCTTGAAACCGCTGGAGACCGGCTTGGGCTTCTTCAATCAAACCACGCATGCCTTTGGATAATACTTTCTCCCACATGCCCCGGCAGGTTACACCCGGAAAGTAGCCGGAATCCGGAGTAGGGTCACTGCCTTTGGCATCGGTTATGTCCTGTGCCCAGGTGCCTACCACGGAATACCAGACATCCTTGACATGGTCTGGTGCCGTCTTCTCCGCGAAAAAGTGGGAGCATTCCCTTAATATATTCTTGTCTTCTTTGGCGTTTTTCCCGTGAAATACCATCCACCGGCTCAGGCTGTCCCCCTCATCCCATAACCCGGGAATGGTGTCTCCGGTTTCATCCACGAACACCGGCGCTCCGACAAGGTGTTCTGTTTCCCTGCCCACCACAATGTCGAAATCGTGGATGGCAATGGAGACACCTTCGAGCACTTTCTGGAACAACTTGGCGCGGCGGAGTTGGATGTCCTCGCCCTCCGTCTCTTTCCAGGACTCCATCGCCAGTTTGGCACGTTCAACCGATATTACTCTTGGGGCGCTGAACATCGCATCTTTCAGCTGAAAGAGACGATTACTTAGTGGTAAGTTATCAATCCTTTTCAGCCAAGCTTCATCGGTATCCATCTTGGTAACCATAATTTCCTCCAATTAATTAGCCACCACATGAGTGGTCTATTTCCGTATTTCATTCATATTATCTTGATATCAGACAAATTGTATCATTATCCTCAAACGCTTTTTTAATTGATTCCAGATGCTCCGGCTCAGGGGAGAGGAGCCCGGAGAGGGGGTATGGCCTATCCAGAGCTTCATATTTCCCTTTTCCCAGGCGGTGATACGGCATTAGTTCAATACGAGGGGCATCATTCCCCAATCCATGTAAAAATTCCGCCGTCTCCTTGATATTCTGCAAATCATCATTAATGCCGGGAATCAAAGGCATGCGGAAAAGCGTTTCTACGCCGCTTGCGGCTACAATCTCTGCGTTGGAAAGTATTAGACCGTTCGGCTTGCCGGTATAGCGTCGGTGTTTTTTCGAATTCAGGTGTTTGAGGTCGTAGAGTATATAATCAGTGTAAGGGAGAACCTGTCTCAAAGCGGACTCGGCGGCATATCCTGATGTCTCCATGCAGGTGTGAATGCCGGCCCGGCGGCATTTTTCAAACAGGTCGCATACAAATTCCGGCTGCAGGAGGGGCTCTCCACCAGAAACCGTTACCCCTCCGCCCGATGCCTGGTAAAACATTTTATCCCTGTCTATGGCATCGAAAACCTCATCGGCACTCATTGGCTTACCATAGAGAACGATTGCTTGATAAGAACACACCGAACTGCATATATTGCAGCCTGTGCATCGTTCACGGTCGATATAGAGAAGCTTGCCTTCCTCGCAAACCAGAGCTCCTTCGGGGCATACTTCGGCACACTTGCCGCATTGAGTGCAAAGGGTTTTAATAAACCCCACTTCAGAGTGCGGGGAAATACACTCGGGGTTGCTGCACCACTGGCATTCAAGACCGCATCCTTTCAAGAACACTACGGTTCTTATGCCCGGCCCGTCATGAATCGAGTACCCTTGAATATTTGTGACCAGAGCAGGTTGCTTGATTATCATTTTGTCATCATCTCAGGAAGCCAGAGGCTTAGATCAGGCACAAATAGTACAATAAACAAGAAAATTACCAGGGTAATTAGGAATGGCACCGCCCCTTTGAAAAGGTCGCCTGTTTTTATGTTAAAAACGGTTCGCACGAAGAACAAATTCACTCCCATCGGGGGTGTGATAAGTCCAATCTCCAGGTTAACCACGTATAGTATACCAAACCAGACCAGGTCAAATCCCAGTGTAGTGAGTAAAGGGGCAAAGATAGGTATGGTCAACATGGTGATAGTAATTGAATCGAAAAGGGAGCCTAAGATAAGGTAAAGAATCATTATAGCTATAACAATCACGATGGGGGGGACACTTAATGACGTAACCAGACTGCCCAGAAAATCTCCCACACCGGCGCTGGCTAACATATAAGAAAAGAACGAAGCCGCAACGATAATGACCAGCATCATGGAATTTATCACGGCTGCTTCTACCATGGCCCGATATAAGCCTTTCCAGCGAAGATGAAAAACAGTGACGGCGATAAGTATTATGACCACACAGCCGATTCCGGCGGCTTCGGTGGGCGTGGCTATGCCAAAGAAAATCGACCCGATAATAGCCACCAAAACTGCAATTACAGGCCAGACTTTTTTTAGTGATACCAATCGCGTAATCCAGCTCACTGAGCCTCCGGCAGGACCCAATTTAGGATTTCGCCAGCAAATTATTATAGGTACAATCGCCAGCATGATAGCTAAAAGGACGCCGGGTATTATTCCGGCTATTAATAGATGGCCTACAGACACATTGGCTATGACCCCATAAATAATTAAGGGAGTACTGGGTGGAATCAACGGCCCGAGAACACCCCCGCACATCATTCCCCCTAGAGCCAGGTTCCTATCGTAGCCATATCTTTTAAATTCTGGTTCAGCCACTTTACCCACTGCCACTATGGCAGCGCCGCTGACACCTACCGTAGAAGCCAGCATGGCTTCACCCATGATACTGGCGCTAATCAGCGCCCCGGGAAGGCCGGAGACCCAATTTCTGGCAACCCTGTAGAGGTCTTCTCCGATAGCGGTCTCGGTGATTACACAGGCCATAAGCACAAATAGTGGCAGAGGGGTCCAGGAGTAGTTATAGAATAGCGAAAACGTGGCCAGACCCATTTTATAGAGAGCCATGGGTCCAAAAGCGAGAGTCCCAAAGACTACCGCGCTGAATCCCAAGGCAAAAGCAATGGGAACGCCCAGTATCAGAAAAAATACCATAGAGACAATACACAGTATTGCCGCTAGACCGTAATCCATATTCGTCTTTCCATATATATGCAGTAGCTCAGCAAATCGTTATCAACCCATACTATCTTGTGGTTCTCCGGAAGATGCTTTTAAGCGAAGTAGGCCAAGAACCAGACGAATCAACAGAATAAGGCATAAAAAACCGTAGCCTATGGGAATCAGGAGTTTAATCGGGAACAAAGGTACCGGCCAGGTTGAGAGACTATGCTGGTCGATTTCAAAAGCGCGCCAGGTATCGCCAAAGCTTATCCAGGTGATGATACTGAAAAAAGTGAGCCCCAAAATTGGGCTGATGATATTCGCGATAATATTACGGACATTTTCGGGAAACCGCTCAAGCAGCAAATCGCACCGGAGAAACCGGTCTTGCCTTTCTACGGCAGCTATAGCTAAAACAAAACTGAGCAGCAAAAACATCTTGCTAAACTCGTATGAAACAGGTTCCGGGCTATTGAAAACATATCGCCTTATGGAGCCGTAGGTTGAAAGAAAAGCCATTATCACTATCAAAGACCCGGCAAAGATTACAAAAACTTTGTTGACGCGTTCAATCCATGGGTCCAATATCTGCTTGGCCTTTTTCCCCATACCTATACCTCTTCACCAGGAATACTCTAGATTCGCCATTTTGGTCAATCGGTACTGGTTCAGGCGTAAGTCCTTCAATCTGCCGGCTACGGCAAGCTCTAGCTGCGTAACCGGCAGATCATTATCAGGGTTGTTATTCCGCGTAGGGATACTTGGCGTTGGCCTCGTCGGCAATTTGCTTTATCCTGGCGCCTACATCTCCGAACTCCTCAAGTGTGGCGAGGGTTCCCGGATAAGCCAGGTCCTTCCACCTATCGCGTTCCACTGCAGGCAGGTAGTAGTATTCAACTCCTTCTGCTTCAAGATCATCTACCAGGTCATAAAACAGAGTCACATAATACTGACTTATTTCCTGTGCCAGCGCGCTCATTTCCTCATTCAAGATATCTTTGACGTCCTGCGGCATTGCGTCGTAAACGTCTGAATTGATATTAATAGAATATAAGGAACCGAGACCGTGGAAAACTGTATAGTATTTAGCAGCTTCATATAATTTAGCTATGAGCATGTACTGGGGAGCCGATGTTTTTGCATCCATTACTCCCTTCTGCAGATTAGAGTAGTCCTCGGTAAAGTCCACAACTATTCCAGAACCGCCCAACGCGCTTATCAGACCGGCCGAGGGAGGAGTATCGCAGCCGACAACCAAGCCTTCCAAGTCCTCGAGGGTATTTATTGGCTTTTCCACGGAGAGAAGATTAAGGGTACCGACATAAATACAACCCAGTGACCTCTGGTTGGCCTTCTCCTGTAATATCTCGCTGTATACGTCCTTGAGACCGATTTCGGCATAAGCATTGGCCTCGCCGTTGTTATATAAAAATGGTAATTCCGCAAGTCCGAACTCCGGGACAGTGCCGCCAAAAGCGGCCAACGGGATTACACCCCCCTCAACGGCCCCGGTCCTGATGGCATCCAGGCTCTCGGGCATACTAGCCAGCTGTCCACCAGGGAACATCTCCATTTTATAGGCGCCGTTGGTGCGGGCGTTGAATTTATCCATCCCTTCCTGGCACATGTTAGACAGGTCATCGCCTGGGGGTACAGGTGTCGTCATGCGTATCAGTATCGTTTCGGTTGTTGGTTCGGTAGTCTCTTCAGGTTCACCGCAGCTACCCAGAACCAAGGCAACACCAAGTATAATTACCAACGAAAACAATGATAGCTTTTTCATTTTCCCCTCCTTTTTGTATGTCTGTGTAAATTTCTCAAGTCTTGCTTGTTATTTAACCGCCCTCATAATGATTCTCTAGTAATATTCCACAGATTAATTACTTTTCTGTGCTAATTTCACCTCCTTATGTTTTATTGTCTTGGGAGACTCTCTATTTATTAAACTTCCTTAAGAATCACTCTTGTTTTATTTTTCCCACCTGAGTAAACAGTTTTAATGTATCCGCTACGTCCCAATGCTCGGCGATTTTCCCATTTTCAATGCGGAAAATATCGACGACGTCGAAGTTGAGTTTATTTCCCGTCGGGGGGTTTCCCAGCCATTCACCGGAATGCGTCGCCGTGGTGGCTGAATACATCATCACGGTATCGTCTTCAGCAACGATTTTCTTGATGGTATAGTTAAAATCGGGCATAGCTTTGAACATTTGCTCGAAAAACTGCTTGAATCCGGCCTTCCCCTGAGGTGTGTCCTCATTGTGCTGAATATAGTCATCCCTCATTATTTCATCAAGGCGGCTGAAATCATGCTTCTGGAATACGGTCTTGCATAGCGTCTCGACGAGCTTTTTATTGTTCGCCGTTACGGACATCCTGTCATCCCTCCGTTTTTGATTCCATGTGTCAAATGAGCCAGTCCGCCTTCTTGATAAGATATTTAGACCTGGATTTTAGAATCTTCTTTTTTTACGTATTTGGAGGCGATGCTGGTATGAAAAAGAATCAGGGGTTTATCGACTTTTTTGAAAATAAGAGGGCAATGGACTAATCCAGCGGGGATATAAACGCTTGCCGGCGAAGTGATGGTATGCATCTCCTGTTCCTCGCCCAGGCCTATCTCGATTTCTGCAAACAGGTCATTCATATGCTCAAAATCGTAGGAAATAAAATGTAAGTACATATCGAAGTCATGAGAATGAGGATATTCCTCCATTTTGCACGGCGCCATGACCCTGGTAATCATAAATGTAACGTTAGATTTATAATCAGCATCTCCAATCCACTCCATGGTGGGCCAGGGTTCCGGTTTCGTCACGGATTTTCTTACCACATACTTGCCATATTTAGTTTCCTTCATTCGTGAAACCTCCTTTTAATATGTCTTTAGTACACGCCTTTAACTGCCGTGAGACCGTAACCGGGGCGACCTAATTGTACCAGCGAGGAGTGGAGATGGTTGCTTACACGCCTTTGGCAGTTAAATACCTATAATTAAGCCATTTTTCTCCTATTGTTAGCTTTTTGCCATAACAGCATGTGACCTGTTTCTTTTGAGATTATTTTGACTGCATCGGCAGCCAGCGGACCAAGTTTAAGTGCTATTTCCTCCGTAAAGAATCCGACTATTGTAATGTAACCAATTGGATTACCATTTTGATCTAATATAGGCGCTGCAATCGCGTTCACACCCGGCTGTATGTCGCCCAGCTCCAGTGCAAATCCATTGCGCCTGCATTGTTCAAGCTCTCTCTTGAGCCTGGTTCTGTTATATTTATCAGGACTCCCGTGAAAAAAGAGGTTTTTGTTTTTAAGCAGTTCTTCCAGTTCAGCTTCAGGGAGAAATGCCGCAATTGCTTTCCCATGAGCGCCGTATGTGATTGGGGTAACATGTCCAATAGGGGCGGAAATACCGATTCCCGGCGCCCCTTCATACTGGGCGACAACAAAAGTCTTGTCATCTGAAATTACTCCGAGTGCCACCGTGGCGCCGGCTTTTTTGGCAAGATCATAGAGAATTGGTTCAACCAGACGGGATAGGCTAAGAGTCTCAAGCATTTTCCCGGTAAGTGTGAGTAGGCCGGGTCCGAGTACATAGCCTCTTCTGTTAGGATTCTTTTTTACCAAACCATACTCATTCAACGTACTCAGAATAGAAAAAGCTTTACTTCTATGTATACCTACTTCCCGACAGATATCGGTAAGGCTTTTAGAATTGCTCCTGCTGTCAGCAAGATAAAGCATCACGCGTATTGCTTGTTCAACGGCCGGCACTTTGTATGTGTTATCCATTGTTGGCTTATTCTCGTCCATGATTATGTTCTACTTACAGAACTTAAGTTCTATGGATAGAATAACAAAGCCGAAACGTCTTTGTCAAGCCTTATGTGTTATCTAGATGTTTTGTCCGGCTTAAATTGAAAAGGAAATGACTAAACATCTGATAATTAAAAAGATAAGCTGTATGTAGTGATCGTATGTAATAATGCAGAGCAATAAATCACAGTAATACACATTGTGAACCAAGTAATATACAAGTAGATTGTGACCCTAGGTAGCCAACAATTGGGCGTAATGTGCCATGAGGGAAACGTAGTAGTTCGACCACTTGTGATATACGATTGCCGTATTTTGGTCGCCTCGTTATAATGACAATAAGAGACCTGGGATAAGAAGATTAATACGATGGAAGCCTGGCAGTGGGTCTTGACTGGGGTCGTGGCGGTGCTGGTAGCGGCAATCATCCCCTACTTGATTCTGAAATACGCATATCGTAGGCCGATGCCCAATGTTTTGATGTATCTCTTCTACATTTTCATGTTCTGGACGTGGATATTTGCCATATATGAGACGCCTG
>Ga0315545_1000300_pt1 | contig 53656 bp, 47 predicted proteins | sample SalMarSW160210MG_FD_203096 | JGI IMG/M metagenome (GOLD analysis project Ga0315545, IMG submission 203096) | Salt marsh sediment microbial communities from the Plum Island Ecosystem LTER, Massachusetts, United States - Salt Marsh Sediment SW1602-10 ...
CCCCATTAAGCCGATCTAACCCCTGAGAAATTGCACTTCCTTTACCTTTTCCTCTCTGAATCACTATTTCTGCCCCGAAGTCTTTAGCTAGTTTAAGTGTTCTATCTGAACTATTTCCATCAACAACAAACAGACTTGGTTGATTCAACACTTCTTTCAACTCACAAAGGGTCGGCACTATCCCCTCTTCTTCATTATAAGCGGCAACAACAACTGCGAGAGAGAAACAAATCAACCAAAATACAACTCCATATAAGATTTGTTGAACAACGTGAAACCGACTAATAAAGAGCAAAGAAACTTTACTCTAGAAGATAGTTCTATTTTTGTGCAAATATGGGCTGGGAGCAAAGCGGAGAACAGCAAAAACTTGGCAGAAGAGTATCATAGTAGGAGACTAATAACAGTGTATTGTTGAAAACAGTGTTTTTTCTGAAATCTGCAGTATGCCTTACCTCTATTCATTAGCATAAAGAAGTTTTGTAATCCTTGTTGCTGTTAAGAGGGGGCAATCACGGGTAGAGTTGTTGTGTTGCTGCTGCCTATTCCGTGGTCATCCACGACTTTCAGTTTAACTGTGTACTCGCCAGCTACGGTATAGCTGTGAGTGATGGTGGGGACTTCTTCTTTGCTGGTGGTTTCGTCTCCGAAATCCCAAACATAGGTAACTATTTTTCCGTCTGGGTCAACGCTTGCTGTTGCATCGAAGGTTATTGTTTCTCCAACTACGGCTTGTTCTGGAGTTATAGTGAATGTGGCGGTTGGAGGCGCCAAAAACGGAGTGACGAATAGCACCCAGCAGAAAACAAAGGTGAGCGCATAAGCGCCTACCCCCATCGTAAGAATCTTGGTCGGCTTCTCCACCTTATTCATAAACAGCCACTTAAGAAGATAAAATGAGACAAGGTAAACCGCTAACCCAACAGTTACGCCGTTCATGAGCGGGGCACCCACTTTAAGATTCACAACTAAGGTAGCCACTAGGGCGGCGAGGATACCGAAGCCGATTCTAATACAGTAAATAATATTTAACGTTTTCAATTTTAATCCCGTGTTTCCGTGAACACCATAACTTTTCACTTATAGTTTATCTTAGTTTCGCTTCCGGAAGCATTCTCCACCCGCTTAAAGTGGCTCTCACTTACTTAAACCCTCTCAAAATATCCCCCCTTAACACAAGAAAAAAGCTAATATCAGAAGTACTTCGGTGAGGCGCCTAACCTAGAATGACGATCAGCCGTTCATATTGCAACTATGTAGCCAGTTTTCATAAGAGCTTTACATATTCTCGCTTCTAACAATCGACTGTGAGATTACATGGACGATTCGAAACGCAACAGAAGTGTATTGCCCCAAGTAAGAGCCATTGTTCTTTTACCCCTCACCATTTTCCTCTGGATGACCGGGTGGACACTATACTGGATAGGCACTAAGAGAAATGTCGCCAAGAACTGCCGAAAAGAAAGCCGCCCCGATTCCGGAAGAAGGAACCTTTGAAAGGGAAACCTTGAGGGAGGCTTCTCCGCATCAAATCGTGGCGTAGACTCGAAAGCAGACCCACAGAAACAGCGCTACAGCTGCCCGCCCCACAATGAACCGCGCCACTTCAGGACAGCACCCTTTTTATGCAGTAAAATAAAACAGAAAAAGGATATGAACGAGGCTCTCTCCCTTAATGCGGGAAAGCAGGCTCCTCGTCTCTGGAGGGAAAAAATGTTGAAGGAAGTAATGACAAGCTTTGATGTAGCCGCAGTCACCCATGAAATAAACGAATCAGTCAAGGGTGCTCATGTTGCCAAGATTTACCAAATCGGCACCCAAACATTGCTCCTCAAGCTCCGGAGACCAGACCAGCCTCGGCTCCAACTGCTTATTGAAGCAGGAAAACGGCTCCATCTAACCTCATACGTGCATGAAACTCCAAAAAAGCCCTCTGCATTCTGCATGAGCCTCAGAAAATACCTCGATAACGGCGTAGTCAAAAAGGTTCGGCAACACGAATTCGAGCGAATAGCAGTCACGGAAATCAGCACGCGGCAAGGCGACTTTCAGCTGGTTTCAGAGCTTTTCGGCGGCGGAAACGTCATCCTAGTTGATCCGAATGGCAAGATTCTGCAGGCTATGACCTACAAGAGAATGCGGGACAGAAACATTTTGCGTGGCGAACCGTTCCAGCATCCCCCTGCAAGAGGAATGAACCCCATCAAACTGAGCAATCAAGACTTTAGGGAAATCAAAAAGCTTGAGGAAACCGAGATAGTGAGGGCTCTAACCAAATTTTTGAGCATCAGCGGAACCTACGCTGAAGAAATCCTTCTCCGAGCAGAGGTTAACAAAAAGAGGGACTGCGGTTCTCTGACCGAACAGGAACTTGACAGCATATTCAACCAGCTCCAGAAGCTTCTTTCCCTAATCGACCAAGGAACCATGGAACCCCGTATCGTAAGTGACGAAAAAAAAGCCTGGATTGACGTAACTCCTGTGCCGCTGAAAAACTATGATCAGTTTGAACAAAAAAAGTATGAGAACTTCAACAGCGCCCTTGACGACTACTACGCTAAGATAACGGCTGCGGAGAGAAGGGAAGAAATCACCGAAGAAGTTGAGAGCGAGGTCGCTAGGTACAGGCGGATTCTTCAGAGACAAGAGAAAGCGTTAGAGAATTTGAAGGAGCCGATCACCAAAAACAAGACCATCGGAGACCTCATCTACATGCGCTTCGGAGAACTCCAATCTCTACTACAGAAAATCATGGAAAAGAAAAGAAGCGGCAAATCTTGGGAAGAAATAACCTCACAGATTGAAGAAGGAAAGAAAGCCAATCGTCTCCCAGATATTTACTTTCACTCTCTGGAACCAGCAAACCAAGTTCTCCACGTTTCAGCGGAAAACCACATATTCTCTATTAATCTCCGCCATTCCATCCAAGCAAACGCGGACAAATATTACTCTCGGTCAAAGAAGGCTGAAAAGAAGCTTAGGGGCGCCGAGAAAACCATTCAAGAGACCAGAGCCAAAATCGAAGAGGCAAAAAAACAGGTTATACGACAAGAAGAGACCCAGCAGCCCCTGGTTAAAAGAAGAAAAAAGCAGTGGTTCGAAAAGTTCAGGTGGTTCCACTCATCTAACGGTTTCCTGGTGATTGGAGGCAGAGACGCCACAACAAACGAGCTGCTCATCAAAAAACACACGGAACCCCAAGACATCATTTTCCACGCCGAGATTCTGGGAGCTCCATTCGTGCTGATAAAAACAGGGGGAAAGACTACCCCAGAACAGACCATCAACGAGGCAGCCCAGCTCGCAGCCTCCTACTCTCGAGCCTGGAGGGAGATGTTGAGTGCAGTGAACGTCTACTGGGTGAATCCGGATCAGGTGAGTAAAACTCCTCCTTCTGGGCAGTTCCTCAAGAAGGGCTCATTCATGATCAGCGGGTCCAAAAATTTTGTTCGCGGGGTTCCTCTGCGTGTTGCTGTTGGATTAAAAGTTGACGTTGATGAAATGGTGGTTGTTGGGGGACCTGTGGATGCTATCGTCAATCAGACAGAAGTTTATGTGGAGATTGTTCCGGGAGACCAGAAGAGCAGTCAGCTTGCCAAGCAGATAAGACATCAGTTGTCCAAGAAGGTTTCTGAAGATTTGAAAAGAAGGGTTACCCAGATTCGCCTAGAGGAGTTTCAGCGTTTTATTCCCTTAGGCAGAGGAAAAATGAAGTAGAATCACAATTAGAAGAAAAAGTACATTATAAAATATCGGGACTAACTGGGTTAAAGGCAAAGAAGAGGGGTTGTAACTATTTGTTTTTGTTCTTTTTGCAGTAGCAATCCCAGCAGAGTATCTCGCAGTTTTGCTGCGTAGGTTTTCCACCCTTTTCTGGGCTGACTATCCAGTGTGCTTCCCAGCCTTTTTGACCGTCGGGTCCTATGAAAGATTGTCCTCGTTTAGTCCAGTCGAGTACTCTCATGCACATGGAATTGTATTTATGTCCATGTTCCACAAGCAGGCATTCACATCTGCCGTCTGCAGCGCCGAACGCTTTCTTTACGACTTCCTCTGGAAATTTAGCCATTTCCTGTTCCTCCGATAAGTTCACAGCTTTTATCCAAATATCCTCTTTTAAACCTTATTGCGAGAGCCGCCCATTTTGTCAATGGCAATTCCAAACTAATGTGGCTAGTCTTCCATCTTACTTGACTTGGGGATTCCTATCCATCTTGGAGTTCTGTTCTTGTATTTTCGATAGTCATCTCCATACAGGTAAAGACAATAACGTTCTTCAGATGGCAAAACAGCGTTGAGCAGAATCATCAACACTACTACTAAGAGGAGTAACAACCAAGAACTGCAAGCTATTCCCAAACCGATATGCATTAGAATCATACCAATATATGTGGGGTTTCTTGTAAAACGATAAAGACCCTTAGTGATGACCTTGTCCTTAGGGCTAGTAGCGAAATTCAGAATTGCAACAATGGTGAAGACAATCCCAAACAGAAAGATAACTAGACCGCTGTATAGCCATGCTGTGCCAAGTTGTAGAGGCAAGAAAACGGCATAAAGCCAAGAAACGACCATAGGCAAGAAAATGGTATTCATTAGTATGTTCTCCTTTCTGGTTAGCTGAAAATCTCCTGCTTTTCCTGATTCCCTAACCGCTGTCGCTCTCATATCAGAGAATAAGACGATTAGCATAGGAACGACAAGAATCCAAGCGTTCCAAAAGCCCAACTCAAAAGCGGGTATAATCGACATGTTTTCAATTATTACAGTTTATTCTTTATTTGTTTTTGGCATTCCTATCCATCTCGGAATTCTATTCAGGTATTCTCTATACGCATTTCCGTATTTTTTGGTACAAAACCGCTCTTCGTAAACCACAACAATATGTGATAGGATCATGAATATGGTTGTGAGCATCAAGAAAATCAGGGAAACACATGCGATGCTTGTGCCGAGGAAGATCAGGAACATGCCAAAGTACATGGGGTTTCTTGAAAAACGGTAAATTCCCTTGTTGACAGGCTTGTCCACTGCGGTAGTGAAGAAATTCATCATTGCTATGGTTTCAATGATTACACCTACAAGGTATGTGATTAATCCAGCATAGAACCAAACTGTGCCCAATTCAAGCGGCAAGAAGACACTATAAGCAACTGTAGCAAAGAACAGAAGGGAATAGATGTTCAAAAGAGTTTTTTCATTATCGCTCAGCGACCTGTCAGCACCAAGTTTCTTCAACACCTCTTTGTCAATCAGTCTCCCTGATAGGACATAAGGCAAAAAGTTAGAAAACACGACGTAAAGCATGAAGATCCAGGCGTTCCATAAACCCAACTCAAACTCTGGCATAAGAAGCATGATTTCATTTCTCGCTCCATTTATTCTTCAATCCAAGATATTATCATCTTATCAGACTTCGTATTGTTCCTTTATGGTCTCTGTATTGTTCATCTCAGTTATCTCTTAAACCAATCGAAGCAGCCGTATGAGTCCCGCAACAAAATTAATTCTCGCCATTTTTCACGCTTCTGATAATCATTGGTGTACTGATGTCGATTCCATGCTGTTTGCATGTCTCCAGAACAGTTCTTTTGAGGTTAGAATCTATTTCTGGCAGACGCTTGATTTCCTGTATGAAAACATAAAGGGTGTACTCAACAGAGTAATTTCCAAATTTGGTAACCCAAACATAGGCTTTCGGCGCTTTCAAGGCATCCTTAATTTCCACTAACCTGTTTGCTGCCTCCAATAACGCAGTTTCCACCTCTTCTGAAGCAACGTCGTAGCCAGCGGTAATCGAGCAGCCTCTCCGGACAACAGATTTTTTTCCATAGTTGTCTATCTCAGCTTTCAGCAGCTCCTGATTTGGAATTGAAACCAAAACATTGTCGAGAGTACGCATTTTAGTGTAGATTAACTCGATGGCTTCAACATCCGCGAATTGACCGTTAAAGAATATTCTGTCTCCAACCTTGAAGGGACGGCTGGTCATCACTATCAAACCTGCAATTGTGTTGCCAAGTGTGTTAATCGCCGCAAAACCTATGATTGTGCCTCCCAGAATCGTTAACAGCCCAGAAACTGCACCCAAAGTTATTCCAAACTGCGCCAGAATAATCGAGAAAACCGCCAAGAATGTGACCCATTTCAGGATTCGATTCAATGTGTAAGCGGCGTGTTCCTCAAGCTTCTTCTGGTTTCTCAGAGACTTTATCTCTCGGGCGACAAGTTTGATGATAACGTAACCCACAACAATCGTTAAAAACGAAAACACAATGTTAGGCAGATTCGCTAGGCACCACTCGCCTATGGCATCAAGAAAATCTAACGGGTTCATACCAAAACCTCCTTTCAAATACAAATTATAACTACTAAAATCTTTAAAAGCCTTCCACATCCAACTCTAACATATTAAACGTGGATGGTGCGTCTCAAATGATGATCTACAGTGTACCCCTGCTGGCTATATCACTGCTGCTGATTATGCTGATCAGCGACAGGATCATCCGATACGTACTAGTCATATCCAAAGCCTTTGGTCTATCTGAAATGGCTGCAGGCTTTATTCTCCTCTCCATAATAACATCGCTGCCGGAGCTTTCAGTCTCCACAGTCGCCTCCCTTGCAGGTGAAGGAGGACTCTCCGTCGGTAACGTCTTAGGCTCTAACATCGCAAACCTCACCATAATCCTCGGATTGGCAATACTTCTCAGCAGAAAAGAGATCGTCCTGAAAGGGCAGTCACAAAAGGAACTTGTGCAATTCCTTTTCATCTCCTCAATCATTCCCCTGTTTATTGTCCAACGAGGCAGCTTGGGACCCGTCTTAGGCTTCGTACTTCTGATTCTGTTCGCCTACTTCGGTGTAACGGTTTCCCGCAAAACCGAAACCACAACCTTCAATGAGACACCTCAACAGAAAAAAGAAGAGGAAAACCTCACCATTGTGGGCATCAAATTTTTGGTAGGTGTGGTATTAATAATCATACTTTCCAAGTTTGCAGTGGACAGTTCGGTGGACATTGCAGGTTTCATAGGTTTACCTACATCCATTATAGGAGCAACCGTTATCGGTTTTGGAACCTCCCTGCCCGAGCTGGCAACAACCATACAAGCCCTCAAACAGGGACTAGTCAACATGGCTCTTGGAAACCTGCTCGGCAGCTGCATCACCAACATCACCCTTATCCTTGGGGTTTCGTCGCTGCTCTCATTTTCTCCAGTGAATGCTGTGGCTGTGCAGAGCATCATGTTCTACGTGCTGCTTTCGTCATTAAGCGTCTGGTACATGGTGGGCGCAAGTGAACGTCTAACCAAAAGGGGAGCCATATTCCTCTGTCTGATTTACGGCATATTCATTCTGCAACAGGTGGGCTTTTCCGTATTCATTTTCTAGAATTCTATGATCCCATTTGTGTATGAAACTAACTGACTAAATGCAGAAGAAAGCTTTTGAACAAAACACGCCATACCTGTCCATAAATGTATTCTCGAAAATATTGGTCAATGTCAAATTCTGACGTTCTTGATCAATTAGACAGCTCTGAGAAGGGACTGAACCCTGATCAGGCACAGGAAAGACTCTCCCGATTCGGAATCAACGAAATAGGCAAAAAGAAAGTCAGAACTGGACTCTTCATCTTTTTGTCGCAGTTCAAAAATCCGTTAGTTCTGATTTTGCTTGGGGCAAGCATCGTTTCAACTCTTGTAGGCGAGATAACAGATGGAATAATCATACTTGTCATTGTTACAATCAACGGGGCACTGGGGTTCCTACAAGAATACCGATCCGAGAAGGCAGTGGAACGGCTTGGGAAGTACATCACATTCACCGCGAAGGTCATACGAGGCGGAGAGAAGCGGGTTATCAACACCAGAAAACTGGTTCCCGGCGATATAGTAATTCTGGCAAACGGTGATGTGGTTCCCGCAGACTTGCGATTACTTAACGTAGATGACCTGTCCATTGATGAATCCTCTTTGACGGGAGAGTCGTATCCTGCCAACAAAATCTCTTCTGAAGTGTCAGGTGAAGCTCCTCCCATGCATGAACTGAAGAACATCGGTTTCATGGGAACCTACGTTAGAGCGGGGCAGGGAATTGGTGTTGTCATAGCCACAGGAAAGGATACTTATCTTGGAAAAACTGCCCAGCTCCTGAAGAATATTAAACGGAAGAGCGAATTTCAAAAGAGCATGGGAAAAATCAGTTACACTCTCATGAAGGTTGTTTTGGCTAGTGTTGTCATAATATTTTTCATCAACGCCCTTCTTGTGAGAGACATAATAAGCACCCTCCTGTTTTCTGTGGCGCTGGCTATCGGAATGGTTCCAGAGGCGCTGCCGATAGTGATAACGATAGCTCTCTCTTCCGGGGCGCTAATGCTGGCAAAAAAGAATGTTGTCGTCAAAAGACTGGTCTCTGTTGAAGACCTTGGAAACGTTGATGTCGTCTGCGTCGACAAAACAGGAACAATCACCGAAAACAAGTTGACTCTAGACACCTACTGTGATGTTGACGGAAACGCCGAAGAAAAGGTGCTTCGCTATTCTTTGATGTGCAACGCGGTGAGAAAAGCTGAGGATGTTGGGAATCCCATTGACACTGTTCTCTGGAAATATGGAAAAGAGAAAATTGGCACAAGAAACCTTGAAGAACACCCCATCCTTAAGGAGATGCCGTTTGATTCAACTCGAAAAAAGATGAGTGTAGTAGCAAAAGCAGACGGAAAGCTGCTGCTTATATCAAAGGGCGCCCCTGAGGCGATACTTGATGCTTCCACGCATGTTTGGCAGAATGGCGAAATCCATTTGCTAACTGACAAAAAGGCAGCGGGGAGACTGTACGAGGAATACGGAAACAGGGGATACCGTGTAATCGCAGTTGCCTACAAGGAAGTGGAAGAAAAAGAAAACTACACAAAAGAGGACGAATCTGGGCTTGTCCTCATCGGCTACATTGCCTTCGTAGACCCGCCAAAAAAGACTGCAAAACAGGCAATCCGAATCAGCAAAAAGATGGGAATAGAAGTCAAAATCTTAACAGGCGATAGCCCTCTAGCCTCGAAGGAGATAGCCCGCCAAGTAGGATTGAATGTTAAAGACGAGGAGATAATGCTGGGTCAAGAGGTTGACAAACTTTCAGACCAAGAACTCGAAGAAAAGAGTGAGAAGACAATAATCTTTGCAAGGGTAACTCCGGAACATAAATATCGAGTAGTTAGGACTCTCAGAGAAAGGGGGCGCGTAACAGCTTTCTTGGGTGATGGAGTCAACGATGCATTGGCACTCAAGGAAGCTGATGTTGGAATAGCTGTGGAGCAGGGATCAGACATCGCAAAGGATGCTGCGGACATTGTTTTGCTCAAAAAAGGTTTAAAGGTGATAGTTGACGGCATCAGAGAAGGAAGAAGAACATTCAGCAACATCGTCAAATATCTGCTCTACACCCTCTCGGGAAACTTCGGAGACCTCTACGCGATCGGAGCCGCGTCAACAGTCCTGAATTTTCTGCCCATGCACCCCTCTCAACTTATTTTGGCGAACTTTTTGACTGACACGCCAGTTATTGCAGTTTCAACCGATAACGTCGAAAAAGAGGATTTAATCAGACCAAGAAGATGGGACATAAAGCACATCTTCAGACTTGGCGGTCTACTTGGATTGGTAAGCGCTGTGTTTGATGTGATTCTGATTTATCTACTTTTCTTTGTGGTTAACGCAGATCAGGTTCTCTTCAGAACTGTCCTGTTTGCAGAAATTGTGCTTTCAGAAATACTTGTGCTGTTCGTTATAAGAACGGAAAAATTCTTTTTGCGGGGTATCCGTCCAAGCAAACAACTTATCTGGGCTTCAATAGGAGCAACCGCAATAACATTTGCGATAATATATCTGCCAATCACCAGCCTCTTCGAATTCACGCCTATACCTCTGCCTTTGCTTGGCTTCACATTAGTTATTGTTTTGGGATACACGTTCGCCACAGAAGTGGTGAAGCTTGCATACTTCAAGAAACTGATAATTCCCAAAATCTTTACTGTGCCTCCCGTTCAGTTACGCCTGCTGGACATTGTGGCAATAATATGTCTACGAGTTGAAAGCGAAATATCCATCGAATCCCTTCTTGATGACTTAGCTAAGACTATGAAGTATCCGCTTAAACCCCAACAGGTTCTAAACTACCTTCATCATCTACGGCGTGGAGGTTTGATTAGCATTAATTGGCAAGAAAGAACCATCAGGCGCGAAAAAGCATTGAACGATTATGTGATGAAACAAGTGGACAGCGAATCTTGGCCTGAAATAGTAAAGAATTGGCGCAAAATCCGTTCCAACCTCAAGTCTAGGCACAACCAAGTGAACCCTGAATGTGAACGTCTCCTATCCGCAAAACGGAGAGCATAGTTAATGTTCAGAAAACCTAAAAAAGAGACACCAACTTCTAAGGATATGCCGAGGAACTGTTTATGCTTGCGGGTCTTCAAGGGCTAATCGAAAATCCCATTCTGCTTTTGGGGATAGTCTCTACGGTAGTCGGCGCCTTTTTGATCGTCGCCATATTCAACTTGCTAATAGGCAGACTTGAGAAGAGAGGCGATCTACAGAAAGGAAAACTTGTTCACATGAGGCGCTTCTTCCAGATAATCATCTACGCCGCAGCTGTTTTCATAATCCTTTCCATTTTGGATGTTAACATCACGGGGCTGGTTGCAGGTCTTGGGGTAGGCGCATTAGTGATCGGATTCGGCTTGAAGGACATAATAGAGAACTGGGTCTCCGGAGTGCTGATAATGTCTGGCAAAACCTACGCCATCGGCGACGTAATCCGAGTTGGCGATTTAACTGGAACAGTCACGGATATAGCCCTCAGAACAACCAAACTGAAGACCTATGACCGAAACGAGATAATCATTCCCAACTCTGTGCTTATGCGAGAAAAAATAATCAATCTTACAGGCGGAAAATCTGAAGCAGTGGCATCACTAACCTTCGCTATAGACTATACCGTGGACGCTGAAAAAGCCAAATCCATAATAGAAAGCATCCTGAAAAACCACAAATCGGTAATCTTTAACCCGAAGAAAAAAAGAGAAATACGATTCATTTTCCGCAATAAAGATTGGACAAACGAGATTGAAGCCCTATTTTGGATAAACGATCCTCCCAACGAGGAATTCATCAAATCAAACATTACCGAGTTAATCCAGAAAGAATTCAAGAATGAATGTATACTGCCCACGATTCCTGCCTTGATGCGAAGGGAGTACCTGACAGGACAAAAAACAGACAACGAACAACAAACAGAATAGACGATCTGCTATGTCCTTGATGTGCGATTGTAGTGACAGTTAGGGCACGAAAAGAACACTTGCTTTTTTCCCTTCAGTTTCCGCATGATCATCTCGGTTTCGCATCTTGGGCACTTCATACCAATGCAATTCCTAAATCGTAAGTTTATGTTTTTCTCTATGTTCTTCCATGTTTGCACACACCTATAATATATCTGTTTCACCCTGAACTGACCAAGACACCAATAACAGCCTATCATACGAAGCTACAAAAAATGTGAAAACAAAAACGGCTTGAAATCAGCCATACTTTTCCATTCTTTTCTCGGTCTGTTTTACTTATAAGGAAAAACAACGTAAATAACACACAACAAATTTAGACAGGACGTGAAGAAAGGTGAAACGGTACGCTTTCATCGTCTTGAATCTAGAAAAATTTTGGAACCGACTCTGCAGCCAAAACAGAGTAGGCAAACAAGTGCACGCCTTTGTTCGCAGAGGAGTAGTGGGTCCCAAAAACGCGAAGCTACTGTTTTTCTATGTGACTCACCCTCACAAAGATATTCGAGGCTTCGCAGAATTCGTGGAACGGGTCACCGGAGACGCTGAGAAACTGTGGAAATCTCTTAGTCACGAATCTCTGCTAAGCTCATATGACGAATACAACGATTTTCTGCAGGGAAGAAAAAAGGCTACATTCATCCGGTTCAGAAACCTGAAGAAATTCCCCAAACCAGTCACAACAAAAGCAATGGCGCAAATCATCGGAAGAGAAAGAATGCCACAAATGGGGTTATACTTAACAGAAAGAACAGCACACAAACTAATATCAGAGGGCGGTGCAGAAATTGGCGGAATTTAATCCTAAAGAATTCGTGGAAAAGCAGGTAAAGGAGATTAAGAAGGTTGTCGGAGGAGAACGAGCACTCATAGCGGTTTCGGGAGGCGTAGACAGCACAACATCCGCTGTCCTAACCCACCGCGCCATGGGGAAAAATCTTCTCTGCGTCATCCTTGACGACGCCTTCATGCGGGAAGGAGAAACCAAAAAAGTTGCAAAGATTCTGTCTCAGCCTCCCCTGAATTTGCCCATGAAAATTCTTAACGTTCAGGAGCGTTTCTTACGGGAAATGAAGGGGTTGCGGGATGCTGAAGAGAAACGCAAAAAATTCAGAGAAACCTTCTACAAGGTGTTGAGCGAAACCGCTGAAAAGGAGGGCTGCCGGTTTTTGGTGCAGGGAACCATACAGGCGGACATAGTGGAAACGAAGGGAGGAGTCAAAACTCAGCACAATGTTCTAGAGCAGATAGGAATAAGCACCAAGGAGCTGTACGGATTCCAGGTTATCGAGCCTGTTGTTTCGCTCTACAAGGGGGAAGTGAGAAAGGTGGCTAGATACTTGGGAGTTCCCACTGAACTCTCTGAAAGGCAGCCTTTTCCGGGTCCTGCACTTTCTGTCCGAGTGGTTGGAGAAATCAAACCTGACAAGCTGGAGACGCTTAAGAAAGCCACCGCCATAGCTGAAGAAAAATTTGCTAAACACAGTCCTAGCCAATACTTCGCGGCGATTATCGACAACCTAAAGGCGCCGCCAGACCACTTGGTGATACATATTCAGAATGTTGCCACCAGATTCCTCGACGTTCCAAAGCGCCATCTCTCTGTAGATATTTTCGAGGACAAGGCTACTGGCGTCAAGGGGGGCGAACGGCGCTACGGCAAGATTGCTGCAATCACAGCTAAAACGCCCGACGGTTCTATCCATCAGGTTCCAATTGATAAACTGGTGACTCTTCAAACAAAAATTATAACCGAGCATCCTTCATTAACCAGAATCCTTTACACCATTCAAGAAGCCTCCGAGAAACAACCTTATGTGATTTCTCTGCGGGCAATCCAAACAGGCGACTTCTTGACCGCCGAAGTATCTCCGATTCCTTGGGCGACCCTGTCTGAAACGGCTGAGAAGATTCTAAGTAACTGCCCAAAGGTTTCCAGTGTCTACTACGATGTGACGCCGAAGCCTCCTGCAACCATAGAAATGGAATGAACGCCTTCTAGTTAAGAAATGTATAAAGGTTTCTGGACATATGGTTAGCCAGTGTGATTACTGTGACGCGGGTTAGAGTACAGAAAATTGAGTCTATACGGGACCCTGAAGGTAACCTTGGTAAGCGTATCGAGCTGATCGAGGATCGGGTGATTCCCAGATTTGCTGTTAGACCTGAGACAGAAGAGGCGAGAATGATTCAAGAGGTTATGAAGAGTCTACAGCAGCAGCTTCCAGTGCTTGCTACCCAAAAAACCCAGTTTGCTCTCCCCAAAATGGTGCTGTTTCTCACCGAGAACGAATATGAAAAACTTGGTATCGACTTTGACGTGAATCAGATCTACGAGCTGGAGCTATCAGGGCAATCCATCAAATTCAAAAGAGCACCTTAACCAAAAAACACATCTATATTCAACCTTTGACCTTCTCATTTCACTAGTCAACTAGGTGTAGATGGCAAACATGAAAGTTAGAGCCCACATCTACGTAAGTGGCAGGGTCCAAGGCGTCTTCTTCCGCGTGGAGACCCGTGACGAGGCAACGAAAAGAAACGTTACTGGTTGGGTTCGAAACACATCTGGCGGTAGAGTGGAGGCAGTCTTCGAAGGGGAGAGAGAAGATGTGGAAAAAATGATTGAATTCTGTAGAAGTGGACCGCCAGGAGCCAGAGTTACAAAAACAGATGTCCAATGGGAAGAATACACCGGAGAGTTCGAAAGCTTCAAAATAGGGAGATCACTCATCTTCTGACATTCTCGGTTTTTAAAGAAAATCTACTTTTCTATTACTGAGTGTGAGACCCTAGACCAGAATTTAAAGGATGATGGGGGACTTGGCACATGCGCGCGTATGCGCCTACGATCGCTCAAGGAGAGGGTACGTCTCTTGGCGAATGGAGAATAGGGGTATTTCTCTAAGTCCCCTCACCATCCATCAAGAGCGACCAAAATAGCATCATATAATATAAACTTATTGTAAATAGAATATATAGTTCAGATTTGTTAAAGGCGCCTAGACGCAAAACCTGTGAATGATTGGCATCAAAAACACAATCTGCCGAGAAGATGGCGCTTAAGCAAAGATGAAAACCGTTGGGTTTTTAGAATAAGGTAAATTTCGAAGTCCTGGAAATCCAGTTTGATGACTTTTCTGATCTCCTCAAGTTATTCGTGTGCATGCTACCTTTTTTTCCATTCTGTTTGCAGTTTAGGTATTGTTCTTTGATGTTGTCGCTATTGTCTTTTTCTAGTTTGACCGCTGCGATGTATTCCATGAATGTCAGGTTCTTTTGTTTTGGATAATGTTTGAAGTTGTAGCCAAATTTCTTGAAGAGACATTTCATTATGTGAATCTCAAGTATTTTTGCTCCGGCTCCGAAGAGTTTCTCGATAGCATCGGTGAAATCTTCAATTCTATAGGGAATGTCCAGCCTGTTCATCTTGAAGGCTTTTTCTAAATGGAAATAGACTGCCTGTTTAGACGATTCCCCCAGCAAAGAGAGTCCTTCATCTATTGCTTCCAGCAAAACTTCTTCAAACTTTGTTTTGTTTTCAGCCTCTCGATTCTTGGAGTCTCTTCTTTTCTTTGACCCAAAAATTTGGGTTACTGGTTCAGGGTTTGGTGTTTGTGATTCTCTGGAAACTGGATGTAAGTATGTTTTGTATAGGTACCAATTTGTTGTGAATGCGCCCACTATTTCCACCCCCTTTCTGTCTTTCTGTTCAATTGTGGCATTGTTCTACCCAGAAACATATTGTGTCTTATTGCTTAATATACGCTATTTCACTGGAATTAGTATTAAAAAAATCGATATATGTACGCTCAACTACACATCACAAACCGCTCCGACACAACAACTAAAACAGCACCAGTAATCCAAAAAACACCACTTTCAAACACCCTATCCCCTAATTACAGACCCTTCACCTCAAAAACAAAACAGCTTTCTGAGCGCAAGAATACCCTAAAATAATTGGACATCATATCTAATGCAACCTGAGGAACCGAATTGCCAACCATCCTAATAATCAACGACGATGGCATCAATTCCATTGGTTTATCCACTCTTGCAAAACAGCTGAAGAAACTGGGAGAAGTGATTGTTGTCACTCCCGGAGACGAGAAGAGCGGCATCGGAAAAGCCATCAGCATCGGTCAAGTAAACATAACTGAAACAGATTTCGGCGACGGAATAAGAGCATACGCCATAACAGGCACCCCCGCTGACTCCTTTCTGATAGCAGTGAACAAAATCCTGAAACGCATGCCAGACCTGCTTGTATCCGGAATAAACATAGGTCCAAACCTTGGAATAGACGACCTGCTAACTTCAGGCACAATAGGAGCCGCCTTCGAAGCCGCCATCCACAAAATACCAGCCATCGCCGTTTCCTATTGCCTATCCGAAATCACAGCCAAGATGCCCGAGAAAACAAAAGTTTCGGTGAAGGACTTGGAGCCGGCAGCCACTCTTGCCTACAAAGCCGCTAAGCATGTGTTAGAAAGGGGGATGCCTCCGGAAGTGCAGATCATCTCTATAAATGTGCCTGAAGAAGCTGACTGCAAAAGGGTGAAACTCACCAGTCTGTGTTATGATGGTTACGGCGACATACACACAGCAGAAAGGGACGGTTACAGAATCAAAAGCTGGGCGCTGAGACACTATCCCAACGGAGACCCAGGAACGGATTTACATGCCATCAAAACTGACAGGTGCGTCTCAGTTACACCTATCAAAGTAGAATTTCTTCACAACACGGAAGCGATGAAAGAGCTGCTGGAATCCCTTTCAGCCTAGGAGGGTCAGATGCATTAGCGCTCGAAAACGGAATTAACTTAATTCAGTTTAATCAAATATGTTTTTTTCATTCAAGTTCAATTTTCTTATACGGAATCCTTAAATCCTAAGTTTTTACTTCCCGTCTCAAAGGCGGAGGATTCAGGAACGCAAACAGAAACAATGCTTTTTCTATTCACCCCAGCTTCGATTTTCGGTGTCTTGCCAGTTTGGCGTCTGTCTCAATCGAGAATGAAGAGACATTATGAGACAAGAGAACGAATAACTAATATAAACGGAGTAAACAAGATTGCACCAGCAGACATTGAACATGACTTACAGAATTTCTGAGGGTGAGGATGCACATTGATTGTAGAGTCACTGGTTGCCTTTCTGATCATCATGATCGTTTCATCATTAATCTACCTGTGCAGCCGATTTCTGGCACAAAAAACTCCTGCCAGCGAAGAAAAAAGCTCAATGTATGCATGCGGGGAGAAGGTGTTTTCCAAAAGGCTGCTAGTAAACGTTACCCTATACAAGTACCTCATATTCTTCGTTATAATAGACTCTCCTGCATTGATACTGGCGTTTGCAGCCTTAGCCCTAGAAATGATCAGCCCCTTCATTTTGCTGATTTATTTGGGTATAATTTTAGCAGCGGATCTACTGCTTCTGGGAGGCTACTAAATACGCCAGACCTAGGCTTGCTGAAATGGGCAAGAACAAAATCGCCTTGGTTGCTCCACTTCAACACTGGCGCATGCAATGGATGCGACATTGAAGTTGTTGCTCTGCTGACCCCCAGATACGATGTGGAACGTTTCGGCATAAAACTTGAGCCCTCACCCCGTCATGCAGACATCCTTGTAGTAACTGGACCAGTGACAAAACAGTGTAAACCACGACTTGAGACCATTTATCAGCAGATGCCCTCACCAAAATTTGTCGTAGCAGTAGGAGCCTGCGCCTGTTCCGGCGGAATATTCCAAGGATGCTACAACATAAGTGGGCGCCTTGATGAAATTATTCCGGTTGATGTTTATATTCCGGGGTGCCCCCCAAAACCTGAAGCGATAGTGCAGGGAGTTGCGAAGCTTCTTGCAAAACTGAAGGGGTAGATTATGGAAAAGTTCGAAAACGCTGTAGAAGTTCTCAAGAACAATTTGGCTGACGCAATCGTTGAGTGCAGGGTACCTAAACCGCGGAAAGCCTACATTCTTCTTAAGCCTGAACGTCACAGAGAAGCAATCTCTTTGCTCTTGAAACATGTGGAGGACGCGGAGCTTTCAACAATAAGTGGAACCGATTTGGGAAACGAAATAGAGCTAAACTACCACATGGCGTGTGGAGGAACAGTAACCCTCAAGAACAGGGTTTCACGAGAAAAACCGGTCACCCGAACGATAACCGATATCCTACCCGGAGCGAATTTATACGAGAGAGAAGTATTCGACCTCTTAGGAGTTACTTTTGAAGGTCACCCCAACCTCGAAAGATTGATGTTGCCCGAGAATTGGCCTAAAGGAGATTACCCTCTCAGAAGAGATTGGAAACCTAACGCTAACCAAGAAGGTGAGTCTAATTCAGAAGAAGCCTCACAGACGGAGTCAGCAGCAGAGCTTGATGATGCTGGATCAGTAATTAGCGTTGTTATGGGACCTCAACACCCACTTTTGCATGAACCAGAAAGATTCACTTTCAAAGTTGACGGGGAGACTGTTGTGGATGCTGAGATGCGTCTTGGATATGTCCACAGGGGAATCGAGAAAGCGGCTGAGCGGATGATGTATTTCCAAGACGTGTTTCTGGTGGAGAGAATCTGTGGCATCTGCAATGCTGCTCACACAACCTGTTTCTGTCAAGCTGTCGAAGACATCGGAAACATCGAAACTCCGCCTCGCGCTTTATACCTGCGAACTATCATCCACGAGTTGAACAGGGTTCACAGTCACCTTTTGTTGCTCGGAGTTGCCGGTCATTTACTCGGCTTTGAAGCATTATTTCAGCATGTGTGGCGTGACCGTGAGCCAATAATGGATATAGTTGAACGAATCACGGGAAACCGGTTGATGAGCGGATTTAACGCAATCGGCGGCGTAAGACGAGATATAACTCCAAACACAGTGGAGAAGGCTCTAAAGAGTGTTGAAGAGGTTAGGAAAAGGGCGAAATTCTACAAGGTAGTGTTTGAGGAAGACGCGACACTAAGGCTGAGAACTGAAGGGGTTGGCGTATTAAGCAAATCTGATGCTCTGAAGTTATGTGTGGAAGGTCCCGTTGCGAGGGGGTCAGGGATTGATGTGGATGTACGAAAGGAGGATCCTTATGCAGCGTATGGGGAAATTCCTTTCAACGTAATCTGCTATAAGGATGGTGACACTTGGGCTCGGCTGATGGTCAGAGCAGAAGAGGTTGTGGAAAGCTTGGATATAATAGACTACGCGCTTGGCAACCTTCCAGCCGGTCGTTTACGGGTTAGGGTTCAGCGAAAGCAACCGGAAGGTGAAGCTGTTAGCCGTGTTGAGGCTCCGAGAGGCGAGCTCATTCACTATGTTAAAAGTGATGGAACCGCCTATCCTTACAGGGTTAAGGTCAGGTCTCCAACGCTGGCAAACTTGGTGGCTTTTCCCGAGATAATCCGGGGCGCCTACATCGCTGACATACCCGCGGTGATAGGAAGCTTTGACCCCTGTTTTTCATGCACTGATCGCATGGTATTCCTTGACACTCAAAATGGTCGGAGATGGCGCTGGAGCCTAGATGAAGTGAACAATTCCAAAAACCGGAACGTGGTGAGCTAGGATGGCTCTTGACCTGATATTTTTTGCAAGGGTGTTAGTTTTTCCGGGTTTCCTTTTTCTTTTGGTGCTTGTACTTTTTTTTGACTGGCTTGAACGGAAGATTGCGGCTAGATTTCAGAACCGTATGGGTCCCTCTTATACTGGTCCATTTGGCATCCTTCAGCCCATAGCAGATTACATAAAACTATTTTCGAAGGAAGACATCACCCCAAAGCAAACCAACAAGCTGCTGTTTGTAGCGGCTCCCCTTCTCGCGTTCTCTCTTTTTGTTTTTGCTCTTTTCTTCATCCCAATTGACGGCTCAAACGTGGTTTTGTATTCAAGTTTCGAGGGAGATTTAATTCTCGTTTTGCTTCTGGTAACCCTCGCCAACTTTGGCATCTTTCTTTCCGGATGGGCTTCTTTGAATCCGTACAGTGAGATAGGTGCAACGAGAGTTCTGACCCAGTTTCTCGGATATGACATACCCCTTATTATTCTCGCGATTTGTCCAGCTTTTCTTGCAAAAAGCTTGTCCATTGTGAATATTACGGCTAGCCAAACTCTTCCTTTCGCTCTATTGATTCCTTGGTCTTGTGTCTTGTTTGTTATAGCTCTACAGGCTGAGTTGGAGAAAGACCCCTTCGATATTCCCCATGCAGAAACCGAAATTGTGGGCGGTTACGAAACGGAGTACAGCGGAAGAAAACTGGCTTTCATAAAACTTTCAGAAGATTTCCAGTTCTTGATCGGCGCTGCCCTTGTAACCGTTCTATTTTTGGGCGGCGCTCATGGACCTGTGCTGTTTGGCATGCCAGAGCTTTGGCATATTTTCTGGTTTATGGTTAAAACGATTGGAGTAGTGTTCATTCTGGAGTATGTCGGTAATGTGTCTGCCCGATTGAGGATAGATCAGGTTGTTCATGGGAACTGGAAATTGTTAATTCCCTTATCCATACTGTCTCTTGCTCTCACAGTAATTGTTGAACCGTTGTTGCGGTCGGTGATTGGTTAGGAGGAAAAAATGTGACAAAAAGACGACGATTACCAGCGCTGATAAAGGACATGGGCTCGTGCCTCTTCAAGAAGCCCTTCACTCGCGAGTATCCTGCTGTAAAGGTGGAAGTTCATGAAGGCTACCGTGGCAGACATGTCTTCTATCCTGAAAAATGTATCAGCTGTGGTCTATGTGAACGGGACTGCCCCGCCAAGGCTATAGAACTCATAGAAGTTTCTGGAAAACGGATGCCCCAATTTTACCTTGACCGCTGCATATTCTGTTACCAATGCTCGGAAGGCTGCCCAAGAGATGCAATAAAGCTTTCAGCAAATTTTGAGATGTCAACAACAGAAAAGGAAGAGTTGCTGGTAACGCCAGAAGAATTTATTTCTAAACAAAAAGTCACTTCGGATGAGGGAAAATAGCATGTGGCTTGAAACAGCTTTGGCTATTGGCATGGTGACCTCCGCGGTTTTTGCGATATACTTGAAGGAAACCGTGGCTTCGGTTTTGTCCCTGAGCACCATGATGATTCTGCTTTCGCTACTCTACTTCAACTTAAATGCGCCCTTCGCCGCAATTTTCCAGTTGGCGTTAGGCACTGGAACCGCAGCGGTTTTTCTTCTTGCCGGCGATACGTTAACCAAGAAAAGCGATGAGAAAACATCCACAAAAACGAAACTTGCAGCGTTGGTTGCTTCCGCCATTCTTTCTGTTCCTGTAGTTGTTGGAACTGTTGCGACCCAGTCTTTCAGCAGCACATTGGATATGTCGCTTTCCAGTGTGTTATGGGATTTGAGGGCGATTGATGTTCTTGCTCAAGGTTTAGTAATTTTGACGGCTGCGCTTGGCGTAGTGCTACTTTTGAAGGAGGAACGGAGGCGAAAGTAAAGTGGATTACATAGTGCTGTCTGTTACGATTCTGGCGATTGGAATAGTCGGCTTGGTCACAAAACATGACCTGATAAAAATGCTGATTGCCATAGAAATGCTTACTGCAGCAGCAACAATGAATTTTGTTGTCTTCGGTTCATTAATGGAAAACTCGTTGGGTCAAGCTTTCTCGATTCTTGGTTTATCTGTGGACGCCTGCGTAACTGCTGTGGCTCTTGCGCTCGCCATCGCCATCTTCAAAAAACTGAATATCCGTGATGTCAGAGAACTGTCGGAGCTGAAGGAAGAACCGTCACAAGAAGAAAACCAAGTGATGGAGGAAAACTAGCATGATTATTCCCGCCGAGTACGCTGCATGGTTATGCTGGGCGATTCCCCTTGCTGCCTCATTGTTTGTACCTTTAGTGGCTAAGCTTCGCCGTAGAAGCGTTGGTTGGTACGCTGTTTTAGTTACTTTTGCTTCGGTAGTGAACACTGTATTGTTGATTCCCAGCGTAATCAACGCTCATGGCGAAGCACAACTGTATTCTATACCTTGGATGCAGGCTGTGAACATCAACCTCAGCGTCCTTGTAGACCCGTTAAGCACGTTGATGGCGAACGTTGCAGCCTGTGTTGGATTGCTGATCATGATTTACTCCGTAAACTATATGCAAAAAGAAAAAGCAACACCCAGATTCTTTTTCTTCATGCTGCTTTTCGTCGGCGGAATGGTTGGTTTGGTTATGGCAAACAATCTTCTCCAGATGTACATGTTCTGGGAAACCGTTGGATTGTGCTCCTATGCACTCATCGGATTCTGGTACACCCGACCTGAAGCAGCAAAGGCAGGCATGAAAGCATTCATCGTAACGCGAATCGGCGACATTTTTCTCCTGCTCGGAATACTTTTGCTTTACGTGAACACGGGCACCTTCGATTTTCTTGAAATAAAATCTATTTTGGCGACTGGAGCCTCTTCAGTTCCTCTGTTTGCAGTGGCAACATTAATGTTAATTGGGGCTATCGGCAAATCTGCCCAAGTTCCTTTGCATGTTTGGCTTCCGGACGCCATGGAGGGACCATCACCTGTGAGTGCCCTCATCCATGGCGCAACAATGGTTAAAGCAGGAATCTATCTTGTGGCAAGAATCTACATTCTCTTTTTCCTAGTCCAACCATGGTTAACCACCATCACTTACGTCGGGGGAATCACAGCTTTCCTCGCTGCAACCATGGCATTAACCAGTTCAGACCTGAAACGGGTTCTCGCGTTTTCCACTATCAGTCAGCTAGGCATGATAATGTCAGCATTAGGCATCGGAACTGAGTTCGGCTGGTTTGCCAGTCAATTTCACGTAATCAGCCATGCTCTCTTCAAGTCGCTGTTATTCCTCTCTGCTGGAGTGGTAATGCATGCTACACACACCCTGAATCTTAAACAGCTAGGGGGATTAAGAAAAGAGATGCCGATAACCTTCATAGTAAGCATTATCGGAGCATTCTCCCTTGCTGGTATTCCGCCTTTCAGCGGTTTCTGGAGCAAAGACACAATATTCGAAGCCGTTATCTTGGCTAACAACGTTCCCCTATTCATTTTGATATTTGGAACATCTATATTAACTGCCATCTACAGCATCAGATGGATATGTTTGGTTTTCCTTGGAAAGAAATCCGAATTTCTCGAACACAGTTACTTGCACGATCCTAAACCAACAATAATTGTGCCTCTTGTTCTGTTAGCTGCTGCCTCCTGTATCACAGGCTTCTTCAAGGCACCCCTAGAACATTATCTTGCGATACATTTTGAGGCTTCATTTAATGGTGTAGTTTTGGCGAGTTTAACGTCAGCAATCATACTTGCTGTTGGAGCACCTACAGCATACTATCTTTACTACAAGAAGAGAGATACTGCCGTGGTTTCGGCAAGAAGTTTTTTAAATAATCCACTTCATCTGTTAGTATCCAACGGCTATTATTTTGACGCCGTTTACAATAAAATATTGAGTGGAGTCATGGGTTTGGCGCAGGGCACATATCGTATCGTTGAAATGTCTGGGCTGCAACGGTTTCCTTATGTTGTGGCAAGCGGGGCTCTGAGGATCGCCAATGGCACAAAGGAGTACATCGAGACATTTCTTGACCGGTTCGTTTACCTTATAGCGGGTGGAGCCGTGAAAGTCGCTAACAAAACGCATGTGCACCTTGACGCTTTCCTGGACCGTTTATGCTATATTTTGGCGGGTGGAACCGTGGAGACTGCCCGGATAACCCATGAGTATATCGATTCGTTCTTGAATAAGCTGGTTTATCTTTTTGCAGGAAAAACGGTTGAGCATGGACAGAAAATCAAGAAAATGCATAGAGGACCCCTGCCTGACTTTGTTTTGGCAGCCGCGCTAGGCTTCTTCCTAATCATTATTTTGTTGTTATTAACTGCTTTGAGGTAAAACAAAAATGCAAACACTATTAATCGCTTTAATGTTGCCCGTTTTGTCCATCCCAATAGTTTATGGTGTGGGTAAAAAATCTGCGAAAAATGCCGCCTTGTTTCTTGCTTTAATCTCTCTAGTCAGCTTAACTCTCCTTCTGACGCTGATACCCACAGTTCTTAATGAGGGACAATACATTGAATCGTATTATTGGATACCTTCGTTAGGTTCGGCTTTCACACTTTTCGTTGACGGCATAAGTCTGTCACTGGCTATAGTGACGCTGATACTTGTTGCAGCATGCACGGTTTACTCCATAAACTACATGGAAGAAAAAAAGTCGCTTCCAGAATACTACGCGCTAATGAGTTTACTCACCATCGGGCTGGTTGGAGTTTTCATCACATCCAATCTGCTGCTCTTCTATTTCTGTTGGGAACTCATGCTTGTTCCAACATATTTCATCATAGGCGGATGGGGATACAAAGATTCCTTCAAAACAGCCTTCAAATTCTTCATCTTCACCCATGCCGGAGCAATCTTTGTTCTCTTAGGCATCGGCGCAATCTACATGCTTACAGGCACCCTTGACATATTCGAGGCACAAGCCATTCTAGCCACCGTCGATCCAAATGTGTTGACTTGGGTGTTGGCGTCTTTCACCATAGGATTCGCTGTGAAAATGGCTATTGTTCCCCTCCACATGTGGCTTCCAGACGCGCACGGTGAAGCACCCGCACCGATGTCCGCGCTCCTCAGCGGAGTAATAATCGGAGCAGGAGGATACGCTGTTTTGAGAATATCTCTCGGAACAGTTTACTCTGCGATGCCAGCTATTGTGGGCAATGAATTCTTGTATATCTTAAGTTTCTTCGGAGTTCTGTCAGCATTTTATGGGTCTTTCCTTGCGTTGGCAGAAACCGACATCAAACGAATAATTGCGTATTCTAGCATAAGTCACATGGGCTACATCCTGTTTGCGTTTTCCCTCTTTCCTTTTGCCGAGGGAATCACTGGTGGGGTGCTTCATTTAGTTAATCATGCAGCAAGCAAGGGGCTTCTCTTCTTGACTGCCGGCGCGGTGATGCATCAGACTGGTGTCCGAGACATCAAAGAGATGGGAGGTTTAGCGTCAAAGATGCCTCTAACTGCGATAGCTTCTGCTATTGCGGCATTCAGCATAGGGGGTATTCCCCCGTTTGCCTGTTTCATAAGTGAGTTTCACATTTTTGTGGGGGCTGTTACTGCGGCTGGAGCAGATGGTTCCTATTATTTGCCTACTGTTTTGATGCTTATTGCGACGGTTTTCAGTCTTGCTTATGTCCTGAGGTATTTCTGGAAGGTTTTCTTAGAAGCTCCTAAACTCCAGAGAGATGACATTAAGGATCCCCACATCTTCATCATCATTGCAATGATTGCTCTGGCAGCTTTTGTGGTGATATTGGGAATTTATCCGGGAGTTTTCATTGACCTGATTCATGCTGTTACATCAATTTGACGAGGCTTACAACCAAATGAATATCGTTGACGTTCTCTTACCAACTATAGTCTTCACGGTTTGTTCCCTACTCACTGTGCCTCTCCTACGTTTTGTTCGAAAAACCAAACTTGATCCTCAACGCTTCATGGTTGCTTGGATAACTCTCACCTTTTCCGTAGCCGCCTTCAGCGTTTTCCGTTTAGCCACCGAATACTTTGGGCAGCCACAATCAGTTCTTCAAATCAGTTCCGCAGACACGATTTTGGCGCCACTGTCAACAGTGTTTCTCGTAGACACTGTGTCGGTTTACATGGTGATAGCGTATATGGTGGTGGGTTCAATCTCATGCCTGTATGGTGTCCTGCACGTAAATCCGAAGGAGAGTCTGTCAGAAAGATATTATGCACTCCTGCTTATCGTAACTGGCACAGTGATAGCAGCCACGTTTTCAGGGGATTTGCTTACCCTGTTCATCTTTTGGGAGGCAACAGCGGCAGGCTCCTGTTTTCTTGTAGCCTACAGAAAATCCCGTGAATCTCTCGAGGCTGCCCTGAAGTATTTGGTTATGGTCATTATCGCCTCTGGTTTCATAATCTATGGGCTATCCCTAGTGTACGGTCTCACTGGCTCCCTCAATTTCTGGGCTGTCAAAGAAGCATTGCTGACAACAGGGAACACACACCTCTTTTTGGTAGCGTTTGCTTTTATAATCGCAGGGTATGCCATCGAAACGGCTATTGTTCCTTTTCACATGTGGCTGCCCGACGCCTATACCGCTGCCCCAGCTTCTGCATCAGCTTTCCTGTCTGCGCTTGTAGACCAAGGCAGCTACTACATCCTGCTGAGAGTGCTGCTGTTCATTCTGACACCCACAGCAGTCTTCGATTGGCGATTCACTGTAGCAATATTATCTGCGCTCACCATGACTATCGGGAACCTGTTTGCGCTGGCACAGCAAAACGTTAAACGGATGGTTTCATACGTGTGCATTGCGGACATCGGCTACAATCTGATAGCCATTACCAGCCTAACTTCTATTGGGCTTAATGCTAACCTGTTCTTTTTCTTTGTTGCAGCCATGGAAACAGCCCTCGCATTCATGGTTATTGGAGTTTTCAACAAAATGGGCTTTGAAACGTTGGAGGATTTGTCTGGTATGGGACGAAAGATGCCGTTGACAAGTGTGGCTTTTGGGTGTGCAGCTCTGTCTTTTTCTGGGGTGCCGTTATTTGCAGGGTTCATTGCCAAGTACATGGTTTTTACTTCAGTTTTGCAGTCGGGTGTTGCTTGGTTGGCGTTGGTAGGAGTTTCCAATTCGGTTCTTCAAACAGCTTACTTCTTGAGAGTGATTCACTACTTGTTAGCCAAGACTCCCAAGGACGATGTGGACATTCAAGAACCTAAGAAACTGCTAGTGCCCATATACCTGTTGGTCATCATAATTATCATACTGGGAATATTTCCTGCTTTAGCTCTTGATCTGCTATCCACAGCCTCGACAACTCTGATCTTATAACACACCTGTCTTTTTACTTCAAACTGGTATCTTGAACTAGAGCTACAACCATGTTAACCCAAAATTTTAACTCTTTAAACACACAATAAATCTTTAAGGGTTTCATTTTGGTATCAAAAAAAGGCGGCTACATAGCATACAACGACTTGGAACGCAAAATCATCAACTCTGGGTTCTGTACTTTCTGCGGCGCATGTGAAGCCGCATGCCCAGTTCACGCAATAACCGTGAATGAAGACAGTATTAAGCATGTTGATTGCTCAAACGACATTGAATCCTGTCCAATCTGCTATGAGATTTGCCCCCATTCTGAGATGCTTTTGCGTGAGAGCTTAAAGTTTGTTTCAGATTCGCCGATAAAAAGAGAAGGCTTAGGTTACTACAGAAGAATATTGCTTGCTCAAGCAGCAGACCCGGAGCTTAGGAAACTGGGTCATGGCGGCGCCATCGTTACCACGCTTTTAACAAATGCCATCGAAAAGGGAATAATAGACAGTGCAATAGTTTCTCAGGCGGAAACCCAAGTTCCTGTTAAACCTAAAGCTTTGGTGGGAGTAGTTCCAGACGATATCCTTTCTGCGGTGGGCAGCAAATTTTTTCCTTCGTCTGTGGCTAGAGCTTACGGGAGTGCAGTGTACGAATACGGAAAAGCAAACATAGCGTTTGTAGGCGTTCCCTGTCACGTACTCGCTCTTCGTAAGCTTGAGGCTTGGGAACACAAAATCACAGGAAACTTGAAAGTGATAATCGGGCTCTTTTGTTTTTGGACCCTCTCTTTCGGTCGCCTGCTTAACTACCTGTCGAAAGCTTACAAAATTGAACCCTCAGAAATCAAAAGACTGGACATATTAAAGGAACTGCTCGTTGAAACAGAAAAAGGCACAACAAGGGTTCCATTATCCGAGGTTAAGCCTCACATCTTAACCAGCTGTGAAACATGTGCCGATTTTTCGGCAGAACTGGCAGACATTTCTGTCGGAAGCGCATATCCCCTCAAGGAGTGGTCTACCGTCATAATTAGAACAAAGGCTGGGGAAGAGTTCTTTTATTCTGCAGTAGAGGCTGGAGTGATAAACACTGGAGTAATAGAACTTCAGCCAGACGCCTTTGCGCACGTGATCGAGACAGCCGTACAAAAAAGAAGAAATGCCCTAAAAGAAGTCAACAAAATGAAAGAAGCCTATGTGCCTGTTCCAGTTCGACCCCTACGAGAGATAGCTGTCCTCTCCCAGTTCAAAGTCAAAGATGTTATGACAAAGAACGTCAAAACGGTGCCCCCAGATTTCACTGTCAACCAACTCTTAGATTATATGGCAAAACATCATCACACAGGATACCCCGTTCTTAATAAACACGGAGACCTCCTCGGCATGGTAACCTTGGAGGATGCCGCGAATGTCGAAAAAGAGGAAAGAGACAAGGTTCTAATCAGCGATATAGCCCGAAGAAACATTGTTGTTGTTTATGCCGAAGAGCTTGTGTTAGACGCCTTCAAAAAAATGGGGGTACACGAAATCTCGCGTATTGCCGTTGTTGACGAGGCTGATTCCAAAAAACTAATCGGTATACTCACCAAGACCGATTTGACGCACATACTTAGAGACAAAATGTGAGAATTCCCTGAAACTGTAATGCCATTTTAACCGCAATCAAGAAAGTTAAAATATGTAGCTTCGGATAGGTATTGATGAGAATCATGAGTAGCAAAAGTTTTTTTGGGAAGATACTTGTTCCTGTAGACGGTTCGCATTCTTGTCTCCACGCCAAAATGCTTGCCTTTTCAATTGCTAAAAAATTCAAGTCAAAAGTAACTGTGGTTCATGTTGTCACCCACGAATTTATGCATCCCGAACTGAAAGCCCAGTACCAGTTACCCCACTCAATCTTGCATAGAATTGATGAGGCGTATTTGCAGGCGGGCAAAAAAATAATCAGAAACGCCGAGGAAATGTTCAGAGAAGCAAAAATAGAAGTTGATGCTAGGCTAGTTACTTTTGAAGATCCGGCTGAATTCATCCTCGAAATAGTTAAGGACGAAGGATACGATTTGGTGGTTATAGGAAATCGGGCTGGAAATCAATCTGAGCGGTACTCTTTGGGGAGCGTTACTGAGAAAGTAGCAAGGCATGCTGAATGCCCCGTCCTCATAGTTAAAAAGAAACCAAAAGTTAAGAAGTTACTCACAGCAGTGGACGGTTCTAAGTATGCAGACAAGGCGCTTGAGTATGCGGTTCAACTAGCCAAGAACTTTAGCGCAAACCTGGCATTAATACATGTTGAAGAGGATAAGCTTATTCGCGTTGGGGGACCGCAAGTCGAGGATTGTGTTGGAACAGTCGGCGAATGCATCCTGAAAGATGCAGCAACCAAACTTGATGGAGTTTCATTTGACAAGAAGTTGGAGTATGGTAGCCCCGCAGAGGTCATCATCAAAGTTGCGAAGAAGGCGGATGTTGACATTATCGTTGTGGGAAGTAGAGGATTAAGCAGTGTGAGAAGATTTCTGCTGGGCAGCGTCAGCGACGACATCAGCATGCATGCAAGAAGTTCAGTGCTGATAGTCAAATAGTTCATTGAGCATTAAAGATAGCCGAGTTACTTCATGGAGTATTTTGTATTTGTTGTTTGTAGAAGGAACCTGTTGATGTTAAGCACTGTTATGGTTATAGCGGTGGTTCTTGGCACAGCCTTCTTGTTCAATGAGTTGTTCAAGAAGTTGAAGTTGCCTCCCGTGGTTGGACAAATACTTGGAGGCTTAATTCTCGGAATTCCACTGTTAAGGGCATTCATCTTTCAAGGCTCAACTGCTACTGAAATTGTTGATTTGCTGGCGGTTCTGGGAATCCTTTTCTTACTGCTTTTGGTTGGGCTTGAAATAGACCTTGAAAAGATTCGGCAGAGTTCTAAAGAAGCAGTTTTGATTTCTTTAAGCGCGGCTATTGTGCCCTTACTTCTCGGTTTTCTCTTTCTCAGACTGCTAGGTTACAGCGTGATCGCATCACTGGTGTTTGGTGGCGCTTTATCTGTCACTGCAGAAGGCACTACCGTAAAGGTTTTGATGGATGCAAATGCACTTAACACAAAACTGGGAGCCATAACCGTTTCTGCCGGTGCAATAGACGACATCTTCGAGGTACTATTCTTGAGCTTGGTCACCATTGTTGGCTTTGGAGGAAGCGTCTTTCAGCTTGTTTATCTTCCCGTGGAGTTTCTAGTTTTTGCGGCTGTCACTTTCGTTCTTTTTAGGATAGTTTCCAAGGTGCTGCAGAGGGTGGAAAGAACAGGAAGTGATGTGGAGCTTTTTTCGTTGGTGATTATCTTTGTTTTGGCGGTGGCTTCTTTATCTGAGGCTCTTGAAATGGGTTACCTGTTAGGGGCGATAGTTTCTGGTTTTCTGTTGCAGATTTCCATGAAGCGTTTGCGGAAGAAGGATGAAGAGGAAATAATCACCGCTACAAAACTTATCACTCTGGCTTTTGTTGTCCCATTCTTCTTTGTGAATATCGGCTTAAACTTCAACTACGATTATCTGGTGGGAAATATGCCCCTGCTCTTGGTCACCATCGTTATCGCCTTCCTTGGAAAAATCATAGGAACCTTAATCGTCAAACCATTCTCGAAGCTGAACCTTAGGCAACTTTACCTCATCGGTTGGGGTATGAATTCACGTGGAGCAGTGGAACTTGTTATTGCCCTGTTAGCGCTGAATCACGGCTTGATTACTCAGGAGGTCTTTTCGGCGCTTGTTGCAATGGCAATAGTAACTACACTTGTTTTTCCATTTGTCCTGCAGCATGAAATCAAAAAAGATCCTGCAGCTTTGGGATAACCTATCAGCTAACAGCCTTCAAAACATGTAAGGAAATTCTTTGGTTACTTCACTGTTCGAGAGCAAAAACTAACGTTTACTTTTTTACTACTAGAACGTCGCAGCTTGCTTTGGAGACCACCTGTTTTGAGACGCTGCCTAACAGGAAAGCTGCGGCTCTGCCTAAGCCTCTACTGCCAACCACTATCAAGTCGAATTTCTCGTTTTCTGCTGTATCAACCAGCGCTCGGGAAGGGTTGGAGCCAAGAATGGCTGATAGGCTAGAATCGATTTTCTCTTCTTTTAAAAGGTGCTTCACTTTCAGTTGAATTTTTGTTGCTTCATCTTTTTTTCCCTGCTTGTAAACGGTGATGACTTTTATGTGGCCTGAGAACTTTTTTGCGATAGCAATGGCTTCCATAAGCGCCCAAGTAGAATAGTCCGAACCGTCAACGCCGACCAGAATCTTCATGTTTTCCTTCATCTATTTAACCCCGCGAATGTTTCCCCTTTTGTATACCAGAATTGCTATTATTCATTAATCTTCAACCAAGTTTAAATGTTTTCTAGGACTTTGCATCCATAAGTCCCGGATTCCTCTTTATGCCCCTAGCGAGAACCGGCGGAAAGATAAGCGTAGTTACTATGCTCATGGCAACGAGAGCCGAAAAAAGCTCTAGAGGAATCAAACCATACTGCATTGCAATCAAGGCGATAACCAACTCAGCTGCGCCTCTGGAGTTCATTGCCCAACCGATGTAGTAGAGCTGTTTCCAGTTCAGAGTGGAGACTGGTTTGATTATTAGAGTTCCTATCATCTTTCCAAAGAATGCAATGGCTATTGTAACCACGATTAGGGGCAGATTAGAGGATAACATGCTGAGATCAAAAGATAATCCAACGTTAACGAAGAAGAAGGGAACGATAAAGCCCAGTGCAATGAGTTTGATTACATTAATCATTTCCCTCTTGTTTCGTTTGCTGATTTCTCTTAGGGAGATTTGTAAAAGAAAGCCACCGAAAATCGCGCCGATTAGGTAGCCTACGTTCAAAGATTCTGAGAGAGCTGCGAGGACTAGGACAAATATCATTACTATGGAGAATAGTCCTGTTTCTTCTCCGGGTTTTTTGTCCAAGTGCTGGAGGACTTTAGACATTATCTTGAATGCCATGTATGCAATTATGAGGAAGATTATTATTTCTACGGGAATCATTGCCAAGTCAAATAGGCTTCCTCCTTTAGCGAAAATCACGACAACGGACAAGAACAGGACCTCGAAAATGTCGTCTATGGCTCCTGCAGCAAGCATCACTGCACCTAATCTGGTATTTATGCTGTTCAAGTCCATGAGTACCTTAACTTTTGTTCCTTCTGACGTAACCATCATGGCTCCCCCAAAAATCAGCGCCGACAGAAAGCCGTACTCAGGGAAAAAGACTGTGATGAACAAAAACCCAAGTGCGAATGGAACTAGTGCAGAACTAAGAGACACTAGGATGGAGTCTCTTGAGGTTTCCTTTATTTTTTCAATTTCAATCTCTAATCCTGCCAGAAAAAGAAGAAGCAATATTCCAAGTGTGGCTAGAAAATCGATTATAATCAGGGCTGATCCTTCGCCAAAAAGCAGTTCCTTTATGGCTGGAACTCCAAAAAGCAACCCTGCGAGGATTTGACCAACAACAGATGGCAAGCCGATTCTTTTGAACATCTCTCCAAGTATGAATGCGGCGATCAGAATGATGGGTACAATTGCTAGTATCTCCATGATCAGTTCACCAGAAAACTCAGCTTAGCCAACGACCTACCCAAACTCACTGAGGTATTATCTATAAACTTTTCTAAGCGCAAAACGATCAAATCTTATCCACACCAACATGTTCTCCAAATGCTCCACGGAACTAGTCAGTCTTTCACATCATTTTTCTATTTTTTTAGTGGTGACGCTACCCATTATTACAGGCGCTAAACAGATTCGTAGAAACTGAAACTTGTACAACCGTGATTGAAACATTCTCCTTGGACACGCCTTAACATTTCCTGTTTTTTATGCTCGAAGGCAAAGAGCTGGATTTAAGTTTTTCGCATAAACATATATATCACTGATAATTGTTTAATCAAAATTAACAGAATTAAACTGATGGTGCCAGTTAATGTCTGAGACAAGAAAAATTCAAAAAATTGGCAACACCCTCTACATTTCCATTCCCAAATCTTGGACAGATCAATTGCAGCTGAAGCATGGAGAAAAAGTTATGTTAGTTAGCAAAGGCGGTTCAATTTGTGTTTATCCAAAAACTGAAGATGCTAAATCCAGAGAAATAACTCTATGCCTCAACAGCGAAAACTCTGGGCAGTCCATTAAGCGGGGGATAATTGCAGCCTATCTGGATGGTTTCGATGCAATTGAAGTTAAGACAGAAACAACATTCACTGAGGACCAGCAAGATGTTATCCGAGAAACCATCAACAACCTGTTCGGTTTGGAAGTAATAGAGGTAACAGGGGACAAAATGCTGATCGTGTGTTTGCTTAAACAAAAGATGCCCATCGACAAGACGATAAATCGGATTCACAACGTAATCATGTCCATGTTCAACGAGACGATTTCCGCTCTAGAAAAACAAAATTTAGATCTGATCAAGGGTCTAACAAGAAGAACTCAAGACATCAAAAGGCTTTTCTTGGTCACTAATCGCCTTCTCAGAAGCATCATCCTGTTCCCACAGCTATCCCAGACAGAAGAACTAACTCTGATCGATTGTGTCGACTACCTGCAGATTCTCCACATAACCGCTGAAATAACTGAAAACCTGAAAAAAATCGCCGAGAACATAACTCCATTAATAGATCACCAATTACCCACATCTGTAATGGAACTTCTAGTCGAAACAAGCACAGGCGTCAAGGAACTGTATGACAGCTCGATTCAAGCACTTTTACGCAAAGACATTCCTCTTGCAAACAATATCTTGGACACATCATTTAACCTCGCAAACCTGTGGAGCCTCTGCCTAAAAGCAAACAAAAAAACAAAAATCTCCAGTTTGGCATTAGCCAACCTCCGCCTAATCATCGACGGCCTAGAACACATACAGCAACACACACACGAAATAGCTAACATCTCAATTGACCGAGCGGAAGCCGCTGACGCAAGAGCATCCACACCAGAATCATCCTCAAACACAAAACACTCAATCTTCGGAAAGAAAACAGAAAATACGAGACCCTAACACAACCAATTTATCCCTTACGCGTTTATCGTGATAAGGTGCTTCTTCTGAACATGCTCATGTCCACATTCACACTCAAAACCCACTATCTTGTCTCCGCGAACTATCTCATGCCAACCCTGGGCTCGACAACCCGTCTTTTGCTTATGAAATTTCCAGAGAGTTTCAGCCTCTTCCAAAGTCAGCGGAACAACACGTTTTGCTGACAACAAAAACCATGCAGTAGCGAAACCTAAACTCAACCATATAGCAGGTATTAACACCCCAGAATCAATCAGAGCCTCAAAGATTGCCGTCATATCCCTCACACCACCCAATATCCACAGGCTAAAAAATGTGAAAAACGCTTTTAAAACATATGAATCTCAAATACAGCTATACTCGCACATAGGCAACGAAAATTGAACACTATTCATATGGGAAAGTGTGGAGAACATTCTCAGCAAGAAACGCTTACTATTCATATTAGGAGACTATACCTAAGTATTTACTTACTTTTTTACTATTACACTAATTTACCTCAACAGGTTATAAGATTTTAATCTTTAGCTGACTAAAGATTTAAGGAATTTTTTGGGTTAAAACTTAACCTTCTCTCTCTTTTACTGTTCTCATCTACTGTTTACTCCTGTCGTGTCCCCTTGTCTTCTCTTGTCTTGTCTAAACTCTCAGCTCTCCACTCTCCACTCGTCTTAACAAAGAACTCACATGTACAGTTGGTCAATTTTTCTTGACCATGTATAGGTGTGGTTTAGTCAAGGTTTCTTGACAAAAAAGCTTTTACCTCAATTTTTGGTACCTTTGTGGTTGGGGGTGCTGTTGTTGCGCAGGATGGTGCTTCTTTCATGCGTGACTATTTCTGTTTTGTTAAGTTTATGTTTAGTTGCTTCTGCCGAAGCATCTTCAACAACGTGGACCCGAACATACGGGGGAGCAGACACTGACGTAGCCGAATCCGTGATACAAACTTCTGACGGAGGATACGCCGTAGTGGGCTCCACTTTTATCCTACACAGACTAGGCTACGATATTTGGCTAATCAAGATTGATGCATATGGAAACATGGAATGGAACAGGACATACGGAAAATTCGGAGCAGATTACGGCTACTCAGTGGTGGAAACTTCTGACGGTGGATACGCAATAGCTGGGAACACATATGTTTCTTCTACCGGTATAGATTGTGACTTCCTGCTAATTAAAACTGACTCGCAAGGAAACGTAGAGTGGCAAAACACATACGGCGGACCAGGAAGCGAAAAGGTTTACCAGATGATACAAACTTCTGACGGAGGATATGCGATAACCGGTTACACATTTTCCTATGGTGCTGGAAAAGCCGATTTTTGGCTGGTCAAAACTAATGCATCGGGGGACATGGAGTGGAGCCAAGTTTATGGAGGGCCAAAATTCGAGATTGCTTACTCGGTTGTTGAGACATCTGACGGAGGATACGCCCTAGCAGGCTTCACTGAATCTTTTGGTGCTGGAAGGAATGATTTCTGGTTGGTTAAGACTGACTCTTCTGGGAAGATGGAGTGGAGCCAGTCATACGGAGGAAACAGAAACGACATGGCATGCTCATTGCTTGTAACGCCGGATGGAGGATATGCAATGGCCGGCGAAACAGATTCTTTCAATGATGGAAGGTATGATGTCTGGCTGATTAAAACCGACGCATACGGAAACATGGAGTGGAACCAAACATATGAAAGAACCACCCATCAAGAGTTCATCGTCTTAATGCGCTACTGCTCATTAGTCCGAACATTAGACGGAGGATACGCCATAGCAGCAAAAACAAAAACCTCCGGAACCAGCAACTACGACTTCTGGCTAATCAAAACAGACGCACAAGGAAACATGGAATGGAACCAAACATACGGGGACGAAAAACAGGAACAATTCAACTCGATGGTTGCAACCTCAGACGGAGGATACGTAATGGTAGGCTACATTGTCACCAATGAAACTTATTGTGCTCCTATTGACTTAATGTTGGCAACTGATGTTGACTTTTTGGTGATAAAAGCTTACGGTAGCACAGAACCAAAACAATATGACGTTTATGAATACGACTACACTTTTGGCTATTTCACTTACACAATTGTTGTGCACAGCAACTCCACTATAGAAGACTTCAACTTTGACATACATCAAAAGCAGATAAGCTTCAACGTTACCGGACCAAACCAAACAACAGGCTTCTGCAAAGTAGCAATCCCCAAAGTCCTGCTTGACGGCGATTTCCCAGTTTACCTGAATGGGGAACCAATGACCGAAGGCAGATACTACACAAAAACCATCAACAGCACCCACACCATCATCCAAATCACCTACAGCCACAGCACACACCTAATCGAAATCACAGGCACCTACACAATCCCAGAGTTCTCCACATGGACAGCCCCCACAATTCTACTGGCTGCAACTCTGGTCATCGTAATCTACAAAAAGAAGCGGTCAACATAACCAGATTCTATCAGTATCCAAATAGAGGTACATTGTTGAAAACAGTCTTTTTTCTGAAAATCCAAGAAAGAAAACAAAACAGTTGCTTCAAAATCTTTTCTAGTCGGTTAGATTCCTAAAAGAAACAGCCATATGTTCAGGTAGATTATTGCGCCGACTGAGGAAATCAGGGTTAGCGAGGCTATGGTTTCCTCGTAGAAGTTGTATCGTTGGCTGAGAACCGACAAAGAAACGGCAACAGGCATCCCATGCATAAGCACCAACACCGAACGTTCCATGGAAGGCAGATTGAACAGCGTCAGAGTTGCAAACACAAAGGTTGGCAAGAAAACTATTCGCAGAAGACTCAACCCAAAAGCCTCCTTTAGGTTGACGTATTTCTTTCCATACAGAAAAGCCCCCAACATAAAAACAGCCACCGCAGACGTGGTGCCCCCCAGCATATGCAAAAAAGTAGACACCGGAGAAGGAACCTCCACCCCAACAACCGAAACTAGGATGCCCGCCACAATCGAAATGATTAACGGGTTTCTTGCAAGCCGCGTAGCAACCTGCTTCAGCCCCTCCATCTTCGGAGACTCCGCAAGCCGATAAAACTCAAGCACAGTTATTGACACTGCGATTGCCGCGATTCCGATGGTAGCCGCTGCTAAGGTGGCTAGATGCTCGCTCTGCTGTGAGGGAAAAGCAAAGGTTACGAAGGGGATGCCGAAGAAGGCGAGGCTGCCGAAGACAGTGCTTAACGTGAGCAGATATAATGTGTTCTTGGAGAACCTGAAGATAGCATAGAGCAGAACGTAAATAGCCACCACCAAAAATATTGGAGTTATCCCCGCGAAAATGAACGAGAGCGTCTCTGCGACAAAGCTTGTTTCCGACAAATCAACAAAGAAGAGGGCAGGCAAAGCAAAAAAATACACGTACGCACTGAGCACCCGCTCGTCTCCCAGCTTCAGAACTCCAAACTTTCTGGAAAGGAACCCTATGCCCATCAACAAAAGAATAGGAACCGCTGTTCCTATCAGCGCGTCAGCCATACGTCTTCCTCCCTTTCATGTTTGATTTCTTGAGAAGATAAATGTTGCAATAGTTTTGGAGAAAAACAGATAACCAACCGACTTACTAAATTAGCGCGGGGAAAAATAATGGTTAGTTTCAAGCATGCCCTTCAGATACTTGAAGAGAAAGGAAAACTTGAACGAGTGAAAAACAAAACATCCTTAAACAAAATTCCTGACCTCATAAGGAAGGCTGAGAAGGCTCTGCTTTTCGAGAACACCGGAACAGAATACCAGTTAGCCTCGAACATCTGCACGCGAGACAACTTCTGCACAATCTTCGGCATGGACTGGAAACAAATACAGGAGAAACTTATCGAAGCCCTAGACAACCCCATAAAACCAGTCACAGTAGCTGAGAACCCATTCGAGGAAGCCGAACTGGACCTCGGAAAACTGCCAATCCTAAAATATTACGCCTCTGACCCCGGACCCTACATCACCTCCGGCATCTTCGTCACAGAATGCGAAGAACGCAACCTCTCCTACCACAGAATACTGGTCAAAACCAAAAACACGGGCACAACACGGATTTGCCACCGCCACACATGGCAATGCTACACAAAAAACAACAAGAACATCGACGTAGCAATCTGCATCGGAATGGACCCCGCCCTCCTATTCGCTGGAGCCATATCCACCAAAGAACCCATGGACGAAACCGAAATCGCAGGCGGCTTCTACGGCAAACCAATAAAAATGGTAAAACTAGAAAACGGAATCTCCGTGCCAGCTGACACCGAGATTGTGCTGCTAGGAAAACTCACCCCAGAAGAGGGAGAAGAAGGACCGTTCGTCGATATTACGGGCACCTACGACCTGGTTAGGCAACAGCCAGTCGTCAAAATCACCAAGATACTGAGACAGAAAGAGAATCCAATCTATTATGCGCTCATTCCCGGAAGGGGCGAGCACTCGTTTCTGATGGGCTTCGGAAAGCTGCCGCTCATCTACAAGGAACTCAGGAAGGTCTGCGCAGTCAAAAACTTAGCCTTCACTGACGGCGGAATCAACTGGCTCGGCTGCTCCGTAAGCATAAAAAAGAGAAGCGACGAAGAACCCAAAAAGATAATCGAAACCGCTCTTGACGCACACAAGAGCCTGAAGCATGTTTTCGTTTTTGACGAGGACGTAAACCTCTCTGATCCACAAGATATACTGTGGGCATTAACCACCAGATTTCAAGCCGACAAAGACCTGTACACTTATCCGGATTCTCCTGGATCAAGCTTGGACCCCAGCTCCGAACCTGGAGAAGACAGAAGAAAAACATGCAAAGCAGGATTCGACTGCACAATCCCACTATCTAAAGACAGAAAGGATTTCGAGAAAGTGCTGTGAGAAAACCGCTGGGCATAAACGAATCCAGAAAGTTATTCTCTTAGAAGCTAGCCGCTCCTTCAATCTATTGTATCCTCTAGCCGTTTTCTCAGAATCTCGTTGACTAACTGGGCTTTCACTCGTCCCCTAGCCTTCTTCATGACAATGCCCATTAACGGTCCAAAGGCGCCCTTTCCCCGCAGTTCGACAAACTCCGAGTTCTTCTCTATCACATCATCAACCAAATCCTCCAGCTCCTTCCGCGACATCATCCCAAGCCCCAGACTCTTAAGAGCAGCCTTGGCACTAGCCTCTTCGTGACTTGCAAGCCAAGTTAAAACCTCGGGGATACTTTCTTTCGTAGTCTTTCCCTCGCCGATCAGCCTAAACATCTCCCTGAACTGCCCATCAGTAACGGCTTCAACGTTTACTCCATCCCGCCTCAACGCCTTCAACGTCTCCGTCAAAGCAACCGCAATAACGGTCGCAGAAACCTTGGTCTCCACAGCCAAAGACTCGAACAGCTCAAGATATTCAGAATCCAAAATCTGCTTGGCAAGCTTCTGGTTCAGTTTATACTCCTTCATCAGCCGCTTCATCAGCTGCTCAGGCAATTCGGGAAGACGGCTGCTTAACTTGTCCAGATACTCGTTGGTCACTTGAATAGGCGGAACATCGGTTTCAGGATACATGCGAGCCGCTCCGGGTCTAGGGCGCATATACTTTGTTGTTCCGTCAGGGTTCGCTGCCCGCGTCTCCTCGGGAACACCCTTCAATGCAACTCTGGCTCGTTCAGTCACTGCCTTCAGGGCGTCGGTTGCGTTTTCTAGCGTGTCCGCCACGAAGACCACAGCGTCCATCGGTTCCTTCTTCAGAAGTTTGCCTAGCTGGTTCAGTTCTTCTTCGGTTACGCCGTAGGCTGGCATCTCGTCTGTGTGGAATATGCCTCCAACTCTTCCCCAGAAACGTGCAATCCCCGCCAACTCGGACCCAAGCCTCATGCCCTCTGCAAGCTCTTCTTTGAGAAGCCCAGCGAAGCCACGTAGCCTAACGGCTAAGACAGGGTTGTTCTGTTTAATCGCCTTCGCGAGGACTTTACATTTTGTATCCTTGAAAACTGGGGTGACATCAACAAACTCTTCGGCTATATCCTCCTCCTTTACTCCCCGTTTCTTCAGTTCGCCTCTAAGTTCTAGGAGGCTCAGTTGACGTTGAACCTCATTCTCAATCACTTGGGAAACCAATTCCAGTTCCTGAACGCCCTTAATCTCAATCAATGCCCCGTCACGTATGGAAACATTCACATCCTGACGAATGGTCCCCAACCCCCGTCTAACCCTGCGGGTCGCCCTCAAAATTCTGCCAATAGCAAAGGCAGTCTCCTTTGCCTCCTCTGGAGAATATATGACCGGGGCTGTGGTAACTTCGATGAGGGGTATTCCGAGTCGGTCGATGCGGTAGCGGATCAGCTGCCCATCCTTTCCCGTTTTTCTAGCCGCATCCTCTTCGAGGCTCACCTGCTGAATGGCAACTTTTTTTCCTTTGATGTCTATTTCGCCGTTTAATGCTACTACGCATGTTCGTTGGAAGCCTGTTGTGTTTGAGCCGTCTATGACTGTCTTGCGCATAACGTGAATCTCATCCACTGATTCAGCCTTCATCATAAGAGACGCTATGAGACAGATTTCCACCGCCTCTCTGTTCAGGTCATGGGGAGGCTCCTCATCCATCTCCACCAGACACACCGATTCATTGTTTGCCTCGTATAGAATCCGCGTTTCCTTCTGAAACTCGAAAAGAGCCGCTGAATCAACCTGACCCAACTCGCTCTGTGTAGGCCTTAACCTTCTAATAAAAGTGAACTCGGGCTCTCCCTTGAACAGCTTGGGTTCGCAGGAACAGAAAAGCTTCTCCCTAGTGTCCAGCTGCTGATGAATCTCAAGTCCTGCCTTCAAACCAACCTTCGAATATTTCTTGCTCATGCCGTTTTCCTCAGTATCCTGTTTCCTCATAGAGTGTTCTAGCTGAATACTCATTGGCTATGTTTTCTTTGAGAAGCTTCTTCGCCTCTTCAGTTTTGGTTGTTTGACCCAGAGCCCACCTGAGCTTCACATACGCTGTCTCAGGAAGCATATCATCGAGGGAGAGAACTCCAATGGCTAACAGGTCTCTGCCCTGATCGTAAACGTTCATGTTTAGCCTTCCCCAGATGCACTGGGAAGTCATGCAGACAACCACACCCTTTCCGATGGCTTCTCGAATTGCCGAAAAACAGTAATCTCCCACATGACCCAACCCTGTTCCCTCAAGTATAATCCCCCTGTAACCCTTCTCAACATACCAATCAATCACCTCTGGGTTCAGGTCGGGATAAGCCTTCACAAGAGCCACCTTCTCCTCAAAGTCTGGATTCAGCTTCAGTTTCCGCGAAACATCCCGTTTCCTGTAACTTTCCGTCAAAATTCTAATCTTATCGTCTTCCAGTCTGGCCAGAGGCGAGGCGTTTATGGACTTGAAGGTGTCTCTGCGGCTCGTGTGACACTTCCTCGCCTTGGTTCCACGATGGAAAACTATTGAAGTGTCCGAAACCGTTTCATGCATCGCAATCACAACCTCCGCGAAAGGGGCAGCGGCAGCCACTTTAACGGCACCAACCAAGTTGGTTGCAGCGTCTGAGCTGGGGCGATCCGCCGACCTCTGGGAAGCAACCATCACCACAGGCACCGGCAGGTCTTGGAGAGCAAAACTCAGGGCTGCGGCAGTGTATCCTAATGTGTCGGTTCCGTGAGCCACCACAACTCCTGCTACTCCGTTTCTGATGTGTTTGGCAACGGTTTTCGCGGTTGCGATCCAGTGTTTGGCGGTTATGTTTTCGCTGAAAATGCTGAACAGAATCTCAGTGTCTATCACAGCTATGTCTGAGAGTTCGGGAACCACGCTGTAGAGGTCGCTGGCAGAAAGAGCTGAACGCACACCTCCGGTTCTGTAGTCAACTCGGCTGGCTATGGTGCCTCCAGTGCTCACAATAGCTACCTTAGGCAACCCTTTCTTATGTTCTGGAAGCGGCGGCGGAGTGAAGGCTGGTTTAACTCCCTCCCCCACCTTTTCTATCTGCGCTGCGGAATCAATGCGGACTCCCACATTGTAGCCGCTCTTCAACTTCAGTATGATGTGCTCTTCATCCCCAAACTCTGACCGAGGAATAAGGATGCCCTCCCAGCTTTCCCCCTCTTTGGTTACGCGAATCACATCGCCGATTTCGGCTCCTACACTCTTCAAAAGTTTTAATGCCTGTCCCCTGTAGCCCGGAAACTCGTCACTCAAATCCATCTTCTCCTATTCCTGTTCTCCTCAGCGAAGTATGCTGAAAACATATTCCATTATTTCGACCAGTATATTAAAGGATTCAGCTGAGTTGCTTGGAAACATATAGTCCGTCATAGTCGTAGCCTAACCGTTTATAGTACTCTTTTGTTCCGAGGGCACTTGTTACCACCATCTTTGTCCGATTGTAGTCTTCCTTGGCGGTTCGTTCAGCCTCAGACAAAAGAACCCTTCCATAGCCTTTGTGCTGCCACGCCCCAGACAGATGCTTCCCAACCGGAACCAAGGGACCGCAAACTCTTAGTTCACGAATTATCGCCGTGTTTTCAGTGGCTATTTCAGGTCTGCTTGCCATTGCTGAGGGAACCCGCAATCGGACATAACCGACCAAAACATCGCTAACCGGGTCCTCAGCAGAAATGAACAGTTCCCTTCCGCCCGAAGCCTCTTCTGTAACTGTTCTGACCTCAATTTTGTCAGGGTCAGGCTTCACCTTGTCCTTCAGCCATCTGTGCCCCACTTCCCGGCATCTTATGCATCGGCATCTGCCTCCTTCCGCCTCCAGTTTCTCTAAAGCGATTTGCCTAAGGTTGCTCAGTTTCACTCCCGCCTCAATCAAGTTGGCTGGTATGTCCCGCTGAACCCTCATAATTCTGACCCAAGGAGGAACAAACTTCTTCACTTCCGCTATTAGCTGAGCCGCCTCTTCCGTAGTGTAGGGATGGTATTCTCCCTTCTTCCACCAGAGGTAAACTTTTGTTCCCTTAATAACCAAGCAGGGATAAAGTTTGATCATGTCCGGTTTAAACTGGGGATTCGTAAAGATTTCCCTGAAGCCCTCTAGGTCACGTTCGAAGCTTGAGCCGGGCAAACCGGGCATAAGATGGTAAACCACCTTCAACCCCGCATCCTTCATTGCGCGGGTGGCTTCTACGACGTCCTGAACACGGTGACCCCTGTTAACCGCCGCGTAAATGTCATCGTAAACGTTCTGGACCCCCACCTCCACCCGGGTTACACCCATAGAAAGCATCCTGTCAACATGCTCCTCTTTTGCCCAGTCGGGTCTAGTCTCCACGGTGATTCCGACGTTGCGTATTAGGCTGGTCTCCGCCACTTTTTTCGCCTCATCCAGCGTCTGAGACTTGGTTTCTGTTATGGCGTCTAGGCATTGTTTAACAAAATCTTCCTGATAGTCTGGGGGCGTGCTGGGGAAGGTCCCGCCCATAATGATTAGCTCCACCTTGTCAACATTGTGTCCTATAGCCTCAAGCTGCTCGATGCGGGTTCTAACCTGCGCGTATGGGTTGTAACTGTTTTGTGCGCCTCTCAGGGCAGCGGGTTCGTGACCAGTGTAGCTTTGCGGAACACCCGCAGAAGGTCCGCCGGGGCAGTAGGCGCAGGGCTCCTCTTTGGGGCAAGGCGAGGGCTTCGTCATCACTGCCACTACGGTTACCCCGGAGATGGTGCGAACAACTTTTCTTCGGAGGATGGGAAGCAGTTTGGCGCTCTCTTCCGGTTTAAGGTGCTGTATTATCTCCGAGTTGGAGGGAACCTTTCCTAAGCCGTGTTTTCCGGCAGCCTTCACTTTAAGAGAATCTAGGTCCCTTTTTGTGGGGTTAGGCATCTCCATTAGGCACTGAATGATGTCTCTGTAGGCGTTTCTGCTCATCAATTTCATCTACAATATGTGTGTAAAACGTTTTAGATAAAGGGGTAGTTAAGTGACAAAAAATGCTTTTTGAATAGTTTCTCTTCAGCTCTAACGAAACAGAAAAACCTCAGCAAACCATTGAAGATTCAAATAGAATGGTTACGCTGAAGCTACTAATCTTGAACCACACTTGGGGCAGGTCATACTGGCGCATGGCGTACCGCGAGTATGTGCGACTGTGTATCCACATTGTGGACAGCTGCAAGATGCTGGTCCGCCGATGCCCTGTCTTTGTCCGCCCCTTCCTCTTCCAAATCCTCTTCCTCTACTCATTTTCTAGCCTCCTTGTGCAATTTGCTGGTTTGGTTATTCTCTGCGTGGTTTTTAGGTTTTTTGGGTACAAGCACATAATAGCCAGTTGTTGAATGCTGTTTCTTTAAACATGCCCGTTTCTATTCATGATTTTGTGGTACCATTCAGGCATGAAATACTGTTTTGCCTCGTAATCGGGCTGATATGCTTTGATGTCGATGACTGGGGTGCCGTCAAACAGGTCGATTCCGGTGACTGAAAGCTTTCTATTGTCTATTTTGTGCAGGCGCACAAGGGTGAGTCCGATGGGGTTCGGGCGGGTGGGAGAATCTAAGGCAAAAACTCCGAGGGTGGGAAGCTCTTCGAGACTGAAGCCTCTTCGTGTGGCTCGTCTGGGTTTAACTTTCAGAAAACCAATCTGGTCAGGTCGCAGCTTGTGCAAGTAAGATATGATGAACAGGTGAGAGTAACCATCTAGACCTTCCAGCGCCTCTTCAAACTCAGGAAATATCTCCACAACTGCTTCAACTTCTCTGTTTTCCTCTTTTATCTGACTGTCAGAAGCGTGTGTGTGAATAACCCCAATAGGCTTCATAACAAGGTTTTCTGTTGAACCAACCATCCTCTTCATCCCTGAACTGAGTTTAGCTCACCCTCATATAACAGTAATTGATGGCGCAGCACAGGTGAAAGATACATTAAATTGCTGTTCCATGTAGTATCCGAAGGAGCTGCAAACAATGAAGCTGAACCTTGATTGCATTCCGTGCTTCCAGAGGCAGGCACTACAGGCTGTGCGTTTCATAAGCGATGATGAGAAGCTTCATGAGAGGGTGCTAAGGGAAGTCACGAAGAAGCTTTTGGAGTCAAATTGGGACTTAACTCCGCCCGAATTAGCTCATCAAGTTCACAGCATAGTAAAAAGGATTACAAACGAAAAAGACCCATATAAAGAAGTTAAGAGGGAAAGCAACGATTTAGTTTTGAAGATATACCCTGAACTCGAAGAGAAGGTTAAGAAGAGCAGGGACCCGCTTAGAACAGCGGTTAGACTTGCAATAGCAGGAAACATCATTGACTTTGGGGTTGTACAAGAGTTCAACTTAGAAGAGACAATCAGAGAAGTCTTGAAAAAAAGGTTTGTCATCGACGATTATGAGAAGCTTAATGAGAAACTGAAAGACGCAGAGACGCTCCTCTTTTTCGTTGACAACGCTGGAGAGATAGGGTTAGATAAACTCCTTGTAGAAACTTTTCTTGAACAGAAGAAATTTGAAAAGATAGATTTCGTGGTAAAAGGGGGACCAATCATAAATGATGCAACCTTGGAGGACGCAGTTTACATGGGTCTCGACAGGTTACCGAACAGTAAATTTTTGACTATAAGCAACGGTGAGGCGGGAACGGGTCCTGCGAGAAGCTCCCAAACGGTGAAGAACTGGATAGAGGGGCATGACCTTGTTGTTTCTAAGGGTCAGGGAAACTACGAGGGCTTAAGCGAACATAATGGATTATTCTTTATGCTTATGGTTAAATGTCCCATCATCGCATCGGACTTGGGTGTCGAAGTGGGAGACATCATCTTAGAATACAAACAATAAGTGATTGCAAACTGTTAGAGTATTTTGTTCCCGTTTTTCTGTTGGTTAATCGAAAAAGGCTCGATTTTACACATTACGTTCAGCATTTGTGCACACTGCAATATGCCCTTTCAGTCGCTGATCTGTCTCCAAAGCGGAAACTTTCAACCGTGCCGCCTTGAGAAGGTCGACGAAAGCTTCTTGCGTGAACTTCTTTTTCAGCCCAGTTATGACGAATATGGCTTGGGGTTTGCCTATTCGCCTCATTTCTGAGATGGTTTTCAGGGGGTCCGGCATGTTTTGCAGCAGAGTTATGGCGAAGACTCTGTCAAAGATGCAGTCAGGAAAGGGTGTGTTGTCAGCGTCTGCCCGAACTAGAGCTATATTGGTCAGTTTTTTGGTGCGCTTCTTTGCTTCTCGAAGAACATTTGAGGAGATGTCTAAGCCCACGAGGAGTTTGATTGTTTTGTTGATGTGCTGGAAAAGAAATCCTGTTCCGCATCCTAGATCTAGAACAGTCTCGTTTGGCTTGAGTTCTGTGATGCTGAGGGCGTCTTCTATTTTGGCGTTCTGTTCACCCAAATATTGAACATCATAAATTGTTGCCTGTTGGTCGTAGTGCCGCATGGTTCCACGTTTTTCTTTCCATTCCTGCATGCTTCTCAGAAGTTTTATCTACCTTCACTCTTCTAAACATTGTTGGCGGTCATTGTGTCCAGTCGAAAGCCCGTGGCTACTCTAGAAAATCCAACTGTCGAAGAGGCAGCGGAGTTCATCAAAGCGGCTGTTTCAGAGCATAAAGCCATAGTTCTGGTGGGCAACTGCTGGGTAAACTACAAGGGACGGGCAAGCTCAAAACTGGAACCCGGAGAACGCATCGTCATGATCAAAGAGGACGGCTCAGTTCTGGTTCACCGCCCCATCGGATACGAGCCTGTCAACTGGCAGCCCGCAGGATGCATATTTCAAACCCGAACAAAGGGGGAAACTCTGCATGTTCGGGCTATCCGCAGGAAACCCTCTGAGTCAGTCAACATATCCTTTGATTGTGTTTTCCTTGTTTCCGCTATGAGGTTGGTTGACAGGGGAGAGTTTTCTTTGCACGCCAGCGAATCGGACATGCAGAGGGCGATTCTGGTTGATCCGTCCCTTCTGGAGGAGGGTTTTGAGCCTATATCGTACGAGAAGAAGGTTGAACCCGGGTTTGTGGATGTCTATGGTGTGGACAGAGACGGAAGGCTGGTTGTGGTTGAACTCAAAAGGAGGACGGCTGGAAGGGACGCGGCGCTACAATTGGCGAAGTATATTAACTTCGTGAAGACCGTGGCGAATAGAGAGCTCAGGGGCATACTTGTGGCTCCCCGTTTAGCTAAAGGCGTTCAGACACTCCTGACCAGTTTGGAGCTGGAATTCAAAGCCTTGGAGCCTAAGAAATGTGCCGAGATTTTGCGTAGGTCAGAGAGCCGAAAGCTTGAGGACTTTTTTGGGTAGAAACAGACCTTCTGTTACCTTACGTAGTATGGTTTATTCTCTTTTTTCAGCTTATTCATGGTGTTGACTAAAACATAGTCAAAGTCTTCGCCCCATAGGAGCCACCGTAAACCATGGTAGAAACGTAGAAACTCCAGCCCTTTGCTGGTGGTCCGGTAGAAATTTTCGCTCTCTTTCTTCACGCTTATCAGCTTCAGAAGCATCATGACTGGCATGTATTTATCGAGGCTGTTGCGGTCTAGTTCGCATCCGACTATAATTTCAGATTCTTTTGAACCCAAAACAGCTACCCTCAGGATGTCGGCGACAACATCAAACTCCTTCCGCTCCTTCGCCATCAAAACATCACCTAGACAGCATACAAGAATGGTGCTCAAGCAACTTTAACGCTTGTTTCAAAAACGGTAATATGTCAAATCTGATAGAAGACACCTCTAGTCATGTTTGTCATCACTTTTATTCCCGCCTTGCCTTAGTTGAAAGCTAGAAAAACGATGCTGGTTTTTAGCTCACGTAGAAGGGAGATTGTTCCTTCTTTTTCATCTGATCCAAAAGACGCATCAACATGAAATCGTTGTCCTTGCCAAACAGAAGCCATCTGAGCCGATGGTAAGTGTTGAGAAACTCTATTCCCTTTTCAGTCGTTCGATAGCACATTTCATCTTGATCATCAAAAGTGAGCAAACTTAATTCCGCCAAGGCTGACAGGTAGTTTTCTATGGTCATAGAATCCAATTTACATCGGTTCATGATCTCGCCTTCCTTGGAGCCTTTGGCTGCCACCCGCAGAATCTCTGCAACTACCTTGACTTCATTTCTTTTTTTCGTTTCTACACACCGCCAAAACACGATTGCTTATTGGAGATAGTTGATTTGTAAGCATTTTAATGCTTGTTTCAGTCCAGCCAATAGGTAACTAACAGATAGTACAAAACTCTAGAAAACCAAAACCCCAAGAGAACATATATCACAACAAAAAAAGCCAGTTTTTCGCAGCTACGATCATTCCTTAACATTAAGTGGTTGATTTTTAATCCCAAGCCCAAACAGTAAATATCAGTTCATTTTTTATTGGTTTAACCAATCGTTTTGGTGGCTTGTTTATGGCTGGGATTGCCTCGAAGGATGTGAAGCTTTTGCGTTTTGGGGGATTTTGTGGAATTTTAGGTTCAGTGTTGTCCATAGCATTGGTTCTAGCGGCTACGGTTCTTTCGCCATGGTTCAGATGGGAAAACAACGCTTTGAGCGATTTGGGTGTAGGAGAAGTGTCTTTGCTATTCAATAGCGCCATGTTGATTGGCGGGGTCCTCATCTTCTTTTTTGCTCTTGGAATCCGCGAATATTTTGACGGGAATCGGTTGGTCAGAGTTGGCGTAAACCTGATTATCGCCGCAAGCATATGTTTGGCGCTTGTTGGCGTTTTCACCGTTGACATGATGGTGATGCATGGGATTGTTTCTCTTGGTCCCTTAATGTTAGCTCCTCTGGGTTTTGTTTTCATAGGTTTTGGAACTGAAGAAGCAAAAATCAGAAAGTTTAGCATAGGGAGTGGAGCAGCAGCTTTGGTCTCCATTTTGGTGTTGCCGATGGTAATCCTCTTTCTTCCGTTTAAGGTTGGTTTCGCTGTTCCAGAGATAATTAACACCATAATCACCACAGTTTGGATATTCGGAATGGGAATCAAACTCATCAAACACAAAAAATAAAGACGCAAAAAAGGGGAATATAATTGAATATAGGACTAATGTTTTGTAGTTGTTTTTCTGGCTAATCTTCGTTTGTAGATTATTACGACTACCGCAAGTACAGTGGATGCAAGTAGCGTTGGCATCCATGATGGAAACTCTGGGATTTCTAGTGTGGGTGCTAGCTCTGGAAGGGGTGTTGCCGTAGGTGAAGGGGAAGGAGTTGGAGACGGAGAGGGTGATGGAGTGGGTTCTGGAGAGGTTTGGGGTGTACCTATAGCGTAAATGGCTCCGTTTCCTGTGCCTACATAGATGACGCCGTTCGCAATCGAAGTTTGTCCTCGGATAAAGCCGTCAGTTTCGCATTGCCATATTTCTGCTCCTGTCAGTGCGTCCAACGCATAGAGGTTGCCGTCGCCTGCTCCTACATAGATAACTCCAGCTACGACTGCAGGGGACGCCTGTACAAACATTGGCGTTGAGTGCCAAATTTCTTGACCGGTGCTAGCGTTCAGTGCATAAACGCCACTTCCAGTGGAAGTGTAAACTGTGCCGTTACAATAGACGGGAGATGAGATGAAAGATTTCAAATCTGCGGTGGTGTGGTTCCAGATTTTGTTTCCGCTGGATGCATCTATAGCAAACATGTTACCCTTACTTGAGGTTACGTATACTACTCCGTTGGCAACGGCTGGAGAAGAGGAAAGGCTTTCATAGGGGTAGTTATCGAGACAATTAAACTTCCAAATTAGGGCTCCTGTTGTCGCGTTTAATGCGTAAAGGTACCCATCATCCGAGCTCACATAGACAGTGTTGTTGACAACTGCAGGTGCAGAGTTAACATAGTCGCCAGTTGTGTAGCTCCATACCTGTTGACCATCGGAGACTCTGAAAGCGTAAACGCTGTGTTCAACAAAAGAGCCTGTATAAACTATCCCTCCTGAAACTGTTGGTGAAGAGTCTAGAGCGGAAATCTCGGGAGACTGCCATATTTTTGCTCCGGTGTAAGCGTTTATTGCAAACACGCCATCGATGCTTCCTATGTAAACTATGCCATCAACAACTGCTGGAGAAGAAAGCGTACCTATACCAGGTAGACTGTAGCGCCAATAACAGGTACCAGTGTAAGCATCTAATGCGTAGACATAGGAGTTATGGGATGCATCATACACAATACCGCCGACAACTGCTGCAGAAGACGTTACAGCATTCTCGATTTCGCCTCTGTCGACATTAAATTTCCAAAGCAAACTGTTGCTGACTGGAGCGATATTATCTGGTGTGCCTGAATGATGTAGGTCATGCATGAACATAGGCCAAGATGTGGAGGGGACGGAAACAACAGTGAAGTTAGCCGAATCGGAACAACCCGAAGCGTCAGTTATGGTAATTGGGTAATTTGCGGGTGCAGAAGAGGGAATTGTTAGTGTTGCAGAGAAATGCCCCTGAGAATCCACGCTTGAGTTGCTTAGGGTGATTGGCGCTCCGTCGAAGGTTGCAGTAACTGTTGAATAGGTTGTGAAGCCGCTTCCTGAAACAGTTACTAGGGTGTTTTCTAGACCAAACGCCGGAAAAATTGATATCGAAGATTGGGATGCTTTGCCAAAAGCGCAAAGATAACCATTGCTATTCCTTATGTATAGCACTCCGTTGGCTATTGAAGGAGACGAAGATGTACCCACATTACTCATCACATAACTCCAGAGCTTGGCGCCTGTAGCACCATCGAGTGCATACATTATGCCGTCATTGCCTGCCAAGTAGACATTTCCCCCGGCAACAGCAACAGAGGTACCCATCCCTGGAGAGGTAGGGTAATTCCAAATTTTAGCGCCTGTGATAGCATCGAGAGCAAAAACACCGTGGTGGCCACTTCCAAGATAAACAACGCCGCTGGATACTACGGCAGTTGAATGACAACTGGCTCCGGTAGTGTAGTTCCATATGAATGCGCCAGTTTCAGCATCTAACGCAAAAAAGAGGTCGCTTTGGCAAGATATGTAAAGTATGCCGTTAGCAATTGTAGGAGTATTATCTGTGTTGCTCATATATTGAAGGTCTCTGCTCCATCTAAGCGCCCCGTTCTGTGCATTCAAAGCATACACGTAGCCAGATTCGCTTATGTAAACGGTGTCGTCAACCACTGTGGGGGATCCGTCTCCGTTGCCGCCAAGAGATGACTGCCAAATTATTGAGCCCGTTGAGGCATTTAATGCAGTAACCTTACCAGTTGAGCGTGCATAGTAAACTCCGTTAACAACTGCAGGAGACGAATAGCTATAGCCAGCCGAAAAATTCCATATTTCTTCACCAGTGGATGCATTCAAGGCGTAATCCATGCCATGCCAAGTCCTAAAATAAACAACCCCGTCTACAACAGCCGGTGAAGAGACAGAAGACCCATCAACCGCACGGTTCCACAGCTGGATACCGCTAGAGGCGTTTAACGCATACATATATCCATCATCTGAGCCAATGTAAACTACGCCGCCTACTATAGCAGGTGATGAACCGACTATGGAAAAAGCGTCTTCGTCCATGAGCACGTCTGTTGTCCATAACAGGTCATGGGTGACTGGTGCTATGTTGTCAGGGGTGCCAGAGTTTGTGGCGTCATAGCGAAACATGGACCAATCATAAACAACTGAATCCGCCAGTGCAACATCAAAAATACCCAGTGTTCCAGCCACCACTGAAAACGACAGCACTGAAACAAGCATTAGTGCCAAAGCTTTTCTCTTCACAAGCACCAATCCCTTGTACCTGTTCAATATTGGGTTAAATTGGGCGTAAAAGCATTTTTATCAAGGTTTCTTGACTAAACAAGCCTGCAGCGAGGATTTTTAGTCAAATTTTCTTGACCAAAACAAGATTTTTTCAGTCAAGAAATATTTACAAAAAAGTTTATAGAATATTTAATCATAGAATGAATTGTTGTGTATTATAGCATGAAGAGAACCACAACAACAGTTGCTCTGTTACTGATTCTTTCCGTTCTGCTTGTTTCTCTTTCACAAATAGGGATAGTGAAAGCAGAAAGTACTTTCATAGATGTTGATGGAAATGTTGTACCTGATACGGCATCGATTCATCGAGTTGGGTCGGTATATTTTTTGACAGGTGATGTTAAAAGAATAGTGGTGGACAGAAGCAATATAATTCTTGATGGAAATGGATACCGAATGACAAACACTCTTACGAATGAGGCAATTTACATTCGTAATGTAAATAATGTACCTGTTAGAAATCATATAATCAAAGATTGTGGGATTGGCATTACGGTAGCTAGGTCATCAAACATTACTGTTTCCAATAACACAATAACTGGAACATCCGTCATTTTTACTGGGCTTCAACCAACAGGAGGAATCTATCTCTGGAAAGTAACTTCATCTGTTATTACTAAAAACCAGTTAACAAACAACTATTGTGCTATTTCCATCGGTTATGAGAGCATGCATAATACTGTAATCGAAAATAACATAACAAACAACAATTACGGAATGGGTTTTTGGGAGTCTTCAAACAATAAAATTTTCCATAACAATTTTATCAACAACACTGTTGGAGTTTTTGACAGAGAAACTACTTCAATAAACGTCTGGGATGATGATTATCTTTCAGGCGGTAATTACTGGAATAATTATAACGGTACAGACAATGATAATGACGGAATAGGTGATACACCATACGTTATCGACGAAAACAACCAAGACGACTATCCACTGATGAACATAATCCCAGAGTTCCCCTCATGGATTATTATACCAATATTCTTAGTTGTCACGTTATTTGCGATAATCATCAGAAAGAAAGTCTGTGATTCTTCTCTGAAATATGGTGTTCCTTAACAGATTGCTTTGTTGTATCCACTGTTTCATGGGAATCTGGAACTGGCTGGCGATGCGGGTTAAGGCTTCTTCTAGCGTGTTGTATTTCAGCGGTTTCTGCCGCAGAGCGTTCCTCACGTTCTCTCGCACCTGCCACACCCCAACAGGCATGATGTAGCCGGGGTGCGCCTCCCTCAAAACAACCACCAACGCCTGCCTTCGCTCCTTCATAAGCAACTCTCCAACCGCTAAACGAGCCGCATAATAGCAGCCTCCGATGGTAGCGTAGGTGCTGCGACCGCCAAAGCCTTCCCAGTCAGAATATAAGACTATGTTTCTGCCGCTTGGATTCCAAACAGTGCCCGGATACCAAGCCTCCATTGCCTCATAGCTCCACTCTCTGGGCATCAATAAAACCTCGAATCGGTTGTCCAGATAGCGGGACTCGTAGACGCGATACTCGTTGATTTCAGGAAACGTTCTGATCTTTTCCATCATATCCTTCGAGATTATGCTGTCCACAGCTGTTATGCTCCAGCGTGTGGGAACCAACCGTCTTTGCTCCTTCATTCCAAAGGCGCCGACGCTGAAGGCGCGTTGAATTTTTGTAACCATTGTTCCTTTCTGGAATAGAGTTGTGACGGCTTCGGAGGCTTTCAGGTCATCGTCGAAGTAAGCTTTCTGGATGTGATGGTCCCACCGAGAGTTTGAGACGCTCATCTTCTTGAGTAGGGCGGAGGGCCCGAAGGGCTGAATCTGATCATCAAGAACAAGTGCGGCGGAGGGCTTCTTCTTGAGGTTCAACTCAACATCAACAGGGTTAACGGACAAAGCTAAATCGATAGTTTGGTCCATGATTTTTCCTGAATCCTCAAACTTTTTCACGTGAACCCTATGCTTTCCTCTCACCAGCAAGGAGCGGAAACCCACAATTTCGTCAATGGACTTTCCAAACCATGATTCGGGCTGGTCATAATGGCTTGTGTCTTCGTGGATGGGGGGAACAAGAGGACCCGCATAAACGTAGGGATAGCCGATTCGACCCACAAAAACTCCGGGTGGACAAGCTCCATCCAAATCAGTGCTCTGAAGAAGAGGCGCAGACTTGAAGTAAGAGCTGAACCGGACAACAAGCGGGCACCGTGTTTTGCCGCACAGAAACTTGCCGCCCTTACAGGCTACGCACAGGCTGTTTCCCCTAGTCTTAGTTACCAGCTGGTCTCTGCTGTAGTTCAAGTCTGCGGCTAGGCTGGGATCGTCTAGAAGCTTCAGAACCCACTGGTTATTCTGCAGGGAGGGTTTAGGCTTCCTCACCTGCCCTATAACCTTGCCGTTTCTCTTTCCTCCAATGGGTCCTCTCATCTTCACCCAGCCGGAAAATGTCAGAAAATAACTTTGTTAACCAAGTTAGAAAGAGTTTTCTATTCTCCCAGCAAACTTTCCGTTCAACCGCGGGATTATCACGTTTTCCAAAATTTTTTGTTTCCAACGGAATGTATGTCTGAATTTGGTATTCACATATTACATATACGAAGAGGGAAGAAAGTGTGTTGACAGGGACTCGATACCCCGTTAACATCCAGACCTCAAGACAGCCCCCTAGGAGTTAAAGGATAGTTGATTATAACGCTTCACTCGTATAAGGGCGGAACTGGCAAGACTTTACTATCAGTGAATTTGGCAATGATTTTCG